>Ga0190331_1000250_pt1 | contig 9924 bp, 8 predicted proteins | sample 48720445_MG_FD_161681 | JGI IMG/M metagenome (GOLD analysis project Ga0190331, IMG submission 161681) | Hydrothermal vent sediment bacterial communities from Southern Trench, Guaymas Basin, Mexico - 4872-04-4-5_MG | ecosystem: Environmental > Aquatic > Marine > Hydrothermal vents > Sediment ... | reverse complement strand
TTGGGATAAAAAATTTAGGAGGTGATATGAAAAAGATGAACCATATTTTCAGAAGGAGTATAGACAGAGAAAAAGAGAAAAAAAGAAGTGATGGTAGAAAAGCGGCTCGTGCAAACCTGAGTATCGCTGCAGTGGTGAGTGTTTTGGTGATCTCATTAACTACGGCGATGTTAGCAACAGCGGCAGAACCGCCGGCTCCGTTCCATGTCTATGGCTGGGTGAAATATAGCAATGGAACCGCAGTGCTCAACCCGAATATGAACATAACGAACCACAATACCAGTGAGAATTATAATGTGGAGACGAACGCATCTTACAACTACTATCAGGTTATAACTTCTTCGTGTAACGTTAGCGAGGGCGATGTGTTGTACTTCAATGTAAGCGATAATGGCAACTCAACCAACCGCACGGTTACGGTCACATCACAGAACATGACCGACGGCGGATTGTTCGAGCAGAATCTTACGATACAATTACCACAGGTAGGGATATGCGGTGATGTCAATGATGACGGAGAAATAGATATGGCAGATGTGATGACGCTTTGGTATGACTTCGCTGACTATCCATATCCAGGTGCACATACGATTGCAAATGCATGGGCAGCAGACGTTAATTGCGACGGAGAAATAGATATGGCAGATGTGATGACGCTTTGGTATGACTTCGCTGACTATCCATATCCAGGTGCACATGTGGTGAACTGCTGTTGATGATGAGAAAAGCGAAAAATAGGAAATATGTCCCCTGCGTGGTGAAGCCCAAAGTTTGATGGTGCGAAACCACGGAGGGCTTTTTTTTGTACAAAAAGGAGGTAAAAAAGAAAATGGAAGAAGAAATGCCCCTTAAAAAGGAAAAAGACATGGTGCGAATCCATGCGGGGGCTGAAGGAAAAAGAAAGATTAAAGCCATAAAGCGCAAGGAGGGGCGCTATATAAATAACCCCTTAGGAGGCGAAAAAGAAAAAATGAAAAATAAGAAAAGCGGTAAGAAAACGATTGGGATAGCAATAGTAGCGACAGTGATTGCTTCAATCCTTGTCGTCTTCCCATCTGTTCCAGTTATGTCATCACCAGACCCGACGGAGAATATTGTGTACCTTGTTCCGGATAACAGCAGTGTACCAGGATATCCAGATTGTGTGAATATAGTTATTTACACTGATATAAATGAGACTGATAGCGCAATAGCAAGTTCATTCGATATCACTTACGACCCAAGCTGCATTAAAGACTTTCCAACTTTTGATTCCACTGGTTCAGGTTGGCTGGTTGGTTCAGGTGCCGGTATTACGTATTCTAATCCTGCATCCGGACTTTGCAGGTTTACCACCACAGTAGGGCCGAATCCACCGGTAAATGGGTCTGTAAAAGTCGGTACACTTAATGTCTGCTGCAATGACACTGGAGGATGCTGTGGATGTTTCCTCAACATTACAAATGCTAAATACACAAAACCAAATATGGCCACAATTGTACCTGCGATAGACAACGGCACATTCATCTGCGGCAAGCTTTTAGTAATCAACAAGACCGTTAAGGACCCGAACACTGGCAATTGGGTTGACGGACCGCTCACTCTGGGTCCAAATTGGTTGAACAAGAACATCTCATTCAATATAACAGTAACAGCAGCATGCGAGAACTTATCCAATGTCGTGGTCAATGATACCATGGATCCGAGTTTGAAGTACAAGAATGCTTCTGATACACCTGATTCGAGCACAGACCAAACTGTTAACTGGACAATCGGTCAGTTATCAGCAGGCTCTTCAAAGACTATCCTCTTCAATGCAACGATTATTGCCTATGGAACTGATGATAATACTGCAAAGACAAGTGGAACAGTGGATAAAATTGGTGGTGTTGGTGTAGACGCAACAGATTCTGTTACTATAACGACAAAGCCGCCAGCACTCATAGATGTAGAGAAGACCGTCTGGAGCAAACCCAAAGGTGCTCCGGATTACAACAGTGGAACGTGGATAAATGCAGTCCAGGGTGCAAAAATAGGCGAAATCTACCGGTTCAAATGCACAATACACAACAGTGGTAGCTATGACCTGACCAATATAACATTTAATGACACCCTGTCGAACAGTCTTGTATACGCGAACAATGCAACGATGGTTACACCGGATGGTATAAAGAGAGATATCGTGATGTCAGGTGATGGTACAGATTACGAAGTAAATAGTTTCCTGCAAGACCCACTGACTCTGAAGCCCTGTCAGCGGATTTTCATCGAGTTCGATGCTAAGGTGGTCAACTACGGTAATGTCAGCAACGTTCAATGGGCAAAGGGAAAAGAACCCGGAGGTATGTGGATCTATGACCATGACGATGCGTGGATTGACACGCCAAAGCCAGACCTGAACGTAACAGAGATAACAATAAATTATGAAGCGACGAAGCCACAGGTTAAGAACAACGCAATTGGACCTCTGCCTCCCGGCATGAAGACACAGTGTAACAACATTTCCGCAGTGGTAGAGGAGGACAATAACGTGACTGTTGCGTTCCCGTTCAAAGTCAAGTTTGAAGTCAATGGGACAGAGCTAAATTGCAGTCCAGTGCAAATTCCCGCAGGATTCCCTGGTAAGGGTAAAAGAACAGTCTATTGCAACTGCTCTTTCTATCCGATCGCAGGAGTCAAATACAACATAAGCGTAACCGTAGATTCTGATGATGGAATCATTGAATCAGATGAGACAAACAACACAAAGTGGAGAAACGTAACCGCTAAATGGCTCGGTCTCAAGGGTGATGGCTGGCAGGACGGCAGGAACATAACAAAATTGCAGTGCCATGATCAAGGAACTATTAACATAACATACTCCGCGGGTGACAGTAAATACTTGAGCGGACATTATCATCCCGACTGGACAACATACACAGTTAACTGGACTGCGAGCGACCTGTCTATTCCACCAACCGGTACATGCATCAAGAAGGCGAGATTATATGTGTATTACAGTTGGGACAAGACGCCAGGTAGAAACATATCCGACTACTTCACAATGAAATTTAATGGATATGAAGTGCCAAAAGACAACGTCTACACTGATGCAAGACAGGTAGGGGATTCCTACAACTATGGGATGGTGGCATACAATGTGACGGGGGTGTTTAGCATAGGTGGTAATACAGCAAATCTCACCAACTCGTATACCGGTGGTGGCAATGCATCTATGGAAGGCATGTTCCTCGTGGTGGTCTACAACCATCCAGACGAGCCAGAGCGCATCATAATGATGAACGAGGGCTTAGACTGGATAGATGCGGATGACCGCTATTGTGTAGACACGGAAGAGGCAACAACCTACGCACCTTTCACATGCCCCGCGATACCGCTGAACAAAATAGGAAAAGCTACGCTGGCAACTGTTACTGTTGATGCAGGCTCTTATGGAAAACCGAAGGACCCACACTGGCAGGCATTGTACTTCAATGACGAACTATTAGCGAAAGGCAATCAAACATGGCCAGTCAAATATTGTATTCCTACGGTCAATGAGGCAGATGTGCTGCCATATCTCAAAGCAACCAATAACACCGCAGCCATACAGAGCTACAAACCTGCCGAGGAAATACCTGGAGCAACGCATGGTGACAGTTTCGAAGCCAGCCTTGCGTTCCTGATTCTGGAGAAATCCCCCAGAGAAATAAAGACAGAGGATAAACTCGTGCAGCCACAGGAAGAGTTCACGGTGAATGTAACCGTTGATACCCATGGTCTGGACATCTATGGTGTTCAGTACAAGCTGTATTACAATAACAGCGTGCTCAGAGCTGAGATGCAGAACAAAGGTCCTTTCCTCGGTGAGACCGGTACCACTAGCATCATCAAGAACGAGATACACCACACCGAGGGGTATGTCGAGTATGCAGAGTCAATGAAAGGAACGGGTTGCACAGTTGGCAATGGCACACTTGCAACGATTGAGTTCATAGCAATCGGAGAGCGAGGAGCAGAGAGCGCACTTGAATTCAGGGACGTGAAATTCTATGACTGCAATGGGAACGAAGTTAACAATAGCATCAGCAGTAATGGCAGGGTAAAAATAAACGAGAACCATCTACCAGTGCCGGTCCCGGGTTCGATGCACACAATAAACAACGTTGCAAAGAAGTATCCATGCGTTACCACACTCTGCGCTTGCAAGTCTTACGACCCGGATGCACCTGGCAAGGGAGGCAACATCTCTTACGTCAGATGGGCGTTCGGTGATGGTCAGTACGGCACGAGTGAAGGACTGGAGAACTGTCAGAAGGAACACGAATACACCTCTTATCAGTGGACACCAATCGGCGATCCGGATGGAGACTATGTGCCAATGGACGTAATGCTCACACTGACGGACGATGGATGCCCGCCGCTCACAAATTCGAGTTCCATACCCGTAAACGTGTACATCGCGGGCGATGCGAACGGTGACGGTGAGGTGGATATCGGTGATGCAGTATGGATAGGACTACACTGGGAGGAGACGTGCAACGCGGACAATGAATACTGCGGTTGCACCAACTGCGCATGGGCAACTGATATGCAGGATGGTGCAGACCTGAACAATGATTGCGAGATAGATATCGGCGATGCAGTACTCGTAGGTGCGAACTGGGAACACACCGCCTGGTAGCGACTAACGAAATAGGAAATAGGCAATAGGGAAACAAAAAATAAATTTTTTCCCTTTTTCTTTTTTTCGGGGACACGATAAACAATGAAAAATGCAAAGTGCAGAATGTAAAGCGGTAAAATGCAAAGGAGTAGGACTAAAATAGGGAGAAGAATGGGAAAAAAAAGCGGAAGTCTGAAGGAAAACCGTATCAAAGGAAATAATCCTTATAGTAGTTTTAAAACTTCTCTAGGCGATAGAACTTTAACTGGGGTCAGCCGCTTTAATGTCCTGTCGCCAGAGAAAATAGGACACTCAAATTTCAACGCAAGTGCTAAATATGGGAGCACGCTGTTGAGCAAGAATACGTCAAACGTTATTGCTCTCTTAATAAGGCAAGATATGACAACATTGGCATCCACGACAAATATCATGATTCTTCATTCCAGCATCTCTTCATATCGTCTTGCTAACGATTCACTTATCTTATCTGACAATTTTACTGCTTTCTCTTCGCTTAACTCGCTTTTGGACACGATTCTTTTCAATCGTGCAAGCCGTTCAAACTTCTCTTTAATCAATCTGCTCACTGCTAACGACAAATCTATTTCGGAAACTTGTTCGACCTCTCGCTTCAAATCTTCAGGAACTTCTACCTTTATTTCCGCCATTTCCACCACTCACGATAATGTTAATCCTGTGTATATAAATACTTCCTCTTTGACTTTGCTTTTGTCAAGTTGTGAAGATGCAAGTCAATCTTGCATCCTGCATCTTGCATACTGCGCGAATTCCACCATCTTCTCCATCGTCTGCAGCCTCGTTTCCAGCGTGTCAAACATTGAATCCACAGCCTCGAACCTGGCATCTACGCCATTAAATCTCGAATCCACAGCTTCAAACTTTGTCATCATTTCTCTCCTCAAACCCCCGATTTCCTTCTCCACACCATCTATGCGAGTGTGTATGGCTTTTATTTCACCACTGAGCTCATTCAGTTTTGGCATGAGCAGCCGAAGTTGTGAGTCAAATTCTTCAAATCTTTGTTAGGAGGTGAAGAGTAGAAAAAATGAAAGAAAAAAAGGAAGAAGAAAGAAGAAAAAAAGGAGTGGAAAATTGTACGCGTAGTGTAGAAGGAGCAGGAGTAAGAACAGGAACAGGTTTAATTATTGCTACGATGGCATTAGCACTGGCATTGTGTGTTGTCTTCGCACAGTCGGCATCAGCAGTGCAGGTTAGTGTTATACCTGCATATCAGGAAGTTCGAACCGGAGAAAACTTCACTGTTAGCATTTATATTGACCCGGAAGGAAGTGAAGTATATGGTGCCCAGTATTATCTTTACTTCGCTAACACGTTGTTGAATGCAACCGCACAAGCTAAAGGTCCCTTCCTCGGTGATAACACAATGGAAATAGTGAATGAAATCAATAACACATTTAACAGCACGCATGGTATAACCAAATATGGTGAAACGATATTAGGCGGTTCTGCGGTAACTCAGCCCGGTATCCTTGCGAATATCTCCTTTGAAGCGATTGCTGAAGAGAACGGAATCAGTGAACTCTGGCTTGACAAAGTTAAATTATACAATCCCGATGGTTACAAAATCGAAAATGTCACAGTCAACCACGGAAACGTAAGTGTGAGGGTGGGCATCTGTGGTGATGTCAACGATGATGAAGAGATAGATATGGCAGATGTGATGACGCTTTGGTATGATTTTGCTGACTACCCATATCCAGGTGCATACACGATTTCGAATGAGTGGGCGGCAGACGTTAATTGCGATCATGTAATAGATATGGCAGATGTGATGACGCTTTGGTATGATTTTGCTGATTACCCATATCCAGATGTGTATGTGGTGAGCTGTTGTTGATAAGCAGCTAAGGCTGAAGTATTGCTGAAAAAGATGAAAAAAACAGCAAGGGGTGTAAAATGAAACTGAAAAGAATGTGTTTGACCACAGTAGCTATTGCTGCTCTGTGTGTGGTTGCACAGACAGCACTGGCAGCTCCAGTGGTAAGTGTTGAACCATCATACCAAAACGTCTTGCAAGGACAGAACGTTACGGTGAATATAACAGTAGATCCTGTGGGTGTTGAAGTGATGGGCGCCAGTTATCACCTATATTTCAACAATATAATGCTGAACGGGACAAAACAGAAAAAAGGCGATTTCCTCAGCCAGGACGGCGCTTCAACAATGGAGATGGCGAATGAAATCAACAATACCCTTGGTATAGCGAAATATGGAGAAACGAGAATAGGTGTGGATTATGGTATAACGACTCCCGGCGTGCTCGCAACTGTTACATTTAAGGCGATGGAACCCGGAACGTGCAGTTTAAATCTGAGCACCGTGAAATTATATGACCCGGGAGGTGGTAAAATTGAACCTGTTCTGCTCAATAATGGAACAGTAAAAATCAATAAGACCAGCTTTAATATAACTGGTTTCGTTAATTATGACGACGGCTCTCTGGTATACAATCCAAACGTTACGATAGAAAATGTGAACACCTCAGAAATATTCATAGCAGAGACAAACGAAAGCTCTAACTATTATCAGATATTAACAAACTTCGCTCATATAAGCGAAGGAAACAAACTTCATTTTAACGCCAGTGATAATCAGGGCAACTTCTCTGTCTTCGACCATATAGTGACGCAACAGGAGATGGATGCCGGTGGCTTCATGCAGAACATCACTTTATATCCGCCAGATGTTACTCCGCCTGTCATCACCAATATCAGTGCAATACCAACAGCGAAAGATTCTGCAATCATAACCTGGGAAACCGATGAGCCGAGTGACAGCCTTGTCAAATACGGCACAGAACCCAGGAATTACACGAAAATCGTTTATAATGCATCTCTCGTGACTTATCACTGCATCTCAATTGCCGATCTCATCTCAAATACCACTTATTATTACGTGGCGAACAGCACCGACGCGAGCAACAACTCCGCTCAGAGCTCTGAACGCGCATTCAAGACTTTTGCTGATATTGTTATCAGTATCGGTGATGCAAGTGCAGTATCAGGAGAAAATGTTACCACTTCGATTACAATTAGCGATATACCTAATGTTGGCACCGCGGACATCCTCCTTTCCTACAATCAATCAGTGGTTCATGTCATCGCGGTTAACAATAGCGATTTCGATTTCATGGAGTCTGCAATTGATAATTCTTCCGGCATAACGCGAATTGGTGCATTCCAGACTACTTCTCCGGGTCTCAATGGCGGCGATGTGAAACTCGCAGACGTCACGCTAAAGGCGGTAGGAAATGCAGGCGAATCGTCTGCTCTGAACATTACCATCAATGAGTTGAAGGATGCAGGTCCCGATGAAATTCCTATACCTGCAACCACACACAACGGGACTTTTGTCATCGCTGAGGTTACACCACCACTGGTAACAAATCCAACAGCAAATCCACCGTCTATTCCCGAGGATACCGATTCTGAGTCGAGGCGGGGCGAAACATCACAATTAAACGTTACAGTAACAGACGATTGTGGTGTTGCCAGTGTCTCGATCAACCTCTCATCACTGGGTGGCTCGTCTGACCACCCAATGACTCGCATCCCCGGCACTGATATATGGACTGTAACTGTTAATGCTTCGATTGGAACGGCGATATATAATGGGAGCTACCTGCCGCATAACCTCTCGGTATACGCAACCGACATATTTGGAAACGTAAACGCATCGGTGAACATACCCCTAATTGTCATACTAAACGGAGATGTGAGTGAGAATGGCGAAGTGGATATTTATGATACCATGTATCTTGCCAAGCACGTGCTTGGAAAACCCGGATTTGAAACGATGACCGAAGGCATAGGAGAAGTCAGTGGTAACGGAGTAGTAACACTGTATGATGCGATGTATCTTTCAAAACACGTACTTGGTGAATCGAGCTTTGAAACGCTTCGCTAAATGAAAGGAGGTAAAAATAAGAATGAAGAATGATATGTGGAAGAAGAAAAGACCGAGAGTAGCAATGTTGTATACTGCACTATTTCTGCTCTTTGTCTCATTCCTCACTCTGTCTGCTTCCGCTTCTGCTTCTGAAACTACTGTATCAATAAGCGATACCTTTATGAAGCCTGACGAAACTGCAGTCACGAGTATTATGATCAACAATGTATCATATTTGGGTGCTGCCGATATAAGCCTCGCTTTCGACCCATCTGTGGTTCATGTGGTATCGGCAGCGAACAGCGCTTTCGATTTATTTGATGCAGTTATTGACAATTCGACAGGCAGTGTCAAAGCAGTGGGAGCCGATTTTGGCGATGGATTATATGGCAATGTCAAATTTGCAGAGGTCACTCTAAAAGCGGTTGGCAATCACGGAGAAACAAGTGCATTGAACATAAGCATCAATGTGCTGAAGGAAGCAGGTCCTGATGAAACTACCATACCGGCAGCAATAGATAATGGCACTGTATTTATAAACTTGCCCCCTGTTGCAATCGCATTTTCTGCGCACCGCTACAATAACGTTGTTTTCGATTATCCATGCCAAACGATCTTTAATGCTTCCGCTTCTTATGACCCGGATGGCGATGCCATTACAAACTATACATGGGACTTCGGAGACGCACATTCTGGCGAAGGTCCGGCGATAGAGCATGCTTATTCGAGCTATAATTGGAATGGAACAGGCTATGAACCTTTTGACGTCTGTTTAAGGGTAAAGGATGACAAAGGGCTCACAAACACAACTGTCATGCAGGTTAACGTTTACATCGCGGGAGATGCGAACGGAGACGGTGAGGTGGATATCGGCGATGCAGTATGGGTGGGAAGGCATTGGGAAGAGTCGTGTGATGGACTGTCTCAATGCGGTGACCCTTCGTGGACTGATGAACAGGCAGATGGAGCGGACGTGAACAATGATTGCGTAATAGATATCGGCGATGCAGTAATAATAGGAAAAAATTGGGAGCGTGTTGCATGGTAGAAATAAGAATCCAAACAAAAGATTTTATACCGTACATGAAAGGTAAGATGAAAGAAAATAAGAGCGGAAAATGAAAAGTAAAACGTTGCTTATGGGACTATTATAGTCTCTTGCAAAACTTTATCTATTATCTCATCTCATTCTGCCCTATGAGAGGAGAACGAATATCAATCAGGAACTTTGAAGAGGTCAGGTCACAGCTTGTGAGTGAGAAGGATCCAGCGGTGAAGCAGAAACTCTCTTTTCTCGTTGTTGCAGGCGAAGATTGTCTATTGTCTGTATTTTGAAAGAGCTGTTGAGGCGAGTTGTATCGATATTACAA
>Ga0190331_1000246_pt1 | contig 9973 bp, 7 predicted proteins | sample 48720445_MG_FD_161681 | JGI IMG/M metagenome (GOLD analysis project Ga0190331, IMG submission 161681) | Hydrothermal vent sediment bacterial communities from Southern Trench, Guaymas Basin, Mexico - 4872-04-4-5_MG | ecosystem: Environmental > Aquatic > Marine > Hydrothermal vents > Sediment ... | reverse complement strand
GGTAAGATGAGGGCAAAAAAGGTGTTTCTAACGATGGCAGTGGTATTTACCATGGTGGCAATTTTTGCTGTAAGTACACATGCTGGCGTGTGGTACACTTGCACGGTTGAAAAAGCTGGTACTGGAGCGGGTAATCATGTATGTATTTGGTTATCAGATACAAATGACCCCCCAGCTTTTACGAATAGGTTTTTTACAGCTCCAGATGGAAGAAAGAAAGAGATGCTTGCAATTGCCTTAACGGCAATGACTACTGGTAAGCAAGTTGAAGTTGGACTTGTGAATCTTGATTCATTTGTAATTATGAATATGTGGCTATTACCGTGATAAAAAACAGGGGTAAAATATGTCCACCCTCAAGGGGGTCATTACCTTGTCCTGCTCTCCTAGGGGAGCAGGACAAGGCTAAGATACTTCACCTATGCTCTCTTTAACACATCTGATAAAAATCCATCTCCACGTGAAGTTTTCCTATCTTCTTATAAGCCTTCTCTAATTCCCTCTCTGGCTTTTTTTCTCCTACCACTCTCATCAAAGACTACATGACATTTAGATAAAAACTGCCTCCTCCAGTCCCTTACTTGCTGTGGATGAATGCCATATTCAGCAGCTATCTGCGATATGGTCTTTTCTCCCTTAATAGCCTCAATGGCAACCATGACTTTAAACTTTGGTAAATCCTTCCTTTTTACCATTGGACCCCTCCTTTAAAGATGTGATATAGTTCCTAGTCCAAATTTTGGGGTCCACCTCAAAATGAAGGGGGTTGAAAATAAGCTAAAGATTGTTAAAATCTTGTTTAAACATTGGGAGAAACTTTAAACCAAAAATCTGCGAAATATCCATTAGATGGTTAGATTATATTGAAAAACAAAATTAAATCAAAAAAGAAATTTGGAATTATTTGAAATTAGTGGGCAAGTTGTATTAAAAAAATTTTGCAAAAACTTTAAATGCATGCGTATAATAGTCATTGCTTTAGGCGGGCTAGGGGATATTTTAATGACTACACCCATGATAAAAGTCTTAAGAAGTGCATATCCAAAAGCCAAAATAGACACTATTACAATGCTCCCTTCCTCTTACGAGATCCTTAAAAACAATCCCAATCTCAACAATGTGATTTATTATCCCTTTTTAAAAGAAGGTTACTCAAGATCTTTGTTTTTTTTATTAAAAAATTTTTCTTTTAAAAGAGGATTTTATGATGTTTCCATTACCCTTTATCCATCTTATCCCAAACATTATCATATTGTTTCTTATCTCGTAGGTGCCAAAAAAAGGATAGCTACTAGATTTAAGAAGGGTTATCTGAAAGAATGTTTTTTTCTCTATACAGATTTAGTGGAAGCAAAGGAAGACAAACATCATGTTATCAATAATTTAAATTTGCTAAGGCCTCTGGGAATAAAAATAAGTGAGGAAGAAGCTCAGAAATTAGATTTGGAAATTTATCTTGAAAAACCTTCAACTAGGTGTGAGGAATTTCTGGCAAATACCAAAAGCCCTTTTATTTTTATTCATAATGGTTCTTTTCTTTCAAAAAAAGGCAGTGAAAAAAGAAGATTAATCCTTGTTCAAGTGATAAGTTTAATTGAAAGTATTATAAATAGAAATTTAAATGTAGTGTTCAATATAGGCCCAGAGGAAGTTGCTCAAAAGAAAGTGATTGCAGAGAAATTACATTATTTGATTAACAAAAAAGTATTTCTTTGCCAAAATTTTCCTTTAAACGACGTTTCTCATATTATTAAGAATGCCTATAAGGTTATTTCTACTGATTCTGGTATTCACCACCTGGCTGCTGCTCTTAAAAAGGAGATCATTTTGATCCTAGGCCTTACTGATGAAAGGAAAATCTATCCCTGGAATGCTAGATATCATATTATTTCTGCACCTGTACCTTGCCGACCTTGTTATTTAAGTTATGCTCAAAGAGAATTTGTTTGTAAAAATAAAAATGAAAAATGGGCATGCATAAAAAGAATAGATGTAAGAAAAATTGTAGAGTTGATTTAAATCTAAAAAATTATGCAGAGAATAAGCAATAGCACAAAAGTCAAACAAATAATGATTATTGGGAATTATGGAAATTTTAACATAGGAGATGAGCTTTTATTGAAAAGCTTAGTGTTTCAATATATTAATAAATTTAAGGAAGGAAATGTAAGATTTTTTGTCCCTACTAGACATCCTGAATTTATACATGTATATCATGAAGAAATTAAAAATAAGCTTATTTCATTTAAAGTCTTAGATTTAAAAAAACTACTTCTTTTTTTGTTAAAATCAGATGAAATATTGATTGGTGGTGGCGGAATGTGGAGTGCCTATACTGGAAAGCTGGCTAAACTTTTGCCACTTTTTATGGTTATTGCTGGATCATTAAAGCCTCTTTTTGTAAAGGGTATAGGCCTTTATAATACTGCTTCTAAAATGGAAAAAATTTTTGTAAATTTAGCTTTTTTGTTTGCAAAATCTATTGAAGTAAGAGATGAAGAGTCCTTTCATAATGTGTGGAAAATTGTTAAAAAAAGCAGACCAGTCAAGCTTGTAGATGATTTATCTTTGAATATACCAATCTTAATCAAAAACAAGGTCAATATTTATAAAAGTGGGTTATATAGATTGAAAGAAACTGAAAAATTGAGAAATGCTAAAAAGATTGGGAAAAAAATTATAGGTATTTCTATCAAGCCATTAAAAAGTGATTTTATAAATAAAAAGATAGTGCAGGAGTTTGTATTTTTTATTAAAGAAATAAATAAAAAATATCCTAAACACTTTTATTTTACATTTTTTCCGTTTGCTTATACTAGCCCAATAGAAGATGATATAACTATCATTAATTTAGTTCTATCTAAGTTAAAAGAAAGTAATAATTTAATTATTATTCCACACACAAATCCAATATTTTGGCATCTTCTTATTGAAGAATATATAGACTATTTTATTGGGATGCGCTTTCATGCTATAGCCCTAGCCTACCTTAGTGCAAAGCCTCTTTTAGGCATTCCTTATGAAAATAAAGTTTTGCAATTTTTAAAAAGATATAAATATCAAAATATTGTTATGCCTGAAGACTTGAATAGGAAAACTCTTGTTGATTTCTTAGAAAGAGCAGCTAATATAAAACTTTAGTCATTAAAAAATGAGGAAGATATATGTTTTGCTTATTTTATCTATTACTAATATAATCCTGTGGTCAGGTGTAATCTTTCAAAAAGGCATCATTATCCAGCGAGATTTTAACTTTCCTTTGTTAAGACAGAACTTTGTAAGATACCATTATCCTATATGGAATGATCTTATGTCCAAGCCTAATATAGAATCCTTCCCCCGCCTTCCTTTGAGGCTACCATTCATTTTGTTAGCTAAAGCTGGAGTAAGTATTCCTGTGATTCTCAAAATAATGCTTGTCACTACCTACATTTTTGTCAGTTTCGCAATGTATCTCTTTTTGAAAGAACTTTTAAAAAGGTGTGGCTATGAAAAGAATAAGTGGATTTCATTCGTTGGAGCGCTGTTTTTTGCTTATTCTCCAGTATCTTTGCAATTCTCTGGGGAAATAGTTATTTTGTTTTCTGCTGGAACATTGCCACTTTTGCTTTACATTACCTTAAAATACTATCCTCATCACCTTCAAAAATTTGCTATTTACTCATCTGTGATTTTGCTTTTTTCTCCAGGGCATCCATTTACACTAATAATAAACTTTATTTTATTTTTCTTATTTTTAATTTTTTTAAATGATAATCTTTCAAAAAGTATTAAACATGGCTTCATCGTTGGAGTCCTATTTAGTTTACTTTTCGCTTGGTATGCTTTGCCATATTTTTGTTCAGGAGCGATTTCTGCCGTTGAATTGGGACGCTCTAAGAACTATTTGGAAGCATTCAAATATGTTTCAGAAAACAATATCTTTAAAATACTTTCTCTTGAAAGAGATAAGTTTAATTATGTAAGAAGTTTTCCCGAGGGGGACCTCACTTATGTTTTTCACATTTTAGGACTTTCTTTAATATTAATAATAGCCTTTTCCAATTTTTTCTATAAACATCACATTACCAATCTTTTTTTAAGGAAAACTCTATTTTTAGCTAGCACTGGTTATTTATTAACTTCACTTTTTGCCTTCGGTGCTAAAACACCATTTGGGAAATTTTATTATCTTTTAGTAACCTCCATCCCTTTTGGTTGGATATTGAGAAGTCCACTTAAATTTCAACTCTATCAAGCTTTTTTTCTGAGCATTCTTTTTACACTTGGAATTACCTCTTTTAATAAATTTCATAATAAGACAGGTTTCAAGATAGCTCCAATATTAATAATAATATTAATGAGTGTTTCTTACTTTGGTATTTTAGATGCCAATTTTAATTCGCTTAATCCTATAAATCTTCCTCAGGCTTTTTGGGAAATGAATTTGTTTCTCAAAAAACAAAAAAATAACTTTAAAGTAATTTGGTACCCAAAGTATAATGAAACCCCTGTTTCCTGGAGTCAAGGTCATCAAATTTCTCCTTTTGATATCAGATGCTCAGGTAAAAGTACTTATGATACACAATGGAATTATAGCTGGATAACAGAAAATCTAGGCCATGTTCCCATTAAATTATATCTGTTCAAAAATCGTGAATTTTATAAACTTTTATCTAAATTGGGAATTGGCTATATAGCCCTACACGGAGACCAAAATCAAAAGTTTTATAGGAAGACCAAGAGGGATATAGAAAGATATACTACTATTCTCTATGATAAAAAATTTTGGTTGCTTGGAAAAATAAATAATGAAATAGAAGACGATTTTACTATTTATTTAGGAAGTATTTTGTTCTCAGACCAAGATATAAGCAAAATGCTGCCTTTTTTTAAACTAGAGTCTGTCGTTTTCACAAAATCTTTTAAAAATTTGACTTCCTTTAAGAATTTAAATGCTTCAAATCAATTATTTACTATTTTCCCTATAATTAAACAAAAAGGCTGGATATATAAAGAAAAAAAGATCAATCCAACTAAATACATTGTTAAACTGAATGCCATTTCTTCATTTCTTTTAGTATTCAAACAAACTTATGACCCAAATTGGCAAGCTATTGTATTAAAAGATACCAAACAGCTTGAAGTTGTCCATTCAAGACATGTATATTCAGTAATTAACGGTTTTTGGATAGACCAAACTGGTGATCTTGAGATAGTTATTAGATATAAGCCTCAAGACTGGTTTGAAATTGGATTAGTAATCTCAGCACTTACATTTATAGGGTGTATAGGCTATTTAATTTATGACTGGCGCAAGAATAAAAAATTGGTGGTCAGTGATCGGGGAGATGCTAGCGTGGGGCAAAGGAAGAAAGTAGGCTGTAGTTTGTAATATAGAAATGAAAAAAGAAAATAACAGGATAGGAGAGAAAGATGTAAGCAATAAAGTAGAATAAGCACTGCAAAAGATGTAGAAAAAGAAATTTTAGCAGACCAGATGCAAATTGATACTAAAGGAAATTTAAAAGAGAGGAGAGATAAAAGTTAAAAAATTTTTTGTGGATATAAATGTATCTATATGTGGTCTATTCTAAAAAAACAGAACCGGAGAAAGAAAAACAAAACTGTTGTTTTGAATATTAGGATATTATAGTAAAAACTGTAAGGCATCTTTATGAAAAGGTATCTAAAATTTGCTATTCCAGTAGTACTCTTATCCTTATTGTGTCTGTCTTATAGAGTTGTGGGAATAGTGGGAAAACTTGGTTCTTCCTCCCCTGCAATCATAACCTTAAGATTTTTTCAAATTCCCCTAATTTTTCTAATAATAGGGTTTCTTATTGCTATGTTTTTCTACAATCATAAACCTATTTCTGGCCATTATCTCACATATAGAAATAGCTTAAAAATTCTATTATTTTCTATCTTTTCTTATATATTTATATTATTTACTTTAAAGTTTTTTAAATTATATACCTACCATTACCAAATTTTTGACGCAGGTCTTTATGATCACAAATTATGGAGAATAGCCAATGCCGATTTTAATAAAAAATTTTTAATAGCCCTATTCAGTGGACATTTTCAGCCTGTAATCCTAATTTATTCAATATCTTATCATATCAAGCCAACCCCTCTAATACCCTATTTTCTTGAGACACTTGCATTACCTTCTGTGGCAATACCTCTTTATCTCTTAACTTACAAAAAAACAAATGATTATTTTTTATCGTTGATTGTTTCTATAACTTACCTTCTTTACCCTCCAGTCGGATTTAATGATATTTTAGGATTCCACCCTGATCATGTTTATTTATTGGCTATGGTTTGGGCATTTTACTTTTTAGAGAAGGATAAATATATTCTTTTAATTATTAGCCTTTTAATTGCTTGTAGTGCAAGTGAGCCATGGATACCAGGTGTTTCTTTTTTTGGCATATTTATGATTTTTTATAAAAGAAAATGGTTTATGGGTAGTTTAGTCAGTATTTCAAGTATAAGTTTCTTCACAATTCTGCTATTTTATCTGATGCCACACATGGGTTCAACATGGAGCGCAAAACATATCTTTTCCTCAAATTCTTATTATACCATTTTATTGAGTGGAAATATTAAAAAAATATTATTAAGCATGCTAAATGTGCAAAAGGGATTTTTTATTTTTTCTTTGATAGGACCTTTTTTATTAATGCCATTATTGTCTCCCTTGGCTTTGATAGTTGCAATTCCTGATTTTTCTAAAAGTTTGCTTTCTCAAGAGCCTTTACATTATGCAATAGATGGACATTATACTCTTGGCATCACTGCCACATTTTTCATAGCATATATTTTCTCTCTAAGGAAAATTAAAATAAAATATAATTTAAAGCTAGCTCAGACTATATCAATATTGGTTTTAATAGAAACTCTTGCTTTTAATATTGCCAATAGCCCAATGCCTATATCTCTAAACTTTTGGCTAAAAGAAGGCGTTCCGAAGACATTTTATTACAAAAATTACTTTTCAGATAAAAAAACTCTGGCATTAAAAGAAGTAGACAAAATTATGCCTCCGGATCAAAATTTAAAAATAGAACTTACTAATGATATTTATACCCCACATTTAGTTCACAGGAATATACCTATTAAGCTCTATCCGAGTCCAAATTGGAAAGTTGCAGATTACATTATTTTAGATTTAAGAAGTGAATTCCCTGCAGGAAATCTTTCCATTAAAAAGGCATATAGGGTAAATTTGCACAACGCTTATGCTGAACTCTTAAAAGATAACACATTTAAAAAGGTATTTGATAAATCTGGGATAAAAATTTTTAAAAGGCTTAATTAAAACTTGTAGAGGAAACCAAAAAACGCTATGATTTAGTATATGAAAAAGATGGGTTTATGATTCTAAAAAGAACCAGTTAATAAACTTATATTCCTTTTGTTGCAATGGAAGAGGCCAATAATTTCTGAATTTGTAGCATTTATCATAGATTTTATCTCATCTTTGCCACAATTTTCAATAAATATAAGGGGGATTACCTTACATTTGCATAGGGTGTTTGCCTTTTTTACTTCTGAGGTTATGACCTCATCTGGGAGCCTGTCTAATTTATCAAATTTAGTAGGTAAGTTTTGAGGAAGGCCAAGCAATTTATAAGTTTTAATTAATGCATCTTGCTCATTTTTGTCCAATGCCCTTGCTATTGCCTTTATCTCTGTAGCGAGACAAGCTATCCCCCTTCCACGGGTATAAATCATGGGTTGGATAATATCTGCAACCTGTGAAAGCCTTTTTAGGTCCTGGGCTACCAAGGGGGCAAAGGAGGGGGAAAAGACATCAAGCCATAATTCTGCATTATATTTCTTTACCAATTTATAGGCCAAAGTGCAGTATTCTACAATACAATTACTCCTAAATGCTAACCAATCAAGGGGTAGATTTTCAACAGAAATAGAGGAGGCAATCTTTTTAAATCTTTTTAAGTCTTTTCCCATCTTGAGGATACAACTCTTACAAAAACAGGTTGATAGGACATGACTATCCTCTGATAGCGATGGATAACGTATAACATCTAGGCTAATACCATCAAAGCCCTTTAAAAGCAAAGTCTCGATCTTCTCTAGAGATTTATTTCTAATCTTTTCACTATTGGGACATCCTGAGCCAAATCCATAATTGATTATGCTCCCATTGATGTCCCTAATATATTCCCTATCAATAAGTTTAAAGGGCATCAAAATGGCAATGGCTTTGAAATTAAATTCTTTTATCAATGATAAGGCATCATAATTGTTGGTTACTATGGCATAAATTTTAAGTTTAGATAAAGTTTTTAAGTTTTCCCGGTTAACTTCATTACCATAGATATAGACTACAAATTTTTTATTAATTTGTTTGGAATTTAAATTCACAGACAAGGCAATGATCAAAAAGATAGTGATAATGGCCAATTTCATATTTAGTCAAAATCTTTTTTATCAAAACCGATTTTTTCTTCTATTATATAAAGGGGTCTTCCAACTACTTCGGTATGAATGTGGCCTATATAAAGAGCAATCATGCCCAGAGCGCAGAGAATAATACCGATAAGAAAAGTATTGAGCACAGTAAAAAATGCAATAGGTCTATAAACCCAATGAAAGAAAAACTTTGTTATTATCATAAAGATAAACAGTCCAAATGAGCTAGACGCGATCAATAGGCCAAGATAACCAGTAAAACGTAAAGGTAGGAGGGAAAAGGAGGTAAAACTATTGATAGCTAAATCAAATAACTTTTTGTAACTAAAAGTAGAGTTACTGCCCGTCCTGGCAGGGGCAGAAAATTTAATATATGTCCTTTTAAAACCCATCCAATCTATTAAACCTCTAAAAAGCCTTGTTCTTTCTCTAAATATCTTTAAAACCTCAACGACCCTTTTATCCAAGAGCCTGTAATCTGTGGAGTTAGGGGGAATTTTAAGGTCAGAAAAGCGATTCATTAAAAAATAGAACGCCATAGAACCTATTTTTTTAAAAATAGAATAATCCATTATATTTTCCCTAATAGTGATTACAATATCAAAACCTTCCCGCCATTTTCTTAATAATACTGGAATAAGCTCAGGCGGGTGTTGGAGGTCGGCATCAATGCAAATAGCGGCATCGCTATTTACATATTCTACACCGGCAGTCAAGGCTACTTCTTTACCAAAGTTTCTTGAGAAACGGAGGGCCTTTACTGAATTATCTCGTGTTGCCAGGGTTTTTATTACATCCCAGGAGTTATCCGTACTCCCATCATCAATAAAAACTATTTCCCATCGAAAATCATTGACATTCTCTATAACTTCTTTGACTTTTTTATAAAATTCTCTCAAAATTTCGCCTTCATTATAAACAGGCACTATAAGGGAGATTTTAGATTCTTTATTATTGGCATAATTAACCATAAGAACTTTTATTACTTACCTTATCTTTCCTATTTTGTAAAGGGGATGTAAAATAGGGCCTTGTCACATGATTTTAAAAAATTAAAAAGAGGGCATTTAATTAACACACAACTTCTGTCTCCACTTCGTAGGTGGAACAATCAATCCACTTTTTCTCCACTATTTTCCACTTCGTAGGTGTAAGAATTTCCTTGCCTGGCTGTAATTCTAGGACTTTCCCCAGAATTTTCAAAGGCTTTCTAAAAAGAAAGGTAAGCTCTTCAAAACAGTAATAACTTTAAAAGAAAAAGCCGTAAAGAGTAAAGTGTTAAAAATAACACCTTACACCTCACGCTTTACGCATATGAATCAGACAGACCAGTTTAATGTCAAATGTGGAGACCTGACCCCTGATTTTCCTTTCGGCAATCTCGTTTATGTTTTCTATGGGAAAGTTTGCTTCAATGGAAGTCATCCATTTGTCTCCTCGGTATGGTCAGTATAAATTCTGTTTCTGTCTCTTCCAACTCAACATCCTTTCTAACACGCTCTTTCACAAGCCTTATTATTCTCATAACACCACTTCCAAGATCTGT
>Ga0190331_1000243_pt1 | contig 10014 bp, 10 predicted proteins | sample 48720445_MG_FD_161681 | JGI IMG/M metagenome (GOLD analysis project Ga0190331, IMG submission 161681) | Hydrothermal vent sediment bacterial communities from Southern Trench, Guaymas Basin, Mexico - 4872-04-4-5_MG | ecosystem: Environmental > Aquatic > Marine > Hydrothermal vents > Sediment ... | reverse complement strand
GTCGCTCTCTAAGGAGCAAAACTAGTTCGGGTTGCCCTGGCCCTTGTTAACATAAGTTAACAAAGGCTTTAAAGGAAAATATTTTCATGTTATTATGACAATTGCACCAAAAATTTTCAGGTTAAACAATTTTGAAAATGTCGGGAAAAAAGGAGAGATATATTCAAAAACAAAAATTTCGGTTGCTTCCAATCTATTTCAATATAATAGAAAAGTTCCTTATATTACCGCACTGATTAAGACAGAGGATAAGCTTGTTTTTGGTTTGGTTGATGAGGATAATGTAGAAATAGGAGATAAAGTTGTGGCGAGAATTGGAAAATTGGGAATTACAAAATCAGGTTTGCATGTTTACGGCGTGGTTTGGGGGTTTGATAAAACTTTTGCAAAACCGGAAGTAGAAGAATCAAAAATAAAAAGAAAATTGCCAGAAGAAAAAGTCGGAATTTCAGGTTATGGAGTTTATATACCGAGATACAGACTTGATTTATCAACTTTAAATAAAGTATGGGGAAAAGAAGTTAAGGGAGTAAAAAGTTTTCCCGGAAAATATGATGATCAAGCAACATATGCTTGCAATTCAAGTTTAAATGCTTTGAAACATGCCGGAATAGAGGGAAAAGAAATTAAATTTATCCAGGTTGGAAGTGAGAGTAAAATTTACGCCGTAAAACCAACTGCGAGTATTGTGGCAGGACTTCTAAAAACGGAAGATTGTTTTGCCGCCGATATAGAATTCGCTTGCAAAGCTGGAACGCAGGCAATAATTAACGCTTACAATTTTGTTAAAACGAATGGCGGATATGGACTTGGTATTGGAGCGGACTCTGCTCAGGGAGCACCAAATGATGAACTTGAACTCACAGCTGGAGATGGTGGAGCTGCTTTTATAATTGGTTCAAAAGAACCAATTGCCGTTATTGAGGGAACCGCCTCTTATACAACAGATACTTCAGACTTTTGGAGAAATGAAGGAGAAAAATTCCCAAAACATGCTGGAAGATATTCCGGAGACCCTGCCTTTTATAAACATATTATGAATGCCGCAAAGAATTTAATGGAAAAATTAAATCTAAAACCAATTGATTTTGACTATGTTGTTTTCCATCAACCAAATTCTAAGTTTCCAAGAGTTGTTGGAAAGAAATTGGGTTTCACTCCAGAGCAGATTGAACCTGGAATTGTCTTCGATTCTATTGGAAATACCTATTCTGCAAATTCATTATTGGGGCTTGCAAAGATTCTGGATATCGCAGCGCCTTATCAGAGAATTTTGTTGGTATCTTACGGTTCTGGAGCTGGAAGTGATGCAATTTCTTTTATTACTACTCCCGAAATTGAAAATAAAAGAAAGAGAATCGAAAGAAGCGTCAAAAGCTGGTTGGGAGAAAAAGACAAAGAAAATTTAATTATTTCTGATTATTCGGTTTATTTGAAAAATAAGGGAATTATTTAATTTTTAGAAATTTATTTGTCTTGTTCAACTTTTAAGATTTGGAATTCATATAGAATAAAAACCTTTGTTGGAAAGAGGAAAAGAGCGGTCGCAAGGTGAGAATAAAAAACGGAGATAAAAAATAATGATTAACAACAAACCATTATTATGGAAAATAATAAAGTTTTCAAACTACTCAGAAAAATTCCAGAAGGCAAAATTACAACATACAAAGAGATTGGTTTAAAATTGAATTTAAATCCAAGAAAAGTTGGCCGGATTCTGTCAGAGAATGAAGATTTGGAAAATATAAAATGTTACAAAGTTGTTAAAAGTGATGGGAAAGTTGGAGGGTATAAACTAGGAATTAAAGAGAAAATTAAGAGATTGGAGAAAGAGGGGATTAAAGTTGAGAATGGAAAAATTGTGGATTTTTGGAAAAAACTTTTTAAGTTTTTTTAAACTTGTAACATTATGCTAAAAATAAATAGGAATTGGATTATTAAATCCTCTAAAATTTATTCAATCAAAGAAGATCTCAAAAAAGAATCTACATGGGAATCTGAGTGTGGCTCAAAATCCGGAATTTATTTCTATGTTGCCCATAAACCAATTAATTATCCTTTTGCTAAAAATAAAATTTTTTATATTGGTAGAGCAAAAAATTTAGCACATAGATTGGCATGGCACTTTAGAAGAGATATGAATGAACGAAGCATGTTATTTAAAGATAAAAATAAAGATAAAAAAACTTCAATGTGGTTCTACCAGAACTATTATTTGAGAAAGATACCTTTTGATATAGTATGGATATATTGTGAAAATGCGAAATATATTGAAAGACTATTGGAAGATATTGAAAGACTATTTATTGGATTATTTGCAGCAGAATATGGGACAATTCCTATTTGCAATGGTTCAGTACAGAGAAAGAAGTTGAAGGAAACTTATGAAAAATATTCAAATTCAAAAGTAATTGAGGAGATTAAAAAGATATTAAAAAAGTTCGAAACTAAATAAAAATTAAAAATCTATTTACCAGCAACAAAATTTTTCAAATTTAAACCAAAATTCAAATTAAAAAAAAGAGTTTTTCTAAAAGACAAGAAGATTTGATTAAAACTTTAACAGAAGATGAACAAAGAATAGTTGTGGAATTATTTAAAATCAGAAAAGGGATTAATCCATAAAAAATTAAAGTTGATTACAAGGATTCCAAAAGCAACCCTTTCAAGAACTTTAAGAAAATTAGAAGCAAAAAATTTTATAGAAATAAAAAATTTGGGAGGGACGAACTTAATTTCGCTTACAAAATGGTTTTTAGAAAAATAATTTGTTCCATTAAAATAATATACCCTGTTCCCTCTGTTTCAGTTAGTCTATATATATTGTTCCACTAAATTTATCTATGGAAGCAAAAGAGAAAAGTTGGATTGGCAAATTGCTAGTGATGAGTTTAGTGGCGGCTTTAGTTTTAGGAGTGATGCCAATATATGCGCAGAGTTATGGTAGTGTAAAAATAACAAATCCAAAAGACGGAGAAACTGTTTCTGGAATTGTTACAGTAAAAGCAACTGCAAGTGGTCCGAATGAATTAAAAGAGATGTCTCTTACCATTGCAGGAAAGCATGAAGCCGAGCATTTTCTATTGACTGATTGTACTAAATCTGTGACTAAGCCAACAAGTAATGTTACTCATGAGATTTATACAAAAACCTGTTGGTACGACTGGGATACATCTAACTATGCAAGAGAAAAAGTTACTTTAACAGCAAGTATAAGTGATGTGGAAGGAAATAAAGCAAGTAATTCTGTAACTGTTTATGTTACAGAAGAATCTGAACCAGAGAAAAAAGCAACTTTAAGAGTAAAAGCATATGATGTTGAAACAGGAGATGTTGTTAGGGATGCAACAACCATAGTTTTAAAATATCCAAGCGAATCTGTGAGAAAATTTATGACAGAACCAAGTAGAGGCATAGGACAGCCCGTAAGAAAAACAACATCAGAGAAACCAAGTTCAGGAGGAGTAGGCTCAGGAGTTGGAGTAGAAGAACCTGCTATAGAAGAAGTTGGAGCAAAAGAAATATGGAAAGAAGAGAGAAAAATAGATATACAAAAGAAAAAAATATCAGGACCAAAAATAGTTGTTGGAACTTTAAAGGCAGATTCAATTGACTCAATTGAGATAGAACCAGGAGCTTACGAGCTAATTACTTATGCAATAAATTACGCACTTCACACTAATTATAGAATAACAATAGAAGCTGGAAAGGAATACAACTTACATGCTCCTTTATCAAAAGGTAAGAGTATAACAATTCCAGAGGAGAAAGAAACAAAACTAATTACGGTAAAAACAGGAAAATTGGTTAAAGTAGTTCCAGAAGTTAAAGAGACAGAAGTGGAAGTTATACCTGCTACGAAAATTAGAAAAATTTCAATAAGACCCGCAAAGGAAATTGGTAAATCCATTTTAGAATCTGGAAAAGTAGAAGCAACTACAAGCGAAGAAATTGAGATAGAAGAAGGGAAACTTTACACAAAGACTAATAAGACAAAAAAACAGGTAAAGGTTTTACCAGCAACAGCTTCTGAAAGAGCAAGAGAAGCGGTTAAGATGCACAAAATAAAAGACATTGAGTTGGAGGTAGTTGACAAAAGACCTGTTTATATAGTTAAAGGGGAACAAGAAGCAAAATTATTTGGATTTATTCCAACCAAAATAAATACGACTGTGGAGATTAGCGGAGAAGACGGAGAAGTGGTAAAAATCATAAAACCCTGGTGGAGTTCACTGGCAATAGCAAATAAATAATTTATTTTTTTGATTTTTGTTCATTTTGTAATTTGCCTAAAATCTGTGGGAGGTATTCATGGGAATAAGAGCTTATGAAGTAAGTAAAGATAAAAATTAAAAGTTAAGAAAAAACAAAAAATAAAATTATTTAGTTTCTTGTGAAAATTTTGCTTCAATTTCTTTTCTTAGTTCTTTCAATTTATCTTCTTCTGTTTGCTTAATAGTTTCTTTTAACTTTTCCTGAAGTTTTCTAAGCTCTTCAGCCAAAGAAGGATCATAACTTTCTGCAACATCAATTACACGACCTATATTGCCATACTTTGCTACACGAAGGTCTTCTTCAGATTTACTACTAATTTTTGAACTGGCCGCATTTAGATATCTCCTTTTATTAAGTGTATTTGTTATATAACTACCAATATCTTCTGGAAGAACTTTACCTTTTTTTGCGTCTTCTATAATATCGTTAATCAATTCAATCTCGTCACTATGTATACCTGCATCTTTACTACTATGAGTTCTTTTAATGAAATCCAAAACATCTAAATAATCTTTTGCATGTTCATATTTTCCTTCTCCAATACTGGTATAAATTTGTTTTTTAAGACCCTCTACAAATTTTTTATCTCCAGTAATAACTCCTTTAACTTCATCAGGTTTTATTGTGCCTTTTTCTACATAGGTTGTTGCTTGTTTTAGTCTTTCTAATTGTGAACTCAAAGCTATTACAAGTTCTGAGTCTGGGTAATCAAGTTCATGTTTATGCATCTCCATATATGCTCTCTGCATTTTACCTAATTCCTTATATCCCTTCTCAATTTCTTTCTTTACCTCATCAACTTTTCCTTCTTTTAGAAGGGCATATGCCTTTTCTATCTCCATATTTCTATTTGTTTTAACTATTTAAATACTTATTTCTTCCTATTCCTCAAAATCTCCTCTAAATTTTTGTGCAATTTCCTGTAAATTTTTTAAACCGCAAAAGTTAAGATTAAATTAAAATGAACCTCCCAACCGAGGCAGAGCCTCGGAGTATTTGGATATATAAAAATTGATTGAAACATACCAAGAATTTTTATCAGAAAGAATAGAGATTGAATATACTTTTGAGATGTACAAACCAATAAGTAAACCTGAACCACTCAATTGGTTTATCTATGTGCTAACTTTACTGGTAATTGTTGTTGGATTTTTCATATTTTTCAAATTTAAACCAAAATTCAAATTAAAAAAGAGTTTTTCTAAAAGACAAGCCCATCTATCAATGACTTTTATCCCCTTTAGAGTTCTCTTAGAGCTTCTACAGGTTGTAATCTGGATGCTCTACTCGCGGGTAAAATTCCGGAAATAGCACCTGCAATAAATGAAAATCCAATTGCAAATAAAATTAAATCCAGCGACACTTTAGCTTCAAGAAAACCGTAGCCAGCAACCGAAGCAAATTGGGTTACACCTAAAGCGAGAGCAATACCCAAAATACAGCCAATAATTCCCCCAACCAAACCAATAAAACCGGACTCAAATAAGAAGATTATTAAAATATCTCTATCTTTTGCGCCAATGGCCTTCATTATTCCTATATCGCGGGTTCTTTCCAAAACTGAGGTATACATAGTGTTCATTATTCCAACACCTCCGACAAGTAATGAGATTGCTGCTATGCCTATTAAAACTATGCTAACAATTCCCAAAATTGTATTAAAACTTTTTATCAGGTCTTCTGTTGTTTCAACAGCAAAATCTTCTTCTCCTTCTTTTAAACCCCGTTCTCTACGCAAAGCTTTTTTGATATCTTCTGCAACTTTGCTTGGTTTTTCACCATTTTTAACTTTGGCAATAATCATGCGATATTCATCTTTGAGATCAAAAATTTCTCTTGCAACTTCCAAAGGTATTACAACTGTTGAATCGTCCATTCTGTTTCCTATTTTTTCAAGAATGCCAACAACCTTAAATTCCTTGCCCTTTATCTTTAATTTATCTCTGACATGCACCTCTTTGCTAAAAAGATCTCCTCTTGCAACATCATAACCAACAATAATCTTATATTTATCTCCCTGCCTCAAATCCCTGCCTTCCAGTATCTTAAATGATTGACTATCCTCTAAAATTTCCCTTGAATTTTCGTCTAGAGGAATTCCTGTAATAAAAGATGTTTTTTCTTCATCTCTAAAATTTACAAGGGCATTTGATATAATCATTCCCGCCGCATACTCCACACCTTTAACTTTTCTGATAGTTTCTAAATCTTTTTCTGTAAGTTTAGATGATGTAAAAGCCGCTTGAGAACCAAAAACAGATGTTCCAGGAACTATTGTTATTTTATCTGTACCCAGTTCTTCAAATTGTTTGGCAATGGCTTCTTGCATTCCTTGACCCAAAGACACCAATCCTACAACCGCAGAAATTCCAATAAAAATTCCAATTATTGTAAGCCAGCTTCTCAATTTTCTATGTGATAATCCTTTAAAAGAGAAGATTATTAAATCAAAAATCATTTTTTCTTTCTAAATTTGAGGTATATAATTATAATAATAATTATTATCGCAACAATATAGAAAGTATAATTTTCCGAAACGAAATTGTATTTTTTTAATTCTTTCTCGTCGTAAAGTCTCAAATTAACCGTTTTCTCTTCATTATATGCCACATTGTTATTATCTCTGTAATTTAGAACAAATTTCAATGGAATTTCTCTGGCATTGGAATTGATGTAGAGTTTAAAGTCTATTGTATTATAATCATCCGGCTCAAGATTGCCTATGTAAATTGTAGAAGGGGATAATAGCTCATAGTTATCGCTTTCTTCTAAACTAACCGTAAGGAATTTAATTTTTGTCAATCCTCTATTAACAACATCCAATGTTATTTCTCCTTGTTGATTTGCGGTTAGCAAAGTTGATTTATCCAAATTAATAATTATGTCTGGTTTACTGCTCACCGTTATAGTTATATAATTTGTTTTTTCATATTTTTGACCTACACTGTCATAATAGGATATTTCTAGAGGAATTTTGTAAGGTTCGCTATCCGCATCCGGTAAAACAAGCAAATTAAATTCCACTGTTTTTTCTTCTCCACTTTCCATATGATAGATTCTTTTTTCTTCTGTCTGATTCAGTGGAGCAAAAGGAACATTTGAAAGATCCAATTTTAAATTTATATCTCTCAGATACGAATCGGCTTCATTTTTTATAGCGATTTTTAAGGTAGTTGCCTTGCCGGGAATTGCGGATTCACTTTTAAAATTTTTTATAGCCAGATTAGCATCCAAAGTATGAATGGTAATAGTTATTTTCTTTTCTATCCAGGTGTTGCCGTCTGTTGAATAACGCAATTTTAGTTCATTATCTCCCTCCACAGCATCACCAGCAACCCTTATTTTGTAATCTATAAGTGCATTTTTAGACGGTTCCAGTACTCCAATATTTCGAGTTGCATTCTCACTCTCATCCAGATAAAACGGATAATTTGGTTCTAAAACGACAATTAAGTTGTTTGCATTAGCAGTGCCAACATTTTCCACATTTAAATACAAATGCAGATATTTTCCCGGTTGTGCCGGAGAAGGTTCATATTTCAGGGTCGATATTGAAATTAAAGCATAATTGTCTGCATATGCGGGCATTAATAGTGAACAAATGATGACCAAACTTAATAATTTTATTCTCATAATTAACTTAATTTAATTTATTTAGGTCTCTTTCTCTATTTTTCCATCTCTGATATGAACAACTCTATCCGCATAAGAAGTCAAAGAAATATCATGGGTAACGACAATAACAGTTTTTCCTTTTTCATTAATTTCTTTTAAATTATTCATTATCTTTTTGCCCGTTTTTGAATCCAAATTACCCGTAGGTTCGTCTGCAAGTATAATCTCCGGATTTGTGACGAGAGCTCTTGCTATAGCTACACGCTGCTGCTCACCACCACTTAATTCAGTCGGTTTATGATTTTCTTTTCCCTTCAGGCCAACAAGTTCTATATATTTCTTTGCTCTTTTTGTTCTTTCATCAAGGGGAATATTCTGGAAAATTAAAGGCAAAGTTACATTTTCTAAAATATTTAGGGTACGAATTAAATTAAAAGTTTGAAAAACAAATCCAATCGTCTTGTTTCTTATTTCTGCCAGTTTGTTTGAAGAATATTTTGATATCTCTTTTCCTTTCAGAATTACTTTTCCTTTTGTTGGCTTATCTAAACAACCAACAATATGCATTAATGTTGATTTTCCACTGCCGCTTGGACCAAGAAATAAAATAAATTCTCCCTTATTTACTTTAAAATTTACATTATTCAGAGCATATACTTCCGAATTACCCATTTTATAGATTTTATAAACATTTTTCAATTCAATAAGCGCCATAATTGAATTAGTTAAGAATAAGAGGAATATTTAAAAATTCAAAATAAATTATAAGATGGCAACACCAAATGGACCGAGAAGAGGAAGTTTGCAATTCTGGCCGAGAGTCAGAGCGAAGAGAATCTACCCCAAAATCTCTTTTTGGGTAAAAGATTCTTTGAGCGGTTTTGCTGCTTATAAAGTTGGAATGGTGCAGTATTCTGCAACAGAAACGAGGAAAAATGTAAATCAGGGAAAGAAAATTGTAAGGGCCGCAACTGTTCTCGCCATTCCTCCAATTTATCCAATTTCTCTGGTTTTTTATAAAAAACACCAGAAAATAACGGAATATTTTAATATTAAGGACACCCCAAAAGATTTCAAAAAAGATCTGAAAAGAAAAATTAATTTTAAGTTAGACGAATATGGCAAGATTCCGGATGAATTTGATGAGATCAGAATAAAAGTGGCAACTTTTCCAAGAAAAACAAAACTCAAAAAAACTCCGGAAATATTTGAATTGGGTTGCAATCTGGAATTGGAAAAAGCCAAAGAACTGCTCGGCAAAGAACTGAAAATTGAAGATTTTTTTTCTGCTGGAGAGTTTGTTGATGTTACCGCAATTACAAAAGGAAAAGGAACGCAGGGGGTTATAAAAAGATTCGGCGTTAAACTGAGAAATCATAAATCAAAAAAAGGAGTAAGAAGAGTCGGTTCCATAGGAAGCGTTGTTCCCAGAAAAGTAGACTGGAGAGTTCCAATGCCGGGGCAACTTGGTTTCCAGCAAAGAACGGAATATAATAAATTAATTTTAAAGATTTCCGATAATCTGGAAGAAATAAACAAAAAACAGGGGTTTAAAGGTTATGGCCTGGTAAGGACGAAGTATTTGTTGTTGGATGGTTCTGTTCCGGGACCAAGAAAAAGATTGATTATTTTGAGAAAACCGAAAAAACAGAGAAAAAATATTATGCAAATAGGTGAGATTATAAAATGAAACAGTTGTTTAGCAGAAGTTGGGTTAAAAGCAAACAGCCGAGAAAGCAGAGAAAATACAGGCATAACGCTCCCAAACACATCCGACAAAAATTTATGCATGCGAATTTAAGTAAAGAATTAAGGGAAAAATATAACAGGAGAAGTCTTCCAGTGAGAAAAGACGATAAAGTTAAAGTAATGAGAGGCAAATTCAAGGGAAAAATTGCCAAAGTTACCGAAGTGAATTTAAAAACTTTGAAAGTTTATTTAGAAGGAGTAACAAGAAAAAAGGTTGATGGAAAGGAGGTTCAGGTTCCAATACAACCATCAAATTTGCAGATTATTTCGGCAGGGATGGACGATAAAAAAAGAGAAAAACTCGTAAAGAGGAAAAAAGCAAAAGATAAGGAAACAGAAGGAAAATAATTCATAAAAAGTCGAAGAAAGGAAATA
>Ga0190331_1000241_pt1 | contig 10093 bp, 13 predicted proteins | sample 48720445_MG_FD_161681 | JGI IMG/M metagenome (GOLD analysis project Ga0190331, IMG submission 161681) | Hydrothermal vent sediment bacterial communities from Southern Trench, Guaymas Basin, Mexico - 4872-04-4-5_MG | ecosystem: Environmental > Aquatic > Marine > Hydrothermal vents > Sediment ... | reverse complement strand
AGGAAGAAATCGTGCAAGTGCTTAAACTACTTGTGCAAGGCGTACAACCAAGAGTTTATGATAAGCCTGTTTGTCATGAGTGCAGCTTAAAAGAGAATTACTGCTTATTAGACCAAGGAATAGAGTGCTTAGGGCCCCTGGTGAACGGGGGGTGCAGAGCATTATGCCCGAGTTATAATCATCCATGCACTGGGTGTCGTGGCTTCCTAGATGATGCTAACCTGGAGTCAGGAAAACAATTACTAAGGGATAAGGGCTTTGACCCTGACATGATAATCAAACGCATGACCAAGTACAACACTTTACAATTCCTTGAATTCGAAACAAGAGGAAAGAAAAGCAATGAAGAAGGAGAAGGTAGAGGATGACAACCATTAATCTGCAGCACATCTGCAAGGTTGAAGGCCATGGCAGCTTATACGTAGAGATAAGAGGCAGCAGGTTAAAGAGGTGCGAGCTCAAAGTAGTTGAAGGCGCTCGTTTCTTTGAAGGAATCGTGAGGGGTAAGCGTTACGATGATGTCCAGGAAATAACTTCTAGGATCTGCGGTATATGCTCCTGTGCTCACACCTGTGCAAGCCTACAAGCAATTGAGAACGCTATGAAGATAAGGGTTTCTGAGCAGACACGAAGACTAAGAGAATTACTATCCATAGGGGAGAGGATTAGGAGTCATGCCACGCACCTCTACTTCTTAGCCCTGCCTGACTACCTAGGATACGAGTCAGCGCTTGCAATGGTAGGGAAGCATAAAAGAGAAGTCCTCAGAGCCTTACACTTAATGAAGATAGGCAACAACCTGGTTCAGAGGATTGGCGGTAAGGAGATGCACCCATTCACCAGTGTTGTCGGCGGCTTCACAGCTGTTCCTAGCAAGGAAACAACCAGGTATCTGAGAGCTGAATTAAAAAAAGCTCTGCCTGAAGCAGTAGCAACAGCAAAGCTATTCTTAAAACTAAAACAACCCTCTTATGAGAGTGAGAGAGACTTCTTATCCCTCAAACCAGAAAGAGATGCCCCGCTCATATCAGGGAAGGTCTGCTCTCTTAGCGGTCTTAATATTAAGCCAGAAGAATACGATAAGTATATTGATGAGCAAGTAATGCCTTACTCAACAGCTAAGTTCTCAACACTTAACAAGAAGCTGTTCTGCGTAGGAGCCCTTGCAAGGATTAACACGAACCATAATATGCTAAGCCGAACCGCTAAGAAACTCCTTAGACAAACAAAACTAGACCTCCCTATCACAAACCCTTATTATAATAACCTAGCCCAAGCAATAGAACTAGTACACTGGGTTGAGAGAGCAAGGTCCTTATTAAACTATGACTTCAGATTCAAAGGATTACCAAGGATAAGAGTAAGACCAGGCAGAGGAGTCAGCGCTGTAGAAGCGCCTCGCGGAATACTATTCCACGACTACACCCTGGACGAAGAAGGTTTTGTCAAGAAGTGCAACATAATAACACCAACTGCTCAGAACCTCAGAGTAATAGAGCATGACGTGAAACACTTAATAACACAATTACTAAAGGAGAAGAAGAGGAAAGAAGAGATCATACAAGAAGTTGAGAAGCTCATAAGAGCATATGACCCTTGCTTCTCATGCAGCGCACACTTCTTAAAAGTAAGATGGGTGAAGAAGAGGTGATACTCGTATGAGACGATTCATCGCGACTATAAAAGAAAAAGCCAGGCAAAACCCGAAGACCATTGTCTTCCCAGAAGGAGCAGAGGAAAGGATTATAAGAGCAGCAGAGCAGATAACAAGGGAAGGCATAGCAAGGATCATCCTCATAGGTGACGAAGCAGAGATAAACAAAAAAGCCGAGGAACTAGGTGTTAGTCTTAAAGGAATAAGAAAAATAAACCCTTCTAACTATGAGAAATCTGATGAGCTTGCTAACACTTTCTACGAGCTCAGAAAACACAAAGGAATAACCCCTGAGAAAGCAAAAGAGGTGATGCGAGACGTTAACTACTTCGGCACAATGCTCGTGCACATAGGAGAAGCAGACGGCCTAGTATCAGGAGCAACTCATACAACAGCAGACACCATAAGACCAGCACTACAAATAATAAGGACGCATGAGAAGTTCCACAAAGTCTCAAGCTTCTTCTTCATGGTGCTCAACGATAAACTCATGATATTCGCTGACTGCGCAATAATCATTAATCCCGACGCAAAGGACCTCGCGGAGATAGCCATAGACACTGCTCGGAGCGCAGAGAAGTTCGGCATAAAGCCAAGAGTGGCAATGCTCTCATTCTCAACAAAAGGCTCAGCCAAGCACCCATTAGTGGACAAGGTAAGAGAAGCAGTAGCTATAGCCCAGGACAAAATGCCGGACTTGATCATTGACGGAGAGATGCAAGTAGACGCTGCACTAGTACCAGAAGTATGCGAGAAGAAATGCAAGAATTGCAAGCTACACGGAGACGCTAACGTGCTCATCTTCCCAGACCTCCAATCAGGGAACATAGCTTACAAACTAGTAGAGAGACTAGCCAAAGCCAACGCTATCGGCCCAATACTCCAAGGACTAAGAAAACCAGTTAATGACCTCTCAAGGGGTTGTAGTGTTGAGGATATCATTGATGTCACAGCAATAACAGTAGTAGAAGCCCAAGAAGACTAGATAAAGATAATAGTAATCCTATAAAAAAAAGAGGTTTTTTTTATTATGAAAATACTCGTATTGAACTCAGGGAGCAGCTCATTAAAATACAAGCTGTTCAGCATGCACAACGAGAAGCCCCTCCTATCAGGACACGTGGACGGCATAGGCCTAGACAGGTGCTCTGCCAAGATAATAACCAGTGACAAAGCAGAGGAAAGAAAAGCACCTGTCAAAGACCACGTGGACGCAGTGATGCTAGCCCTGAAATCACTAAGAGAAAAAAAGGTTATAAGAGACTACACAGAGATAAACGCTGTTGGCCACAGAGTAGTACACGGAGGCGAGCACTACTCAGAACCAGTCCTCATAGACGACAAAGTAATCAGGACTATAAGAGAACTATTCGACCTAGCACCCCTACACAACCCGCACAACCTCGCAGGAATACTCGCATGCAAGAAGATGCTCCCAAGAACACCCCAAGTAGCTGTTTTTGACACAGCATTCCACCAAACACTACTACCAGAAGCATACCTCTACGCCCTGCCCTACGAGTTATACGAGAAGCACAGGATAAGAAGGTACGGCTTCCACGGCACAAGCCACAAATACGTGTCTGAACAAGCAACAAAACTCCTAGGAAAGAAGGAGTCAAAGATAATAACCTGCCACCTAGGAAACGGCGCATCAATAACAGCTGTTAAGAACAATAAATCCGTAGATACGAGCATGGGATTCACCCCGCTAGAAGGCCTAATAATGGGGACAAGGACAGGATCAATAGACCCAGCCATCCCGCTCTACCTGGCAAGGCATAAAAGCTACAAGATTAACGACTTAGACGACCTCTTCAACAAGAAGTCAGGACTACTCGGAATCTCAGGCCTAACAAGGGATGTGCGTGATTTGCACAGAGCAAGCCTGAAAGGAGACAGAAGAGCAAGACTAGCCCTCAGAATGTTCGCTAGACGAGCAGCCTTCTACATAGGAGGATACATCGCCCTACTAGGAGGCCTGGACGCCCTGGTATTCACAGCAGGCATCGGAGAAGGAGCCTGGTTCATCAGAAGAGACATATGCAGATACCTGGAACCACTAGGAATAATAATAGACGACAAGCTCAACAAGAAGAACCAGATAATAATATCCAAGCCAAACTCAAAAATAAAAGTGTACGTCATCCCAACAGACGAAGAACTACAAATAGCCAGAGAAACAAAAGAAGTAGTTGAAACAATAAGAGACTCAAAAAACTAATTCTGAAGAGAATAAAGGTAGAAGCTGAGGATTAACAGAGCAGACAAATAAATTTTTTTACATAAGAAAAGAGGAGATGAGTAAAATATTATCGCTTCACTGTTAATGTAACCTCATCTTTTCCAATAATCTTTTCTCCACTTTTTAGCCTAACCCATATTTTATAATCAGAACGTGTAACATCAGAATATCCAGTTACACTTACAATACGAGTTATACTTTCTCCTGGTTGCAAAGTAAATTTTAGTAGGGAGGGATCTGGGTAACTGAGACTAACTGAATTTGAGTCTTCTACTTGGAAAACAAGTTCTCCAGTAAAAACTTTAGAGCCAGTATTTCTTGCGGTTACTTTCAGAGCGGTTGTTTTCCCACTACTGATTTTGTCATCATCTAGCTTTGCAGTAACCTTCCCTGTGATCCCGCCACAGCCTGTTAATAACAAAGCTGTAATGACAACAATCAACACCAGGGCTGTCTTTAGTTTTAGTTCCATTGTTTTCACCCTTTCATCCGTTTATTTATACTTCGCCTCTGATGTCTTACTTGTGCGACAACACGACCATAGCTTCTGCTAACAGGCCTTATTGTAAATGTTTTACCACCAATCATGCCTCTTAACCTATTCATTGCTCTTCTCCCTGTCTTGTTCCTCTTTCAGGAGCATTTACTCCTGCTAATCTCACTCTGTTGCTACTACCTATTCTTCTGTATACTTCAAAAGTGTCGCCATCAATAATTCTTTTCACTTTTCTTTGCATAAGATCCCACCAAACAGTTTCTGTTCAATAGAAGAAAGACTTATGCATTTATAAATTTTATGGAATTGTGTATTATTTTACAATATTTTCATTTATTTATGTATTATATTTTTAAATATAGAAAGATTTATATATAATATTATTATAATACTTATTATAATATGGTTAAAACAATTTCTAATACAATCAACAAGATAAAGGATGTATTAAAGGACGAGCCTCTTTCAATTAGTGAAATTGCAAAGAAGCTCAAGATTAATTGGCGAACTGCACAGGACTACCTCAACATATTAGAAAAATTAGAGCTTGTTGAAAAAAAAGATATTAAAAATACTAAAACTTATTTCTTAAGAGACCCTAATAACTATTTCAAACTTCCTGTGAAGAAAGAGCATGAAAAAAAGATTTCTACAATTTATTACTATATAAGAAAGTTTTGTTACCAGAGATTCGGGCAAGAGCCAACTAAGACTCAGGTTTATAAAATAGTTTGGAAAATAAATCAGAAACTTAAACTAGGTCTGCCTGTTGGTTGGTACAAATTCGGTCCTTGCTGCGTACAAGTATATCAAGGAAACGAAGAAAAAGAATATGCTTTTGAATCAAAAGCTATTTCATTAATAAGAGAAACCACTCACAAATACTGTGCTTGTGATAATTTCACATTACAAAACCAGATTTACGCAGAAGCCGGAAAAAAGCTTTATCAAATAAAAGAAAAATTAGTTAGAGGGGTGTTTGAAAACAAAGAAGATATTAATCCTCTCCTAATGGATTTAATAAAACTAGCTCCTAGGGAAACAATTGATGTTGTTACAGATTTTGCAAGAACGGTTCTGCTTATTAATAATTGGAATATAACAAAACCTATATTTAACTCTGTCTGGAAGTATATAACACTCATAGAATTTAGGAATACCCTAGAAGATTATTATGGAAAAGAAAGATTAAGAAATTACTTAGAAGGACATATTGAAGAAGCTAGAAAAGAAGCTCAACTAGAGATAAACGATTTAGTTAAAAGTTATGTCAGACCTAAACATTCTCAGGATAAACTATATCAACATTTCCTTGGAAAATAGAAAAATCATTAACATTCCTAGTGACTAAATAATCACATCTTTCTCTTTCAGCAATAATAAAGTGTAAAGCATCAGTCCAATTCCTAGACAAAGCTTTTGCCTTCTTCACTTCTGAGGCTTGATAACCCACTCTGATCAGCTTATTCTTATCTTTAAACCTTTCTAACAATAAGAATAAGTTCTTCTTATCCGCATACTTCTCGATTTCTTCTATTACCAGATCAGAAACAACTATTTTAAAAAGACAATTCCAACCACGAGAAAGAAAATCAAAAGCCAAATCCCCCAAAGGCCTCAGAGGATCCCTCCTGTTACCTATTATATCTAAGAAAATATTAGTATCACAATAAACCTTTCTAATTACCATTCAAAGAAGAGAATAGTAATGCTTTAAATAGTTAATTTCCCTCTCCGGATAAATTTTAGTTATTCCGTAATTATTTCATTACAGGGTGTGAGAAGAACAAAAAAATAAAAAAACCAAGCCAGGAATTCTTAGTTTAGGAATCTAAGGAATCCTAGGTTTAACCAATATTTTACATCCCTTACTAAATATGGTCTGTGTCCTCTCATCATCCTCATTCCGAGTCCCGAACTTAATATGATAATCTATTCCTCTCTCCTTACAGAAATCTATAACTGTTTGTGCACACTCCTCATAGAAAGCCTTGTTATCCTTAAATAAGCTTGTCCTCACATTATAGTTCAGCTTCCCAAACACAATCTTATCAACAAAAGGGACTTTATCCAAAATCATATTAAGGTCTTGTTCTATAATATTAGGTGTGGGATAAGGCTCAATACTAACCCATGTTGTTAGACCCTTCTCATGCAGGTACCTTAATGATCTAATCCTCTCATCATAAGGCGCACTAAAAGGCTCATACTTCTCCTTGAATTCGCTACTCAAAGAGACCAGCGTGATCCCATACTCATTATCAGACCCGAACCTCTCCTTATCAGCCAAGCATTTAGGATAAACCCCCTTGGTAAGAACAGTACACCTAATATTATCCTTGTTTAACCTTTCAATAATCCTCAAACTCATATCCCCTACTTCATCATGCCCGTACATAAAAGGATCCGTCATGAAACACAGGTGAACAAACCTGATCTGATCCTTGTACTTAGGAATCTCTTGTTCAAGCAATTCCAAAGCATTCTCAACAAGCCTGGGCTTGATCCACTCGGCATAAGACTTAACCCTACCAAACCTCTTAGCCATCATAAAAGCGTAGCAAGGAAACCTACAGCCATGAGCACAGCCCTCAACATGATTAAGACAGAAATCAGCATACTCCACCCCGCTCTTATACAACAAAGACTTCCTCTTCATACCTCACCCGCTTTTTCTAATTTTGAACTTATGAATATTTAAATTTATGGATTTCTAAACTGGAAGAGATCTGTTTGTCTTTTTTTAACTAAATCCAAAGCTAACAGAACTGCTTTATCAGAATGAGCTTCTATCTCTTTTTTTAGCTTATCAATAGCTCGCAACCATTGGTTTCCTTTCTTAGTCTTATTTGTAATGAAGAGTAAATGATAACAGAAATGATGCTTCTTTGATTTAATTTTAATTGTTCTAATAGGCGCTTCTTTTCTCTCTTTTAAGATATTCTCTTTGTAAATTTCAACTAGTTCTTCTTCACATTTGGCTTTTTTCCAACAATCATCGCCAAATACTCTTGTTATACTTTCGCCTTGGCTTCTTTCTTTCTTAACCAGACCTACAGCTCTACAAATCTCACTAGTCATAAAGTTAAAAATAATATCACTTCTAGATTTCAAAACTTTAACCATATCAATCCAAGCAAATTCCATACAATTAGGGTCTATGAAGAAGAATGAATATGTATTCCTTTGATTAACTCGCTTTAAGATTTCATCTAAACAATCTTCGTATTTTTGCTTCATAACAACCAAATTTTTCTTTTTTAGAAAAGCCAATCTGAGGTTCAAAGCTTCAGAATATTCATCATCTTTTTCGCAGAAAATCATTTCATCATATAAAGCAGAGTGATTGCTTAAAGAAACAATCAAGGGAGAACCTATAAGGAAATCTTCTTTTTCTTTCATTTTGTTAATGCCCGTACCAGCAAAGAGATCAACATAATATTTTCGTTTGAAAAAAGTCATCCTATTGATAATAGTGGAACATACATGAAATGCATAGTTAAGAACAATTAACTTAAGCGGAGTCCAATATTGAAATTCATTATAGACATCAGGTTTTATTTTAAGGATTTCATTAATTTCTTCAGCAGATTGAAGGCTAGTAACTTCTAAAGCTTTTATATCTTTCTTTAACCAGTCCATACCAGTTACCTTTTTCATACAGGAAAGAAAATTAACTTAGTTTATAAACCCTGCGCGCACATTTGTCCAGTGTTTCGCTAAGATAAGAAAATTATATAAAACACCCTAATTTAACATTCTTAATAATGAAATACTCTAAGGAGGAGGCTAAAGAGAAGATAAGAGAATTAATTGAGAAGTACGAAAAAGTAAAACAGAGCGGCAAGATAAAGAATTATACAGAAGAAGATACAAAGAAGAGTTTCATAGAACCATTCTTTGAAGCTCTTGGCTGGGATATTAGGAACAAGGAAGAGGTTAGTGCAGAGGAAAAAGTTTCTAAAGGAAGAGTTGATTATGCCTTCAAGATTAATGGTATTACTGATGAGGAGAAGAAGATTATTGAGGAGGGTTTGAAGTGAAAGATTGTCAATCTTTGAAACCCAATTTTTTTATTATACTTTTAATTAATCTTTGAGAAGAAGTAATAAAATGTCTAAAATTAGGAATGGAGGTTATGAAAATGGGGGTTGAATCAGTAAAGGTTAACTGTGATTTTTGTGGTAAGCAAATAGAATGCCCAAAGGATATGATGAAGGATTTTAAGTGGCATATGTGTTTTGAGTGCTTTCAGAATCCGTCTACTGACTTTAAGGGTAAGGATGCTAGCAAAATACATATTGATATACCAAGGGATAAGTTTGATGAATTCATACCTAATTTTATGTTGGATAATATTATGAGAGAAGTTTTTCCTGGGGTGTGGCAAGAAAGGAAAAATGAGCTGAAAGATTTATCAAAGAAACAGCTCTCAGAGGAGATGTTTGCAGCAGGAGTAAGCGTTGCTTTTGACATGATGAAACAATTGGGTGAAGAATATGAGAAACAGATTGAGAAAGAATCAGAAAAATAAATCGTTCTAGAAATATTTAATTCTTATCTCTTGTAGATGTCGTCGTGGTGTTGGAAGTCTTGAAATCTTATTATTCTGTTTTTCTTATCAATTTTGAATACTAGGACAAAGCTCCTGATATGTATCCTCTTATATTCTTTTAAGTCGTAGCTTAGATTCTTGTAATGATCTGGGTTGTTGCTATTGATTACTTCATCAACCTTTTTTAGTATTGCTTCACATACTTTTTTGTTTTTCTTATAGAGCTTTTTTAGTGTTCTTCTTAGCTTCTCACTTATTTCATAACTATACATCTTCTATTTCTCTTCTTAGCTCTTGGACATCAGAGAACTTCCTGAACCTACCCTTATCTATTCTAACCAGTTCCTTTCTGTATTCTGGTCTTAGCTCGGGTTCTAACAAGTTTTCTTCGTATTGCTTTATTACTAGGTTCACTGCCTCTGATTTGTTCTTTAACCCGTACTTGCCTTTTATAATTGTCAGTATTCTGTCTTCGTGCTCGCCAAGTCTAATAATTGCCTGTGGCACCCATATCACCTCATAATGTTTTATAACAAAAAATAACGTTTTATTATATAAATCTTTTGGTTTGAACTTACCATTCACCCCCTTGATGTTAAGATAGAAATGTTCATTCAAGGATGTTTATAAACGGATTCTTTATTTTTAGGACTGGCTTGAAAAACAAACAGTCAAGGTTGCAGAATCCGTGCCTTTAAATAACAGGTGTTCTTGTTGTAGTGCTTTTAGGAACAAGTCTTTTTCCCTTCTGATTTTTTTGGTTTATTCCTGCTTTTTCCACCGGAATTACTTTTAAAGTCATAATGGTTTTTGATAAAGTTATAGTATGTTCGGAAGTTTTGTGCGAACTATTTCTGGTTACCTTCAAATCCTTTCATACCTTTGTCTCTTTGCCTGAATGTATGTCTCTACCCCCAACTTTTCAGAAAATCGTATGGGGGTGCGGTGACAAAAACAGAAGAATATTTATAAAAGTGTGCAAATATTTATTTTAAAAATATGACAAGCAAGAACATTACCTTAAAGGTTGATGAAGAACTTTATCGCAGATATAGGTCCTATTGTAAAAGAAAAGGTCTGATTATCTCCAGACAGTTTGAGATTTTTATTGAAAATGAATTAAAGAAAAATGACCAAACAAAT
>Ga0190331_1000240_pt1 | contig 10135 bp, 13 predicted proteins | sample 48720445_MG_FD_161681 | JGI IMG/M metagenome (GOLD analysis project Ga0190331, IMG submission 161681) | Hydrothermal vent sediment bacterial communities from Southern Trench, Guaymas Basin, Mexico - 4872-04-4-5_MG | ecosystem: Environmental > Aquatic > Marine > Hydrothermal vents > Sediment ... | reverse complement strand
GTATCTATAAGAACCCATTTAATATTTCCATTAGGCCATTTGGCTAAAACTCTAAATTGACCTACTGAAACTCCGTTTAAACCTAATTGGTTTATAGAAGTAATTCCAGAATTTTCTGGCAAAGGAATTCCAACAGTTATAGGTTCATTTGTTCTATCAATGCCAGAAATGTTTTTCTCTAAAGCCTCCTGAACAGTTAAAGGCACCTCTAAAGAAGCAAACACCTTAATAGCAAAGGCGAGAAAAATCAGAATTGTGCACATGAATTTAAAAACTGTCTTCATGATACTCCTCTTTTTAATTTTTTTGAGGCTAAATTGGGAGAACATTTTTTCCATAATACTAAATCAAGCGATATATAAATGTATTAGCCAAAAAAACTCATACTCTGTTATGCTAGCAAAGAGAATAGAACAGTGAGCCGAATAGAACCAAAGGCAAAAGAATGTAAAATTACTTAAAAAACACCCGATAACTTTGACAACAACTACCGTTTACACTAAAAATGCTTTTAGATATCATATAATAAGCAACCTTCCAGAGTTTGCAGAGAGATATTTCAAAGATATTCTGCTGAAATTTGAGAGATAAGAACTTAATTTTAAAAGGTAAGTGAAGATAAACCCGAATAGCAGATTTTGTTGAGTGAGAATTTTCACAACGATAAAATTATATAATAAATAAGTTTTTTTATTAATATTTACTAATCGTCACCTAATAAATTCATGAAATACAAGCATTGTGGAAGTAGAAGGATAATAAAAAAGGTTTTAAAAAAAATTTAACTGGTAAAGTTAGAGAGCATTTGGGAATAAAAAAAGTTCCCCCTGAAGTTTTGGGAATGAAAAGATTAAGTTCCAGAAAATTAATAGTTAAGATATTTTTGTTCTTGGTTTTGCAGAGTGTTTTGGTGGTTAGAAGGTGACGATAAGTTTATATTAATCCTTTTATTTATTTTTGTTCTTCTTTTAAGTTAATAATCCGATTAAATTTAATTGCTTCTTCGCTTCCATCAATTATAAGGTAAAATTTCCCTTCAATTTCTCTAAAAATCAAACTTTGTCCTGCTCCAATAATTCATCTTTTTTTATTTCTTGCTCTTTCCCTTTATCAATTTATCAACTTCAAAAACTTCTTTCATAATTTTAATCTTGAATATTAATAAACTCAAGAGGAATTTTCTTTTTGGCAATATAATCTTCTATTGCTTTTAGAACATAAGAAGATCTTAATAAACCTTTTTTATTTAATTCTTTAATTTCATCAAGAGATAACCATTTCATGTCCATTATCTCTTCAGAACTTATTGATTTACTACTAAGAATTTCTGATTTAAAAACAAAAACAATTACATTTCTTTTTGGTTTTGGCCAAATTTGATAAATTCCAACCAAATATTCAGGTTTTGTTTTAATTCCAGTCTCTTCTTCAACTTCTCTTTTAGTACAGGAGATTATGTCTTCCTCTAATTCTATCCTGCCTCCAGGTAGATTCCATTTTCCTTTTGCTATTTCTTTTGATTCCTGAACCAACAAAAATTTATTATCTTTTTTCAGGATGGTATCACTAGCTACAATAATTCTTAACATAAATTATTTTTTCTATTTTAAATAATGTTCAAAATAATTCATAATAGGGAAAAATGCATTGGGTGCGGCGCATGCGCTTCCATATGTGACAATTGGGAAATAGATGAAAATGGAAAAGCAAAACCAAAGAAAACAGAAGTAGAAGAAGTTGGTTGCAACAAAGAAGCAGCAGATGTTTGCCCTGTTCAGTGTATTAAAATAGAAGAAGAATAGTTTACAGCAATCTGAATTTCCCATAACCTCCGAAACTTTTTATTTTTGAGATTGCTTTTTCAGCCTCTTTAATTAGATTTTTTTCTCCCCTTTTTGGATCTCTGGTTTTTAATTTCAACAAAAATTTTGTGTTTCCGATATAACTTATATCTATACCTTTCAATTCAAGCAAACTCTGTTTTATTAAATCAAGTCCGTTTCCGAGATTTGAATGCAATTCCAATTCCCCCTTAAATTCATATGTTTTCATTCCAGTTTTAAACCTATCAACAATTCTTGAAAATTCTCCATCTAATCCAATATCTTCACCTTTTCTCAATTTTTTGAGAGCCTCGTATAGACTGCCGAAATTTTTCTTTAAATCCAGAGTTTTTTCTTCAATTTGTTTATCTTTGATTTTATATTCTGAACACGCTCTTCTAAACATTTTAACAGATTTAAGCTCAAGAGAATATTCTTTTAATTTTCTCTCCTTATCTTGCTTTGAAACGCCTTTTAACGAAATTTCTATAGTGTGATCAATTTTGATAATTTTTCCAACAATTAATTGACCCACCTTAATATTTTTTTTCAGATCTCTAATCCAGAGTCCAGGAATATTGGAAACATTCAAAAATCCTTTTAAATTGTATTCCGGCAAATTTAACTCAACGGAATTTGAATGAACTTCTTTAACTTCTGCAACAACGAGTTCCCCAATTTGAACTTTTTCTTTCATAACTAAAAAATTAAAAAATTATTTCAACATCTGAATTTCTTTATCAATATCTACATTATCAATTTTGTTAAGAATTAATTCCATATCCCCAAAGTATTCGTTCTTTTTAATTCTGCCAATAAAAATCTTGTCTTTCCCAATCAAATTTTCTGATTTAATTTTTTCTGCGAGTTCTCTAAATGCAACAAACTTTAAAGTTGCAAAACCATCATCAAGATATCCTTTTATTATTAAATTTTTATTTGGTTCAACTTTGCCATGATCTTTGCAAACATAATTTCCATTAATTTCTTCCAGTTTTGAATTACAATTTGGGCAGGTATAAAACTCATTCTCCAAGATTGAGACAATTGCAGCCCTTGTTTCAATAAAATCGCCTTCTTTTATTTCTTTTAACTTTTTTCTTTCCCCTATTGAGAAAGTTTTAACTTCTTTCGTTTCACCCAATTTTATATCTTTATTTTCTGCCTCGATACTGCTTCCGGTTCCCATATGAATTTCAGGAATGCCAAAAGAATTTGCCTTTGTATAACCCCTTTTTATTCTTATAACATCCCCCTCCTTTAAATTTTCTGTTAAGATTACTTTGTCATTCCAAAAGACAACTCTTATCTGACCCGTTTCATCTCCTATTGTAATACTTTTAAGTTTGCCCTTTTTATCTCCTTTATCAAACTCTCTAACATCCGAAATATCAATAACCTTTCCCACAACTTCTACACTCCTCATCTTCGGAATAACATTTTTTATTTTTAGACCTCTGTCTCTCTTCTCAAGTAAATTCAAACCTTCTTCTTTCGCAACAATATAGGCGGCTCCTTCGGCAGAAACCAGTCCAGAAAGCTCGAGAATTTTATCTTCTATTTTTTTATCTACTTCTTCTCTTGTCAGATTTGCTTCTTTGGCAATTTTTTCCTTTATTTCTTCAAGTTCCATAATTTAATCTTTATTTTTACTTATGAATCACATCATTTTCATCGGATTGATTGCCGGCACATTAACAACAATATCTCTTCTGCCTCAAATAATCAAAACTTTGAAACTCAAGGAAACGAGAGATATATCTTTGTTGTGGTGCATTACGATTTTTATGGGAATTTTTCTGTGGGTCATCTACGGCCTTCTTATTAAAGATGTTCCTCTTATTGTTTCAAATTCTATTAGTTTAATTCTCGTTTCCATTGTTTTGTGCCTGAAACTAAAATTTGGCTAATGTTTTTTCTCATAATATATTTTTCTAACAGGCCAGGATATTTCTATTCCCTCTTTATCATATCTCTTTTTGAGAGCCTTTATAAATTCATGTTTGACAACATATCCTGCCACGGGTTTTTCAACTCTGAGAATAACGGAAAAATTAATGTTTGAATCACCAAAAGTGTGGTATCTTATGAAGGGTTCAAATGTCTTAATCGCTCCGGGAACTGTTTTTTGTATTTTCTTTGCGACATCAATTGTAACTTTCTCCACTTTTTCAAGGTCGGATTCATAAGAAACTCCGCACTGGACTACAACTGACATTTCAAGTGCGGGCAATGAATTGTTTGTAATTATGCTTTCAGCCAATTTTGAGTTCGGAATAATAACGAGAGTATTTGGCAGAGTTCTTATTCTCGTAGACCTCCATCCGATATCTTCAACATAACCGGAAAGTCCTCCTTCCAATTCTATAAAATCTCCAACTTTTATCGGTTTATCTGTAATAATATGTATTCCGGCAAAGAAATTTGACAGAGTGCTCTGCAAGGCAAGACCGATTGCGAGACCTCCAATTCCAAGACCGGCAACTAATGGAGAAATTTCTATATTGAAATGATCAAGAATTATTAAAATAGCAATGAGATAAACAACTATGCTGGTAATTTTTGTTATCAGTTTTGGAGTCTTTTCAAACTTTTTCTGGACTTTTAGATGAGCAGATATTATTACAGACAAAATTTTTGAAATAATAAAGGAGATTATGAACACGCCACCAACAAAAAATATTTTATCTATTTCCGAACCATAAAGGGCAAAAACAGACAGAGATTTTAATCCAAAATATAAACCAATAAAAATAATCATAAAATACAGCGGTTTTGTGATGATCTTTAAAATAATATTGTCTATATCCGTCTTTGTTTTTTCGGTTATTTTTTTGAAATGGATTGTCATTAAAATAAAGAAAAGTTTTGCAATCAAAACGGTTGAAATCATGATTAACAGAAATATAAAATATTCATTCTGGGGGAGGAGTTCTATTAGATTCATAATCATATTTTGATTTAAGAGTATATATTTATCTATTATGCATACTTATAGAAAAGGCTACAGGGCGGAGAAAGAATTGATAAAACTTCTTTCGGGTCTTGATTTTGCCGTTCTGAGAGCTCCGAAATCCGGGACAAGCACAATAGACGTGCTCGCCTGCAAGAGAGGAAATATTTTTGCTTTTGAATGCAAAAACTGGGCTTCAACAGTCAGAATTGGAGAGAGGCAGTTAAAAAGTCTTTTGGAATTTTCCAGAAAGGCTGGAGCAATTCCCTTGATTGCAATAAAACAACAAAAAGGATGGAAATTTTTAAAGGCCGAAGACCTGAGAGAAAATAACGGAAGTGCTTCCGAAAAATTAATCTTGGAGAGAGGTTTTGGAGTAGAATTTTTTGAAAATTATTAAAAGATTATCAAGAAGTTGTTTTTTGTTATTTAACCAAAAAATTATTTGAAACGGGTGTTTTCATTTATTTTTAAAATGGGCTGGGGCAGATTTGAACTGCCGATCTCTGCCTTGTAAGGGCAGCGTCCTAACCAATTGCCTCCAAACAGCAAATCATCTAAAACTTATTTTTCTTTGCTGTTCATGGTCTAGACCACCAGCCCATAAATTAAATTAAAATTAACTTCTTAATCTCTTCTTCAGTATTTTTCATTTACCTAAACCAAAATAGTAATACGGCGGACTATATATCGCTTGCCGCTTCAAAATAGGTTTTACATATGGTTTCTTTTCTGCAAAATTTTCAACAACATATTTTTCTTCACACATTTTCACGCACCTTTATAACACTATCTTCTTGTGTTTTTTCTTTTCCAATCTGATTTTCATTTTCCATTTTCACACCCTACAAAAACTTTTCTAAATTTTCATCAAACCAATTTACAGTATTTTCAACCACTTTTAATTCAGATTCAATACTATTCAATTCTTTTTCGTATTCTCCTTTTTTTGTTTCTAATCTTTCCACTACACATTCAACATTTTTTTCAAAATTTTCCTTTATTTCTTCAGGTGATTGACCCTCCTTAAATTTAGGTACAAACAACGAAACCTTGTGTAATTGGTGAATGGACCTGCAATCCCCTACCAAGAAAGGACCTATTGGGGTGACATAATCCTTCACTTCTTCATAGATTTCTATTGGCCAATTTCTGCCAAGCATACTGGCCTTTCTTATCAAACTTTCCATATCATATTCCAATTCATTAAGTTTTTTGATATATCTTGTATTGTCTACAGACAAATCTATATTTTCTGGAAGTGATGATTTTAAATATTCTCTATATTTTTTAGTGACCTCTTCATGATATCTTTTTTTTAGTTTTTGTATTTTGTTTGATATAGTGCGTACTTTTGAGTTAATATCCCGTAAAAGTTTGCCAGAAAATTCTTCGTAATTAAGGCCATCTAAGTAATAATAAGCAAACCAGCTCAAGATCAAAGGAGAATATCCTGTTTTTCTTTCTATCTCTTTACATTTTTCTTTATCTTCTTGATGCATATCCTCCAAATCTATATAATCCTCTGGATCTGGAATGTATATGTCTGGTTCCCTTTCAGATTGTGTTACAGGCATAATCTCACCTCTGAAGAATAATTTTTTCCTAAAAAGAGTTCTTTTGTTTTCATTTTACTTACCTTATCCTCTTCCGGATTTTCATTTTTCATTTTTATACTTTCCTTTGGTTTTTAAAATCAAAAAAAATATAAAAAAATATAAAATTTACACTCATTTTGTGTCCTTTAATGAAGAATAAACTATCTCCGCAAATTTTTCTGGATCATCAATCCTATAAGGTTCGCCATCTATTTTAACATCTCCAAGAGACTGTCGTATTAATTCTGCAAATGTGCTTGGACAATCTTTTAGCAACCCTTCAATACAATTATCCACCCAGCCTAGCTGTTTGTAATCATCTACATATCCCTTTACATATTTTGAGTTAGTTGTTAGAATAGTCAGGCATTGTTTATTCTTTGATTGTTCGGTTATTTTTTTCATAAGTTCTTTTTCTTCTTTTCCTATCTCACTTATAATCTCCCCACGAAACTCAATAATCCTTGTTTTTCTTATGTAACCAGAATCATCTTTATACAATACTTCAAGTTGTATACCCTGAGGATAACCTGTTCGAAGACGATATACTTCTATAGGGTCTGCTGATATTCCTGGACCTACATATCCTCTTTCCAATTCTTTAATACCCTGAGCATATTCTTGATTGTGAGCGGGTTCATCATAGAATATTCTTTCAACGCCAAATATCCTCTCTATATCCTTGTATTTTTCTTCTTTCCCAACCTGATTTTCTTCTTTCATTTTCATCACCTTATCAAGTAGTTTCGTTATCACTACTTGATAATATTATATCTCTTTATTATATTTAAATCTTTTGCAACTCTTGTCGTAACAAAAGTGGCATATTTAAAAATAAAATTCAAGGAGTTTTATGGAAAAGAAGATAATAAATGCTCTGAAAGATTTTGGGCTGACAGATTATGAAGCGAGAGTCTATTATTCGGTCTGCATTTCAGAAACCGCTTCTGCAACAGAATTGTCTAAATTATCCAAAGTGCCGAGGGCAAGAATTTATGACGTCCTCTCAACCTTGGCAAGAAAGGGCTGGATTAATATTTTAGAAGGGACCCCAACCAGATACCAACCAGCAAATTTTAATGCAATAAAAAAGAAACTTGAAGAAAAAGAAAATAAACTAAAAAAATCAAAAACCCTAGTACTTGAAGAAATAGAAGCATATTCAAAAAGTGACGAAGAAGTAATATCGGAAGCAGCACAGGAATTAATTTTAGGAAAAGAAAAAGTTATAAATCTGGCAAAAAAGTATATCTCAAAAGCAAAATCAAAAATAACATTGAATTATCTTTCTACTTCCCTATTAGAAAATTTAATTCCTGATTTGGAATATGCCAAGAGGAAAAAAGTTAATATAAGAATAATTTTAAGTTCAAAACAAAAAGTTCCGATTCTACGCAGTATGAAAAAATTGGGTGAAATCAGGAGGGGTTCGGAAGAAAAACCAAAGCATGGCGGTTTATTGGTGGACAGAAAATATTACATGAATATATTTGAAAATGGAGATGAAATAAACGCAGTTGTTCTTTATTATAAGAAATGCATCTTTTGTCTAAGTGCATGGTTAAACCGGGTTTGGGAAGAAAGCAGAAAAATTTGAACTCATCCTATAATCTCATTAATAACTCTCTCAAAATCAATATTTCTGGAATCAATAACATTCCATAAAGTAAATCTTTCTGGTCTTACTTCGCTGACTTCTTTTAAAATTTCTGGTTTGAATTTTTCATCAAGCAGGGGCAAAAGAGCGAAATTATAAACATCTTTCTTTTTCATCAAATTCCTGATATATTCAAAAAAATTATCGGAACCGAATCTCAAATCTTTTAATTTGTCTGAATAAAGAGAATAAACTTTTGCTGAAATCAGAATTCCCGTTCCGGCAAGTTGACCGTGCAAATATTTTCCTTCATTTATTTTGTTTTCAAGCAATCTCTCGACTTCATGTTCAGAACCGGAGCAATATCTTGAAGTTTCTTCCATTGCCAGACCGGACAAAATTAAAGATTCTGCAAGTTCTTTTTCATCTCCGCAATTTAAAACTTTTTTTACAGATTCAATACTCAGTTTTTTGTAAACTTCTGAAAATTGCTCTCCTCTTTCTTTTTCTGCAAGACTTAAATCCTGCAGCGCTATCAGGTTAGAAATTAAATCACAAATACCCGCTTTTTTTAAGTTCCCGGAATTTTTCCATAAGTGCAGGGGAATGATCACTTTTCTCGGATATTTCGCGGGGATTGTTTCTCTCTTACTTCCTTTGTAAAGAGAACAGTTTTTTGAAATTAGACCATCATGAGAAGGAGCGGTTGGAACGGAGATTAAATTAATATTCAAATCAGAGGCAATTTTTTTTGCGACATCAATTGCTTTCCCACCCCCGAAACCAACAATGTCTTTCTCTTTTATCATCTCTTTGATTTGTTCAGCTTCCTCAATTGAAGCTTTTGAAACCGGGTGAAAATCTTCAAAACCCAAATTTAAAAGCAATTTCCTTGTAAAAGAGCCTTTATTCGTAATAATCGCTTTTCTTTTCAATTCATCAAAATCATTGTCATTCACATATTTTAACTCTATTCCTCTCTCATCTAATAATTCTCTGAACTTCATTATTTAAATTTTTCAAATTTTATAATGATGGTGGAAGTCGGTCAGATTTGCAAAAAAATTGCCGGGAGAGAAAAAGGGCGATATTGCGTTGTAGTTAAAATTGACGGAAAATTTGCAGAGATTTCTGGAATAAAGAAGTATGGAATGTGCAAGAGAAGAAGATGCAACCTCAAACATCTTAATCCAACAAAATTCAAAATTCAGTTGAAGGGAGAAAAACAGGAAGAGGTGGAGAGAAGTTTATCAGAGAGCGGAATAATAAAAAGACTCAATCTTATAAAAGAGAAAAGAAGAAAGAAGAAAGCAAAGAGGATAGTTGAAAAAAATATAAAACCAAAAAAGAATAAAAAGAAACCAGAAGCCGAGAAAGATATGGAAAAATCTGAAAAAGAAGTTCGGGAAAAAGAAACGAAGAAAGTCAAAACCGAGATAAGAAAAGAGGTCAAGAAAAATTCAAAAAAGTGAGATACAGCGGGAATCAGAAAAAGAATAAAAAGGAAAATACATAAAAAACAAGGTTTTATGAGATGGTTTGGTATTAATTAAAATATTTAGCATTGCAAAACGGATAATTCATATTCATTTTTTGCCTTTCTTTTGCAATATAAAAACTTAAATTTTCATTGGAAAAAGGTTTTTATTGTTTTATTTACGCTGCAACAATTTTATAATCTCCCGAAAGTTTTGCCGTAGCTCTTTTAAATGCCTCTTTTGCCAGTTTTTCATATTTTTTATCAATTCTCAATTCAAATAATATATCCCCGTTCTTTATTAAAACCGCTTGTCCGGCCGGTTTTCCAAAAGCATGCCTCATACCGGAAAAAAATCTGTCTGCTCCAGCAACAGCGGCTTGTTTGTGCTCTCTCAAAACCTGAAAAGGATATTTTCTCAAAACAAGATAAAAATTCTGTTTCAAGTTTTTTTGCAAATAATTTGATATTGCCACTCTCGCGGCTTCTATAGAATTGTCTCTGATCTGCAGATTAGATTTACTGACGAGATAAAAAGTTTTTTCGTAATCTTTTCTTGTTCCAGTAACAAATCTCCTTATCTTTGTCTGGGGGACCCCCTTGACATACCCTATTTTGGGCTTTTTTCTTGATTGCCTCGTCCAGGGTCTCTTTTTTTCTCTAGTACATCTCGCTGGTCTTAACTTC
>Ga0190331_1000232_pt1 | contig 10388 bp, 14 predicted proteins | sample 48720445_MG_FD_161681 | JGI IMG/M metagenome (GOLD analysis project Ga0190331, IMG submission 161681) | Hydrothermal vent sediment bacterial communities from Southern Trench, Guaymas Basin, Mexico - 4872-04-4-5_MG | ecosystem: Environmental > Aquatic > Marine > Hydrothermal vents > Sediment ... | reverse complement strand
AAATAGTTATAGACACTGCGCATCATCATCTTGGAGACGATTATAATTATGACGACTTTGAATTTTACGACCTTGCAATGCACCTGACCGAAACTGAGCCTGTTACCTTAGAGCCACCTTTAAAAGTAGCATGGACTTATGAATTAAGTCGCCCATTTTCAGCACCGCCTCTTCCCGTATCGCTTATTGCTGAGAATGTTGTATATCTTGAGAATGATATCTCTATTAAAGCCATAGATGCAGATACAGGTGAATTACTCTGGAATAAGGGATGGAGCGCTAATTTGGCGTATAAAGATGGTGTTTTGTTTGCAGTGCGTTATGCGAATATTGATGCTCTGGGTGCAAAAACTGGAACACTGTTATGGAGTAAAGAATATTTAATGGGTGATGGAAATGGACCACCCCTGCCTCCAGGCGTGCCTGGTGGGAATCCCGTTATTTTTTGCGACACGTTGTATGTAAGCTCAGGCAAGCATGTTTCTGCAATAGATATTGCAAATGGGTCCTTGAAGTGGCGATATGAACTCAACATAACAGAGTTCGGGACTGGTGGCAGAAACTCTTATTCATTATCAATTCCAGCAGCGAGTGAAGATATTGTGGTATTCCAATATTATGCACATCATTCCAGTTATACAGGTCCACCTGTTGCAATAGAACCTGGTGAGCCTGCGCCAGAACCGGGGGAAACAATAACAAAAATGGGATTAATCGCACTTAATACAAAAACAGGGGAAGAGGTTTGGGAATACGCATACGCAGGTGAGGTTCCCTTTTTAAAACCCTTCATTTACAAAGATTTGGTTTATATTTCTTTGGGCGGCGGAAATGTTATCGCGTTGTCTATTGAGTCAGGAGAAGAAGTTTGGAAGGAAAAAGTAGGAGACTGGGCAGTTATCGTTGCAGTAGAAGATGGTAAGTTATTCGTTGACTCCAAAAAAGCCGTTATATTGGATGCCGACACAGGCGAGATTTTGAAGGAATATCCCGATTCAAAGTTGCAGTTTTCGTCATCGGAAATTACAGATAAATATATATTTACTGCAACTTCTGGCAAAGATAAAATACGAGTCTTTGATATAAATACTGGCGAACTTGTATGGAAAGGAGGCAGAACAAAAGGATATGGTGTGTCGAAACCAACGCTTTACAAAGATAAACTATACTTGACTTCCAATGATGGAATGTTGTATGCCTTTGAGCACGGCGCAGAGCAGTTTGCAATTGAGACTATTCATATATATCTCGCAACACTCGCAATTTTATTCCTGTTAATTGGTGCAATTGCTTATAAGAAACGATTCAGTTTAAAAAGTACTTATTTGGAAGGGAAATTGCAAAAGAGCTTCAAATTCTCGGTGATTATAGCACTTATTATAAGCGCTTTTGGGCTATTTTTTAATTGTCTTCCTATCCCAGGCCCTGCACACCTCGCATTCGCAAATATTGCCTTTGGACTAATTTTTAGTGCTCTCAATCCCATTATGCTCCTTTTATTGTCCACAAGCATCATTTGGGGGATTAGTATTATAATGGGAACACTGATTGGTCTACGAACTAAAAACAAAGTTCTTATCGGAGTGGCAATTGGAGCAACGCCTCATATAATAGTTGCACTATCGCTGTTGTATGTATCAATTGTGGAGGAGTATTTTCACGGTATGGTTCAAGAAGGTATGGCATTGGGATTAGTTATTGGATTTGTTGGTTCTCTAATTGCTGCGGTTATTGCAGGAATAATGGGTGGGGTGTTGGGGGTATGTATTACGGAAAGATTGAACGGCAAAAAGAAATAAAGGGGTTAACAATAAAAAATGAGAACCAAAATAGATGTAGAAATAAAAATGAAAAATAAAAGAATAGGAGCTAAAAAATTGGAGCAAGAAACCAGAGCTGTTCGGTGGTTTTACCACAGCATTCCCTTTATCGTGTTGTTTTTATTCTGGGAGCTATTGGCGAGAGCAATCCATAACTCGCACATCCTACCACCATTCTCCGCTGTGGTTGTAAAGGCATTTTCTCCGTCGCTGACTTACCACCTTGGAAGCACGCTCGCATTCTCCCTGCTGGGGCTGTTGATAATATCGCTGGTGGGCATGCCATTGGAAATGCTCATGCGCAGATACAAAAAGGCGGAATGGGCTTTAAATCCATTCTTCTGGTTTCTGTTATTCGCCTCTGGGGTTGGAATCGCAGGAATAGCACCCATGTTGGTCGTGTGGTTTGGGCTCTCACAACTTACGGGTCTCTTACACTCAGTTTTGATACCCATTCTTGTGGTTGCACTAATTTCTGGTTATGGTGAAAGGCTAACTGCGGTCAGGGTAGGCTTTTTGTTGTGCTGGGCGCTCCGGATTGGTGTTGAAGCGATGCCCGGAATAACCAACAGAGGAATCGGATACATACTATCGAAATACGCTTATTTCCATAACGTGGAGATGATGTACGCAATATTGCTGGCAATGGGATTTACCGGGCTTTTCGTTGATAGGGTGCTTAAGTATGTGGGAAATGTAGTCATAAGAAAAATGGAGAGATAGAGGATGGGTAAAAGACCGGCAGAGAACGGAGTAGCAAACGATTTGGTAAATACGAATTTAGACAACGTTATAGTGCTTCTGCTCGTTGTCTTAGCGATTTTTTCTATCGGGTTTAACGTTGGATTATTACGCATCGTTTGCGGGTTGGTCCTTATGCTGGTCTTACCGGGCTACGCGGTGATTAACTTATTTGTTGATTTGTTTCTGTTCAAGGAGATAGAGAACAGCAGTAGATTAATCAAGCTGGCGGTAAAAATTGGTGAGGTGCTGTTTGGAGTCGTATTGAGCATGACCCTCATACCGATTATAGGACTCCTTACCCATGCAGTATTGGAGATAGATTTAAGGTTAGTTTCTCTTACTGCGGTTCTTGCTTTGTACATTGTAATCTTATCAGGCTTGGATATGCTCGTTAGAAGGAGGTGTTACAGATTAAGTAGAGGAAATTAGAAATATGGAGGCGAAACCATGAAAAACATAAATAACCAACTCAAGAATAAGGTGCTAAACTTCGTTGCTGCACTTGTTTGTGGAGCCATAGGAGGGAACGTATTTATGTACTCTGTCGGACAGATATTTATTCTAAAAGGTGTCTTCTTTGAAGAATACTTTTTTGGTCCGCTCTTAGCATGGACGTGTTTTGGAGTAGGTTTTGTATTTCTCGTAGCTGCAGTATTCTACGTTAGAGAATGTTTTAGGAGGGAGTTATGATGAACAACTTGAGAAAAATCACTATTGCTGTGATTTCGGCGATAGTAACAACTGGATTGCTTGCGTATCTTACCACGCTACCTGAACCAGAAAACCCTTATTGGTACTATTTTGGTCCACTATTGTTTTTGTACTGGATAATTTTCATTAACTGGTATGCCAAACATAAAAGAGAGTAGAAAAATGATAGAAGTCAAAGATGTAACGAAAGAATTTGACGGAGTAACAGCTCTAAATGGCGTTAGTTTCAAGGTAAACGAAGGAGAAGTGTTTGCATATCTCGGCCCAAATGGTGCCGGCAAGACAACCACCGTCAGCATCTTAGCCACTCTGCTAACACCTACATCAGGCAAAGCAACGGTGGCGGGCTATGATGTTACTAAAAATGGTATGGAAGTTAGACGCTTAATAGGCTACTTACCGGAAGATTTCGGGCTCTATCCCACGCTCACCGTTTATGAGAATCTCGATTTCGCGGCGGGTTTATACAGAATCGCAAAAGAGAAGAGGGAAGAGAAAATAAGGGAGTTGCTTGAGTTCCTTGACCTTTGGGATAGGAAGGACTCAAAAGGAGCTACACTTTCAAAAGGGATGAAACAGAAGGTAGGTCTCGCTAAAGCTTTGATAAACGATCCAAAGATACTTTTTCTCGATGAGCCGACATCTGGTCTTGACCCTGGAATGGCAAGAGAGTTTTTAAAGCTGATACTTCGACTGAAGGAAAAGGGAAGGACAATCTTCATGACCACGCATCTTTTAGCAAGAGCAGAACAGGTCTGTGATTCAATGGCACTGATAAACGAGGGCAAAATCCTTCGTACAGGCAAAATATCGGATATTAAAGCCGAGTTAAAATCCTCAACATTGGAGGATATTTACTTCGCGGTAATAGGAGTATGAGAACTATGAATAGTGTAATAGCAGAAATTGGAAAGAAGGAGCTGAAAACAACTTTTAGATCAAAGAGCATTATCATTCCTTTGTTGATGGGTATAGGAATTCCTCTTTTCGCAGGCCTCCCTGTAACACTTGAGCTTGCAGCTGAAGGATCAGAACTCATATATGCACCTCTTTTATTCCTTCAAGTACTCCCTGCCGTAATTGTTACAGCACTTGTAGGACTGAATGCCTTTTCAAACGAGATAAACTGGAGAACGATAAAATCTTTACTCGTTGCTCCAGTCTCAGAGAAAGAGATATTCATTGGAAAGAGTTTGGCATGTATCGTTACCGGATTGATAGTAGAAGCGTGCTTGGCTGTAATAATTCTTATCCTTCTTCCAATCGCAGTGGATATACCTATACTGATCATATTGATGGCAATAGGACCACTCTTAGTGATGTTTGCTACCTTTATCATTATCGCGGTGACATCAAGATTTCCGAGTTCTGCAGCGGCAGGCGTAGGTGCAGCTTCATTTATTCCTATGATGGCAATAGTGGCTGTTTTCTTGCTCTGTTTTTGCTTGCAAATGTTGCTTCAAATGGACCCACTCGCAATGCAGGTAATGTTAGCACTCATCATTGCCGCACTCACGTTTGTAACTTATTTCATTGCTACAAAATGGTTCAACAGGGAGAGGTTAGTAGTGGGTCTTTAATGGAATTGAAAACTATGAGAATACCAGAAGCTATGAGCGTCCCGAAGCCGACTCTTCGGACTTCTCATATCCGCATCCCGTTGTGCGAAATACACATCTTAGATTATCTGTAAAGTTATAATTTAATTAAGAAGAAAAAAAGGAGGATAACAAAATGGAATACTTAGTTTTCAGTTTTTGGTTCATGATAATCCATACAGCGGCATACATGTTGGCTGGAATACTGGCATTACGTATAAGTAAGGATATATATGAAGGAAAGAGCCGATTAATGGATTATCTAAGAGACATGTCGGTTGAAGATGAAAGCAAACACGTGCAGAAGTGGATTTTACTGTCACAACTACTGCGGGGGCTGTTGATGTCCGTTGTCTTATACCCGGTATTGGCTCCATTGAGGGAAATACCTTTTGGTCTGCGCTTTGCTTTTTAGCCGGTTTGATGTTTGTCTATACGCATCTAGCCAGTGCTGCTCCCTGTCCCGACAATATTGAGGGGTTCGTCTATATGAAAGAACGTTTTTTCAAAAAGTCTTCTTTTTTGAAGTTTCAATTTGAAATGATTATTTATAGTCTAATATTAGGATTTTTGACCAGTTTCTTTCTCTTCTAAAGAAAAACCTATAAAGTGGGTTGGGGTGCACCCCAGGTTGTAAAATTCAAATAACTAATATGCAATGTACTTCGCACAACAGCGGGTTTGCAAAATGCTTGCCGCAGATGCTGCACAGACACTTCGCAAACACGCAAAACGTTAGGCGAAATCGCTTAAAAAGAAAAATAGGAGGAAAACATCATGAATAAATTGGAATTTTACCCCCATATGTCGAATTTTTCTTTCAGGATAATATCCCTGATGTATGACAACCCACTACTCCCGTATTTTAGAAACTCGCATAGGCTTCTGAAAGCAGCCGGACTGAAGCCCGGTCAAAAAGTGCTGGAGGGTGGCTGCGGTCCGGGATTCTTTACGATGCCTGCGGCAAGAATATGCCTGTTATTTATATACCCAAATCTATCTAAAATTCAGGAGATAAAAAATGAGCGAGAAGTTTCAGCTAAAGGGTGGTATAAGCGAACTTAACTTCGGATATAATGCCAAAATGGAAGTATATACGAACCCGAGTTAAAGGTAACAGAATATTCTATCCAATAAAGTTGGTTAAATTATCATGAAGAAGGTAAACTATATAAAGAAAGTTGGTTGGCTCATTGTTATTATCTTTGTTGTCACAGCCGTGGTGTTTGTGGTGTTGACCTACCCTCGCTATCAACATGATATGCATGAGACCCGAGAGCGGTTATTGTCCGGTAGCCAGGTCATTCAGACCAATTCTGGTCCGATCGAATACGCCGACGTCGGGGATGGTTATCCTGTGCTGGTGGTACACGGGGCAGGAGGTGGTTACGACCAAGGCCTTATTCTGGCGAAAACTTTTATTGGTGATGATTTCCGCTGGATTGTTATATCGCGCTTTGGCTATTTGCGTACCTCACTCCCTGCGGACGCCTCCCCCGCTGCCATGGCCGACGCATACGTCGACCTTCTGAACGAGCTGAATATCAGCCGAGTAGCTATTGTAGGTGTCTCCAGAGGAGGGCCTTCCTCTCTGCAATTTGCCTTGCGCCATCCTGACCGATGTTCGGCGCTAGTGATGCAATCAGCAATCAGCCATACGCCTCCGCCAGAGAGTGCCATGCAAAAAATTGTTTTTAATACGATATTTCGGTCAGATTTTGTCTACTGGCTAATCACAACAAAATTCGAGTCGTACCTAATTTCCATGTTTGGAGTACCTGCGGAAGCACAAGCCAGGCTAACTCCGGCTGAAAAGGAGTGGGCTTCTGAATTCTTACGGACTATGCATCCCATTAGTCTTCGGAAAGCCGGTATATACAACGATAGGGAATACAACATACACGATTATCCCATAGAACGTATTACTGTGCCAACGTTGGTTATTCACGCCGAAGACGACTCCTTAGTACCATTTACTCAGGGTCAATACACCGCACAAAACATTCCAGGTGCACGGTTGATTAAACAGCAAAGTGGCGGTCATTTCTTGATGGGAGAGCACGAGAAAGTGAGGTCGAAGGTAGAGGAGTTTCTGAAGCAGCATACTCGAGCCGATGCGGAGAAATAGGGAGCCATAAGTCCTTTATTACTTTAATTATGAATGTGTCCCTTTGTTCGCATCCTCACCTAACAGAGCGCATCTGGCTACGGCTATCACCTCCGCCCAAATCCGCCTTCGGTGGACTTCGGATACGCTCGAAACGTTATGTGCAATAAATCTGGAGCCCTCAATAAACCAAAAAAGAAAACCTATCAAAGATATATAAATCCATTAAATAACATGCTTAGAAAAATATGTATAATCATAGGAGTTGTCGCATTTGTCCTAATCGCCACTCCAATAATAGGTAATAGAATGACGAAATCAGAATTAGATAAAGACATCGAAAAACTTTTTGCCGTTTCGGAGATTATCTCTGGCAAAGTTTACACTTCAAAGCAAATCAAAGACCTCCCTGTACCAGTTCAAAGATATTTCAAGTATTCATTGGAAGACTATCAACCATACATTAGCTATGCAAGATTGCAACACGGTGGTCAATTCAGAACAAAGCCAGATCAAAAGTGGATGTCAATTAAAGGGGAAGAATATTTCACAGCGCAAAAGCCAGGATTTGTTTGGTTAGGTAAAGTTCCGTTATTTTCGGCAAAAGATGTCTATATTGATGGCAATGGGTATCTTAAAGTCAAATTATTATCTCTCATAAAAATTGTTGATGTTAAGGGAAAAGAGGTTGATCAGGGTGAACTTCTCAGATGGTTAGGAGAAGCCCCTTTGTTTCCTACCGCACTATTACCCTCAGAGAATCTAAGATGGGTGCCAATAGATAATGATTCAGCAAAAGTTATTTTTACGGATAAAAATCTTACTGTTGAAGGTGTATTCTATTTTAATGAAGAAGGACAAATCACTCAATTTAAAACAAAAAGATACAAAGATAAAACCCTGGAGAACTTTACAGGATATTGTGGCGATTACAGGACTGTTGATGGTATGAAAGTACCCTTCTACTTAGAGGCTACCTGGAACCTTGAATCTGGCGATTTTAGTTATGCAAAATTTAAAGTAACAAAGATTGAATATAACAATCCCTCAAAATTTTGAAATAAACCTGTGGTAGACATAAGTGAAAGGATGCAGAGAAAATGAGCAATAAAATTGAGATAGAGGGAATAAAAAACGCTAAGCCCATTCTCGCAAATGCATCTGATACAGGGCTACCAGACCAAAGTATAGACCTTGCATTTATTTTTGGGCTTCGTTACATAGCAGGGGGGCTGGAAAATGTTATAACTGAGATGTATCGTATTTTAAAACCCGCGGTGTGCTTTCATTTGAAAAGACCCGGGAGTCAGCGAAAAAAATGATTGCAGATGTAGAAAAAGAAAAAAGAGACAAGTGAGGATTTATTTATAAAGGGAAAAATGAAACCAAAAATCCGGGACTTTCAGGTAAAGAAAAACATTAAATGGTACATATTGCGCTTGCTGAGAAGAAGCGCTATGAATAAAGAAACCCTCATAAATAAGATTGCAGACCTATATCTGGGTTACTGGCGGCTAAATAATAAACTAATAGAGAGCAGCTTAAGCGAATTGGAAGATGGGGGTCTGATAAAAATTGATAATCTCCGCTATAAAATAACCGAACGTGGTTTGGGGGTTTTAAATAAAAAAGAGAAAGCGCTCGAAGAATATGACGCAAAACATTTCTCTAAAGAAGGGTGTGCAAGACATTCTTTATGGGCAAACGTTGGGCTATCGGGATTGGAATTTATTATCGGGTTCATTTCTGGCAGTATTGGGTTGATTGCAGACGCTGCTCATACCGCAGTAGATATACTCGCTTCAGCAGTTACATGGCTCGGCATCAGGATTGATAAGGAGACGCAAGCTGCATTTTTGGGCGGGATAATCCTGTGCGGTATCGGTCTCTTCATCGGTTTTGAATCGCTAAGGAATGTTTTTAGAGGCGTGGAGATAAGTTTCCAGTTGGTTGCATTGATTACAATAACGATTAATATTGCGGTCAATGGGTACTTTTCGTTTTATAAATTCTATGTTGGTGGAAGGACAAGAAGCATCTCATTGGTGGCGGATGCGTACCATACCAAGACGGATATATGGTCATCGGTTGCAGTTTTCGTGGGTCTTCTGGGTGCATCATTCGGATTTTTTACGTTAGATTCAATTGCTGGCGCAGTAGTCTCTATTTTCATATTCCTTGGAGGTTATGAGCTCATTCATGAATCGAGAAAGCTCACGCGAGGCGAAGATCCGAAATTAGAAAAATTCTCAAGATTCATTAGGATAAATGTTGAGAAGCTAACGTATAATGGAGTGTGGGCAAGTCTCTGGCTTTTGAACCTGCAGGAGATGACCAAAGAAGAGCTTTTTAATAGTCTTAAAAAAGGATTGGGGAGAAGATTTCCGGTGATGTTGGAGGAGGATGATTATGACAGGATCTATTCAATATTGGAGAGGGAGGGTTTGGTGGAAAATATAGGAGGAAAATTAAGGTTGACTCAAAAAGGAGAGGAAGAATTGAAAAGCCAGGCAATTTCTCCAGGTTTACCTTCGTACATCCACAGGAGTAGATTCTGGTTTGCAAGGAGAATCAGGCAGTATGCTGAGGGGTTGTGAGTAGATAAAAGAAAAAATTGGAAAAAGTTTCTTTCTTTTTCTAAGCATTCATTTCTATTTCCTTCTCCACTTGTTATTTCAGAATTTTTAAGCGCTTTAAATCGTTTTCACTCCATCTTGCCTGATCCTCAATCATAATTTTGAGGATTTTGGGACTGAAAGTCTGGCTTCCTTTATGAATTCATCTCTGATTCAAAGGAGGATAGCTCTCCGCATTCCGCCATATCCTCAAGGACTAAACGAATCACATCTTGTAAATTCTTCAATGCTTCTTCTTTGGTCTCACCCCAAGTTGCTCCTCCTCTATCTTTGAGTTCTGGAGAGTAAGCAACCCATTTGTCCTCATCCGGTTCGATCGCCACCTTAAAGACAAAAGTCTTCATTTTATCTTGTTTTTTCCTTACAATAATAATGCTTTTAAAGCATATAAAAGCTTTACGATTAAACTTTTATAAGGCTTGAGGACAAGCTAAAACTGACTCAAAAAGGAGAGGAAGAATTGAAAAGCCAGGCAATTTCTCCAGGTTTACCTTCGTACATCTACATCCACAGGAGTAGATTCTGGTTTGCAAGGAGAATCAGGCAGTATGCGGAGGGTTTGTGAGTAGATTCACTATGCCGGGCATATTATCGCAACGGGCACGCCAAGCGGGATTAGTGCTCTGAAACGAGGAGATACTGTAAAACCGTAACTCTTCTTTTTAACCCATATTCATCTCTGTTGCACCAAAAATTGGCGTGTTTGTAGCCACAAATCACGCCGAAAGCACAATATCGCCTATTTTTCTTAATTTTATCTCCCGCTACATGG
>Ga0190331_1000227_pt1 | contig 10496 bp, 7 predicted proteins | sample 48720445_MG_FD_161681 | JGI IMG/M metagenome (GOLD analysis project Ga0190331, IMG submission 161681) | Hydrothermal vent sediment bacterial communities from Southern Trench, Guaymas Basin, Mexico - 4872-04-4-5_MG | ecosystem: Environmental > Aquatic > Marine > Hydrothermal vents > Sediment ... | reverse complement strand
TTTGGCAATTCAATTTGGAGGGGTAGATGAAAAAGGCAAGAAGGCACAGGTAAGACTCTACAACCAGGGGAAAGTATTATCACATTATCCGGACTTTTACGGATGTAGTATTCAACTGGCAGGAATGTGCCAAGGATTATTGGTAAAAGGCAGGCGGTTCCAAGCTCTTTTGTTAGTCGGATGTGTTTTAGAAGCTCAATACCACGGCATTCATGTCTGTAATGATAATCTTCATAAATAAGGTGAGCATTTATAAAGATAGCCTCTATGTTATCAATTTCAGTTTGATTTTTAATTTCATCTAAGATTTGATTAATCTCTGTGTCTTTAGTGCAAATAGTAATACAGTCACTAATACCAATAACTTTTTTCAAAATCTCAGTAAGTATTTCATTATCGTTAATTACTAAAAGTCTTTTAATCCCCATCCTTTACTGCAAACTTTCTATTTCGTCCTTAGCCAATTTTTTTAATCCCTCATAGATCTCTTTATATTCGGTGGCATAGTCTTCATTTAAAATAGTCTTTCCCGCAAATCGTTTAAGTTTTTCCAAATTTATTATTTCCCTCACTTCATTTTTCAAATCCTCAGGGGCTTCTTCATATTTGTCTATTACTTTTTTAAATTCCTCCTCAATTTTATTCTCCTCAGGCAACGCCAAAAGCCCCAGTGAAATTTCAAGGAAATATTCAAGTCGCCAAGGAGTTTCGGGGTTAAAAGCACTCCATAATCTATCAAAACTCCTTTTAGAAGATGTTTGATTGCTAAGTGAATTTATTAGCTCTTCTATAGGTTCCGAGAATTCTTCCCGAAGTGTGTTATAAGTAGAAATACGTTTAGGTTGAAAGGGTAGCCCTTGCACATTTAATACTTTACGATAATCTATCTCTGTCTGGCTATGAATCCCGATTATCAAGTCTTGTCCAATTTGGTCCATGATTTTAGAAATGTTCTCTGTATCTTCCCCAGCATCCTTTGACCAATGTACCAAGGCAATATCCCATTCAGGACACTTGGTATTGTCAGAGCTTATGCACCCAGCATCGCAATTAATGAACATATACTCAATGCCAGCTACTTCATTCCCTTTTGAACTTAGAATTTTCTTTAATTCGTCCCAGTCATTCTCACTGTTCGTTAATAGAATGATTTTTCTAGACATCTAAATCCCCCTTCTTCTGGCTGCAAGGATTGATTGGATTAAATAAAATTTATTTGGCGGTATTTGGGTGCATATAAAGCTTAAAATAGGAGAAATAGGTAAAAAACGAGCATTTTCTGGAAGTGTAGGAGGAATACCTCTGCCCGATGTCACTATAACGAAAGGAACTTTTTGTTTTATACATTTGATAAAATTTTCTATTTGTATCTTTTTTTCTCCTATCATCTTATCCAGTATGCCCTGATGAATTATTAAAGCATCATAATTTGAAACTTCTTCTAAAATTTTTTCTTTATCTTCCTCACTAGGTTGAGCGTAGCTAAAGTTTTCAAGTATATAAATATTCATTTTCTTTAAGGTTTCCTTTAGTTCAGACGTGCCCTCGCTTTCCGTAATGTAATTGAATATTCGCTCATCTATTATCAAAACCTTTGTTAGAGCCGTCTCCATAAGGTTAAAAATTAGTTTGTGAACCCAAAAATCTTCTTTCAGTGGTCTTCGCAGAAATGACCATAATGACGACTTTATTTTACCTTTTTCATAATAAATGCAGTTATCATGATCTTTAATTTGCTTACCGCGCTTTTTATTTTTTCTCTCTTGACAATTTATCCATTGACAATTTACCCATCCATGATTGTCATAAAGAACAAATTTCTTCCGTGAAGGGCTAAATTTTGAACTAGAGTTGCCGTCAAAATATATTTCAACATTGATACTAGTGCTTGGAAGAGGATATGAAGAGATAGAGTCGTTCTTATTACGGGCTAAATTAATAACCAAGTTTGGAATTTCATCCGAATTTGAAATGTTAAAAAAGTTTAATACCCATGATTCCCACAATAGAGCTAATGCAAGCATGTCAAGATTTTTCAACTTATCAATAAGTTTCTGATATTTGTCTTTGCTCCAAAAAACTACTTCTCTTTTGCTATTTATACTTTGGTTGTTTTCAATAATAACAAATATTTTGGACGGCCACTTCTCTCTTTCATTTTCCACCTTTCGAAGGACTTTTAGGTCTTCTAAGATTAATAATTCATGGGGTATATTTTCTTTTACTGGTAGGAATCTATCAATACTTTGCTCAACATCAATGCCGTAGGTTTTTAATCGGGCCTTGTTTTTAAGTTTCTTATAAGCTTCACATCCTATGATAAGAAGCTCTTTAGGTTTTGGTAAGCAAAATTCATAACATAGGTATCCCTTATCATTGGAATTTTGCTCCTCACCTTCTTCGTTTACACAAATAGCTCTTAAGACTTTTTCCCTATCATGAGGTTTACTTCTGATTTCCCAAAGAGGTCTTTTTCTCAAAAAACTGGCACATATGCGCATTTCTTTTATTCCCCATCCTGTTGGTAAAGGAGTTCCATCATCATTTATTACAGCCTCTGTAACATAGGGTATTATTTTTTGTAAAGAATCTTCGTGGCTGAGATTATCCCATACCCTCACTTTTATCCATTCGTTACATTCAGGGTATCCCTCCTCGTCCAGTCTAATATGCAACTCCATTGAGTTATCAGCACCATCATTTATACCTCTATGTTTGGCACTGTTTCGGATTACATTTTCAAGGATAGAGTAGATGGCCTGACGTCCCACCATCCCAGAGACTATGCTTACTCGCTTTTCAGGGATGTTTTCACCGCCATCTGGCCTAATTTCGAATTGTTGATACTTTCTTGTGTTCTCATTAAGTATATGATAATGGACTTTTATATTCTTAATACCTTCTGATTTACCAATTTTTTCTCTTATATAGTCTTGCTTTACGAAATTTTGTAGCACATCAGAAACAAGTCCTAGTGGAAGCATCCATGCAGGTTCTGAAGTGGTAATTTCAGCGATGAAATCCATACGTTCTTCTAAATAATTTTTAAATTCTTCTTTTATTTTTTTACTGTAGAATAATATGTGAGACCCGATATTATGGGTCATATTTCGGCTCATTATGCCAGCTATAGCTGCCCTCATTCCGTGCCTTAGAATCTCCACCCTCACCCTTCTTTGAAGGGCAAGTTGCCTGAGCAACTCAATAAGTTCCCTTTTATAAAAGACCCATAATCTTTCCTTATCTTTAGGAAAAACGGTATAAAGTGGGTACTCAAATTTAAGTTGATAATCCCGATATGCGTAAATGTCCTCTTCATAAAGCGAGGGAATGAACTTGGTATCAAAAAGGTCATTAAGAAAAAGTTCCCCAGCATTGCTGTTAGAGTAACTTTCAGGGCTATTAGATTTTACCCACCTTCCTTCATTATCCCTTTTGTAACAATAAAGAAGTTTGTTTTTTTTAAATACCGTGACGCTTTCCCAGTCCTGAAGCATGCAACAATATTTTACGAAGTGTTCCAGAAAATCAATGCCATGTTCAATAGGCTGCTGGAGTATCTCATGGGTTGCAGATTGTTTTATTTCTCTAATAAGAAGATGTGAATGTTCGATAAGAGATTTGTGCCCACCTTTTCCTATAAAGGCATGGAGGTTTTCTCTGCCTCCAAAGGGAATTTGCAGATTTCCAAAAAAGTTTCCATAATATTCTCCATCAATATATGCATCATACATGGGTATGATAAGAATATGCTTAAATTTACTAAAAACCTCTTTCTTTTCCTCGAGTGGATAAAACTTGGTAAACTTAAAATCTGGATAGTCAGCAAAACATGGTAAAAAGTATCTCCAAAAAAAGGCGTTCATTTCTTTTTCGTCAGGCTTAGAAAGCTCTTCTTCCGTATCTGCATCTATCTCACCTTCTTGAGAGGAAAACTTGGTCTCAACAGGGCTTGGGTTATTGAGTTGGTAGAGTTTGGTTTTGGCTGGAGGAAATAAGTCATAGGGGCCCTCTTCTTTAATCAATAATTCAGCAATGACATAATCTATCTTGTGATTTCCTCCTTTTTTCTCAGCCCTCCTCTCTATATTTCTTAGTACAATCCCATCTATATATTCTTTTCGCCCCACTGGATAAAATTGATGGAGCGTTAAAAGGGCAAAATGGAAATCTTCTAAGGTGCCACTGCCTTTTTCAACCACATCAAAGGCATCTTCTACAGACTTTAGGGCAAATTTATCCTGTTCTTTGAACTGTTGCTTAAAAGATTCCCAGTGGTTTTGCTTATTTTCATTGACCATTTTCAATACGGCATCTTTCTCGCCGTTGGTGAGCTCCCACTTATCTTTTACAAACAACCAATAAAATCTTTTTCTGTAAGTATCAAATACACTTGGTAGGATAAAGTGTTCAATTTTGCAGATCTTTTTGATTTCCGATAATCTCCTATTGATGCTGTAAATAAGCTGGGGATAAAATTGTTGGCGTTCTTCGATCCTGCTTCTTTTCCCCCTGTTAACTGAGCCTAAGTTTGAATAAGCTATTTTATCTCCCTCCTAAAAGAGCTCTTTCTGTCCATTTCTTCTACCTTGCTTAGCCCTTTTTATACAAAAAATTAAATCCATTGACAACCAATACCAGTACGAACAATATCATTGCAGGAAAAAAGGACAACCACCAGGCAGAGTAAATGTAGCTTAGTCCGTCAAATATCATCTTTCCAAGGCCTGGGTATGGAGGTTGAACCCCTAACCCAAGAAAAGAAAGCCCCGCCTCAAGCCCTATTATCTCAGGTAGGTAACTAACTGAAAATATAAATGCAGATTCAATACAGCAGGGCAAAATGGCATATGCAAGGGTATATGCCTCTGAAGCACCGAATGCCCTTGTTGCAACCACATAATCAAGGTTTTTTGTTCTTATAACCTCAGCCCTTACAATTCTTGCAGGATTTACCCACATAATGAATGTAAGTATAAGGTATACCTTAAAGATACCCGGTTTCATTATACTCATTATCGAGGCCATAATTAGCAAAAAAGGAAGGGAGAATATAAAGCTAACTGTCCAGTTAAAGATACCATCTACCCATGTCTTATAAAAGTACCCTGCTAATCCACCAAGGGGAATGCCTATTGCAAGAGAAGAAAGAAGTGCAAAAATAGAGACCTTAACAGTAGTAGCAAAACCACTAACTGTTCTGCTTAGGACATCCCTACCTAGCTCATCAGTCCCAAAAGGATGCTCGCTAGATGGAGGAAGGAGCCTCTCATCTAATGCAATATTTAGCGGGTCCTGAAGAGGCAAAAGCGGAATAACAAAGGTGCTAGAAAAAAGAATAAAAAGAAAGAATATTGGCCTAGAAACATTTCTTTTTAATATAAAGCTCATGATTTTTTTATCCGGCGATCGACCAAAGAATAAACAGTTTCAAATAACAGGTTTGTTAGAATGAATATAAGACCATTCATGATAATAATTCCCTCAAGCATTGGAAAATCTCTTTCAAGGATAGATCTTATAAGAAGGAGCCCTATGCCAGGAACGGAAAAGATAACTTCTACAATAAAGGCCCCTGTAAAAAAGGCAGGAAGCTGATTGGAAAAAGCGGCTATATAAGGAATTACTGCATTTCTCAGGGCATATCTATACAGGATTGCCCTTTTGGGAACACCAAAGGCATTTGCAGCAACTATAAACTGGCTTTTTAGTATCCTTTCCATCTCTTCTATCAAAATTCTTGAAAGAATTCCCATAGGGTATAAAGCAAGGACAAAGGCAGGGAAAAGAAAGAATACGTAATCACCTATACTCTCAAATGACCCACTAAAAAAGGAAAAGGGGGAATACTTCACCATTAGGATAGCTAAAAGAAGCCCGCTAAAGAAGGTTGGAGTGGATATAAAAAGGAAATTAAGGTAATGTGCTATTTTTCGCAGATACACAGAATGGATTCCAAAAAGCGTATACACAAGAATTATAAGCAGAGAGAAAAAAACGAGAGTAAGGGTAATGAAGAATTTACCCATTACTTCCTTAAAAACAGGTCTTCCATCTACAAACGACTTACCAAAATCAAGCAGTGTGATTTTTTTAAGATAATTGAAGAATTGTAAATAAAGGGGTTTATCTAAGCCTAATTCTCTTTGCAGGGAAAGAACTTGGCTTTCTTCGGCATTGGGGCCCAAAATAATGCGGGCTGGATCCGATGGAACCATATGAAACAGTATAAAGGAAAAAAGGATAATCCCAAGCATTAAAGAAGAATAGTATGCAGTTTTCTTTACAAGATACATTTCTTGGGCTAATGCAATTTTTCCATTTTTTCAAACATGTAATGATTATGACTATTTATCTTTAGATTTGAAAATGCATTTGAAAACATTACCACTTGGTTTTGCCTATATAGAAAAATTGCAGGGACATACTCCATAATTTCTCTCTCAATCTCTGCACATGCCTTTAAAGAGGCGTTCCTATCTGTTAAGTTTCTCAATTCTTCTAGTCTTTTATCAGTATTTGGATTTGAATAGTGCCAAAAATTTGGGACGGGAATCTTTTTAGTGCTAAATAGGTTTAGTAGTAAAGGTTCAGGTGAAGAAAAAACTATCTCAGCAAACATACTAAAAAGCTCCACATCTCCCTTAACCATTCTCCCGATCACACTGTTAAAATCTAATTTTGTAAGCTTTATGTTTATACCTATATTTTTCATCTGTTTTTGGAAAACTTGGCATATTTGCTCACTACTAGCAAGGTCATGAACCAAAAGCTCTATCTCCCTTCCATCGTATTTAGATTGCTTTAATTCCTTTTTTGCCTTGTCAGGGTCATAAATCCTTTTGAAGGTAGGAATGTATCCATTCATTCCAGGTGGTATTGCACCACTAAGTATATCAGCATATCCCAACAAGACCTTCTTTACCATTTCTTTTCTATTAGTTCCATAAAACATTGCACGCCTTAGGTGGATATCTCTAATTTTCTTGATGTTGACACCAATGAAGTGATGGTTAAATGTCTTTATTTCCTTAAACTTAAATCTCCTCTTATATTTCTGTTTGGGATTGCCATCGGTATCAAAAACAGAAAAGAATAGCGAGTTTGGAAGAATCATAAGGTCTATCTTGTTTTTTAGGAGCTCCGAGAAGCGCATTTGGTCATTTTTTATGACTCGAAACACTAACTTCTCTATTTTAGGTATCCTAGATTTATCCCAGTAATCTTCATTTCTTACAAGAACTATTTGGTTATCTGTCTTGGATAGGAGCCGGTACGGTCCTGTTCCTACTGCAATATCTAAGCCCCACCTATCCTTATACTTTTCAATATTTGCTTCTTTTGGAAAGATTGCAATCCATGGGCTAGTTATTCTGTAAAGAAAGAATGGCTCAGGTTTGTTAAGCTCAATCTCAAATGTATAATCATCAACAACTCTCAATCCTTTAACCCTTTTAGCCTTTCCTGCACTGTATTCTGCACAACCTTTTATGGAATCTGCTAACACAAAAGAGGGATATGCCCCAGGAGAACAAAAGCTTGTGAAACTGTGCAACACGTCATGACTTGTTACATTGCGCGTTTTAGAAGGAGTGTCAAAGATCTCAGACCTATGAAAAGTTACACCCTTACGTATATGAAATACCCACACTTTGTTGTCTTCTGTTTCCCATCTTTCTGCTATTCTTGGAACTATTTGACCGCTTTCATCCAAATCTAAAAGACCTTCATATATCTGCCAAGCTACTTGAAAAGTTTGAGGATTTTTAATGGTGATAGGGTTAAGCCGTTCAATTTGAGTATTAAGTCCTATGACTAACCGGGAAGATTCCTTTTTCCGTCCACATGAAAATATTACAACAAGAATGATCACTAATAGGATAATTAAAGGGGTATAGTAGGCCCTATTTACAAGCCTTTTCCTTCTCAGCTTCTTCCCCCTGTTAGCTGAACCTAAATTTGCATATGCCATTTTATCTACCCTTTCCTAAAAGAGCTTTTTCCATAAAAAGTTCATTGATATAAAATGCAAAACTTTGAGAATTAGGTAGCTCTTTTACAATTTTCGAAGAGCTTTTTGAAAGCAAACAGCCTGAGATTTCATCCTCAGGGATACGCCCTTTTGCCATGGACTTTGGAACTAGAACATTACCATCACAGTTTACAATTAGCTCTCTTATTCCATTCAGAGATAATGGGAAATAATTAATAAACAGTTCATTCTGCTTTATCTGCTCCTTCCATACCAGATGGTCGTATTCACACTGAAACGCCGTCCATATACTCTTATTTAACCCTTTTACGAAGTGCATATACTCAGCTTCAAATAAATCTACATGTACCTCAACATCTTCAAGGGTCTCCATGATTTTAAGCAACTCTTCGATAAAGAGCCTAAAATCTTCACTTGAAACCTTGAGAGTTTCAGAAGGTCTATACCCTTGGACTACACTTACAGGAGAAACAAAAAAGTTATTAAAACCCTTTTCATTTAAGAAGCTGATTAGTCCAGTGATAGAACCCTTGTTTATTGTGGTTAAGCAAGTCAACACATTTACTTTGGGTGCTACTTCTTTTTCCTTTAATTCTAAAAGTGTCTCTAGAGCCCTTTTAAAAGCCCCTTTCTTTCTCCTCTGAAAGTCATGGTCAAGCTCCATACCATCCAAAGAAATATCTATCCAATCAAGCTCCATAGAAGCTAATTTATCAATAAAGGGAATTATACTTATACCATTGTCAATTATTCCTACTTTGGTTTTGGGTAGTGAAGTTTTTATATATCTCAGGCTTTCTATACCCTTTTTATCTAGAGAACGGCCATTATGGATAAAAATCCTTACTCTAAGCCCATCATAAATATCTTTCAAAATTCTTTTCCAATGTTTAAAAGAAATGTCCTGGTTATACCTACTAAACTCTGGTGGATAAATACAGTGACAACATCTATTAGGGCAATAGCCTGTAAACGCTATTCCTGCAATGTAAGGCTTATAGGTTCTATAAACTTCTTTTAACCCCTCTATTATATCAATTCTTTTCATATCTAAATTAATCAAATTAAGCCACATTTTAATAGGTTCCATAAAGCCAACATGCAACTTTAGATCCATCTTCGTCTATAATCCTCAATTTTGGCTCCTCTTTTTCACATCTATTGAATGCTTTAGGACACCGTGTTCTAAATCTACAACCCACCGGTACATCTATAGAACTTGGAGGATCTCCTTTTACTGCTAAAGATTTTTCACTTTTTCTTGGATCAGGCACAGGGACGGATTTTAATAAAGCTTGGGTATATGGGTGCTTTGGAGAATGAAAAAGTTTATCTACTTCGGCCTCTTCTACAATCTTTCCTAAATACATTATAGACGCACGGTCACACATTTTTGCAACTACCCCCATATCGTGAGAAATAAGTAAAATGGCCATCTGAAATTGTTTCTTCAGCTCAAGAAGAAGGTCAAGAATCTGAGCCTGTATCGTTACATCCAGGGCTGCAGTCGGTTCATCTGCTATCAGAAGTTTTGGTCTACAGGATAAAGCCATAGCTATCATGATCCGCTGACACATCCCACCGCTCAATTCATGAGGGTAATCATTTACCCTCTTTTCTGGATCAGGAATCTTTACTACTTTTAGCAATCTCATAACTTCATCCATAGCCTCCTTTTTAGAGATTGGCCGATGTAATTGAATCACAGCCTTCATTTGATGCCCGATAGTGTATAGCGGGTTGAGGGCTGACTGAGGATTCTGAAAGATCATGGCAATTTCCTTACCTCTTATTTTTCTCATCTCCTTCCTTTTCAACTTTAGCAGATTCTGATTCTTCCAAATGATCTCACCAGCAGAGATGTAACCAGGGGGAGGAACTAATCTCAGTATGGAAAGAGCGGTCACCGTCTTTCCACATCCCGATTCACCTACTAGACCATGAATCTCCCCAGGGTTGATGGTCAGGTCAATCCCATCGACTGCATGAAGTGTCCTTCCATCTTCCAGATGAAAATCTGTCCTCAATCCCCTTAAACTTAGCAAATTGGAATTTTTATTTGTTTCCATATTTAAATAAATAATCGTCCCTTTAGCAAAAAATAGCTAGCAGTAATAATTAGCATTGGTTAGCCGTAGTTAGTGAAACACGTCAGGCTGTGTAAAAAATCAAAAAATCTGATTAAGAGTTGCAAAAAGTGGGAGAAAGAGGTAAAATACTGATAGAAAGTGGTTTAGTAAACCCAATTTGTAATCAAATAATGTGCAATAGTGGGAAAATAAAAATTCAAAGTCAGTTTCCACACAATCTGACGTATTAGTAAATCAAAAGTCATAATTAGTTCTAGTTAGGATTTTTATTGACACTTATTAGGCTATTTGATAATCTGTACAACAAGGTGTGAGTAAGGAAATTAAAAAAGAAACAGACTGGTTAGGTCGGGAAAAATGGAGTATCTTGTCCTAATTCTGTCATTCCTACTGCACACAAAATAGCTTCTCTA
>Ga0190331_1000226_pt1 | contig 10499 bp, 9 predicted proteins | sample 48720445_MG_FD_161681 | JGI IMG/M metagenome (GOLD analysis project Ga0190331, IMG submission 161681) | Hydrothermal vent sediment bacterial communities from Southern Trench, Guaymas Basin, Mexico - 4872-04-4-5_MG | ecosystem: Environmental > Aquatic > Marine > Hydrothermal vents > Sediment ... | reverse complement strand
CTACCCCAATCCTTCAAAATTTCCCACTCCGCCTTTAACCCTCAATTGCCATAATATTAACTTAACTGGAATGCCTAAGAACCCCAATTTCTAAATAATAATTTAGCGCCTTTACTATTTTTACTTTAGCATTCGAGTAACTTTCCTTAACCCAGCCTTTTACCTCAATTTCTCCATGGCTGTTTTGATCCTGTTTAATGCCTCTTCTATAACTTCTAATGAGGTGGCAAACGAGAGACGAATGAAACCTTCTTTTCCAAAGGCAATACCAGGAACCACAGCCACCTTAGCCTCTTCTAATAAGTATTCAGCCAATTTGAGAGAGTTAGGGACTTTTGGAGAGAAATATGAAGAAAAATTAGGAAAGGCATAAAAGGCAGCTTCTGGTTCAAAACAGGTTACCCCAGGGATGGTCTTGAGGAGTTTTAATAAATACCTCACGCGTTCCTTAAGGGCCTTTATCCATTGAAGAATGAACTCTTGAGGTCCGTTTAAAGCAGCCAGGGCTGCCTTTTGGGCAATAGAACTGGGATTGGAAGTGCTTTGGCTTTGGAGTCTAGTAGTTGCTTTAATAATATCTTTGGGTCCAATCAGAAATCCAATCCGCCAGCCGGTCATAGAATAAGTTTTAGAGACTCCATTTACAATCAATGTTTTCTTCTTTAGTTGTGGACTTAAAGTGGCGATAGATGTCCATTGTATACCTTCTTTTAATAAAATTTTATGATAAATATCATCTGAAATAATCCAGATAGGTTTATCTAGTAAAATTTCAGCTAAAGCTTCCAAATCTTTCTTAGTGTAAATACTACCAGTGGGGTTTGAAGGGCTGTTTAAAATAATGGCCTTGGTCCAAGGCCCCAGATGTTTCTTTAAAACCTCCGGCCTCAACTTAAATCCATCCTTTTCTTCAGTTTCTACAATGATAGGTTTGCCTCCAGCAAGCATCACTATAGGGGGATAAGATACCCAAGAGGGGGCAGGAATGATCACTTCATCACCTGGGTTTAAAATTACTTGAAATAGATTATAAAGAGCATGTTTACCTCCACAACAAATAATTGTTTCTTCAGGAGAATAATTTAATTTATATTCGGTTTCTATAAATTTACAAACTGCTTCTTTTAATTCTAAGAGGCCATCTACTGGAGTGTATTTGGTAAAGCCGTCTTTTATTGCCTGGATAGCCGCTTCTTTAATATAGTGAGGGGTATCAAAATCAAGCTCACCAGCAGCTAAGGAAAACACATCTATACCTGCTGCCTTCATGGCCTTAGCCTTTGCATTTATAGTCAATGTGGGCGAAGGGGGAATGGTTTTAATTCTCTCTGCTAGCATTTTGACCTCCTATCTTGACACATGTTTTAAGAAAAGGCATCATAATAAAAATAGGAGTTTACCACTTATCCAAAAAATATGGAAGGGAGTATTGTTGAATATATAGATGGCCGTAGAATAATCACCGGTTTTTGTCTTAGTCAAAAAAATGGGAAAGTGCATGTGTTGACCTTACAAAATCGTGAAGTGGTTTTGAGTAAAACCAGAATTTGTCTTGTTTCCCGACAAAAATACCCTTTAGACCAACCTAGAGAGGAACTTTTAAGCATTTTAAAAAAAGAAGTAGAACACCGAGAGCATCTAAAAAAAGAGATAGATGTAATGGCCTTGTGGGAACTTCTGGCTGAGGATGCTGGTTCTTACTCTCCCCATTTTCTAGCAGAATTATATTTTTCATCTAATCCTTCTTCTACCCAAGAGAGTGCTATTTTTAGGGCAGTATTTGATGAAAATCTACATTTCAAGGTAAAAGGAAACAAACTAGATGTGCGGTCAAAAGAAAAAGTGGATGAGTATTTGAGACAAAAGGCACAGCAGGAAGAAAGAGAAAAAGAGATAGAAGAGGCTGCTAATTGGTTAAAATCGTTATGGTTGGGTAAATCAATTTCGCCTCCAGCAAAAAGTAAACAATATATTCAACTTTTAAAACAATGGTGTTATTGGCAAGAAGAAGCACCCCAAGCTAAAATTACTAAACAAATTTTGCAAAGAGCAGGATTGAATCTTAAAGACCACCCTTTCTTATTGCTCTCCAAGTTAGGTATTTTCTCCAAACATGAAAACCTCCTTCTTCATCGTTGGAGTATACCTACTACATTTTCAGAAGAGTCAAAGTTAACAATGCAGAACTTGCTGGAAAATAAACCTGATTTCTCTCAAGGTAGAAATGATTTAACTTCATTATATACTTTTACTATAGATGGAGCGGAGACCAAGGATTTTGATGACGCTCTTTCATTAGACAAGGAAAATGGTAATTTTGTGGTAGGTGTTCATATCACAGACTTAACACCATTTATTAAAAAGGGGGGTATATTAGAAAAAGAAGCCAAAAAAAGAGGAACTAGCCTCTATTTGCCAGACCAGCGTATCCCTATGTTTCCTGAAGAGATTGCAAACCACCTTGCTAGTCTTAAAAAAGGCGAAATCAGACCTGCTTTGAGTTTTTTTATTACTTTAGATGAAAATGCCCATATTTTAAACTATCAAATTTTACCTAGTATTATTCAAGTAAATCAACACCTTACTTATGAGGAGGTAAATAGTCTATTAACCAAAGAGCAAACCTTCCAGACCTTGTTCTCGTTAGCGTTAAAAGCAAGGGCAAAGAGACTGGAACAAGGAGGAATGGTTATAGCTCTTCCAGAATTGGTTTTTCTCTTTTCTTCAGACAATATAGTGGACATAAAACAGAGAGATCCCGAACAACCTGGTCGTATCTTGGTAGCAGAATTTATGATTTTGGCTAACTACCTGGCAGCCATGTTTATGGAGAAAAAGGGGATACCTGGTATCTACCGTTCCCAGTTACCTCCCAGAGACCGAGTAATGAATGGAACCTCCAAAGATATTTTTATTCTTTATCTCCAGCGAAAACTTCTCAGTCACTCTGAGTTAAAAACAAGACCTGCATTTCACCATGTATTGGGTTTGGATAAATATACAAGTATTACCTCTCCCTTAAGGCGGTACTTGGATTTAATTCTCCAGAGACAGATGGTTCATTATCTTCAAGAGGGTAAACCCCTTTATACAGAGGATGATTTATCATCCCTCATTCCTTATTTTGAAGAGATAAACCACCGCACAAACATGATTTTTTCTCAACGAACAAGGTATTGGGTGCTAAATTACCTTAAAAAAAAGGTCAAAACCACTACAGAAGCCTATATCCTGGAAAAGACACAGCAGGGTTATAGGGTATTATTGCCGGACTACTTATTAGAAACAGTTTTAGCGGTGCCACGAGGTAAATTTAAACAAGGTGATAAGATAAGAATTAGGATAGAGGCAGTTAATCCCCTTAAGGAGTTGTTAAAAGTAGGTCTAGGATAAATGTCATTGAGTTTAGAGCAATTGATAGAAAAAGTAAAAAGACAGCCGCATTATTCTGAAAGAGGAATGATTGCTTGCCATTTAGGTGTAGTAAAAAGCAAAGCTATCACTAAAACAGAACAATATTACTAAGGAGGAAAGAATGGGAACCGATGTGGAACGTCTTCGGAATGTAGCCTTTATCGCTGCTGGAGGAGCAGGCAAAACTTCTTTAGCCGAGGCCTTACTTTTTACCACCAAAGCCACAGAACGTTTAGGGAATGTAGATAAAGGAACTAGTGTCCTTGACTATGAACCAGAAGAGATAAAAAGACATATGACCATTACTACTTCCTTTCACCATTATCAATGGAAAGACCACCGGGTAAATATCATAGATACGCCGGGTGATAACAATTTCCTTTCCGAGACATTTATTGCTATCCAGGGAGCTGATGGGGTTGTTTTGGTGATAGATGGTATGGATGGTGTGAAATTTCAGACCGAAAAAATTTTAAATCATATCCATGATTATCAGCTCCCTGCCCTTATTTTTATATCCAAAATGGATAAAGAGCATGCTTCCTTTGAAAAAACCCTTGAAGATATAGTCAGTTCTTTAGAGATAAAGGCAGTTCCTGTCTGTTTACCTATTGGGGAAGGAGGGAATTTTGAAGGGATTATCAATTTATTAACTATGGAAGCCTGGATTTATCAAAAAGACGGCTCGGGTAAATTTAGCAAAAAAGAGATTCCCAGTGAGCTCAAAGATAAGGCAGAAGAATTTAGGGAAAAAATGTTGGAATTTTTAGCAGAAACGGATGATGTTCTTTTAGAAAGATATTTAGAAGGAGAGGAAATAAAATCACAAGATTGGTATAATGCTTTACACGAAGGCACAGTGAAAAAAATGTTTATGCCTGTAATTTGTGGTTCGGCTATTCTTAATATAGGCACTCACTTAGTCTTGGATTTAATCAATCATTGTTTACCTTCCCCTTTAGAAAGAGGGATAGTTAAAGGCTATCATCCTGAAACTAAACAAGAATTAAAAAGAAAGCCTGACCCTGATGAGCCTTTTTCTGCCTTGGTTATAAAAACAATTTCCGACCCATTTGCTGGACGCATCAATGTATTCCGTGTATATTCAGGCAAATTGCATTCAGATACTCCAGTGTTAAATACTACCAAACATTACAAGGAAAAAATAGGTCAACTATTTGCCTTGATGGGTAAAACTCAGAGACTAATTCAGGAAGTTAAAGCAGGTGATATTGTTGCTGTGGCCAAATTAAAAGAAACTCTCACTGGGGATACCCTTAGTGATATGAAGTCCCCTATTATATTTGAAAGTGCCAAATCATTACCTCCTGTAATTTCGTTTGCCATTGAACCAAAGGCCAAGGGAGATGAAGAAAAAATCTTCTCTTCTTTAGTCAAATTATCTGAAGAAGACCCTGCTTTGCATTTAGAACGAGACCCTCAAACAAAAGAGCTCATCCTTTCTGGTGCAGGCCAACTTCATATAGAAAATACTATTGAGAAACTTAAACGCAAGTATGGAGTGGAGGTATTACTAAAAAGTCCAAAAATTCCTTATAAAGAAACCATCAAAGGAAAAGCAAAGGCTCAGGGGAAATATAAAAAACAAACAGGCGGGCGAGGGCAGTATGGTGATGCTTGGGTAGAAATTGAGCCATTACCTAGAGGAAAAGGATTTGAATTTATAGATAAGATTGTAGGTGGAGTAATCCCTCGTAATTATATCCCAGCAGTAGAAAAAGGCATCAAAGGAGCAATGGCAGAAGGTATTCTAGCTGGCTATCCAGTAGTAGATGTGAGGATTCATTTAGTAGATGGGAGTTATCACCCTGTAGACTCATCTGACCTTGCCTTTCAAATTGCTGGCTCTATGGCCTTTAAAAAAGCCTTTATGGAAGCGAAGCCTATCTTACTTGAACCTATTGTGAAGTTAACTATTACTGTTCCAGATGAACTTATGGGGGATGTTATTGGAGATATAAATGGAAGAAGAGGGAAGGTGCTGGGTGTGGAGGCCAAATCTAAATACCAAATAATTACTGCTTTAGTGCCTATGGCAGAGGTAGTAACTTATGCTTCTGATTTGACTTCTCTTACTGGAGGAAAGGCTTCTTTTACTCAAGAATTTTCTCATTATGATGAAGTTCCCAGTCAACTGGCGGAAAAAATCATTGAACAGGCAAAAAAGGAATAAAATTGGATGTGGTTGACAAACAAAAAAGGGTATAATATATCAGTGCGTCTTAATAAGAAAGGAGACAAAGATGAAATTACAACAATACGAAACAGTAATCGTAGTGGATCCTGATCTTTCAGAAGAACAAAAAGAAGAAGTATTTGCTAAAATGGGAAATATCATAAAGCAATATGGTGGTATCCTTAAGGAGATAGAAAAATGGGGAATTAGAAATTTAGCATTTAATGTAAATCATAAACAAAAAGGGTATTATGCCCTTTTACGCTACTATGGAAAATCTGATATTGTAGAAAAATTGGAGAGAGACATAAGAATAAATGATAAAATTATCAGATTTTTAACTATAAAAGTTGGTCCAAAAGTAAGTCCGGGCTCTACTGAAGAACCGCGGGCAGAAGTAGGATAATAAAGTGGCAAAGGAGGAATTTTATGGCAACACCAAATCATACCAAAAGGAGATTTTATATCAGACGCAAATTTTGTCGTTTTTGTGCTGATCCCAAATTAGAGATTTCTTACAAAAATATAGATATATTAAAACAATTTATCACTGATCGTGGTAAAATCATGCCCCGAAGGATTTCAGGCAATTGTGCTCGCCATCAGAGACAAATTACTGTAGCTATCAAAAGAGCACGGCATCTTGCTTTATTACCATATACTACTACACGCTTAGAAAGCAGAGAAAAAGGGAGGTAATATGAAAGTTATCCTAAAGGAAGATATTTCTTCTTTGGGTAGAATGGGCGATTTGATAGATGTAGCTGATGGTTATGCAAGGAATTACCTTATTCCTCAAAATAAGGCGTTGCCAGCTACTCATAAAAATCTAAAGGTATTAGAACAACAGCGCCAGATATTATTACAAAAACGTGAGCGAGAAAAACATCGAGCCCAAAACTTAGCTACTAAACTCGCCACCTTAACTTGTGAAATTCCCAAGCAGGTGGGAGAAGAAGGGAAAATATTTGGTTCGGTAACCACTATGGATATTGCTCATTGTTTAGAACAAAAGGGTATTCAAATTGATAGAAAAAAGATAATCCTTGACCAACCCATTAAACACGCTGGCGAATATGAAGTGCCAGTCAAATTACATCCAGAAGTGCAAACTTTCCTAAAAATAAAAGTAGTTAGGTCTTAAATGAAATCATCTTTATCTGCAAATAGAACCCAGGCTTTCAAAATTGATGTTTTCCAAAAAACCCTGCCTCAAAATATGGAGGCAGAGCAAGCTGTTTTAGGTGGTATTCTCATTGATAATGAAGCCATTCATCAGGTTTTAGAAATTATTGAGGTTGAGGATTTTTATAGGGAAAGTCATCGTAAGATATTTCTGGTTTTTCTTGAATTATATGAGCAAAATCAGCCGATAGATTTAGTTACTGTTTGCGAAGCCTTACAGAAAAAGCAACAGTTGGAAGAAGTAGGTGGAGCAACATTTTTGGCCAGTTTGGTAGAGGTTATTCCCACTGCTTCAAACATTACATATTATGCTAAAATTGTTAAAGAAAAATCTATTTTAAGAAAGCTTATTACCAGAGCTACTTACATCATTAATCAATGTGTGGCCCCCACCGATGAAAATATAGAGGAAATTTTAGATAGGGCAGAGCAAACTATATTTGAGGTCAGCCAAGAGAGAATTCAGACTTCTTATTATTCTCTAAAGGATGTTATTAAATCTACCTTTCAAACCATCCAGTCTATCACTCAAAAAGATAGCTATATCACTGGTATCCCCACAGGTTTTATTGATTTCGACCGTCTGACATCAGGATTTCAACCTTCAGACTTAATCATCATTGCTGGACGTCCAAGTATGGGGAAAACTGCTTTTGCTCTTAATATTGCGGCTAATGCAGCCTCAAAACATAAAATCCCAGTAGGTATATTTTCATTGGAAATGTCTAAAGAACAACTAACTACTCGTATGCTTTGTGCTGAAGCTAAAGTAGATAGTCAGAAATTACGCTCAGGTTTTTTGGCTGAACATGATTGGCAATTGTTAATTGAGGCAGCTTCGGTTTTATCTGAGGCCCCTATATTTATTGATGACACACCAGCTATTTCGGTACTAGAATTAAGGGCAAAGGCGAGGCGTTTAAAATCAGAACACAATATTAGCTTAATCATTATAGACTATCTCCAATTGATGAAAGGCAAAGGGGGGAATGAAAGAAGAGAGCAGGAAATTTCTGAAATTTCGCGTTCTTTGAAAGCATTAGCCAAGGAACTCAATATACCAGTAGTAGCCCTATCTCAGCTCAACCGAAAAGTAGAAGATAGAGAAAATAAAAGGCCTCGTTTGGCTGACTTGAGGGAATCAGGAGCCATAGAGCAGGATGCTGATTTGATTGCCTTTCTTTATCGGGATGAGGTTTATAACCAGCGAGAAGACAACCCTAATAGGGGAATGGCTGAACTTATTATTGGTAAGCATAGAAATGGTCCTGTAGGAAAGATAAAGTTAGCATTTTTAGAAAAATATACCTCCTTTGAAAATCTACAACTGAATCAAGAAGGGGACGCGTTTGTTAACCAGTGAGTTTAATTTAAAACGGATCTTCCACATAAGAACTAGTCCCATCTTGATTGTATCTGCCGAACATTACTTTCTTTTCCTGAAACTATTCAGTTTCTTTCTCGTGGCAACATGTGTTTCCCGCTAGGGTAATACCTTCTTCTCTATCCTCTACCTCACATAGGTCTTCATCAAATAGGCTTAACTGAAATACACCCTTAATAAGCAGGTTTTTATTTGAGACTTGGTTATACTGGTGATGTAATGAAATCCGTTTCAAAAGGGTTTTTTAAGCTATTCACACCAAGTGAATATTAGAAGAAAGAGACAACATTGTATTCGTAGAAGAAATGAAAAAAGCCTAAAAAATATTAGTAAAAAATTAACTTTAGTTCCTTTTTGGTAAGCTTACTAAAATGCTTTTTGTCAGTTGTGTGGATTTCTTTGCAACCAGCTTCTAAAAACGTGGCCATGATAATTGCATCTATAAAAGGGATAGCTAGTTCGTGCTTCAAGCTGGCAGCTCTTATAGCAATATTTTCATCTACTGACTTTATAATAGCCAGAATTTTTATATTTTCTACAAGTCGTTGACCTTTTTCAGGTTCCCCCATCCGGTAGTAAAGATATGCAAGCTCACCCAAAGTGAGTACTGAAACTACAGGTATTTTACTCTTCTGAAGTTTATCCCATAATGTCAAGGCTTTACTGTGACCTTTGATCATTGCCATAAAATAGCCAGTATCTAAACCTACCATCTTTCTGCCTCTCTATCTGCCAAGATTTCTTTCCAAGCTTTTTCTGCTTCTTCCCAAGAAGTCTTTGTTAATATATCTTTTACCTCAGAAAATGCTGCTTTTCTCTGCTTTTCCCTAAGCCACATCTTTAAAGCTTCCCGCACAATGCTAGAAAGAGAAAGCTTATTATTCTTCACTGCTTCTAAGATCTCATCATCCAAATAGACACTTACACTTTTACCCATTGATACCTCGCTTATATTATAAGCTAATATATTAGATAATCGCTGTCAATATTTGAATGTTAGGACTATGCTGATTTTTAGAAGCTCACGGAATTCTAAATGACCTTTGGCAACCTGTCTGCCGACACGCAGGGAAGTTTATTGATGAGGGATTTAGCAAACTTTTTGGCTTTTGGGTCATGGGTATATACAGGGCCGCGTCTCTTTAAGGATGCAAAAGCACTTTTAAAGGCAGAGCTTTTGCCATATGATTTCAATCTTTTATACAGGAGGGATTTTATGGAGGCTTTAAGGAATTTTCCTATAGAGTCCCTTATTTCTGAGATAGGCAAGATAACAGATCCAAGGAAGCCCAGGGGTATAAGACATCCTTCTAAAACAGGTAAATTATATTCTTACGATTCCCAAAAGAGGTATCCTTATTTCCTTTCCTCTCTGGGCTTTGCGCGTGAAAGAACTTATTCTCTATTAGTAAGAGGGAAAGTATTTTTGCAATTTGTCTCTAAGGATGAAATAAACAGTTTTAATAACTATACTCCAAACCACAACCCCTTACTTTTAAATGATTACCAAAAATATGTCTTTTTATACTCCATTGTTGAAAATGATGGTGCTTTGTTAAACTTTACGCTTACCCCATACTTTATAGAACTCGGTGGAAGAGTTAATCTAGGAGAAGGGGCTTTAGACTTTAAAGTTTATGAGGCACAAGATGAAATTTTTATTTTTTCTCCTGATACTATTGATGTTAGGTTTAAAAAGAAAATAGAAACTAAATTTTTGAAAATAACTAAACGTCCCATCAAACCTATATTTGAAGAAGTAAAGATGAAAGACCGGCAGGAGCTGGATTCAGCTATTCTCGAAGCCTTAGGGTTAGATCCAAAGGTTTACTTGCCAAAAATCTATGAAGGTCTTTGCGAGCTTGTTAGAGAGAGACTTGAACTTCCTAAAGTAAGAAAGAAGGCAAGAAAGACAAAGACCAAGCGTGATATTGAGAAATTAAAAGAAGATGTAATTCGTGAAATTCTACCCGAGGGGGTGAAAAAATTTCCTGAAGATTTCTGGGATGTGAGCATAAAAAGAGGGAAATTTAAAGAACTTGATTTGCCAGACCAACCTTTAGAAATCAGCCAACCATTTTTAGGAGAGATAACAATCTCTTCAAAGAATGAATTTACTTATAAAACAAGAAATCCATCAGAAGCCAAATACCTAAAATACGCTCATTACAATAGTGCTTATAGAGTGAAAATCCCTGTTGAACCAATCTTTATCCTGAAAACAGTTTCCGCTTATGAAAGATACATTAGGGACTTAAAAAATAGACTATTTGAAGCCTTTTATAATAGAATTCACGACCAGAAACTATCCCACAACCT
>Ga0190331_1000218_pt1 | contig 10752 bp, 14 predicted proteins | sample 48720445_MG_FD_161681 | JGI IMG/M metagenome (GOLD analysis project Ga0190331, IMG submission 161681) | Hydrothermal vent sediment bacterial communities from Southern Trench, Guaymas Basin, Mexico - 4872-04-4-5_MG | ecosystem: Environmental > Aquatic > Marine > Hydrothermal vents > Sediment ... | reverse complement strand
AGCTATAATTCAACCCTCCAGTTTGATTGCTGGTATCCAGTCGTCATACACGTTACCATTGACATCCCGAAACGAGGTACAATTTATGGTTCCATAACTGTTAGTGAATGTATGGCGATGGATTATAAGGGGATAGGAGCCGGTGCGTATAGAGTAGTGGTAAGTGTGATTTGCGATTAGAGAGAAGGAATGGGGGAACTCAATGACGTGCCAATCGCTTTCGCTTTTATCCCTTCTGGCGGTTATGTTCCATGTGTCGTTCCACAGGGTTATTTCTTCCGAATGCCCACATGTGCCCGGGCATGAGTATGTAAAAAGTCTGGATATGTTGGTTATCGTTACAGAAGGCGTGATTGTGCCCTCATGAACACCGGGTATACTCGGATAACTACAACTACTGAGAGTGGTGACGAAAGAAGTTGGTATGACTCTTATCCTACCATCAACAGTGATGAACGGCAATTCCTCACCATCCCCTGTCACTTCCACATCTGATAATCTCAGTACGGAGGTCCCGAAGTTGGTAGAGTTTGCAATCAGGGTGACGTAAGCAAATACGCCACGAGATGTGACTCGCTGGTCGTCATTGAAGAAACCGGTTATGGTAACTTTATCGTGCTCTATTATAGATGCGAAGGAGGCTTTTGATTCCGGGAATAACTCTCCTTCTCCTATTACCTTGGAGTCGGGGTAAAAGAGTGAAGGGTCAAAGTGTAGCTCAAGCTTTATACCCTTTATCGGCTCATGTGGTATAACGATTATCTTAGCGGTGAAGGTCTCACCAGAACGAACGGTACCCTCAACAGGTGAAACGATGATCACCGTTATGGGTTCAGTATGTATGGGTTCAGTATGAACAGATGAGGCAATTATTAGTATTATTAGCATTAGCGCAGTTGTTGCTATTCTCATATTATCTATTACCCCTTATAGGTTATAGACGACAATGAGGAGGAATAGAGCAGATGCGATGATAGCGAAGATAAAGGGGTGGAAAGAGAGGTTAACAATAAAGAAGGAGAATAAGAACAGGGCTGTTGAGACCAGGGTTACCAGCAGATGGTGGATGAGTTTCTCTTTCTGTGGTGTTACCACTTTTAGTTCTCGCTTCGGCTCCTTTACCTTTACCTTTGCCTCTACTTCCTGATTTACCACGTGCTTCTCTACCCGTTCTTTCTTCTTTTTGTTGTCCTGCTCAGGGACAATCTCAATCATAAAGCTCTCCCTCACCGCACCGTAGCCTGTACTCACAGAGATCTCGCCAAGCCCTGATTCTACATCTGTACCTGCATAGCTCTTCGGTAGTCGCACAATCGCCGCTATTTTCTCCTCATCTATCACATACACCTTGTCCTGGAGGAGCATCACTCTATCTGCTATCTCCTCTCCGAGTGAGAAATGGAGATGCGAAGGTTCGCCATAATTGATGATGCGAATCTCAAAGCTTGTCTCCTCACCAACATTCAGTGGAATCTGGAGTACTTCATGTTCAAATTCTATCGAATTTTCAGCTCTACGGCTGAGATATATCCGCTGCTGTATCATATCATAGATAGCGGTGTGTTCCGTTCATTTGCGCAGGTCAGGAGGTAACAGATTTGGGATGCTATCCTCGATGGGGTATCGCTCATCACAATTGCGGCAGTATAAAAATCCTCTCACTACTTCGCCATTCTCATCCTCATCCTCTATATCCAGTTCCAGATCACCTTTGCATACCGGGCAGGCGAGTATATCCATCAGTTCTTTCTTCATCTTTTCCTCTTTCCTTGCTTTATTTTATTCAGCTCTTATTTACTCTTATTTATATTATAATTATAAATTGCTCTGTTACTTTGTCTTTATTCAGGTGTTAACGCTAACACAACACCAACACAGACACAGTAAGATGGAGATGGCACGTCGGCTGGAAGTAATAGGCATAGAAGGGTTGCCGGAGATAAGAGAAGGAGATGACCTGGTGACGTTATTCATGGATGCACTCGATGAGATGGGAATGGAGATAGAGGATGGTGATGCTATTGTATTCACATCGAAGATAATCTCGAAGAGCGAAGGGCGGGTTGTCTCACTTTCTGAACTGCAAGTGAGTGAAGAAGCAATGAGGATCGCCAGAGCTACCGGAAAAGACCCGCGAATCGTTCAGCTTATACTGGATGAGGCGAGAGAACTTGTGAGAGTGGCGAGGAACATGATAATAGTGGAGACGAGGCATGGGTTTATATGTGCAAATGCGGGCATTGATGAATCGAATGTGGAAGAAGATAAGGCAGTTCTGCTCCCTGAAGACCCTCAGGCAAGTGCTACTCAGCTCAGGCGAGCGATAGAGGAGAGGAGTGGTAAGAAGGTCGCTGTTCTTGTATCCGATTCCTTTGGCAGGGCTTTCCGTGACGGTGTGACCGGGATATGCATAGGCGTATCCGGACTTCCGGCGTTGCTGGACCGGCGAGGCGAGCTTGATAGATTCGGGAAGGTTGCGCGGATAACAAAGGAAGCAGTAGCAGATGAGATATGTGCCGCTGCAAATCTCGTCATGGGTGAATTCATAGAAGGTATTCCCATAGTAATAGCGCGTGGAGTGCATGAGCTAGGGCTGGTATCGAAACGAGGTGAAAGTGAATCGGGTATAAAAGAAGTTCTATTCAGCAAAGAGGAAGACCTCTTCAGATGAATGATAGATAAACATAGAATTTAGCCATCTAAGTAATATCTGTTATAGAAATGGTTTCTTATTTATCCTATTACCAATATTTATGATGATGTTGCATGATGCTATTCAAGGCGCTGAGCAGTAGAACAAGGATAGAGATGCTGAAGCTACTGATGAACGATAGCTACCACATATCGGGCCTGGCAAAGGCGCTGGGTATCTCAGTACCAGTAGCAGCAAAGCATACGCGGATTCTGGAGGAAGCGGGACTGATAGAGAGCAAGAAGTACGGGAAGACGCATGTGTTGAATGTGAAGCGTGAGCGATTATATCAGGCGCTGGATACTTTTGGTGAACACCATGAGATAGAAGTGAGCGAAGGCGCCAGTATTCTGGAGGTATTAAAGGCGGTTGCAGGCGTTAAAATAAAGAAAATGGGTGATAAAGAGTTTGTTGTATCAATAGATGGGGAGAAGGGCTTTTACGTCTATGAAGTGAACGGTAATTTGCCAGATATGCCAATAAACGAGTATAAAGTGGCGGAAAATGTGGAGATAGAGATAAAGCGATTAGTGCCGGTACTCAAGAAGAAGGTGAAAGTGAGCGTAAAGAGTAAGGGTAAAAAGTAAGAGGGGTGATAACTATAAATCACTACTCTATCCGCGTTAAAATCAGCAGATAGCAGATTTTCACAGTTTATAATAGCTTAGCTGTTCAGAAGTAAAATTCCTTTACGTACTCTGGTTTCCGTGTTAGCAGATCTCGAATACTCAGTATCCCTACCACTACGCCTTCATCAACCACTGGCAGCCTCTTTATTCGCTTCCTCGAAGCGAGCTTACATGCTTCCTCCTCTGTGGCTTCCACGTCAATGGTAATCAGGGGCGACGACATAATCTCCTTAGCCTTTACTTCACTTGCACGCTTATCCTTCAACAGTACTTTTAGTGCAATGTCGCGTTCTGTAATTATCCCCACCGGTTTGCCCTCCGCGGTTATCACCACGCTTCCTATACCAAGTTCTTCCATATCCTCCGCTATTTTCCTGACCACCGTATTCTCATCTTCTGTGATGATCGGGCGGGTCATTATCTCTCTTACTTTCATCTCCTTCACTTCACTTCTTCACTACACTTACACTACTACATATTACATGCGCAATGTTTATAATAATATTTCCCTTCACTCTCTTTTATCTCTTACCCTTTATCTTATCTTTATATATCCACCAGCTTCAACAGGAGCTAAACAAAGGCTAAGCCCTGAACCTCCTCATATAACGATGCTCGATGATCTTCTTTAATCTATAACCGAAGATTGTGAATACCTTACCACCCACGTATATCACTGCGGTATCACCCCCGAGAGATATTATCGCTCTTGGATTCTGTATCGTATTCTTTGGCTTATATCTCTTCAATTTATCACCACTTACCGTTCTTATTATGTTCACCGCTGCTATTTTACCTTCTCGCTCTGCCTCTTCTACATTCTGACCTGAACAGATACCATCATACTCAAAATAGGCATTGTCACCAACTGCAAATACATCGCTCATACCATCCACCCTTAAATAGGGGTCTACTTTTAACCAGCCCCTGACCTTTGGCAGGTTGAGCTGCTCCAGAAGTCTGCCTGGTTTTAAACCCGCGGTCCAGATAAGGATATCATACGGCAGTCTGTGTCTGTGCTGCCCGCTCAACACTATCTCATTATCGTTCACCTCCTCAACCGCCAGCCCGGTCAATATCTCCACACCTCTATCCATCAATCGCCTGGTTACAAATGATGCGATATTAGGGGTAGGAAAAGCAGGTAATATCCGTGGCATCCTCTCAACAAGGTACACCTGCGCTTCGCTACTCCACTCTACAAGTTCACCGGCAACCTCTACACCGGTTAGACCTGCACCAATGACTGCGATATTGCTATTGCTATTGCCCGGCTTGAGCTCATCAAGTGCTTCCTTCGTCTTTACTGCACCTTCCAAGGTATTGATACAATATGACCGCTCCTCAGCTCCGGGAATACCAAAGAAAGCCTGCTCACCACCAACTGCGATCACGAGATAGTCATAGGGTATAGTGCCAGTGCGAGTCTTCACCCCCTTCTCACTGAAGTTTATATCCATGATCTCGGCATTTATGAACCCGGCATCTATTCGATTAGCGAAACTGTACAAATCCGCTGATATCTCCTCTGGTGTTACCTTCCCACTCAATATCTCAGGATTCGCAGCCTGATAGTCAAACCTCGTTCGCCTGTCAATCATAGTGATATCAATCCTCTTCCCACTCTTTGACTTCGACTTTGACCTCTTCCGTAATTCCGTTGCAACTTCCACTCCTCCAAATCCACAACCCAGTACTACCACACTAACACTACTATTATCACTATTACTATTACTGCTCATGATGGCTCAGCTTATCTCTGTGCATAGACCACTTTAATGACATCATTATCCTCCAATTCGTATCTCTCGCCCAGTCTTCGCTTCGTACGTGCGTCAATGGCGTAAAGAAAACCCTCACCGATGTCCGAATGTACCGCATAAGCTAGGTCTTTCGCTGTGCTACCACGCTTCATGAGATACGCATCTGGTAGAATCCGACCCGAAGAATCGGTGAACTTATGCTCGTCCTCTACCGGATAAGCAACTATGTAGTTTAACAATTGAAATACCACCTGATTTATAATCGCCTGGACACCTGTACTGCCGTAATCATTGATTAAGCTCATTATCTTCTCCAGACCCGCACGTTGCTCAGCAGTAACGGTAGCGGTATGCAATATCTCAAAGTCTGGGTCTCCCGGTAGATATCTGACGAACTTGTGTTTAGCTGCGGTTCTCAACGCGAGTTCAGCCGCTGCGGAACATGGTATTACCGTCTCCCCTTCCCCTTCCAGAGCTTTCAACTTCTTCAGCGCCGCCCGTTGTGCCAGATCAGCTTTGTTCGCTGCAATGACCATCTTTTTACTCAGCTTTATTATCTCCGCACTTAGGCTTTTCAACGCCTCTTCATCCCACGAGCGGAAGTCATCCGGGATGCGGGAAGAGAGAATAGCAGCCTTTATCTGCTCCTCTGTCACTCCTACACCCGCAAGTTGCTCTGCAATCGCCCGCTCTATCTTCGTACCCTCCAGCTCCGCCTTTCTCGTCAGTTTACGCCAGCTCCTCTTCAGTATCATGAAGACCCACATGTTCAATTCCTCTTTAAACGCCCTTATATCCTCTATCGGGTCATGACTTCCAACCTGAACAACATTACCGTCCGCATCAGTTCCACCAGAAGCGTCCACAACGTGAATTATCGCCTCTGCGCGTCTGAGTTCATCGAGGAATTCATTACCCAATCCCCTGCCTTCATGTGCTCCTCTTACCAATCCGGCAACGTCAATGAGCTCAACGGGAATGAAACGAACACCACGGATGCAATTTCCACAGCTACTATCATGCAGTAGCTCTTTACAGGGGCATGGTACACGCACATGTGCAATACCGACATTGGGCGAGATGGTCGTGAAAGGATAAGAGGCTATCTCGACATCAGCGAGCGTAGCCGCCTTAAAAAAAGTGGATTTGCCCGCGTTCGGCTTACCTGCTATCGCTATTGTTACCGCCATTCGTCATTCCTCAACAGAGACAGTTTCTAAGTTGCTTACCACACTCCACAATGCTGTTCTGGCATGCGAAGGTATGTTTGGATTGGTGTTCAGCTCCTCAAGCTCTGAGATCACCGCCGCCGCTCTAATTGCCAGTGACTCCCCGCTATTCAATAACTTGTTCTTCAGTACGCCCAGTGACTTCCTTATATTCCGGGGAACTGTAATATCGCTCATCATCTCTTCCAGCATCTCCGTACACTTCTTTATTACTTCTTCCTTTTCTGTATCTTCCATTTCGCACTCATCACCCCCGAGCGAGAAGATATAAAGATATTTTACTTTACTGAATAAATGAAAGAACCCTCGCTAAAATAAATAAAATTGAATTGATTTGATTGCTATTTACGCTTCAGCCTCATATTCTCCAATAAATGCAGTAGTACCGCCACAAGTATTACAAATATCATCCACTCTAAATGCACGTGTACCGTGTACATCAAGTCTTCGCCATAATAGTAACCAACGATGTAGCGCGTTACAACACGCATAAAATTCGCTATATATGCAACTGCAATAGCGATAATGATTAAAGAGAAGAACTTTCTCCTCTCTACATATTCTATATCCTCGTGTACGCCATCATAATCCTGATGAGGAGTAACATGGAGTATAAGCCCGAAGCCCGAGCAGGGATCACCGATAACAAAGCTCATATCCTCCACACAATGAAACTTGACTGTCTCTCTTGCGACCACATGGATAGGTATCCTGACCGCTTTTATGATTGCTACAGAGGGTAGCAGTACGAAATACTGGTCAAACAGGTGCAGGTAGTCATATAAGATAAGATGCTGAAGAATAGAAGAAAGAGTGCGATGAATATCACTGTCATGTAAGTGCCGAACTTGCCCATGCAACTTATCTCCTCGTTATTTATGCCGTATGCAATGAGCGAGATCCCGAGCAGGAAGGTCATGATGTCCAGCGTGCCGAGTTGGCTTTGCATGACAACGTTATTAGGAGATGTCTGCTATGACGATAAGAATACCAGCAAACATGTGGATTTTTGACCTGCCTATCACATACGACTTCACAATAGATGAAAAAAAAGCGAAAAGTTTAAGAATCACGAACTTGGATATTGGTATATGCTCCCATTATATATCAATATCACAGGTAAGAGGATAGCAGTGTTTGGTGGTGGTGAGGTTGCAGAGAGGAAGATACGACAGATTCTGGAGACTTCAGGAGGTGCTGAAGTTGCAGTTGAGGTTTACAGTCGTGACTTCACACCCCAAATAAGGGAGTTCGCAGCAGAGGGTAAACTGAAGTGTTTCCAGTGTGATCTGTGGCATGAAGACCTGGAGAGATACCTGGATGGCGCTTTCATGGTTATTATCTGTACCAATGATGAGCCTCTAAACGAACGTATCTTGAATGAGGCAGCCAGGTTCAATGTACTCATCAATTACCGGCATGAAGGTGATGTGTTTATGGGTTCTGTTATAAATAAGTATGGATTCATGATATCAATCTCCACAGAAGGTCGAGGACCGGCAATGGCGAGGTATATGCGCGAGAAGATAGAACCACTTATAGGAGAGCGGGAAGAGAAGATGCTGTTGATTCAGTCAAGACTGAGGTCGGAATTAAAAGCTACTATTAAGGATGAGACGCGTCGGCAGGCGATATTGAACCAGGTTCTGCATGATCCTGATTGCTGGGCGGCGCTTGATGCTCCATTGACAATTGCAGAGGAGCTTATACTAAGGATTATTGGTGATAGATATGCATAAACTCGGCACTTTATTGTTCTCACATAAGAAGTGTAGTGTAGAGGAACTGGAAGAGATAGCTCAGCAGTTGAAGCCGGATTTATTCGCACAGAATCCACAAGTCAGAGGTTATATAATAATAAATACATGTAACCGCGTGGAGGCGTATATTAGTGCAGATAGACCAGCGGAGATTTTAGAAGCGGTAGTTGAGCAGTTGAAGCTGGAGAAGGGTGGCATATTCACAGGTAAGGATGCTCTGGAGCACCTGATGCGGGTTGCTTGCGGGCTGGAATCGATGATAGTGGGTGAAGACCAGATATTGGGACAGATAAAGAAGTGCTATCTGGAGAGTAAGAAAGGAGGTAAACTGGATGAGCTGCTGGACCTGGCGTTCGACAGAGCGATAAAGGTAGCGAAGAGAGCGAGGCAGGAAACTCGGATAAACGAAGGGTCAGTTTCTATCGGGTCTGCTGCGGTTGAACTCGCGGAATACATCACATGGGGACTGGAGGGTAAGAGTATCCTCGTGATTGGTGCAGGTGAGATGGGTACATTAGTAGCGAGAGCGATCTCGGAGAAGAAATTAAAAGCGATGTTCATCGCCAATCGCACGTTTGAGCGGGCGAAACGGCTGGCGGAGGAAGTAGGCGGGCGAGCGGCGAGGCTGGATGAGAATGAGAAGTGGCTATCCTGTTGTGACGTTGCGATTTGCACAACCTCTGCACCCCATTACATCCTGAACTATGAGATGATGAAACGGGTGATGGAGCATCGTAAGAATAGAAATGTACTATATATCATAGATATTGCGAATCCAAAGGATGTAGAGGAACGGGTGGGGAAGATAGAGGGTATTGAGCTATATGACCTCGATAGCCTGTACGAGATAAGTGAGGAGAACATGAAGAAGCGGCTATCTGAGGTTGGGAAAGTGGAGCGTATAATAGAGGAGGAGATAGAGCTATTTAAGAAGATTCTGGCTAAACATCGTGTTGAGCGGCTTATTGGAATGATATACAAGTATGGCGACAGGGTGAGGGCGGAGGAGAAGCAGAAGGCTTTACGCTTCATGAGTACTGGAAGAGACCTGAAGCTGATACTGGATGATTTCTCACATGCAGTACTTGCGAAGACGCTTCATTTACCAACCGAAATACTCAGGCGCTATGTGGTAACGAACTATCTGGACGATGGTGCGTTTGTGGAAGGGGATGGAGAGGGGGGGATGAAAGCGGATTTTGTGGATTTCTTCATAGATGAGCTCGAGCAGGAGTTGAATATCAATATCCAGGATCAGAAGTTACGAAGGAATAACAAGCCCAAGCCAGGCACAAGCAAGCTGTGCAAAGATAAGGATTAGCTTAAGCTTAAGTTTAAGCTTAAGCCGGTGCAAAGATAAATAGAAGCGCAAGTTGATGAAGACTCTTTTTAAATCTTTTATTTAAACATAAAGAGCATCAGCATCGAGAGAGATTACATGCAGTGCATGCACCCATACAAGTGGGCATACCGATTTCTGCAACCTATTTGCAAATATCTGCTTAGGGATATAAGGCTTTTCCAATCGGTTCAGGATCCAATCATGGTACATCTTTGCTTTTCCAGGCTCTCCCTTCCTCTTACTTATAATATATTGCCATCCAGAAGTTCAATAAAGGCCATGCACCTGCACCCTTACGTCTTACATCGCCGTTCACCATCCGCTCGTCCTGAGCAGAACATACCTCAAATGGATATACCAGTCCAAGTAGAGAGGCATCAACCACATAATCATTTATCGCACCAAAAGTGCAGAGGAAATAGCCATGTGAAGGGTCGGGGTCATAGACATAGGCACTCTTCAGGCTGTTTTCCATCTGTGAAGCGCACAGCAGCCACTTTTTATTCTTATTCTTATTGTTATTATTCTTATCCCCGTTCATCAGCTCGTTTGCGTATCTGAGCCCACACATACAGGCAGCTATCGAATACGTGTGGTTGTCCCCGATATCAGGGTATGTACTTCGCTCTTCCCAGAGGTCGAATGTCGGGATGAGAAAGTGGTTCCTGTACCAGTGTTTGCAGATACCATCTGCCACTTTCGATATCAGTTCTTTGAAGTCCTTCATCGCTTCCTCTTGCTCTTGCCTGTAATTATAATGGTGCCAGATAGCCCACAATAAGGTGCCTGCCTGGTCAGGCTGGAACTGTTCCCCTGCTCTTGCGCCATTTGTGTGATACCGCTGGAAGAAGATACCGTCTGGTGCTTCCGCGCGCTCCATGCACCACTGGAAAAAATCTGCTTGGATATCTAATCCCAATATGTCCGCAGCCACACAGATGAAAGAAGCATCCCTGAGCCACACGTACCGATAGGACGTGACATCGCGGGGATAGTATTTCATATCAGCGTTAGCCGCGACTATCGCGCCATTTTCCACTACCGCATCTTTTATCACCCTTCTTGATGCCTCCACCACTGCTTCTCTGGTTACCATTTTCATTCAAAAACTCGACTCAAACTTAGCAGATGTTTATTACCAATATTAACATATTTGAGATACCTCTTTGCTGCTTTATAGCAGCGCAAGACCTGCTCACGTGGCGTTACTGGCATATCGCACATATAAAAAGCAGGATGGAAGACGAGCAGAGAATAGGGTATCCGCGGATCAATATCAGCGATGAATCGTGCGATATTCTCAACCTCCTGTGCGTCTACATAGAAAGGCACAAGTA
>Ga0190331_1000216_pt1 | contig 10801 bp, 18 predicted proteins | sample 48720445_MG_FD_161681 | JGI IMG/M metagenome (GOLD analysis project Ga0190331, IMG submission 161681) | Hydrothermal vent sediment bacterial communities from Southern Trench, Guaymas Basin, Mexico - 4872-04-4-5_MG | ecosystem: Environmental > Aquatic > Marine > Hydrothermal vents > Sediment ... | reverse complement strand
TGAGAATTTATGAGCTTAGGAAAGATAATAGCCGATATAAGCAGAGATAAAGACGATATGAAAAGAAGTTTTGGTGTGGCTGGTTCTTTAACTAATTTCATCAATATGCACATTGAAAAAATCAAACTCAGCCAGCCTTATACAATCGTCTCCACGAGAACTTTGGGTTCTTCGTTCATTTTGGGTCATCCGGGACTTGGCTGGCTTGGTTACAACGCAGCTTCGGTTGCTGTGGGTTCGCAACCATATTTAGGAGATAGTCGTGGAGCATGGGATACCAAGATAATCCATAGCCCGAACAACACCTTCGTGGAGACATTCGATGGGAGCAGATTCAAAAACACATCGACAAGTGCAAGCTGGGATAATGGTTCCTGCGTGTTCACATCGGGAGAGCAAATGATAACTGAAAGTATTTATTTAGGTTCACAGAGACTATTAAATATAAGACTCACATTGGAAGGTTCGACATACAGCAATCTCAAAATTGAAGCATCTCCAGACGGGGGAACTAACTGGGAGGGGTGTTCATCCGGTTCCGTTGAAACATACACATTCCAGAACACCGGCTCGGAACTCAAATTGCGTTTCACCGAAATCGCCGGTGGAAGTGCGATTTTAACAAAATACGAGGCAAGATATGGTCTTCACTAATATCGGCAAGAACTTGGTAAGGGACTGGCTCGGAAGCAAATTCCCAAACCCGCCTTTATATATGGCTCTCGGTTCTGTTGGAGATACTGCTACTGCGGATGACACACAACTCGGTTCTGAAATCCCCGAAACGAGAAGGGGATTCGACTCCATCAACACATCAAACGACCGCATGGTCGAATATGAAATGATTCTCCCTTCTACTGTTCCGAGCTCACAGCCAGTCCAGATAAGAGAAGTTGGATTGTTCGATAGTTCCTCAAGCGGTTCGATGTATACTCATGATAGCTTCACTGCTGTTGAAAAAACTCAGGATGTTGAATTGCAAACTATAATTGCGATAAGGATAGAATAGGTGATAATATGGTAATACCAAGTAAATCCGATGGAGATGTTTTACACTCCTATGATTTGTTTAAAATAGTTGGTTTTCACAATTCCACAAATACAATATCTAAGAATTCTAATGGAACTCTTGGAAGTGTTCTGATTCCGGCAAATACAGTAACATCTGGAATAGTTGTTTTTTGTCCGTTTAAAGTATACCACGCAAGTGGTGGTGTCATAAAAAGTCAAGGAACTGGAACCCTCTATTTGTTGATTGGCTCACCGACAGCAGAAAGCGAAAAAATGAATAAGAGCGGAAATGTATATAGATATGAAATAGATGTTTCAACAAGCGATAATGGGACAATTATTTATTATGACGATTCTGAAACTTGGACAGAACCAGTTTCTATCGTTCTTACTGGAAGTACAAATACTTATGGTGGTATTAAAGGTGGTAGAATGATGGTATTGGGTGTTTGAATGATTGACAGAATCCTCAATTGGCTCAGACACTTCATAGCACAAGACCTGATAGACAGGAACATTGAACTGAACAACAAACTCGTTTACAAGCAAAGAGAGTTAAATCTCTGCCTGATTAATTATTCAGAACTTAAAGACAAGGTCGCCCTTCTCGAAAAGGAGAAAAAAGAACTGATGAACGAGCTCAATGTTTATTTGAAAAAACCTCAACTCCACGAAGAACTCTATGAAACCGACCGTGTTTATCGTGGAGAGAGAGTTTTTTACACAAAGGATAGAATCTACAAATACGCCTTGCCCAAAATTCAGGATTATTTCAAGTGTTCAGAAGAAATGATAAAAAAGGAAATTCAGAAGGCAGGAATCACTCCGGATATGACAATGCTGGACAAGTTTAGAAAGGCGAGTTACTATGTTGCTCATAACTACACCTATATGTTTGACGCACACAAGTTCGGCGTGGAGGAAAACTGGGAACCGGTTGAGAACTTAATAGTAACAAAGCGTGGAGACTGCGAAACCATGAGCATGCTCGTTGTGATGATGTGCCGGGTAAGTGGAATACCGTCTAACAGAGTGTTTATGGCAGACGGGTTGTATGTCACGCCGGAAAGCGAATTCGGTCACGCATTTCCTGTTCTTTGGGCAGAAGATGGAAAGTGGTATGTGGGAGAGCCGACAAACAGAAGGTTCACCGTACAGACTTGGGAAAAACTGAGATTTAAATATGTTTGCCTCTGGGGAATGGGCAACGACCACTTTTCAGTAAAAATCAAAGGTGATAAAACATTCCTATGAAGGAGACAAACGCTAAACGATTGATGAGAATAGAAGAACACATAATTGAAGTGAAATGTAATATAGCCAAAATCGAAGAGCACCTCAGAAGCATAAATGGGTTTGTTTCAGAGCAGAAGGAAATCAACAAGGACATAACAGGAAAGGTTAGGATGGCACAAGGCGGAATATTCACAATAAGCTTCTTGGTGGCTTTCCTAACCTTGGCGAAAATGTTTGGTTTATGGTGATAAATGATGTGGGACACGATAAAACAGAAACTTTCAAGCAGGAAATTCCTCGTTGCGGTATTTAATGCGTTGTTCATTATACTCAACGAGGGATTGGAGCTGGGAGTTCCTTCCGATGTCTACGCTTACATCACAGCCATACTGATAGCGTGGATTCTCGGAGAGTCTTATGTGGATTCTAAAAGATAAATAAACTCCCAAAAACAGCGAAAACTTTATATATGACTTATTCTTAAATATAAATAGGTAATAGCTTTTTGTGCCCGTAAGAGTATGATTCCATATCAGGAGCGAGTTTTTGATATTATTGATTCTTTTAGCATTTTCAATGGCTCTGTTTTGGAATTCGCCAAGAGGATTTTCATAGACAGCGATGTATACAATATGTATCCGAGCAACGCAGCCTTATGCTGCATTAATGTGGCGAATGAATATCTTTACGACAGGAAGCTCAAAGAATACTGGAGCGAGGTTCTGCTTGTTCTCCATAAGGCTAACTTCAGAAAAAGAAAACCTACGCTTGGCAGGAAACTTTACCAGAACATAATCAAAAATTCGGATAAATTCAGGGTCGATTTGGAAAAAAACAAGAAAGCAGTAGAGGTGATGTTTAGTGGTTCGAAAATCAGTTTTAAAGAAAGCTAAGGATTATTATCCCAAGCCCAAAGAAAAGCCCAAAGAATACCTGATAATGTACCACTCTCCCAACAGGTGGACAGCGAGAGAAGGCGTCTATTGGGAAGCACACGGATTTAAGTTCGAGGAAGGAGTGGTTTATCGGGTTAGCGAACTGGTCTATGAGTGGTCGAAAGGTCAAAGGGGATTTTTCCAAGTGAAGGAAATCAAGACAGATAAAGTAGTGGATTTCAAATGAAACGAATTCTCTGGTGTTCAGACAACCCACTGATTCCTACCGGATATTCTCAGGTAACGAGAAATATAGGTATGAGACTGAAACGAGCCGGGTTTGATTTTCATTCGCTCGGCTTTCAGCAGTTCAGTATGCCGATAGATGAAGTTAAAACTCAAGTTGGCTGGATTGAGTTTCCAATTAAGCCGACAATGAGATTCGCAGAAAATTACGGGGACAAGGGCTCAATAGAATTTTGGGTTGAAACCCTGAAGCCGCACATAACTGTCTTTCTGTCGGATTCATTTATGATAAGGCATCTAATCACGCCAAGAATCAGGGATGTGGTAATAGAACGGACAATAGACAAGCTCAAAACGCTTACTTCTCTCTGGATGTATTATCCGTTCGATTCTGCGGATGTATATGAGGGTGCGGCAGAGCTGCTGTCGGAAATGCACACCAGAATTGCTATGTCAAAATTCGGTCAGAGACTTCTCAAGAAGAAAGCCGGATTGGATTCCTTTTACATCCCTCATGGCGTGGACACGCTCGTTTATCGACCTCTCCCGGAAGGGGTGATAAATGAAATCAAGAAAAGGCACAACATCGATGGGAAGTTCATAATAGGTTCGGTTTTCAGAAACCAAACGAGAAAACTTCCAACCAAACTCTTGAAAGCATTTAAGCTCTTCGCTGAAGACAAGAAAGATGTCCTCCTGCTCCTTCATACCGATGCTCAGGACCCGCAGGGGCAGAATCTAAACGATTTCATAGACAAGCGAATTAAACTCGACAGGAGCAAAGTCAAATTCACGGGAATGAATTTCATTTCGGGCGTTTCCAATCACGAAGTCAATTTGCTTTACAATGTAATGGACATCCACGCATTAAGCACGACCGGAGAAGGATTCGGCTTGCCGATAATCGAATCGCACGCAGCAGGAACGCCAAATGTGATTACGGATTACACAACTTCAAGGGAGCTTCTCGATGACGGGCGATTCGGACAACTGGTTAAGGTGAAGGAATTCATAGAAGGTCAGATGAACACAAGTCGTGCGATAGTGGATGTTGAACACATGGCTGATTGCTTTGAGAAATACTACAACAAGCCAAATTTGGTCAAAAAGCACGGCAAACTCGCAAGGGAGTTTACAATCGAACATTACAACTGGGAAAAAGTCCTCAGGATGTGGATTGAATTAATACAATTTGGTGAGATATATGAGAGAGCGTAAAGTTTGGAAGGAAAATGGAAAAATCTTTTCTCAAACAATAGACAGGGCGGATTACAGCAAATCCGAAGGTGGCAAGATAGTGAAGACGGTTCTCTTTGAAATGGACGAGAAGGAAGCAAGAAGGCAGCTCAAGTGGGTAGAAGAGGAATACGAAAAGGCGAAGAAGGAGCTTAAAAAACTGAAGGAAAGCATAACCAGAAAAGGCATACAAGACTATTTGAACGAGCAGCGTAAAAAAATCAAGCAGATAAGAGAGCACTTCGATGAAATGAAAAACCTGAAGGAGCAGTATGATAAAGCCCTATCTTCGTAAGGAACCGCTCTGGAGAAAGCTGTGGATTAAAATACTTGAGCTCGAACTCTGGATAAAAAGGAAACTTGGACTGATAAAGGTTGAAAAGTACAGATGCTTGGGATGTGGGAAGATATTCACTGAGTTTGACGACCACCAGTGCTTTTATGAAGAAAATGGGAGGATGATACCTTATGGATGGGAAAGTGTCGATTGATTGGATAATTCTTGCGGGGGGGAAGTCGGAACGGCTCAAACCGGCATTTGACGGACCCAAGGCACTCCTCCCGGTTGCCGGAAAGACACTAATCGAGCGGCAGATAGAAAGGGCACTTCCCTATGCGAAGAGGATTATCCTCTCACTCGGATACCGTGGAGAGGAAGTTAAAAATTTTGTCAGAGAAAAATACCCGGACAAAAACATTATATGCTTGATAGAACCTGAACCGCTTGGGACGGGCGGGGCACTCAAATATGTGTTGGACAATATAAATGTCAGCAAGTTTTTCTTCGTGGTGAACTGCGATGATTTGAGTGATGTGAATGTCGTGGATGTGTATTTGATTGAAGACGATGTTTTATGTTTGGGAAATTTCAGATGTCCATACGGCGTTGTCGTCACGCACGGGAACAGGATAGTCAGTTTCAGGCAAAAACCAATCCTGAAAGACATCTGGGTGAGCATTGGCTTTTATAAGCTTTACAAAAACAGCGTTTATCCTCTTCTCAAAGAGAAATGTTCTCTGGAAGATGATGTTTTCCCGAAGATGGATTTATACGGCTACAAGCATCGTGGATATTGGTTCACGGTTAATGATAAAAAACAACTCGATGAGGTGGAAAGGTTCTATGAAAATAAGTGCAATGGTTCTGGGTGAAGACAAAGACTATCTTAAATATTGTTTGGAATCAATTAAAGGCATCGTTGATGAAATTGTTATGAGTGACTTGAGGATTGATGATTTTGCAGAGATGAGAAACGATTGTCTTAAAAGGATAACCGGTGATTGGGTCTTGGTTCTCGACAGCGATGAAATTCTCGCCAACCCCGATGGTTCCAATGTTTCTCGCAGGCAACTGGAAAAACTAATTGAGCAGGCAGAAAAGGAAGGAATAACCGGTTATCACATTTTCACTTTGCATTTCCTTTACAATTACCGGATGATTGACGGAAGCAACAACGGTCAGCATTACAGTTATGGTCGGCTTTACAAGCGTGAGCACATAGAGAGATACAAGGGCAAAATTCACGAACTGCCCGTATTCAAATACGGACAGAACCTGAAACCCACATCCGAATTTTTCATCTGGCACTTTGGTCACTGCAAAGGAATGGAATATGTGAGAGAGAAATACAGGCGGACAATGAAAATACCCGGCAACCCATTCAAGCCGGAATTTGAAAGGTTCAAGGACACGGACGAATACTGTAAAAGCCATCCGTTCTTTATGATGACCAAGCCAGTTATATTTTATTATGGACCTCTCCCAGAGGTTCTGAAATTGTGGTGAAGGTGTAGATGGCACCGCCGCAAAGTTACAAGCCAATGCTGAAGAAGTGGTGTAACATAATAAGACCAAAGAGAATACTGGAGTGGGGACCGGGCGAATCAACCAAGCTGATGCGTGAACTCTGCCCGGATGCGGAGATAATAAGCGTGGAGCACCAGAGGAAGTATTACGACATTTGGTCCAAGCATTTCGAGAACGACCCGAAGACCAAAATACTCTTAAAAGAAGCGGATGAAAGCGACAGGACTCTCCCCTGCTGGGATGAATACACCCAACCGGTAGATGGGAAGTTTGACCTGATATTCGTTGATGGGCGTGAGAGGGTGAGATGCCTGAGATACGCCAAGAAGGTTATTACAAAAAATGGAATAGTATTATTACATGATTCGGAAAGAGGATATTATAAGAAAGGAATTGAACTATTTGAAAAGCTTGAAGAATGGGGAGGAACGGTATGTCTAAGGTTGCCATAATAATAACGACATATAATCGTTTAAATTTGTTAAAAAGAACTTTGGAATCGCTGCACAAATCTCTGAATAAAGATAAAAATGATGTGACAGTATTCGTTATGGATGACGGCTCTACGGATGGGACAGTTGAATTTCTTCGCTCATTCACTCCACCCCATCCGTTAAGATTTGAATATCAATTTATGTCTCACGAAGAAAATATGGGCTTGAGAGCTTCCCTGAATGACGCATTGAAATTAATTTTGACAGGAGACTTCGATTACATAAGCTACAATCAGGATGATGTGGAATTCAGGGAAGGGTGGTTACAGGAATGTATCGACTGGTGGGAAGTGAAGAAGAATTTTAAAGTTGGCTTCATAACGGGGCATGATGCACCTGAACATCCGACAATATACGAGGGTAGGGGATTCAAACTCAAATTAACCTGCCGTGCAACGCATATGTTTGCGAGTGCCAAGCGATGGAAGAAGTTCGGCGAGATTCCGGACCTGACTCCCGGAATAGCGGCACCGAAGCCGGGGCAGGGAAGTCTGGTGGACTGGTGGCTGGTCGGTCACCCGGAAGGGAAGTATCCTGAATCAAAGCACTCCCTGCGAAAATGTAAGGAATATGTGCTGGTATTGCCCGGAAGGATTAAACACACAGGAGTGGTGGAATCAACATGGGGAAACATAATGAATCCGGAATACGATATAAAAATCGAGTAGGAGTCCAAATCATAACGAGCAGACCGCATGTTTTGCCTATCTTGCTTGCGAGTTTAAAGTTCCAAACTTTCAAGAAGTGGGATTTAATCTTTGTTTATCAGGAGGGGGATTTCATCCTAACGCACGAAACGAAAGCCCTTCTATCCCGTCTTGAGGGCGAGGGGCACAGAATAAAAGCCATTAAGGTATCGAAAGAACTTGGAATAGGGGGGATGAGAAATGTCGCACTCAAACACGATGACTGCGAATTCGGACTGAGAATAGATGACGATTCACTATGTGAGCCGGATTACATGGAGAAGCTTTACAATGTCATAAAGAAAGATAAAAAAATCGGCATAGTCGGCGGAATAACCCCAACCATTTTCAACAAGGAATATATTCCCCTCCCAAGACGAAATTTGAATAAATTTGCTCTGAGAAAAAACGGCTTTGACTTGACCGACTATTCTATATTCTTTATGCCGGATGCCGAAGGGAAAGTCTTCGAGGTAGACCACATAAGAAGCAGCTTTATGTACAGAAACAAGATAGCCAAAAAGATTAAATTCCCAACTTATAATGACGATTTAGCCGGATTCAGAGAGGAAACTGATTTCTGCCTGAGGGTCAGACACGCAGGTTACAAAGTGATGTTCGTTCCCGATGCCGTTTGCTGGCATTTCCTCTCACCGAGCGGAGGGACAAGACCGCATTGGGCAAGAATAGGCATAGAAGGGAAGAACGAAGCCGACAGGAGATTCGACAAGGAAATGAGGAAATTGTATGCTGCTCAAAATATGGATTGATGAAGAGATTTTAAAAAACATACTTCGGCAGAATCCGGACTTGAAAAAATGGATAAAAGAGCTAAAGGATTGAGGATACAGCGTAAGGCAAGGGAATTCCTCGAAAAGGAAGGTTATTTGGTCTACATTATCCACCACACCCGCTGGAGCAAGGACATATTCGGATTGTTCGATGGATTCGCAATAAAGCCGAGCTTCATCAGGAGCGTCACCGTGAAGGATGGTGGTAAGGAGAAAATCGTCATCAAAGACCCACCGGAAGTGTTGTTTTTTCAGGTTAAAGCGAATTCATTCCCAAAGAAAGAACCTTATGTCGAATTCAGCAGGAAATACTCGCTTAAAGTCTGGCTTATGAAGTGGATAGACAGGAAAGGATGGGAGATATATGAGATTGATTGTGGTAGACAATGTCTACGGGAACACGGGATACGCTAAATCCACACGAAGGCTAACCTCAGAGTTAGCCAAAATGGGTTTGAATGTCATCTGGCATAGGAATGGTCATTTAAACTTGAAGAAAGACGATTGGCTAATGGGCAGGTTATATTTTCAGAACCTTCAGCAATTCTACGGGAAATGCAGAATCATTGCTTGGCTCACTCTGGAATCCACCCGTTTGCCAGAGGAGATAATCCGTGAGGCTAATTCTCCGTTCATAGAGCAGATATGGTGTCCGAGCAATTTCTGTAAGAACATCTACATTGAAAACGGAATCATAGAGGAGAAGATTAAGGTTGTTCCTCACGGAGTGGACTTGGACATATACCACCCGACATACAAAAAGGCAGATAAATTCACCTTCTTGTTTGTCGGAGGGTATACCGGAAGGGGAGACAGGAAGGGAGCCGATATACTCTGTCAGGCGTTTGTTAAATATGCGAAGTATATGCCAGATGCTCGTCTTTATTTGAAAATTAACACCGTTTATGGAAATTACCACGCAATAGACGAGTTAATTGAATTGACCAGAGAGGTTAAGGACAAAGTCACGATTAACACGATGACACTCCCAGAGGAGAAGTTAGCCGAGATTTACAATATGGCTCACTGCTTCGTATCGCCATCGAAATCGGAAGGATTCAATATGACAGTTCTTGAGGCGATGGCTTGCGAGTTACCAGTTATAACAACAGACTATGGCGGTCAGATGGATTACCTACCTGATGATAATTTTCTAATACCCGTCACGCAATTTGAACCAGCCAAATTCAGTCCGTGGGATGTCGGGAAGTGGGGGAAAATAGACCCGTGGGATATTGGATTTTGGATGTATGACGCATATACTATAAAAGACAAACTTTACAAAATAGGTAAAAAGAACTTTATGGTGGCTAAGAAATGGACATGGAGGAACGCAGCAAAAAAAGCTTTAGAAATTTTGAAGAGTTCTTAGAAACGAAGCCTGACATAATCACATTCGTGAAGGAATTATTTGACTGGAAACCGTTTGATTATCAGGTCAAACCTCTCTTGGATGATTCCAAAAGACTTCTTCTGGTTTTTGGGCGCCAGAGTGGCAAATCAACAATTTGTGCCCTAAAGGGACTCTACAAAGCTATGACCGAACCGGGAGTTACCGTTCTGATTGTCTCCCCCACCCAGAGACAGTCAAGCAACCTTTTCAGGAAGATGAAACGCTTCATAAACAAAATCTACCAGACTCATCCGGAATGGATAACCAGAGACAGATACGGAAAGCCTTATTTCAATTACATAGTCCGTGAAACGCAGACGGTATTGGAGTTCGCAAACGAGAGTGAGGTGATAAGCCTCCCTGCTGGAGATGACGGTTCCAATCTGTTGGGTTACACGGCACACATGATTATCCTTGATGAGTGTGCGTTAATCAAGCCGGAGGTATTTGTTTCATTGAAGCCGATGTTTGCCACAACATGGAAGACCTGCCAGTTCATTTTAATCTCCACTCCGAGAGGGACTCAAAACTACTTTTATGATGCTTATTCCAAAAAGGAACTCGGTTTTAAAGTCTACAAAGCCAAGACAAAACAATGTCCGCTTGTCCCGAAAGAATTCCTCAGGCAGGAAAGGGCGTCAATGACGGAAAACGAATACCTGCAGGAATACGAAGCCAAGTTCATAGACGAATCGGACACATTCTTCACCCTAAGCGAAATAGAAGATGTGATGAGCAGGGAATGTCCGGTCAAGACCGAACCGAAAAAGGGATTTGAATATTACTTGGGATTTGACCCTGCCCTGCTCGGTGAAGACGAAGCAGTAGGCGTGATACTTGAGAGAAGACCATCGCATTTGGTCGAGGCTGGAGCCAAGGAGTTTGCGGTCGTGAATATCCTCGCCAAGAAGAAAAGCACAATATCAGAACAGATTGGCTTGCTCAAAAATCTCAACCGATTGTGGAAATTTAAGAGAATTGTCATTGATTCGACCGGCTTTGGTCAGGAGTTCGTGTCCGACTTGT
>Ga0190331_1000215_pt1 | contig 10801 bp, 10 predicted proteins | sample 48720445_MG_FD_161681 | JGI IMG/M metagenome (GOLD analysis project Ga0190331, IMG submission 161681) | Hydrothermal vent sediment bacterial communities from Southern Trench, Guaymas Basin, Mexico - 4872-04-4-5_MG | ecosystem: Environmental > Aquatic > Marine > Hydrothermal vents > Sediment ... | reverse complement strand
AACCTTTGATGTATACTTTGGAACAAGCTCAAATCCACCTTTAGTAGTAAGTAATCTAACAACGAATTCATATACACCAGGAACATTAAATTCAAACACAACATATTATTGGAAGATAGTAGCAAAAGATGGAAAGGGTGGAGTAACTGAAGGACCAGTTTGGAGTTTTACAACACAAAATTATTCTTCAATTCAAGAACCACTTGTAGAATGGCAAAAAGCACTTGGAGGTAGTGGAAATGATTGGGCAGAAAGTATTCAACAAACAAATGATGGAGGATATATTGTTGTTGGCTTTGCAACTTCAAACGATGGTGATGTAAGTGGAAATCATGGACTAGAAGATTATTTGATAGCAAAGCTAGATACAGAAGGAAACATAGAATGGCAAAAAGCACTTGGTGGAAGTTTGGATGATTATGCATATAGCGTCCAACAAACAAGTGATGGAGGATATATTGTTGCTGGATATACACAATCAAACGATGGTGATGTAAGTGGAAATCATGGAGAACTTGGATATGACTATTGGATAGTAAAGCTTGATTCAAATGGGAACATAGAATGGAAAAAAACTCTTGGTGGTAGTGATTATGATAAAGCGTATAGTATCCAACAAACAAATGATGGTGGATATATAGTTGTAGGACATACTTGGTCAAACGATGGAGATGTAAGTGGTAATCATGGAGGAGAAGATTATTGGGTAGTAAAACTTGATTCAAACGGGTACATAGAATGGCAAAAAGCACTAGGTGGTAGTAATTATGATAATGCGTATAGTATCCAACAAACAAATGATGGTGGATATATTGTTGCTGGTTGGGCAAGCTCAACCGATGGAGATGTAAGTGGAAATCATGGAGGACTTGACTATTGGATAGTAAAACTTGATTCAAACGGGAACATAATCTGGCAAAAAGCACTAGGTGGTAGTGATTATGATTATGCATATAGTATCCAACAAACAAATGATGGAGGATATATTGTTGCTGGAAGGACATATTCAAACGATGGAGATGTAAGTGGTAATCATGGGGGATGGGACTATTGGATAGTAAAGCTTGGATTTTAGTTAAGATTATCAATATACAAATAGTTTTTTATTTGAATTTACTCTTGAAAGTATGAAAAATAAAAGTCGGTTTAAAAACTTTTCCAACAGCATGGCTTTGGTATGCAACCAGGCCATGCTTTTATTTTCTTACTCCTATTATTGTTTTTTATCATACGTACTCTTTTCAGATTATGGTAATAGTAAAAACCACCCGTTTAAATCGAATTTAAGACCCTCTAAAATGTTGAGATATGTGCCAAAGAAACATTTATCGACAAAACATATTAAAACTACCATGTTATTACTTCATTCTTTTTAATAATTATTGCTAATATTCTTTAACCACTATTTAGGGGTTAATGTGGCTACGCTCCGCCGGAGCCAGAAAATAATTATAAAAGTAAGAAACGGAGCCAATTTAGGCTCCGTTTTTTTGTGCTTTATGTGCTTTAACTTTTTGTAAATTAAGTATATGATGCGGAGATAAAACATAATAATTCTTTTTTATGAAGGTTTATAAAATAGAGGTGTTTTTTCGTATATAGTACATTACACAAGTTGTTTTTCTACAATATATCTATCTAGAAAGATTAAAAAGTTATCCGTTCTCATTACCTTTAGTAAGGCCAAAATTCCTGCAATGAGTAATAAAACAAACTGAACACCATAAAGAAACGATGAAGTTAGTAATCCCAATGCTCCAAAACAAGAAACATTAAGCCGGCTTCTCTCGGTTTACGTTCTATAAACAAGCTTGCTATTACAGCAAATACGCTACATAGAATTACTAACATTCCTGTTAATAATGCTCCTTCTTTATCTCCTGCCATCACTTTAAATAGGTCGGTTTTCATGATCAAAACTCCAGCTAATATTCCTAAAACTCTATCTAACAATCCTAATATAAATTCAACCTTATGTTTCATAACGGCCTCCTGTGTTATAAGATCAGTTAATAATATTGTACTAGATAATCATGTGTTTAACATAACACGTTTTATAAGTTTGAATTTATTCTTGTTTATCCATCTTAATATAGTCCGATTCGGGGGTGATCAAATTACCTTAAAGATTAGAATAAAATTCACCCATTTAAATCAAATTTAAGATCCTTTAAAAATTAAATATGAAAAATATATATCCTGGTGCCATTGACGGTGGTTATTGGCGAAATATAAAAGAATACAACCCAAAAAATGGTTGTGTTGACCTGATGTCAATGAAAGTATTTTACATAATAAGTGAAAAAAGCTACTTAACCAATTATACATTCCTAGCGGTAAAAATTTTTGTTACCTATTTTACGGCATGCTTGGTAAAAAAATTTTACCAAGTTACTTTTTTTGATATGTTATCTGTAAGTTTCTGATATGTTATCTGTAAGTTAAGGTAAAAAAACAGGGTTTATTGAAAATATAAAAAAGCTTAAGAGGACTTCAATAATCAAATCTTGTAATGACTTGATAATGGGACAAATAAGAATATGATATTATTTTCTTTATTATAGGAATTTGATTTATCAATTATATTTTTGTTATAATAAAATTAGTATGAATATTTACGATAGGAATCAGTGGGTTTACTGTATTTCAATAAAATCATCAAAAAAGGAGGGGATTATGACAGGTATTGCAAGATGGTTAATTATTATTTTGCTAATTATTTTGGTTTTTCAAGCATTTTCAACCAGTATAATTCCTCTAATCGAGGATCCTGGATGTAGTGTTACTTATTGCTCATCGTTTTATGTTGGAGATTTAAGATGGCAAGCGTTTGGTAAAGCAGAACATTACAGTTCTAAGAACACTCCATTACCTTTAACATTAACAGTTGAAATTATCTGTAGAAGTCCTTATTTAGGTATAATAATATGTCGCAATAAAGCAATTGTTTCAGGAATGGGCAAAGTAAACGCTACATGCTATTGTACTCCAGCTGGTGAAGCAACATTTTGTACAGTATTTTGTAGCTGTACAGATGAATAAATTCTTTAAAAAGAGGAGGGGAGAAAAATGCAACTTACAGTAAGCAAACGTCTTGGTTTAATTATATTATTGCTTGCACTCTGGGCAACAATCTATTTTGCTCAGTCAACTGCTGTTACAGGACAATTTACAGACACAAAACCCGGTATGTTTCTAACCCTAACTCACTCAGTTACATTAAAAGATTCTCCAGTATCATCTCTTTACATTCCCTCCAATTTGTACAATGTAAAATTTGGGCAGATAACATTTAAAAATGAAACATTCGATGTTGTAATTGGATTAAAAAACGGAAAAGAAACATTATTAATTGATGGAAATAGAAACAAAAATCTCTCTGACGATATAATTTACTCTCAAACATCACCTATAACTGACACATCTATATATATTGCAAGACTTACATTCAACGACGGAAGCTATTACTACATTGCTTTGTGGCGTATAAAAGATGAATTGTATTATTGTGGTATTACACGAAAAGAAGGTTGGCTTTATTCTGGAGATAAAAAATATAAAGCAGCAGTTGCAGAAACAGATTCGGATGGATGGTACACTAAAGGCAATATATTATTTATGATTGATTTGAATGAAAATGGAAAATTTGATGGGCCAGAATTTTTTAGAAAATATGTAAAAATAGAAAGCGAATACTATACAATAAAAAGCATTACAAGAAATGGTGAATCGATAATTCTTGAGAAAAATGCAACTTCTGTTCTTGTTCCGTTTGTGGGAGAACAATTTCCAAATATTTTACTAAAAGACATAAATAACAAAGAAGTAGATCTCTCAAAACCAATAGGACAATGGAAAGTTATTTACTTTAACTTTTTGAGCGCATCTGAAATACCTCAGATAAAAAATTGGCTTAATACTTTATCAAATTTCTCAAAAGAAGAAATGAAAATATATGCATTGTTTGGAGTATCTTCTTGTGAATATTTTCCAAGCAAAAAATGTCCTAAAATTGAAGAATTGGAAAATGAATACGAAAATATAACGATAATACCAATAAATAATAAAGATCTTGACGAATTAACTATTAGATTAAGATTATTATACCCTGAAACAATAATGCTAGTTTCACCAAATAACACGCTTGTCTACAGAACACCAGCAGGAGTTGTAACAGAAGAAGCTATTTGGAAATATACAATTACTATGCCAACAATTGAGCAATTTTCACACTTAATAGAAACTTTAGATAAAAACTAATACTAAAGTTATTAATCCACATTATCATCATTTAACAAATTAACATATTTTACAATTTTTCATGTGCTAAACTCACAAAAAACACCCCCAAATTAGTAATAAAGGGAGTGTTTTATTTTATTATCTAAAAATCGCTTCAAGTTGTTTTATAAAAACATATTTGACTCTATATAATGAATTTCATCTTTGAACAAGATCATAAGTAACAATATTGTAGGATATGTCCATATACCACTGGATTCCACCACGAAACCCTCATCTTTGACAGGTTCAGTTGTTGTTAATAAACAATATTGCTTGTTCCAGGTTTTTATTCAATCCATCACGTTTATTCTCATAATGCGAGAATAAAACGGAGTAAGTTCTTTATTTATAAGAGTTTATAAAATGGAGTCTGTGTTTGCTTTTCTATTAGGCGTTGTTTTTTATGGATTGAAGTTAATTAGTTTTATTATGAATAAATATTTAAATAAAAAACCTAACATATAAATTCTATATGCCATCTAAACATTTATTAACTTTTTTGCACTATACACGGAAGCAAAAAACTCCTCTTTTTGTGGAAGGAATGGTGCGCGACGCATGTTCCCTGCGTTAATTGTTTTTTAAATACTTCCCACTTACGTGGGAACTGAAAGTTTGGTGTAATTCCTAAGGTTATAGGAATACATCGCGGCATCTGGCGGCATTCAAGGTTATTTCTTCTGGTTTTACGATATTGGTTATATGCGTTGTAGATACAATACATAATTCATAACGAGTAGCGTGTTGTTTTCGACAACTTTTCTTCCATATAATAAAGTGTATCGACGGTTTCTTCATACAATAAGGTATATCGACGACAATGTATTAGGTTGAGATTGCAAAGGTAGGTCAGCTGCATTACACCGCCAGAATTTATTTTTTCATATATCATCCCCTAAAAGATACATAATTATTTTACACCTTCTATCGGTTATAACTCTAAACTTAATGTTAGCTACAATATACAAATTTATGAAAATCCAGGCTTCTTGATCTATATGATCCTTTTTTGATTGAATGTTGTGTGTTAACTAAGTATGTTATTCATTCTTAGTTTTAGTAAGAGCCAAGATCCCTGCAATGAGTAATAAAACGAATTGAACAGCATAAAGAAATGAAGAAATGAGTAATCCCAATGCTCCAGAAACGAGAAACATCATGCCAGCTTCTCTCGGTTTATGTTCTATAAACAAGCTTGCTATTACAGCAAATACGCTACATAGAATTACAAACATTCCTGTTAATAATGCTCCTTCTTTATCGCCTGCCACCACTTTAAATAGGTCGGTTTTCATGATCAAGATCCCAGATAATATTCCTAAAACTCCACCTAACAATCCTAATGTAAATTCAGCTTTATGTTTCATAACGGCCTCTAAGTCTATAAGATCAGTTAATAATATTGTACTAGATAATCATGTGTTTAACATAACGCATTTTAAGCATATGTAAATTTCTCAATTTATAATGATGGATTACTGTAAGTGAATATTTCACACGTAAAATCCCGTTCTTAATATTTCCGTACTTATCTTTGTATTGAACAATTACATTTGGCTCGTGATTCTCTAGAGTGGTATAATTAAAATGAATTTTCAAATTATGTAACATTAACTTAAGTTACAGTACCAGTATTCTCTAGTTTGTAGTAATTGTGAAGTTTAAGGGGGGTGGAATATGAAAAAGAAAGTATTTGTAATTTCAATTTCTTTAATTGTAATGTTTATAATTATTTGGACTTTTACAAGAAATAAACCACCAATCCAACCGTCAAATCCATTGCCAAGTAATGGAAAAATCAATGTTAAATTGATGCCAACCCTATCATGGGAAGCAAGCGATCCAGATGGAGACACACTAACTTTTGACATATACTTTGGCACTGACTCTAATCCAACACTGGTTGAGAGTGATTTATCAACAAATACTTATATTCCTGGTTCTTTAGATTCAAATACAAAATATTACTGGAAAGTGGTCGCAAAAGATAGAAATGGTAAAGAAACTTCTTCCCCTGTTTGGAGCTTTACAACACTAAACAATTCACCCACAAAGCCCTCAAATCCTCATCCATCTGATGGACAGACAGATGTTTCTTTGGCACCTACGCTCTCGTGAGTAGCATCTGATCCCGACGGAGACACACTAACTTTTGACATATACTTTGGCACTAACTCTAATCCACCTTTAGTAGAAAGTGATTTATCAATTAACACATATAACCCTGGAATGTTAGATTCTAAAACAACCTATTATTGGAAAATTGTTGCAAAGGACGGAAAAGGTGGGAAATCAGAAGGACCAGTGTGGAGGTTTAAAACGGAAAATAACGCTCCAAAACAACCTTCAAATCCATCTCCAAGTGACCGGGAAATTGATGTTTTTTTAAAACCAACACTTTCCTGGAAGTCATTTGACCCTGATGGTGATACACTAACCTTTGATATATACTTTGGTACTGATTCTAATCCACCATTGCTTAAAAGTAATTTATCAACAAATACATTTAATCCTGGGATATTGAATTCAAAAACAACATATTACTGGAAGATAGTTGCAAAGGACGAAAAAGGAGGAAAAACAGAAGGATCCATTTGGAGTTTTACAACAGGCCTCAACCCACTAGAAAAAGGGGATATTGTTGTTATTGGTGGTTCAGAAAACATTTTTATATTTGACGTAACAGAACCCGAAAAACCTTTATTGTTAGGGAGTTTAAATATCGGTGGTGTAGATAGAGTATGTATATCAGGTCATTATGTATATGCTATTGATCTCTATAATGGTTTAGTAATAATAGATATTTTAAATCCAAAAGATCCAAGGAAAGTTGGGCATTTTTATATTAAAGGTTGGGCAAATGATATATATGTATCAGGAAATTATGCTTATGTTGGTGTTGATGGCGACCTAATAATAGTAGATGTATTTGTTCCATCAAATCCGAAATTAGTAGGAAGTTTGAATACATATTTTTTCTTCCTTATGCAAGGGCATAATTTCTCTGATGACATATATGACATAGATATCTCGGGAAATTATGTTTATGTTGCTCACGGTAGACATGGATTGTTAATAATAGATATATCCGATCCATCAAATCCGAAAATAGTAGAATACTTGAATACGGGGGATACACGTGGCGTATATATCTCAGGAAATTATGCTTATGTCGCAGATTATAGATATGGGTTAGTAATAGTAAATATATCAAATCCATCAAGACCCATATTAGTAAGGCGCTGGATGATGTACACTGATGGTCGGAAAGTAGATGTCTCAGGAAATTACGCTTATGTTGCAGCTGGAGACAACGGACTATTAATAGTAGACATATCTGATCGATCAAAACCAAAATTAGTTCATCAAATAGATGTTTTTGCAAACGACGTGGATTTAATAGAAAAATAAGTATATGTTTCTGAAAACTCGAATATATTTTTAAAATCTGGAGGATCTTGCAATTGAAATATATTATAATCTAAAGAAAATTAGTTAAAATAAGTAATCTCAAAAATGGGGGAATGAGTATGAGAAAAATATTTTTAATATTTCTAATTTTCTTTTCACTGATAATAACAGCTGAATCTACTATTTCAGTTGAAGAATTAAGTTCGATTTTAGGTTATCAAGAAAACTTACACTATCCAGTTTCTGAATTCTTTTACGGTGAAACCAACCAATATTTGAAAAATGTAATACTTGAAAACGATATAGAACAATTGGAAACATATGATTATTTCCTAATAGTTAAAGATTTTGCCAAAGATTATATAAATGCTATTAGTACAGGGTGGAAGATGTATTTTGCCAACCATAGCGATGCTGAAACATCTTTAAAATTATATTTGCAGTATTATGAATCAGTTATTTCAGAATTTGAACCTAAAGATTCACAAACAATTGTTCCAAAACACTTTTTATATTTAAATAATTTATCGGTCTTTTTACATGCCTTAGGGCTTTATGATTATTATGTTGATATTAATAACTTTTTGTTTGCAAATATGAAGTTTTTAAATCAATCTGTATCAGCCTTTGCAGTAAAATCATATATTTACATAAATAGAGCATGTATTAAGCTTATAGAAAAAGATTATATTGGTGCCACTCATTATTTTTATTTGGCACATCTTGTGAATAGTGATCAAAAGCAGGATATTTTAACTTTGAGTGATGTTCAAGATAAACAATTACGAGAAATATATAAACAAACAAAGTATTTTGAAATTCTCAAAACATTGTTAGAAACTCCTTCAATTATAAAAATTTCGAATAACTGAGCAATTCATTAAGAGGGGGTCATAAAGATAAGGAATATGTTGAAGCTTTGGGGGCTCTTTCTTTGACAACTATTGCACTTGCTGCATTCATTACACTTATATTTGCACTTATTTTTCCGAGATTTTTTGGTGTTATCATGATACTTCAGGGAATCCTTTATCTATTCACTGTTGGTGGAATAATAATTGGATTAATTGAAATCATTATCAGATTTATGTTTATTCGCTGGGGTAGAACTCGTTTGTATAGTAAGTTTAAAAGAAAATTAATCAAAATTGAGCAGAAATTCCAGTATGTAGATAATCCAAGAAAATTGCAAAAACTAAAAAACAAACATTACAAAGTAAAAATGAAACTCGCTAAGTATGAAAAATAAAATGACCAATTTAAAAAGTTGATTTTTTCAGGTCATAAAAAGTGCCATCTAAATCCAAAATAAGACATGTTCAAAGCATGGAGATATATAATTTCGATTCTATTGCCCGTTTTTTATGATATGTTATTATCAGGAAAGGTAAAAAAGTAGAACTTTATTTGGAAAATAAAAGGCGATTTTTCTTTCAGGTTCCAATATAAATCGTTCTAACTTGTGATTTAAGGCAGTTTTGTAATGAATAAGTTAATATTGGTGTTATGTCAACCCTGAATTCCCATGCCTTAATGTTTTCATAAATATCTTTGTATAGAACAAATATATTTTGTTCATAATTCTCAATAGTAGTAGTATAATTAAAATGAGATTTAAAATTATGTAATAAAAACTTAATTTGCAATAAAATTTAAACACAAGTTGCCTCAAAAAATACCTTTTGTTATAACTCTGAAATTATTAATCACTTTGAATTTTCAAAGGGGAAGGAATATGAGGAAGATATTTTTGATTTTACTATTAAATTTAGTTATGATTTCTCTTAGTAATGCATTATGGTTTGAAGCACCAGAATCTTCAATAACAATTATTGAGAATGCTACTCCACTTAATGAAGCCTCTTTTGTAATAAAAAATGTAGAATTCACTTATAAAGGTAGCTATAAGATAGTGGAAGATTCAACGAAAGGTTATTTAGTTGTTTTTGAAGCAATCAATACATCTGATTCTAAGGTTTATTTAGGTTGTAGGCAAATAGGAGAAGCCTACGATGAAAGTAAAGTTTATACACCTTTAGATCAATACTCCTTTTATATTTTGAAGTATGATATCCAGTTTATTCATAATTCGTACCCTCCCAAAAAATTTATGCTAGTAGGATTTTTTATTCCTGAGCCTCCAAAAAAATTAATTGGGATTTATTTTTTAAACAATTATTATAAATGGGATGATAAATACGTATTGCCTATAGAAAATTTAATTAATAAGAACAAAGAAAAATCAGAAACAGAAAATTCAATTTTAAAATTCAGAGGTTTTCCTTTAGAAAAAGCAACAATAAATGATGTTCTAGAAAAAGAAGGGATACCTTTAGTAAAGCAAACACAAAATAAAGTGGTAAGTATATTATATCAAGATAGGCTATTCGAACGTGAGTGTTATGTTGCATATTTATTCTATAATGATTTGCTTTTTACAGGTGGATATATATTTGAATTTCAGTATAATGAAATCGATGAAATGTCTAGAATATTCAAAAACATAAAAGATATTTTAAGTAAAAAATATGGAAAAGGAAAGTTAGAATTAGAAGGATATGCAAAAAATCTTGTCGAGGATTTAGAAGATGAAGAATCTATGATGTATGTTTTCATACAAGCTTTAAAAATTACTATTTCTTTCATAGTTAATCCACAACAAGCAGTAGGATTAAGAGTTGAGGGTTCTTTAGATGAAGGTGCAAAAGGAATAATAAATGTAATGTATGTGGATTCTAGAATATTTCAAAAAGCGTATGGAACTAATGAAAGTAATGAAAGCGAAGAAGAAGCATTTTAGTATAGGAAATAAAATGGTTAGATAACAAATTGCTGTAGAAATTCAAATAAAAAAGATAATCCATTTAAATGTTATACTTTTATTTCCCAAACCACTATTTAGGGGTTAATGTGGTTACGCTCCACCGGAGCTAGTGGGATAAATTATTTGGTGAATAAACTGTTTAAAAAATGGAGTCTTTAAGACTCCATTTTTTTACACTTACTCCCCAAGAAAATTGATAATTTCATTGCGAATCTATAAAAATTGATTAAGATTAGAGAGCTTAGAAATAAATTCGACAAAAACATATTTGCAAACTTGATA
>Ga0190331_1000212_pt1 | contig 10830 bp, 8 predicted proteins | sample 48720445_MG_FD_161681 | JGI IMG/M metagenome (GOLD analysis project Ga0190331, IMG submission 161681) | Hydrothermal vent sediment bacterial communities from Southern Trench, Guaymas Basin, Mexico - 4872-04-4-5_MG | ecosystem: Environmental > Aquatic > Marine > Hydrothermal vents > Sediment ... | reverse complement strand
AACAGGCATTATTATCCAAATAATCATCCCAAAGGGGTATTTGTTTATCCACTCTTTAAGGATGCAAAAGCACTTTTAAAGGCAGAGCTTTTGCCATATGATTTCAATCTTTTATACAGGAGGGATTAATAAATGGGTACCATTAGTAAAAAGAAAATTAAAGGCAATATAATATTATGTAGAATCTAAAAGGGTTAATGGTAAACCTTGCATCGCCAATCAAGTCTATTTAGGCACTGCTGAAAAGGTCCTTAAAGATATTCAAGGGGGTAAAAAGCTTTTTAACCTCTTATGGCTTACAAAAATATTCACCTGATTAGGTACTACATGAGATATTCGTTTTATTATTAATAATTTCAATGTTATCAGGAATTCAAATAGAAAATTACCGAAAGTCAGGTTGTTAGCTTATGAACAGGTCTGAGGGAAAAATGACTTTTTCAACAGCCTGCAAAGACGCGACCCCTATTCCTTTCGGCCGTCGGGCAGGATGAGAAAGGGTAATATCTTCATTATAGGAAATATATCATCACAAAACAGAGCTTTCAATTTCTGGAAAGCGATTTCTTATCACTAAACTTTGCTCTTGATGATTATCTGTCTCATCTGCATTTATATACATTTGGCACAGAAATTGCTTCATACGCGCTTATTAATGTTCAAAAAAGGGGGTGATTCCGATGGGCGAAGGGAAATTTTTATATTAAGCAAGCAGTGTAGGTGTTTGTGATACATGTAGGATGGTTAAAAGGCATTAAAAAATTGCATGGAGGTGTTTAAGATGAAAGCCTTAAAGAAGAAAATATTTTTCATTATAGGAATAGTGGTTATAGGGATGTTGATTTTAGTAAATCCACTAGGAGCAGGACTAGTTCAGGAATCTTCAGAAGAAATGGAAGTTGAGATTCAAGACGTTCAATTGCTAATGATTACATCAAATAATTCGTTTTTGCTTTATGAAAGTGAGGAGTTACAGAATCTAGCTCATGACATCCCTACCTTTCCTACAAAGACATATTCTAGTTTGAATGAGGTTGTGGCTGATAGGGAAGTTGAAATCGTTTACATCTGCGACAATAAGGTCTTGGATTCCCTTAATGCGTCTGATATTTCCACCCTAAGTAATATGGCAGAACAGGGAGTCTTCATGGGAATTTTGGGTGATGGTACTCACATGAGAGAGGTGTTGGGGATTGCAGATGCTGATGATTACACAACCACAGACGAGGAAAATATTATCTTTTTTACCTATGGCAAGCCCGATGGGAACCGGGAAGATCTCTTCTTATCCTTAGAAAATTCCCCAACAATAGGACAGTTGTTAAATTTGCTATTTGAATGGGTAAATGAGATCTTAGAAAAGCATCAAGAGCTCAGCTCAAGTCATGGTGCCTGGGATGCGGACTATACTCATGAATGGAAAGGAAATATGGATGGAGGGAGCTACAGATTTCTGGTAAATGTTTATAAGCTTAATACCGAGCGGACGGATTATGATTGGTATCTGGTAGATGTAAGCTACCAATCTGCTATCACTGATTATAAGAAAAGTGGTGGCCGATGCGGTTGGTTTACCTCTGCCATGAATCTAGAAGCCAATGTGGATAGTTCAAACGGGGCGAGTTTATATGAATACATGCCAACAGGCACTATATCCAACAGCACCCAAAGTTTTACTATTGGTGCTAATCTCTCTGCCAAACCTGGCCTTTCTGCATCTTATAGTCATAGCTATAATACCCCGGATGTAACTATCGAAGACAAGAGTAATTATATAACCAACACCGCAAAATGGGATGTTTCTTTTGTTGGGCCTGATTATATATGGTATCCTTTCTATAAACAACCTTGCAATGTGGCACGGAATTCATACGAGACCCAACCTGCCTTTATTGTCCAAGTGCCCAAGAATCAAAGGATGAAGGTCTATCTCCACCCCCACATCGAACATGAAAATGATAGTCTTACATACTACTTCTTTTTTATTAAGGTAAAAAAGCAGTTGTGCTGGTGGACTTCCTCTACATTAACCATCAATGTAGGGCCTTAGGAGGATAGAAGGTAAGAGGTGGGTATGGCCTTCCTCTTGCCTTCTTTGAGGTTTGCCATGGACATGGCTTTTACCTTAACCCAAGTTTCCTTTTTTAAGACAAAAATTCTGATTTTTGGAGGAAGTTACGCATTTTTATGGTCACTACGTTTAATTTTTCCAATGACAACTCTCCTTTTTGGAAGTGGTATTGAGCCTAATCCAAGTTTTTCACAGATATCAAGGTGATGAGCTTCGGGGGTAGTGCAAACCCTAATATGGTAACCTAATCCTTGCTCAGTATTTAGGCCAACGGTCCCTCGTGTATGGATACTTAATATCTCTCTTATAGTACTCCATTTATGATGTCTCCTTTGTTTCTTAAGGTTTCTTCTATGGCATGAGAGATGTGATAGGCCAAAATAGAGATAAATATGTGGGCATCAACCCTATCTTCCTTTTGATGGTAAACAGGCCTTAGACCCAATTCGCTCTTTAAGCTCCTGAAGGCATCCTCTGTTCTTGTAAGCATAGTATAAATTGACCAGATTTCTTCTTCGCCTAGATCCGTCTTTGTCCTTAGAATATAACTGCCAGGAGGCTTTTCTTTCATCTCTTTTTTCTTATAGATAATCTTTGGTTTATCCTTATCTTTTTCAAGAAAAGTTTCATAATGCTTGGCTGCCTTTACCTATTTCTCTTTTAGTCTGGCAAGTCTTTCATATATCTTTTTTTCATTCTTTATTCTTCCTTTTTCTTTCCTTTGCTTCTTTTCACTTTAGCGTAAAAGATAAACCTCATCTTCTATTTCATATCTTTTTATCTCTATTTTAACCCCTTTGTTTTTGTCTTCTCTAATGGTTTTAAAAGAAATGTCTTCATCTATTTCAAATGGCGCTTTACCTTTGTGGTTTGTGGACAGCGATATAAAAAGCCTCTTCAGTTCCCTCAATTTAGGACAATTTCAGGCAAAAACCAGGAAAGTTGGGTTAAGGCCCTTGAAAAGGAATTTTTTCTACTTTTTTGGTCCAAAAGATAGGAATTAAAAATATCTTCTTTCTAAAATTTCAGCAATTCTTTTATTTTCATCATAATTTCGGGCAGTAGTTTCTGTAAGAAAACAATATCCTGCGTCTGAATGTATATCCGTAACTATGCATATTGATTCTGATGGATGTTGGATATATTTTTCGGCTTCTTTATTGTTTAAAGGAGTTACCCATCTATTTTTCTTTGGTTGATATTCACAGCTTTTTAAAACATCTTTATACAAAAGGAGATTGTAATACCTTGTCCGCTAAATGCATTATTCTATCTCTTCCATGATGAGCCTTTCTTTGTGTTTTCAGTCCATGGGTTTGTTAAAGAGCATTCCTATAAGGGCAAGGTAAGGAATAACACTTTTGTAACCCCCGTAACATTTAAAACGATGTTTTCATACTCATACTTTATCAGAGAAGAAAGAAGGTTTTTAATTCCTTCATTAGCAAATTTTTTACCATCATTTGCCTGAAGCCCTTTTATTTCTTTTATTTGAATATTCCCTTTGGCAATAAGCTTTTTAGAAATCAAAAATTCCCTTACAAGTTCAGCACCTAACTTGCCATCAATTGTATAGGTTGAAATAAGGATTACTTTATCGTTAGGTTTTAATCCCATTTTTATCAAACTTTTTATTTCAGCAGAGGTATCATTTAAATCTTGAGGCAAAGAAATATTTTGTAATTCTGATAGAACTTGTTCCTTGATAAGCTCAATATCTGTTCCATATTTTTCCCATTGTGTTAAAGGAATGCCTTTAATCTTCTCAAAGTCTATGTTCCTTTTAGTAATAATAGAAGTGCCACAGGTGCAAATGTAGGTTGTCATTTATTTAAGCTTCCGCACTTTGAATTTTTTCTGAAGTTTTAATAAATCAGCATTAGTCTTGCTTGAAGGTGTTGTTTGTATGTTTTTTGCTGTTTGCCTATCTGCCATTAATTGCATCCATCCACCTGTAACCTCTCTTCCCTCCCAGGCAATAAGTTTTCTGGATTTTGGCAAAGGACCGCCATGAGAAGAGTCATAACTTTTATTTTTTGTGGCATGAATCAATACATCTTCATAAAGAGCGGGCATAAGTTTTTTAATGCCCAGCCCTACAGTTATACTTAAATAGCCTTCATCTTTGCCTATCCGAATGACAGGATTTTTAGGTGTGTTTTGAGAGGCAATTTCTTCTAGCTGAGAAATAATCCCTTTTTGCTTATGTTGTTCAAAAAATCTTATTTCTTCTTCTATCAAATCTTGGCTAAAACGATGACAAGCTTCTAATATGGCATTCAAATCTTTTATCAATCCTTGCTGTTTTTTACCGCATTGCATTTTTTCCAATTTTTCACTCATTACATCTTCATTTTTGCCTATTGATGTCTCAAGCTTGAATTCTGTCAAAGAAATCTCTGTATTTGGTATTAAGTACTCATAAAAAATTCTGAAACGTCGACTAATATTAAACGGTTCTGCATAGCTTACCGCAAGCACCTCTTCTGGATCAAGCAATACGCTGTCTCCTATCTGAAGAAATTTCATAATGTCATATTTGGCATCTTTTGGTTTTATGTAAAATACCCTTTGTTGGAGTTCTTTTTCTATATTGGATACTCTTTTCACTAATTTATTTTTTAGCTTATAAGATGGTTTTTGTTTGTTTTTAACTTCTTTTAAGATCTCAGCATAAGTATAGGTTTTCTTATCAATCTTAATTGTTTCATCTAGCATTTTTTGAAATGCATGTTTTAGAAAATCTTGAATCTCTTTATGATCACACCCATAGCAGTAAAGAAGTGCATTTCTTATAGCACCTTTGATTTCGCTTCCAGGGATATATGGCTTATTTATCTGTTTTATAAATGGATAAATTTCACAATCATTGTAAATCCGGGCTTTACAGGCGATTGTATAAATACATGCGTCTTTTATTTGGTTTAAAGGAATACCTTGCTTTTCAAGAAAACTCTTTAAAGTAAAGGAACGTCTTTGTTTTTGTAATCTTTGTTTTATCTCATTTTGTTTTTTCGTATTGGCGTATTTTTTCTTTTCCTCGTTAAGTTTTTCTATTATATCCACATTTTCACTGATCCACTCTCCCGACTTTAATGCCGTTTTCGGTCCAAGTGTCTTTAAAAGCCTGTCTGTTTCAAAAACAGAAATTTTATTCATTTCTCTTATAAAACTTAATCCATTATATATTTCTCCACATCCAATATGTATGGGAGATAGGGCAATCAATTTCATCTATTCCCCCTGAATATAGGCTGGATAGGCATAACCATATTGATAAATTGTTTTGCCTTTAATCTCTTTAGCAGGTAGTAAACCACCATAATATTCCTTTTTATCTTTGGTTTTGATAAGAGAACCTACTGAAAAATACATTATTTGATCCTTCCATACATTTTCTCCTGTGAATTCAAACCGGGATTCCACCTTTGATCTAACGGTTTCAATGTTGTAATAAGAACCTTCAATATCTATCTTATCAATACCTACATAACGGGATAGGGTAATAAATGTATTTGTTTGAGGTATATCTTTAAATAAAGGCTCATCGTCAATTTCTATTTCAAACCAGTTTTTACCTGTTTTTGCATTTGGGCCTATGCCACTATCTTGAAGCAACAAAAGGGCTGGTTTTAAATATTCCTTAAAATATTTATCTGCTATCTTGAGTAAAAAATAAAGGCCATAATCTTTTTGAAAGCCCATTTCATTTTCAAAAAAGACTTCTCCAAAGGCAGTAGAGGTAGAAAAATATAGCCTATCAAGTCTATTTTTCTGCACAATACCTGTCTGGGCAAATTTAATATCTTTAATTCTATTATCCAAAAAATCAATAAACAAATCCTTTTCTGAAGCCCCTTTTTGGACCTTTTCAAATGCCGCCAAAGGGATGTAGCTTAATTTTTTAAATCCTTTATATGCACTGGCAATTTCTATAATTTTAGCCTTTTCTTTATGATGATAAGGTTTAAGCCTTATTTTTGCTTTATTTGTAAGAGCTCTAATTTCCTGAATAGATAAAGATGGCAGTGAGGGTTTGGGTAAGTAAAAATACCGTCTCTCTCCTATTTGTTTAAAAGGAAAGCTAGAAGAGACAAAAAACGGAGGAGAAGATTGAAATTCCTCTATAATTCGCAGCAGCTTCTCTTTTCCAAAAAGTGTGCGAATGGCCCAACAGATTGCCCCAAAGATGGTGTCTGAATGAAGCATAATTTGGAAACTTGCCTTTGGAAAGAGCAAGACTTTATGTTCCTTCATTACTCTATCCTAAATATGGTATTGAAATTGCCTAAGATGGGTTTGGGAGTATTATAAGTGTTTTGATTTACAATTAGCCTTTTCTCTCCCTCTCCAATATATTCATTTTTATCCCTTGCTGTAATCTTGATATTCTCAAATTTGATCTTTCCCGATCCCCTTGTGCCTCCACCTCCAAGATATGATTCTTCTAACAAATACATTCCTTGAAACAATAACTTTAAGTGTTTGACATCTTCAGGGCTATAGACATCAAAAACAAACTCTGCCTTAAAAACAGACTCTGCAGGGACTCTCTCCATCGTCCTGGGATTGGCAGAAGAGGTTAGACGGTCTATGGCATTTTCGGTTTTAATTTCTGTGTAAATCTTTTCTTCCATTTTAGCTTCCCAATCTTTTATTTGCTCTTTATCTGGATAGGCATCCCGCACCGTAAGCCTTGTAGGCCCTGAAGGCAACTCCCCTTGTTTTTTATAAGCATCAGCAGGCACGCCAAAAACAATGCCAATTGGGTGTGTTGGATCAGTGCAAACCTTTCCTTCATATTCCTTTTTCTCTTGATTAAATCCAAAATTAATCTTGCCATAAGCCCATTCAAGCAGACTTCTCATTTTACCCTTAAGGGATGAACCAGGAATATACGGCACACCAGTAACTTTATCTTTAATCACTGGGTTATCAAGGCCACCAATATCAAAACCTTCTTCTGTTCCGCCAATATGTAAAGCGGTTTTAAGCCTTATATCTGCGGTAATGATATATTTACCCATAAACTTGAGATCAGGCATTCTTTCGCCACTCATTTTCCAACCTCCTTATTTGCTATATTGTTTATGATAAGCAACAATGGCTGTCATAAATTCGCAAAAACGCTCAAAATCACCTATTGTTTTTATTTTGTTAGAAATAATGACTTTCATAAGCTCATAAAATTCATTAGGAATTAACTTTCTTCCCTTTGCATAAGCTAAATGAGGCAAAAGCATATACAAGTTAGGATCATCAAATTTATTTTGTTTATTCTCATCTTTTATTTTCTGTTCCATCAATTTTATAGAATTAAAAACCTTTCTTAATTGAGCGGTCTTCATTTTATTGCCAAGATCTTCTGCTATTTTGTTCGCCCATCCATCAGGTAAAGCAAATTCTTTAATAGTCACTTCTTTAAAGCTCTCTTTTTCTTCAATGAGGTCTTTAATTTTATTAATATTTTTCTTGTTAGCGTTATTGGTCATCATTTTCCCTCCTGTTTATACCGATTTTTCATTAATACATATTTACCAGTAAACAATGCCTGCCTTATATATTTTGTGGCATTGCCTGAGGTAATGAGCTTTGATTTTATGTGCTTTTTTGCTTCTGGCTTCAGATTCCTTTCAATGTTATAAACCAAAAATGGTAAGAACATGAGATTATGGCTTTCTTCTATTCTATCTTTTTTAGAATTATAGTCTTTTAGAAAATACCGCTTCTTTGCCTCAATAATCCTTCTTATAAAATTATGAGAGAGTTTTTTATCCTTTAAAAATCTATCCAACCCATCTGCAAATACCATAGCTTCAGAAAAGGTAAGGGCAGGGATCTTTGTCTTTTCATTTGCGTCCTTTAAGGAAATTTCTTCTGTTTCACATTCGTTATTAACAAAGTCTTTATAGTATTTCTTTAGGTGTGGCTGATTTATCTTGCTTTCTTCTGCCTCTATATCCCATACAAAGGTTTCTCCCATAACTGTAATTCTGTTTTTCCCTTTCTTTTTTGATTGTTCCAATGCCTTCTCTACTTTGTTGATTGCATGGTTGATTGGATATTTGGGCCTACATATATAAATGCCTGCCGAAAGGGTAATGTTTGGGTTATGACAAGTAAACCTTCTAAATGCCTTTTGAATTTCAAAGCTTAATTTTATGATCTGTTCCCATGGGCCAATAATAACCAAATCATCACCACCTGCAAACAATACATAAAAGATATTGGAAATCTTTTCACGATATTTCCATGTATTTTCAGGGTCTGCTTTCCATTCCTTAAAAACCCTTTCACAAATGCCTTCCAAATGCAGGCTAAAAAAGGATGATATTTGCCTGCTTAAACCTGCCAACCTTGATATAGAACGCAATTTTCCAGAACCAACATCACCCAATCCCAAAGAAAAAATCAGCCCCAGATTATCCACATCCATTTTTAAAATCCCGATCTTTTTGTCTCCTAGGGACATATGGGCAAGCGTAGAAAAAGAAAGGACTTGTCCAGGATGGACAATCTTATTTCCCTCTTCATCCTCTTCTGTTTCAAGCTCCATTTCTTCTAAAGTCATTGGAATGGTTTGGGACAAACGATAAATGGTCTTTATGACTGAATGTTCTTCCTTCAAACCATATACAAAAATGGACTTTTGGTTAGAATTAAAAATAGAATCAAAAAATCGGGCATTATCTTTTTGAAAAAGGGTTACATAGCCAAAATGTCCAAATTTAATGGAATCATTGGAAATCTGATTTTGTGAAAAGACAATATAGTGAGACTTGGGTAAAATTCTACCAAGTTTTTCATCTTGCAAACAGAGTTCGCAAAATTGCTTTCCTTTTTTAACCACATTTAAGTTGCAAGAATGGCAAATGTCTTTTTGATAGTCATTCCTTGTTTGTTCCTGCCAAACATCTCTATCAGTTATTTTAGAATAAAACTTTCTGCGTTTTGCTATTTCAAGTTTATCGGCTAATTCATCTCTTTTTTCAGCATAACTATCACAAAAATCCCTTTTCTTTATCTTTACATAAGCGCTTACAAAGCTAAGTCCTCCATGAAATTGTTTTAAAAGCCATTCATTCACATTCGGCTCAAATTCTTTATTTAAAAATTTTTCTACTTCTGGAGTATTTGGCAGCAAGATTTCAAAATTACCACCTCCGCAAAAATTTATATTTGCTTGGGTAAGTCCAATTCTATTGACCATATACCTGGCGAGCAGCTCTGAAAGCATCATTATATAAAATGAACGCCCACGCAATCGCTTAGCTATATGCCCAATGCCTTGCACACGGCTTATTTTAAATATGTAATTTTGAATACCTGATATATCACCACCATAAAGAATAAATTCCCCATCTTTAACATTTTCTGGACTTTGCTTGACAGTATAAAGCGCCGAAGCAATAGCAGCCGTTGTCTTTAAATGGTCAAAAAGAGGAATGTCTGAAAAAACATTTGTAGCACTGGGGATATATGAAGTATATTTTTTAATAAGCCAATAAAGCCCATTAAAGTAACAATAAGGATTTTTTATATACTTGATCTGCTCTACTTCTTTAGAGAACAGTCTCCAGAGTTTCTTATAAGCTTCTTCTCCTGCATATTCTTTATTGTCTTTTGGAACAGAAGGATAAAGAGCTGACAAACCCCTCTTTGACTCTGAAGCCAATTTATACACCCAACGACTGTGAAACTTGTCATTTTCTTTTTCTTTAATGAGAAATTGCAATTCTATACAATCAAAAATAGAATGTAAACAAACATCCTTATAACCCTCTGAACTTGCTTCATCTTCATATCTATCCATACAGGAAGAAAGGCAATCAGCATCTTTGTAAATATCTCCTTGAACACTTATGTGATGTCTAGCAGCATTATACAATTCAGCTTTGTTATCTGGGAAAAGCCCATCAGGAATAAAATGGTCAATAAAGTATGCCGTATGGGCAGCATGAAAATAACCGTTAGGCGGACAAAATAGACCGTAATTATTTTTTATTTCTGGATAATCCTTTTCTAAACCTGCCCGTTGCATCAGCTTGCCAATATCATGTAACAATCCTCCAAGAGCAATCTCATAAATTTTTATGTTATCATCCATAACCTGTTTCCTCCACACGCTCACACGTTATCTCCAAATCGGGTCAATGTTTCTTACTTTACAAGTTACAAGTTAACAAGTTAGCAAGTTACAAGTTAACAAGTTAGCAAGTTTAAAAGTTACAAGTTAGCAAGTTTAAAAGTTACAAGTTAGCAAGTTGTAAGGTTGCAATTTCTTTAAAGCAGGTCAGATGAAGCAGTGAGTTAGTGAATTAGTTAACCCCCTCTATTTGCAACTCTAAGCCTTTAAATCAGCCTTTTCTAACTTACTAAACCCTAATCGCTAATCGCTTCAGCCCTTTAGGGCTGTTGTCGCAATCCCCTCAAATCGGGTCAATGTTTCTTACTTTACAAGTTACAAGTTTGCAAGTTACAAGTTAACAAGTTTACAAGTTAGCAAGTTAGCAAGTTTAAAAGTTAGCAAGTTGTAAGGTTGCAATTTCTTTAAATCGGGTCAGCTAAAGCAGTGAGTTAGACACAAGTGAGTTAGTGAATTAGTTAACTCCCTCTATTTGCAACGCTAAGCCTTTAAATCAGCCTTTTCTAACTTACTAAACCCTAATCGCTAACCGCTTCAGCCCTTTAGGGCTGTTGTCGCAATCCCCTCAAATCGGGTCAATGTTTCTTACGTAAGAAGAAGAATTGAAGATGTT
>Ga0190331_1000209_pt1 | contig 10858 bp, 6 predicted proteins | sample 48720445_MG_FD_161681 | JGI IMG/M metagenome (GOLD analysis project Ga0190331, IMG submission 161681) | Hydrothermal vent sediment bacterial communities from Southern Trench, Guaymas Basin, Mexico - 4872-04-4-5_MG | ecosystem: Environmental > Aquatic > Marine > Hydrothermal vents > Sediment ... | reverse complement strand
GCCTGCTCTACCTGCGGCAGGCAGAGGTCGGGTAGGTGAAAAATGCCCAAATATAGGCAAATTTTGATTTTAAAGTGTCAAAGTTGGATTTAAACCCGTGGTCTTCCCCTACCTAAGCTTCTCGCCGCTGGCATTAATTTACAAGTACTCATATTCCAAAAAAAGAGCTTTTGCACTATTCTTGATATATTTGATAGTGATGGGACTTTCTTAATTCCTTTGTTTTCAAGTAGTGTAGCAATTTCTTCACGCTTTATTTTACCTATTAGTTCGCCTTGCCTATTAAAACACTTTTCCACAATTATTTCAGCTATGGAAAATACTTCCTTTAATTTATCTTGTTTAGTTTTCAATGGAACTTGCAAAAAACCTATTATAGAAGAATAACCTTCTGAATCTGTGATAATACCAACAATGTAGGGCTTTAATTGTGTTGAAAGAAAATATTCTTTAGTTTTATCTAATTCTGGCTCTTCTATTGGAATTTCCTCTTTTAAACTTAGCATTTCATCATGCACTAAGTATTCAAATTCCTCTTTGTCAATGAACTTATCTTGTTCTGGAAAGTCGCCATGTTCATATCCTGGTTCTTCTTTAAGTGGAGATACTTTTGGCCCACCAATGAAGAGCATGTCACGCCAATCTTTAAAATCATTATCAAAAATTATTTTATTTTCATTTGCAAACTTCCTTAATTTTAATAAAGGGGCTCTATAAGCAGCATCTGCTAATGGAGGTTTCTCATATTTGCCTTTTTTGGTGAGTGTACGCAGATATACTTCAAGATATCTGGAATCAATTTCGCCATCATATAACTTCTTCATAGCTAACAATCTTTCTTTTTCCTTCTTTTGAGGAATATATTTGGATGGAAATTTCTTATTTATATCTTTGCTATTAGCTTCTCCATCAATCACCTTTTGAGAATTTCTTTCACCAATTGCCTGTGCCGCGACAATTCCCACAGGAAATCCTTTTTTAGGAAATTCCCTTTGAGAAGGGTCCCAACCAAAACATTTTGGACAAATACCTTCTTTTTTGTCACAGTATAATGGAGAGCGAACCAATATTTCTTCCTTGTATTGTCTTATCTTTTCCATGCATTTTTCATTAATAATCTCTTCAGACCTTGCTATAATACTTCCATTAGAGTCGTATACATTTTCAAGCAAAACCCGTCCAAGAGATTCCTCTACTGATAAATATATCCCTTTTGTTGTATTACATGCATCACCTGTAATTTTTAAATGAGAGGTACTATAAATAAGATCACGAAACCGTTTTCCCATATCACTTATTGCAATTTTTCTATCTGTTAATTTCTTTCTACCGCCAAAAGAGGCAATAAAATATTCAGTAGGGGTTAAGCCCTCAAGATAATTTGAAATTATAGGAAAATTTATTTGCTTTCCATCTATTCGCTTAACGAACCCCTTTACCCCAATCATCTGTCTAAGTTGAGATTTATTACCTTTAGCCCCTGAAACGAACATTAAAGCAACAGGGTTGAATTTAGATTTTAAGGTCTCAGAAGCTTTTTCCCATAGTTTTTCTTCTATCTTTTTTATATGATCTTCTCCAAAATTTTCCATTTCCCTTTCTTCTCTTGATAAGGATAGATCTTTTAGATCAAAAATTGAGAAGGTTATGCCAGCCAATGTGGCTTTTTCAAAGCCAAAGAGGGCTATTTTCTCTACTAAACTTGATGGCATTTTAATACCATCTTTGATAAGATAATTTTTAATAATCTTTTTTAGTGATTCTTTATCTATTGGTCGTGTATCTAAACCATTAATAATTTCATTATCATTAATGATTTTGAAGAATTCTCTACGGCCTTCATCACTGTTAGTAGCATAATAAACTCCTGATACTATGTCTTGGCTAAGATGGAGATTTAGATCTCCATGTGTGGAGAGCAAAAGTTTATCTGAAAACATTGTTTCTGAAGGTTTTTTAAAAGGTAAATATATAGCCATTTGATCGCCATCAAAGTCTGCATTAAATCCAGCGCATACCAAGGGATTAATTTTGATTACGTTTTCCTCTATGAAAATTGCTTTAAATGCTTGAAGGCTATATTTATGAAGAGTGGGTTGTCGGTTTAGAATAATAGGCTCTTCTTGTTGTTGAATTTTTAAGGATTTCATTATCTTCTTTGGGATACCTGCCTTACCAATAGGGATTTGAGGATCAGGTACAATCACCGCCCTGGCAGAATGATTTATTCTTTTACTCAAGATATGTTCTCTGATAAAGCCTTTAGCTCGTTTTGATTTAATAATATGTTCCAATATCCGAAAATATTCATTTAAGGTCCTTTTTAGGTAGGTAGATTTTAATTTATTATTATAATTATTTAGTATTTTCTTATAAATCTCTCTTAAACTCCGTATTTTGTGCTTAATTCCTTCTTCTTCTATCTCCAAAGGGGGTGTCCAATAAATAGCTGGAAGCACAGGAAGATATTTAATATAGAAAGGTTGCAATATTTTTCTATTATTTTTAGTTCCAGTAAGGGCTTCAACCAGGATCTTACCAGAAAATTCTATCACTCCCATTGTCTTGGGACGTTTTTTCTTCCTTAAAATATTCTCAAACTGCTTCAAGCCACTCTCACCCTTTACTATTTTACATCCCCACTTGTTAAAATCTGTTTTTTTTAAGGGATCGATGGTTCTGAGGCGATAGCCTTTTATATTTAAATAAGGGGTCTCATGGAATTTTGTAGGTGAGATTGGTTGTTTAGATGCATCTAAAAATTCCAAAGAAATGTATAATGCTCTTAAGTAAAATATTAAAGCACATAAAGTTTCTGGGATAGAACGGCTTCTTCCTAAAACTCTTGCATCTGATTTTTCACCTAAAAACTCTGCCAAAATATCCCAGGCTTGGTGGGCTATTAAGGCCCAAGTTTCCATTTCACCTATCCTCTGTCCTCCATGTATTTTCCTTCCTCTAACTGGCTGGAGTGTTACACGATCCCGAGGAATAAATGCAGAAGTGTAAGATATTTTTTCTGAGGCCAATTGATTTAATTTCATAATATATTGATATCCGACAACAACAGGATGCTTAACCTCTAAAGATTTATTGTTTTTGCTATCATAAATTCTTAATTTTATTTTTCCATATTCATCTAATCCACTTTCTTTTAACCACTTGCTCAGTTCGTCTAAATTCACATCAGCAAAGGGTGCCCCCATTTGCTTAGCTTTTTGCCGTATATTATCTTTAGGATGATACTTAGCCACCCACCCCATGTGAGTTTCTAAAAGTTGACCTATATTCATCCTCGACGGAATGCCGTGAGGGTTAAGTAGCATCTCCACATGAGTGTGTGGGGCATTTTCATTATGATAGTTTGGAGAGTTTTTACTATCTACCTCTCCTTTCTCGTCCAAGAAATATGGCATCTCTTTATCTGGCACAATCTTAGTTACCACCCCCTTGTTTCCATGACGTCCAGCTAACTTATCTCCAAGCTCTGTTCCCTTTTTGCTTTCTATCCATATTTCAATGGAATCGGCCTTTATTAAAGTATGTACAACTTCGCCTTCGATGCCAAAAGGACATTTCTTTTTAGAAATGCTACTTTTTTTCTGGGTTATTTCTAAAATTTCATCACCTTCTCTGACAACTTGCCCCTTTTTTACAAGCTTTTTAAAAGTTTCCTTCTCTTTTAATAGGAAAGTAAGTCGTTCTAAATGGATTGATTTTAATTTATTAGCTAAACTTTCACTGATAACAACTCCATCCTCAAAATTATAACCATAATAAGGCATATAAGCTACAAGGACATTTATTCCTAAAGCAAGCTTTCCGTTAATGATACCACTTGTATTAATTAATGGTTGTCCTTTTTCAATCTCTTGACCCTTTTTAATACAAGGCTTTTGTGAAAAATCTGTCTTCCCCAAAACAGGAAGTTTAGGTATTAAATGATAAGTAACTTTCTTCCCTGAATCATATCTAATAATTATTTCTGTAGAAGAGACTTTTTTAATTTTCCCAGACTCTTCAGCATAAATCACGCGACGGGAAAGTTTTGCAACTTCTTCCTCAGCGCCTGTTTGTATAAGTGGAATCTCAGGCTCTATTAAGGGTAAGGCTTGTTTTAATTCCTTTACAGCTATGATACACCGGGCTGGGTCATTATGATGAATAAAGGGTATCTGTAGGGCTGCCAAACCAAATAATTGGTCAATATGACTATCTTGGTATTTTGCTTGACTAACATCTATTAGCTCACAGTCATTTCCTTCTCTTGCAAGAACTTTACCATGCTTATTTGATGTAATTTTATCAATGATATATTCATTGCTGTCAATTTTAGGTGGAATATTGTTTATTCGGCATGTTGAAATATCCTTTAATGGGGTTAGGATTTTTCCATCTCTCGGAACTGCATACTTGGCAAGATGAAGGGCAAAACCAATGTCTTCAGATTCAGGAGTTTCTATGATACATAAACGACCATAGTGAGTAGGATGAGAATCTCTTCCTTTCACGCCCCTCCCCTGAAAGACAAACTTCCTTTGATGGGAGACCTCAGAAAGGGGATTTGTACTATCTAATAAATAACAATTAAAGCCTTTATACTTTCCTCTTATATAATCAAAGAGGATACTATGACCACCTATTAAAAAGACCGTTTCTTCAGATATGATAGGTAATCTTTTAAGTTTATTTTTTAAAATATCTAATAATGATTCATAGGAATCTTTAAATCCATAAAACCTAAGATTCCTAGTTTTATCTTCCCTCTCCTTTTGATCAGATGTATACAATTTAGGCACATAAACATACTCCTTCCCATCACAGATGAATGTTTCTCTATCTGAGAGCAAAGGAAAATGACAGATAAGTATAGATTTTTTATTAGAAAGCCGAATAAAAAGAGGAGCATAATAGTTGCCATATCCATACCATACCCCTTCAAAAAGTGCCCTCTGCCAAGTTTTAGGAGGATGCCCTATATAAATCACCGGGCAAGGACATCCACCATCACCTAATTTGGTTAGAACTTTCTCTAGAATAGAGTTTGCCCGTTTAGTTAATGATTTCAAAAGATCCATAAGCTACTCTAAAAACTTTTCAATTGTACTACAAATTCCTTTCCTTTTCAATTCCCAAAAAGTGCCTAATATTCAAGTAATTTTAAAAATGTGCATCCTAATAAATGGGAAAAAGAAATTCCCAAAAATAAAACAAGGAGGTAAAAATGCAAAATTGTGACTTACTTGCCGCCCCTTTAAGGGCAGAAAATTTGATGAAACCCCAGTGGAGATCGATTGGCTCGGAGAGGGTAGGTAATGAACTTTAAAAGTTTGAAGAAATTTCTTAATGATAAGATTATATTGTTACTGCTGGTTATCACTACAGTAGTCTACGATGAAATTGTTATTTATTTTGTGAAAATTGTGGGATTAACAGATTTTGATTTAACGAGAATACAAATCCTACATGTATGGATATTAAAAATATTGATAATAATATTAATCTTATGTTCGGCTTTTATTGTAGGTGCGAACTGTATAAAAGTTACCTTAGATGAATTGTTCCGATTATTGAGATGATTAAAGAATAGAAGATATGCCTCATTCTCTGAATGAGGCATTTTTAGGTAAAGCTATGAAGTTTGAAGTTAAAGGGCCGAAGGAAGTTATGTCCTACCCCCCAGGGGGTGGGATACCAAAAAATTTTTTATATTGATTATCCATCATAAAAACGATATAAAACTAAATCATGTACCGCAAGGAAAAACCCGTGAATGAAGCGGAAGCAGTAGAGTTTGATGAGAAAAAAACTGAAACTCGTTTGTGTGGATTTTGTTTCTAAAGTATAATACTCCAAAGTATACAAACAAGAACAAAATTCACAATTCAAGACCCCTTTTCTGTCACAACTACTGGCTAGAAAAAATGTTTTCTTGAGGTTATTTACCAATTATGGTAGATTTAGCTTATGAAACGTAAATCAAAGCATAATGCATGGCCAAAGGATTATCGGCATGAAGATGCCCGGCGTAAGAACAATCCTCCAGCAGGTATTGCTTCTACTTATGAGGTCCGAGAAAGAGAAACACACAGCTATTCTTATGATCCCCATTTAGACCCTCAACTTCAATGGACAGGTAAAACAGAATATACTTCGTTTGATGTAGATGTGGTTTCTCTGCATATTCATGAGCGTATTTCAACTAGGGCTATTTTAAACATTTTAAAACGTCCAGAACCAATCCAATTGCCTCTCTTTGGCGAGACACCCCTGTCACTAGATAAACAGATTGAATTTTATCGTCATGAGGTAAACTGGGCCAATCGGCTTATCTTGGGAGATTCTCTTCTGGTAATGAATTCTCTTCTTGTTAAGGAAGGGATGGCAGGAAAGGTGCAAATGATTTATGTAGACCCACCTTATGGCATTAAATATGCCTCAAACTTTCAGCCAAGGATTGATAGGCGAGATGTAAAGGATAAAGACGAAGACCTCACCCATGAACCAGAACAGATAAAGGCTTATAGGGATACTTGGAAACTAGGAATTCATTCCTATTTAACTTATCTGCGTGACCGTTTACTCCTTTGCCGTGAGCTCTTACATGAAAGTGGCTCTATCTTTGTGCAGATGAATGATGAAAACCTGCACTTAGTGCGTTGTCTTTTGGATGAGGTGTTTGGGAGGGAGAATTTTGTGGCGGTAGTGGCGTTTAGGAAAACTGGGGGGTTCCCTTCTGGATTTTTGGCGACTATTTATGATTACCTGCTATGGTATACAAAGGACAGAAGTTTAACAAAGTATCGGCAACTATATTTGTTGAAAAAGGAAACAGGTACAGTTGAACAATATAGACATATAGATAGAGACGGGCATCCTTTCGAACCCACTTCGCTTTTTTCTGAAGGAGCAACACCAAGCGGCACTTTTGCTTTTACATACTGTGATTCTACTTTCCATGTTCCTCCAAACAGCCATTGGAAAACTTCTCTAGAAGGTTTAAAGCGATTGAAATACGCAGATCGCCTTTGGCACTCACGTAATACACTTCGCTATGTGCGCTACCTTGATGATTTTCCTGTAGTGCCCCTCACAAATGTATGGGATGATACGATGGGCGAAAGAAACATTCTCTACGCTGTCCAAACAAACACCAAAGTCATTGAACGCTGCATTTTAATGACTACTGACCCAGGCGATTTAGTCTTTGACCCCACTTGTGGCTCTGGCACTACTGCCTATTGTGCTGAAAAATGGGGAAGACGTTGGATTACCTGCGACACCTCTCGTGTGGCTTTGGCCATCGCCCGTCAGAGGCTTATGACCGCAAAGTTTGATTATTATGAGTTAAAAGACCCTGAAAAGGGACCTGCTTCTGGCTTTATCTATGAAACTGTGCCTCATATTACTTTAGAAAGTATTGCTAAAAATACAGAGATTGATGAGATTACTGCAAAATATCAGCCAAAGATTGATAAAGCATTAGCAGAAGTCAATCAGGTTTTGGGCAAGGATTTAAAAGAATGGGAAGTCCCACGTGAAGTTAATGAAAACTGGCCCAAAGAGGCAAAAGAGGCCCATAAAGAATTCTGGAGACTTAAAAGAAAAAAAAGAAAGGAGATAGATGAAAGTATTAAGCATCATGCCCCTCAAGAAGTCCTTTATGACCGTCCAAAGATAAAGCGTGGCATAGTGCGTGTCTCAGGTCCCTTTACAGTAGAGGCCATCCCTGTCCCTGTAGTAGAAGACCCTACACAACAACCAATCCCTCAATTTGAGGAAGAAGAGGCACGGGCACGTATTTCAGACCGTGGAGGAGATTATCTAACAGCGATGATAAACCTGCTTAAACAGCAGGGAAGTATCCTTTTCCCAAGCGGAAAACGAATGGAATTAGAGAATATCAGGCCTCTTAATCTTGGTTTCTTGCACGCTGAAGCAGAGACAAAGCAAAATGGAAAGACATTGCGAGTGGCCATAAGTTTTGGGCCTCAATATGGACCTGTAACTGCCTTTCAAGTCCAAGAGGCAATTCCTACAGCGAGGATGAATGCTTATAATGTGCTCATCTTTGCAGGATTTAGCTTTGACCCTGAAACTCAAGCCTTAATTCAAAAAGTGCCTGTAACAGGGCTTGAAATTCATTTTGCAAACATCTCTCCTGATGTGCTTGTGGGAGATCTTCTTAAAACCACCAGGGCAAGTCAGATATTCACTGTTTATGGTCAGCCAGATGTTAAGCTTATTTCACAAAAAGATGATACTTTTATAGTAGAGCTTTTGGGCATAGATATCTATGATCCGCTTACTGGTGAAGTTTATCATTCCCGTGGAGAAGATGTAGCTGCCTGGTTTTTAGATACTGACTATGACAGTATGACCTTTCATATCTGTCAGGCATTTTTCCCTGGGGATTCAAAGGCCTGGCAAAAACTTCAGCGTGCCTTAAAGGCACAAATTGACCCTGATGCCTTTGAGCAAATGCGCAACACCAAATCTTTCCCATTTAAAGCAGGAAAACATAAAAAGATTGCAGTAAAGGTGATTGACTTTAGAGGGAATGAGGTGATAAGGGTGATAGGATTAGGTGAAGTGAGTTATGGATAGAAATTAATTTTTATAATAATCTTGTAAAAGAACTATATGAGTTTAAGCTTATTTGGACAAAAAAAGCCATGGACTAAAAGAAAACATATTATTTTAGAGAACTATTTATCTGCTTGGATTAAAGTCCTTAAAAATAAATTTGAAAAAATATTTTATGTTGACTGTTTTGCCGGCAAAGGTATTTATGAAGATGAGACACATGGTTCACCTTTGATTGCTTATGAAATACTGACTAAGGGTCTTTCTTCTACAGCTACCACGTTTAAATTGTTTCTTATTGAAAAGGATAAAAAAACCTTTGAAGAACTTAAAGATAATTTAAACAAAGCAGGAATAAAAGAAAATAAGAAAATAGTTTTTAAAAAAGACAATTACCAAAATTGCATTGGATCAATACTTGATGAAATTGGAAATTCTCCTGCGTTCTTTTTCATAGACCCATCTGGTTTTAAAGATATTCCTTTTGAACTACTTTTAAAAATATTTCAAGGTAAAAGAAAAGAAGGACTCATTACTTTTATGTATGATTTTATGAATCGTTTTAAGGACGTAACCCCGGAACGTATATATAAAGCTTTGGGAATTATTACAAATGAAAGTTTACCTTCAAAAGAGGTTGATTTTATAAAGCATTATTGCAGTCAGTTTTTGAAAAAAGGCTTATATACAACTACTTTCCAAAATAAGTATTCCGAGCGTGATAGAACATTTTATTATCTGGTATTTGTCTCTTCTAATTTTTATGGACTAAAAATAATGTGGAATGTTATGAGAAAAATAGCAACGACTACGCCATTAATATCTCTTTTCCATCAATTAAAATTAGATGAATTTAAAAAACACCTTATTTATTTGTGTAATGATTTAGGAGGTTTTTTTTCTGAAAAAACTGCTTTGGCATATCTTTATCTTAAAGCTTCTTATGAATATAAGGATAAAGAACTTAAAGATTTATTAAAGGTTCCACCCTTTAAGAAAATAAAATCTAATGGTACGACTTTGATTTCTTGCCCTCAAACTCTTTCTGAAACTAATCTTTCTACTGAAGATAAAGAGGCTGTGGAATTTTTTAAACAATATCTTGCTCAAAATACTGAATATACAGAGAAGGTTTATTGCAAACAATACTCAATGCTTGATGGTTCAAAAAAGGAATTGGTAGAAAGAGTGGGTAATGGGAGTATCATCGTAAGATTTGACAAAACCCCTCCTCCTCAAAAAGCAAATGATGTAGTATGTCCTCATTTTTTAGAATTAAAATGGGCTTATGGATGCCCTTATGACTGTGCCTGGTGTTATTTAAAAGGTACTTTTAGAATGCGAAAGGAGGGAATTAAACCAGCTTTTAAAAAAAGAGAAATCATAAAAAGTCATTTGCTTTCTCTCTTTAGAGAGAAAAAAGGGGGGTCAGAGGCCTTAAATGCGGGAGAAATAGCAGATAGTTTAATGGGAGAGTTTGGAAATAATCCTTTTTCCAAATTTATTACTCCTCTTTTTGAAACTCAGAATAAATATAAACTTCTTTTTGTTACTAAGGGCACGAATATTAAGCACTTATTAGACATTTCAGAGCATAAAAACACAGTTGTAAGCTTTAGTATTAATGCTACACCTGTTGCGGAAAGGTGGGAATATAGAGCACCTTCCGTTTATGAGAGAATCATGGCTGCAAAAAAGTTATATGAAGCAGGATATACTGTGAGGTTTAGAATTGACCCTATGGTGCCAATTGAAAACTGGCAACTTCATTATAGAAAATTGATCGAGATAGTCTTTCAAAATTTAATACCTGAGAGGATAACGATAGGGTCTTTGCGAGGGCTTCAAAGCACTATAAATGGAGTAAAAGATAAAAGTTGGATTAATTTTCTTGAAGAAAGAACTAATTGGGGCAAGAGAATATCTTTTTCAATTAGACTTGAGATGTATTCATATGTTGTCTCTTTATTAAATGAAAAAGGTTTTTATAATCTTGCACTCTGCAAAGAAACTATAGGTATATGGGAAGCTTTAAAATTAGATTGGAGAAATATAAGGTGTAATTGCTTGCTTTAGTAATTTTGAGAAAGTAACATTTTAAATAGTACAGAATAATATGCCTAACAAAATTCACCAAGATACCATACCTTGGAGATAGATTAAAAGAGGTGATTGGGAAGAATGTGTATAGGAATGAAAGCATCTCAGAACCAAAAGGTTAGTGCCTTAGCGCTAGCTGAAAAACTGCGCAAAAGACTTATTGAAAATCTAG
>Ga0190331_1000202_pt1 | contig 11007 bp, 10 predicted proteins | sample 48720445_MG_FD_161681 | JGI IMG/M metagenome (GOLD analysis project Ga0190331, IMG submission 161681) | Hydrothermal vent sediment bacterial communities from Southern Trench, Guaymas Basin, Mexico - 4872-04-4-5_MG | ecosystem: Environmental > Aquatic > Marine > Hydrothermal vents > Sediment ... | reverse complement strand
TGTTGGTTCAGGAGTTAAAACTTCCTGTCTTCCCTCTGCCCATGCCTTTATATACTTCATAGAGTTATTTGGAGAGCCATTATCTACAACAATAACCTGATAATTTGGATAATCATTTCTTAACACACTTTCCAAACACTCAATTGTGTCCTTCCAGCCGTTGTAGTTGAGAATAATTATCGCGACTTTGGGATAAGACATAATTCTTATTTTCCAGTTTTTAATTTCAGTTTTCGATAAACCTTTGAAGATTTATTATAAATGCCCTGACCAAAAAACGATGAAAAAGTAGCTAATAAATATTTAATATTTAAGGGATGCGTTTTGATAGCTTTTATTAGATAATTTCTTCCTTCTTTAAAGTGATTGCTTAGACACAGATTATGGCCAATACTATAATAATATTTCGATAACAAGTTTCTATCCTTAGTAAACTCATCAAAGTGTTTTGAGAGGATAAGTTTTAAGGCTTTTATAAGAGCATTATTATTAGTGGAGATACAATCTGAAGTGTAATATGAAATTAGTAATGGTTTATCTATACACTTAAAATCATAATACTTTGAAAGCCTTATAACTAATTCCCAATCTTGAAGCCTTGGTAATTTTTCATCAAACATTTCTGCTTTTTTAAAACATTCTTTTCTTACAAGAACAGTTGGAAGACCTATGAAATTTCCTTTAAGAAGTTCTTTATGTATATTGCCTTCTTTTTTCTTAACCCAAGAAGATGGTATATAAATTTTTTTATTATTCTCTATTCTCCAAAATCCGGTATAAACAACCCCAACTTTTGCTGGAGCATTTTCAAAAACTTTCATCTGTTTCTCCAATTTTTCCGGCAACCACTCGTCATCGCTATCTAGGAATGCTATATATTTGCCTTTGGCTGCTTTTATCCCCGTATTTCTTGCCGCTGATCCTCCTTTATTTTTCTCATGACGAACATACTTAATTCTTTCGTCTTTTTTTTGAAATTCTTTAATTACTTCTTCTGTATTATCTGTAGAGCCATCGTCAACTACAATAACCTCAAAATCTTGATATGTCTGATTTAAGACACTTTTAATAGCTCTACTTATCAAATGTGCTCGATTATATGTTGGAATGATTACGCTAACAGTTGGTTTTTTTTCTGGCATAGTTTTATTCTTCCTTTCTCAATATAAAAAATCTATGATAAGGATTTTCGAATACCCTATAAGTTTTCTTAACCCTGAATCCTGCTTTTTGAATCTTATTAATGATTTTACTTAATGGATATTCTGCTTTTCCTATTTCTCATTTCCCAGTAATGCTCCTCAAATTTATTCATATTTTTCTTCAATAAGATTTTGATAGATTTCTATTAAATTTTGATTTAATTTCTTTATATGATATTTCTCCTCAACAAATTTTCGCCCATATCTTCCCATATCTGGCCATAACTCCGGATGCTCTATAAGATATTCCAACCTTTCTGCTAAAGCATCCACATCTTTTTCAGGAACAAGAAAACCCGATTTACCTTCAACTATTACTTCAGGGATACCGGTATGATAAGTTGAGATAACTGGCAAACCCGTCGCTTGAGCTTCCATCAAAACAACAGGAATTCCCTCTTGATCACCATTGCTTGCGGTTATACTTGGAAGAACAAAAATATGTGCTTGCTGATAAAGTTTCAGAACCTCATTTTGTTCAATAGCTCCTGAGAATTTTACATGTTTTTCGATTCCCAATTCCTGAACTAAACCTTCCAATTTATTCGTTAGAGAACCATCCCCTGCGATTAGATATTCAATGTTTCTATATTTTCTAACTACTTTTGCTATGGCTCTGATTGCATATTCATGCCCTTTTTTCTCAACCAATCTTCCCATGGTTAATATTTTTATAGGCTCTCCAGGTTGCTTCATTCTCCCAGAAAATTTGAACTTCTCTAAATCAATTCCCATACGATGCACTACAATCTTTTTCTCATCACAACCTAACCTGATTAACTTTCTCTTCCAATAATCACTAATTGGTAAAAATAGATTTCCATTAAGAAATAATTTTTCATAAACATTATTTCCATTATTTACAATAAAAGTTGACATATCATATCCATGAAATGTAGTAATAAGTTTACCACTTATGCCGATTTCTTTTAGGTATGCTCCAATAATTCCATTTGGACCAAAATGACAATGGATTATATCAAATTTTTTATCTAAAAAAGAAATAAGTATGTATAACAATCTCAAAGATAACGCATTCTTACCATATCTGAATACATTTAATGACTTTAATATCTTGAGAGGAGCTTTATGGAAGTTTTTAATTATCAAAAATATCGCTTTTAGTATCCGCTTAATTTTATTATGGGGTATATTAAAATAATGAACCCGCCTCATAAGTTGATATTTTTCTATATCAGGATGAACTTTTTTTTCTTCAGGATTAAATTGGGCGAATATTTCAACATCATGCCCCATATCTAAAAGCCCTGTAATTTGGTTAAGAATAAATGTTTCTGATAATGTTGGAAATCCACCCACGATAAATGCTATTTTCATTTTTCTTCTTTTGTTTTTTTCCTATACACCTAATTTATGCATTAGGTTATCCACAGCACAAATAACCTGTTCTACCGAGATATTTATCATACATTCGTAGGTTCCAATAGGACAAAAACGAGGTGGATTATCAACATGCCAATCCATCTTGTGGTAACATCCTCTACATCCAAGTTCTGGATATACAGGATAAGTTATGCCTTGATACATTCTATACTCAGGTTTTATTGGTCCAAATAGTACTACGCCAGGAGTATCTACTGATGCGGCAAGATGATGTATGCCATTATCAATACTTAAAAACATAACTGATTTACTCAATAATACAGCAAGTGTTCTTACATCTGTAAGCCCTAACAAATTACTTCCTATGCCTAAAAAAGGCTCATTTTCTTTTCCCACTTGGATTAAGAAAGCATCATACTTATCTACTAAATATTGGCCAACTTCTCTCCACCTTTGCTCAACCCAATTTCTAGTCTTCCATCTACTAAATGGCGAAATAACAATTACCGGCTTTGATCTTGGCAATGTAGACCTGCGTTCAAATATTTTTATTTCGTAATTTTTAATAGATATACATGGTCTTCTTTGTGCAGGCATAATGCTAATGCCTAACTGCTCAGCAAGATTATCAACTATATGCTTATTTCTCCGCTCTGGAAATGCACGATAATCTAATTTGAACACTTTGCCAAACTCTTTGATAGACATATTTCCCTTTGCATTTTCTGCGTATTTGCTATAATAAAACAGCTCCGGATAATTAGATTTTATATATAATTTTTCATTTGGATATATTTTGTTATATTCTTTTATAGCTCCTGTTAAACAAACTGTATCACCGAGAGTAGCGTTATAGTCTATAAGGGTTTTTCCTTTCTCGTGCTTACTAGGACCTTCTTTCTCTTTAGTTGCACAACAAAAAATTCCCCCAGAATATCCCGAAGAATATCTTGGCAATACAAACATGTTTTTTATTTTAAAACCTGCCTTTTCAAGCATCAGTTTTAGTTCTTTAGAAGTCATTAAATTTATATGTTCTGGATGAAACGGGATTCCTGGTTTTAACTCTTGATTTTTTTCAGGAGTATGAATAATAATAGAACCACCAATTTTCATCCAATCATACATTTTTTAAAAAGTTTAGACAAATATCCTTTTCTTACATGTTCAGTAAAATCTACCATAAATATCCTATCAAACTTACGATCTGGTGAAAATTTAAGGGCATCGGCATTAATAAATCTAATCCCTTTCCAATTTTTATTTGCTGCCAACACAGCATCACGGCTAAAATCAATTCCAAAGGTTATACAACCTTTTTCCTTAATTAAATTACACAATTTACCTTGGCCACATCCGATATCAAGCACTGTCATTTTGTCTCTTAATTCAGCCATTTCTAAAACAATAAAAAACTTATCGGTAGTTTCGCTTTTTGCCTTGAGAGTCTCAAAACCGCCACAATCTTCATCATAATATTTTTTTCTATACCAAAATTTAGGGTAAATATATACCATTAAGTAAAGCAATCTATTCTTTATTCTGTTTTTCATTTTTGAAAAAATATATCTAATGTAGAAAAGTATTTTTTTCATTTTTTCACCTCCCATTTCCTATCTTTAAACAACCACTAATTATCCTAAAAACATTCATCTTATTAATAAATCTAAATAAAAAAATGTACGCTAACAGAAAAAAAATAATTTCAGAAATAAATGTATTTATCGAGTTTAAATTTAATAATTTTCTCAATATAATTAGTAAAATGCAAATATCTAAAGAATATATCATTGGCGATACCACTGTTTTGAACCATGTAAAATACCTTAAATTTATAAGTCTGCAATTGATATACATACCCGGAATAAACATTAAACCAATCCTTATGCACATTACCAGGCTTGTTCCATTTATACCCCATTTCTTTGTAAAAGGATAAATCAATATACCCATAATTATTAATTCTAAAGAAGAAAATATTGTTTGAATATGAGGTTTACCTTTTGCTAAAAGCAAAGGGCCGCCTGTAGCAGCAAGAGACCTTAAGATTCCATATACGCAAAGGGTTCGCATCGCCGGCACCATTGGCATCCATTTTTCTCCTAAGAATATTTTAGTGAAATCAGGAGCTAAAACAAAAATTAACCCAGCAATGGGAAAAGATAAAAATGCGGTAATCTGCAAAACTTTTAAATATGCTTCTCTCAACTTAGGAATGTTATCTTGAAGTTTTGAATAAGCGGGAAATGTTACCTGTGAAATTACGTGGGTTATCTCCGTTGCCGGCATATTTGAAATCCTATAAGCCAACTGATAAAAACCTAACGCTGTTGTACCGAGCAACTTCCCAACAAAAATATCGTCTCCTTGAGTAAGTAAAAAAATTAATATACTCGAGCCCAAAACCCACTTACCAAAACCAAAAAGTTCTTTTGCTTTCCCTAAATCTGAACTTAAATGAGGTCTGTAAGGATGGATTAAATAGCTGACAAAACACCTTACAGCATTCCCTGCAAGCAAGCCGAAAACGAGCGCCCAGACACTTCTTAGAATCAGAGCGGCTGAAATTGCAACAATAAAATCAGCTAATGTGCCACTCAGTTGATAAATAAATTGTTTGTTAAACTCAAGTTCTTTCTGAAAATAGATAACACCTATATTAGTGAATGCCTGAAATAGGATTGAAAATCCAATAATCCTGATTATAGGCTTTGCCTGTGGTGATTTAAAGAAGATGGCAGCATAGGGAGCAATGAAGTATAAAATTGTAAAAAGAATAAACCCCCTGATAATCATAATAGTCCAGGCAGCATCAAGATATAACTCTGTGTTCTCCTTTTTCTGAATCAATGCAGCTTGGAAGCCTGTCTGCGAAAAGGTCTCTAGGGTTGCCATAGTAAGCATTGCTATTCCCATTAATCCAAAATCGTGGGGGGCAAGAATCCGGGCTAAGATAATGAGCCTAATTAAACTAAAGGCCCGCTCAGTTATCTTAAGCGAAAATACCCAAAAACCACTTTTAATTACTCGTTGGGAAAGGCTTTCACCTGAATCATTAAAATCGCCTATTAGCTTTTTAATTTTCATATTTCAGCTCTCAAGCGAAAAGATCTGTGATAATCCAAAACTAATACTGTCATCACTGAGCTGAAAATCTCTGACACCTTCTCTTTATTATCTCTATATATTGAAATTTCCCTTGTTGCTGAAAGATTAAAGCCGTAATCAGTCAAAATATTAAAATACAGTTAATACCAAACTCCCTTAATTCTTCTTTCCACTCCTTTATTTCAATATTTAAAATCTTGCATATTTTTTTATTGCTCATTGCAGAAAACCGTGGTCTTTGTGCTGGAAGGTTAAAGTTAGATTGATAAGGTGGATAAATAAACTTATTTATGCCTCTTAGCCTAAAGTATTCTCTTGCCCACTCAAAGCGGGAGGCATAGCCTGTGTTGACAAGATGATAAAGACCTGTAAGTTCTTGTTGAATTGCTTTTAGAGTGACTTCCACGATTGTTCTCGTGGATGTGGGAACTGAAAACTCATCGCAGGCAGCTTTTAAGTATTCCTGAGATTTCGCCCACCCTGTTAACTTGTAAATAAAGTTTTGTTTGCCTTCACCATAAACCCAGCTAACTCTAAAAATTAAATATCTATCAGTTTCTTCTTTAAGAAAAACCTCTCCAAGATATTTGCTTTTAGCATATTCACTCAAAGGATTAGGAATATCTTCTTCAGTATAAAGAGCTTCTTTTTTCCCATCAAACACATAATCCGTGCTATAATGAACCAAAAAAGCTTTATATTTTTCACAAGCAAAAGCTAAATTCCTTGGACTTATGGCATTGGTTTTATAAGCTGTTTCTCTTTCTTCTTCAGCCCTGTCAACCAAATTATAGGCTGAACAATTTATTACCACTGCTGCTTTGTACTCTTCAAAAGCCTGCAATACCTGTTTTAAATCACTTACATCTAATTTATCCCGGGGAAGGGCTAAAGAATTTTTCTCCTCCCTTTCTAATCTTTTCACAAATTCTTGTCCAAGCTGTCCTTTAGCACCGGTAATTAAAATTTTCACTTATAAACCTTTTTCCAATATTCTTTCAGCTCTTCCACTTTTTTAGACAACCAATCTTTGTGCTCTAAATACCACTTTACAGTTTTTTCAAGTCCTTCTTTAAAGTTGGTTTTTGGTTTCCATCCACACTCTTTCATTACTTTACTAAAATCCATACTATAACGAAAATCATGCCCTGGTCTATCTTCAACAAACTTTATCAAATCATAAGGCTTACCCAAAAGTTCTAAAATGGCTTCTACCACTTCTACATTTCTTTTCTCTTCTCCGCTTCCGACATTATAAATTTCTCCTGGTTTTCCAGCTTCAAGAATTCTCAAAATAGCCGCAGCGCAGTCTCCTGTATAAAGCCATTCTCTCACATTTTCTCCGGTTCCATAAACGGGAATTTTCTCATCATGGAGTGCCCTTAATATAACCACAGGTATAAGCTTTTCTGGATACTGCCAAGGGCCATAGTTATTGGAAGGTCTGACCGTAATTACAGGTACTCCATGGCTCCTAAAATAGGCTCTACCCAACATGTCTGCTGCCGCTTTACTTACTGAATAAGGAGAGTTAGGAAGCAGAGGAGAATCTTCTATAAAATGCCCTTCAGCTCCCAGCTCCCCATAAACCTCATCTGTAGAAATATTAATAAATTTTGAGGCAGGATACCGACGGCAGAGGTTTAGAAGTACTTGTGTGCCCTTGATGTTTGAATCTAAAAAAGGTGAAGCATCTATTAAACTTCTGTCCACATGAGTTTCTGCTGCAAAGTGGGCGATTGCTTGTGGTCTTTCTACTTTAAGAATATGCTCCAAAAATTCATGGTTAGTTATATCAGCTTTATAAAAAGCTATTTTTTCATAAACATCTTTGATCCTTTCAATATCACCTGCATAAGTGAGCTTATCTACCACACAAATTTGATGGCCTTTTCTAACTGCTTGTCGAACAAATTCACTACCTATAAACCCACAGCCCCCGGTAACTAAAATTTTCACATCAGGCTCCTCTAATTTTTTTCGCAAAAGAGTTAATTACTTCCATCCAATGAGGAAGTTTTATATCTAAAGCCTTTTCTAATTTACTGGAATCAAGAACTGAAAAAAATGGTCTTTTGGCTTGCAAATTAAAAGATGATGCCGGAATTGGTATAATCCTTCGAGCAGTACCTATCTTTTCTAAAAAGAACTTAGTTAACTCAAGACGAGAACAATAACCGCGACTAGTCAAATGATAAAGCCCCCTAAGACCTTTCTCATAGGCCAACCAAGAAATTTCTGCTACTGTTTCCGTATACGTGGGCACAGAGAATTCATCATACGCAATATGTAACATCTCATTGCTTTCGATCCAGTTTAATACTTTGGATAGAAAATTCTGCTTCCCTTCCCCGAAAAGCCAGCTTACCCGAAAAACAAGATAACTTTCGCTCACTTTCGAAATAGCAAACTCTCCAAGCCACTTGCTAAGGCCATATTTATTTATGGGAGATGGTTTGTCTTCCTCTGTATAAGGATTGCCTTTTTTTCCGTCAAAGACATAGTCTGTACTGAAATGGATCAAAAAAGTATTAGTATTTTCTACTGCAAGGGCAAGATTGTAAGGGCCAATCGCATTTACAGCAAAAGCTTGCGAAAAATTCTCTTCTGCTTGGTCAACTAGATTGTATGCTGCACAATTTAAAATAACATCGGGTTGATAATCCTTTATTACAGAAATAATCACATCGAGACAACTTATATCAAGCTCTTCTCGCGAGAACGCCTTAAAATCTATCCCTTTGAACTCAAAGAATTTCTTAAAGGCCTTAGCGAGTTGACCATTCCCTCCTGTTATTAAGACCCGCATGTTTTATCCTTGATAAACGAAATTATTATTTGCCTCGTTAAGAGTGGGCCATTTTTTATCCCTAGGGGAAAGTAAAGGATTTTGTATTGGCCATCTAATAGAAATGGCTGGATCATTCCAGATAATTCCGGCTCCCGCCTCCGGTGCGTATTCTTGCGTACATTTGTAAAGCACCAGCGCTTCATCGCTTAAAACCACAAACCCATGTGCAAACCCCGGTGGAATGTATAACATCTGATGATTTTTAGCTGAAAGCTCTATCCCTACCCACTTCCCATATGTTGGTGAACCTCGCCTTATATCTACAGCCACATCAAAAACAATACCTTTAAGACAAGAAACTAATTTCCCTTGAGCCTTTGGTTTACTTTGATAATGAAGACCACGTAAGACTCCATACTTAGAAAAAGAAAGATTGTCTTGTATAAATATTTTTCTAATTCCAAAAGAAGAAAAATCACTTACTTTATATAACTCTTTAAAAAAGCCTCTTTCATCATTAAATACACGGGGAGTAATTAATATTACTTCTGGTATTCCAAGCCTTTTAAATTCAAAAGGCATTCTCTTCTCCTTCTTTACTCTTAACTAGGTTTAACAAATATTTTCCATACTCTGTTTTCTTTAGAGCTTTAGCAAGTTCTTCAAGTTGGTCTCTCGTAATCCATCCATTTCGATAAGCTATTTCTTCTATACAGCCTATCATAAGTCCTGTCTTTTTTTCGATTGTTGCTACAAATTCTCCTGCTTCAAGGAAGCTATCGTAAGTGCCTGCATCAAACCACGCAAATCCTCTTCCAAGAAGTTTGACTTTGAGTTTTCCGCGCCGTAAGTATTCCTCATTTACTGAAGTAATTTCAAGCTCGCCTCTATCAGAAGGCTTTATATCTTTAGCAATCTCTATAGCCTGGTTATCATAAAAATAAAGACCAACAACTGCATAATTAGATCGTGCTCTTTTGGGTTTCTCTTCAAGGGATATTACATTTCCTTTATCATTAAACTCTACTACTCCAAACCTTTCTGGGTCTTTGACATAATATCCAAATACATATGCTCCTCCGTTTTTCTCTATATCTTCTTTGGCCTCTTTCATAAGTTTCGGTAGATCATGTCCAAAAAATATATTATCCCCTAATATCAAACACGTATTATCATTACGTACGAATTCCTCTGCCAAAATCAAGCCCTCAGCAAGGCCCCTTGGTTTTTCCTGAATTTTATACTCTATACGAATGCCAAATTTCTTCCCTTTTTCTAAAAGCAATTTATATGTATCTATATCTTGAGGATTGGATATGAGTAAAATCTCTCTTATTCCCACAAGCATAAGCAAAGATAAAGGATAATAAATCATTGGTTTGTTGTATATTGGTAAAAAATGCTTATTTATAGCTATTGTTACTGGATAAAGTCTTGTCCCACTTCCACCTGCTAAAATTATGCCTTTCATAAATAATGCCTCAGTTTAAAATCCTAAAAATACCCTAATTCCCTTAAGCGCTGCATGATTTCTTCTTTGTCTTGAGAACGACCTGCACGTTCAGAGCCCTCTGGAGTCCCTAAAGTAGTACAAGGCATACATCCTAAAGATCTGTAGCCTTTATGGTAAAGCTCACAATAAGGAACATTATACCTTTTTATATAGGACCAGATATCAATTTCAGGAAAGTGCAATATAGGCTGAATTCGAATGTGTGAGGGATTTTCTCTTGGTGAAATATAGACTTCATCCTTTCTTGCTTCTTGTTCATCCCAACGTACAGCAGTAATCAAAGCCTTCCAATTATTGTTTTCTATAGTCCATCTAATAGGAAGGGCTTTGAGCAGATAACAACATTCTTGTTTATTCTCGGCAATTTTAATTGTTTTTAATGCCTCATCATTTTTGGCGATAATTAAATCTAGATTCCACTCTTTGGCTAACTTATCTCTAAAGGCATAGATCTCAGGAAATTTCACCGAGGTGTCAATAAAGACTACTTTTATCGGAATCTTCCCAAACTCCTGCTTGATAAGATGAAGCACAGTGGTAGAATCCTTCCCACCAGACCAGGCAACTCCAATCTTGTCCTTGCCGTATTTCTCAATTGCCTCTTTTATAATCTTGCGGCTTTCAGCTTCTTTTTGTTCTAATGTCCATTGGTTAAGTCTTATTTCGTCCATTATTTCTCCCTACTATGAATTATGTTATTTTTATACTTACTAAAATAAAATATTTATCATTTATCATCAACTAAAATTAGAGGTTTGGTCTCCACATTTGACATATCTCGTCTGTTTGGTTCATGGGCGTGAGGCGTAAGGCGTGAAGCGTGAAAGGTAAGACGTGAGGAGTTTTTAACACTTTACTCTTTACGTTTTACGATTTACGGCTTTTATTTGGCATAGCTCCGCCATTGGAAGTGAGAAAAAATTTATGAAAATGCCCATCATTACTAATCTTTTGCCTGTTTTTATTTAGCACAAGGGGAAATTGAAGTCAAGAATTTGGTTTATCTGGTTCATTTCGTCTGTCTGGTCCGTTTGGTCTGTTTGGTTTAT
>Ga0190331_1000196_pt1 | contig 11123 bp, 10 predicted proteins | sample 48720445_MG_FD_161681 | JGI IMG/M metagenome (GOLD analysis project Ga0190331, IMG submission 161681) | Hydrothermal vent sediment bacterial communities from Southern Trench, Guaymas Basin, Mexico - 4872-04-4-5_MG | ecosystem: Environmental > Aquatic > Marine > Hydrothermal vents > Sediment ... | reverse complement strand
GATTTTTTTAACGAAACTTTTTATTAATAATTTTTGACTGTACTACCCTACTTTCAACAATTTTATATTTATAAATATTATTAACACAATGTTTTTGGATTATTTTACAAAAGAAAAAATAAAAATAAATCAGTTATAGTTTTTAAAGTAAGTGACGAAGTTATCCATAGAGATGGATTATTTTATAATATGACAATTATAATTCTTTTAACTGCAATTTTCTTTTCAAAAGAATGGTCTATTTCAATTGCGATAATATTTTTGGGAACCTATCTTTTGTATATTTTTGAAATCTTCAGACATGGAAGTACACAAAATTATGTAACTAATTTGCTCGAATTTTTTAAACATGGACGATCTAAATTATCAAAGAAAAGATCAAAAAAAAGAAAGAATGGCAGGCTTGGATTTGAAATAGGTGTAATGTTATTTACCTTGCTGATCATTGCTGTTTCAAGCTATTTTTTGGTTAAGCATGCTATTTCCCTTTCCCATTTTCTTGGAATACCGCCCATTATTATAAGTTTTACAATTATCGCTGCGGCAACAAGTTTTCCTGATTTGGTTGTATCGGCCTGTAATGCCAAAAAAGGAGATATTTCTGATGCTTCTTCCAATGTGTTTGGATCAAACATTTTCGATATACTCGTTGGTTTGGGACTTCCCATTTTCATAGCCCGTCTAATTAAAATTCCTGTAATTATCTCTGTTGAAAGCATGACTATTGTATTTGGACTTTTAGTTTCTACGGTAGTTGTGTTGTATATTTTTGCGGAAAAAATGATTTTAACAAAACCAAAAGCGGTTTTAATGCTTTTAATTTATTTTGGATTGATTGTCTATACAATATCTTTAGTTTAATTATGAGATAATTATGAAGAAGTTCATCTTTTTGTTTTTATTTCTCATTGTCTTTTTGTCGGGATGCACTATTCCATATTTTCCCAATAGTTCAGGAATTAAGCCAACAAAGCCCATGACAATTTCTTTGAGTTCTGACTTAACCAACGTTAAATCCCAGGATATAACCTATCTTTATTTAATTCTTGATAATCTGGATGAAAAAGAAAAATACAAAGTAAGTGCAAAGATAATGAATCCCGGACTTTTTGATATCCCCGAAAGTTATAAGGAGACAGAATTGTCCGGATTGCAGAAAAAAACTTTGGAATTTAAATTAGAAGCTCCAAAGGTTGAAGTAGAAACACCCTCCAAAGTAAGTGTTGAAACAACAATTTCAAAAGAGTTTGTTTTTTATCTTCCAATTCTTTTTGCTGATTCTGAGTATTTAAGAGAACGTGAGACAAGAGGAGAACCAGTTCAAAAGAGACAAAAAATTTATTCTTTTTCGGATAATCTTGTAAACATGGTTGTAAAATTAAATAAGGAACCTCCTATAGATACCGAAGTTGCTTACGCGAATATAAAAATTGTTCCTCTCGGAGAAGGAATTTTAGAATTTGATTCAATTAGTGTGGAAGGGGGTGCCTCTTGTGAAAAAATAAACAAATATTCAAACTCCGTTTTCTGCGAATTTCATTCCGGTAATGTAAAGGATATGAAAGAAAAAAAATTTGAGATAAAAATAAAATATGATTATAAAGAAATAAAATCTCTAAACTTTAGAATTTTACCCTGAATTGCAATTGCCCTTCCACGAGCAGAAATAGATTTCAGAAGAAATATGTGTCTTTAGGGAATCACAAAAAATATATCAGATGGAGATATGGATAAAAATTATATATTTAGAAAATTAAATCAAAAGAAAATAAAATTAAAAATCATGGATGCATAAAACTTTCATTTTTGTTTTGAATCTCTCCGAATCAAAGCATACAACCAAATTTATTCCTTTTTTCCCTATTTGTTCCGCAAGTTCTTTTGTGAGTTTTCCGTCCATTAGAATAACTGAAACATTATCCAGATCCGCTATTTTTAACAATTGAGGAAGTTCATCATAACTTGTTTTGTGAATTTCCCTTAAATTAGAATCCAGCAATTTGACTTCTTTGGTTCCAAGCATGTCTTTTATTATTGGTTTGAGTTTTTCTTTGAGGTTTTCGGGCAATTTTGATTTATTGTTAATTGCGGTTTCGATTTTCCTTTTATTTTTCAAACATTGATAAATTTCTTTTTTTGTCAGTTCTTCCACTTCTTTTCCATCCGGAGCTCTTGCAACAAAATCTATTTTGAGAACTTGCTTAAGTCTCTTCAAAATTAAATCTCCTCCTCTGTCTCCATCTAGAAAAACGGTAACGATTTTATTTTTTACAATCTCTTTGATTTGAGGCAGAACCTTAGATCCTCCAATTGCAACGGCATTTTTTATTCCATATCTCAACAGATTAATAACATCTGCTCGGCCTTCAACAACAAGCACTTCTTTGCTCTTTAAAACATCAGGACCTCCAACCAATCCATTATAGTTTTTTATTTCTTTTATTCTTAAATCTTCGGAAATTTTATTCAAAGTTTCTTTTGTATCTGGTGTTTTTTCATACAATTTCTCCAAAATTTCCTTGCTTCTCTGCTTTATAAAAGCCCTTCTGCTTTCTCGTACATCCTTTATTTCCCGCAAAGTTACCTTTGCTTTTGTATACCCGACCTTGTCTATTGTTTCGAGAGATGCCGCCAATAAAGCCGTTTCTGGAGCAGATAAATTAGAAGGAATCAAAATCTCTGCTCTTGTTTTCTCATCTTTGCTCTCTTTGAAGTTTATATCTATTCTTCCAATTCTTCCGCTTTCCTGCAACTCTTTTAGATCCATTCCCGGACCCAGCAAGCCTTCCGTCTGGCCAAAGATCGCACCAACAATATCCGGTCTCTCAACGAGAGAATCCGCTTCTAATGAAAGTTTTATTATATATTTTGCATTCTCTGTAATTTTCCCCATTTTTTCTCACCATAACTTAAGTTAGAAAATGATAAATTAGATTTATTTGGACGGGTAGAGGATATTACGATGTAATAATTTATAAAAATCAGCATAACTAAAAAGGTCTGTTGTCCCTCCTCAAAAAGAAAACATTCTGAATCCCCAGTTTTGATGCAATTAAATTTGTATAATAATCGATGTCGTTTTCCGAGAGTTTTGCTCTTTGATCTGCTTCTATCAAAACATTTGGCAATCCATAAGTTCTGCTCTGCGAGGAAATCGTATAAATAATTTCCGCAATTTCCTTCTCATTTTCAAAAAATTCCACTCTTATTGGTCTGTCAAATTCAACGGTTTTAAGATAAAAGCATTTTATTTCTTCTTCCAAATCTATAATTTTCGTTGCCTCTCCTTTTTCCAGCAGATAATAAAGCAAATTTGTATCCCTGGTTCTTTTTAAAATATCTATTAATTCTGGAACTTTTTTGCTCTTTACTTCGCTTAAAATATTTTCCGCAATATAAGTGCAAAAAGCAGAACTTCTCGAATCTTCCACAATTCCCGCTATCATACAATTTTCCTTTTTGCCTACTTCATGCAGAGTATTTAGTAATTTTTTAACTTCAATATAATCCATATAAACAGAACTCTCCTTTCTTGGAACATCAGCAGGATTAATCATTAAACTTCCATCAATTAAAAATAGATCCGGTGAAAATCTGGAAATCGTATCTATGCTTATTTTAATTTCTTTTTTCATTCTCTGCAAACTCCAGAATATTCTAAAATCCACATCGGATAATGCATTTGAAGAGTAAATTATTTCTGGAGTTGGATTAATTGTGGGATAATAAGCAACATCTTGCAATATTCCCCTTTCATAATTGAAAATAACACTCACCGCTCTTAAAAAAACAAAATCCAGCAAATGGCCGGATTTCTTTGTTAAACCTCCGTCTTCCCCGCCGATAGTTATATTTCCTAAATCAACTTTTGAAACCTTCCAAGTCAATTCTGGAATTTTGCCAAGAAAATTTGCAAGTTTTTTCTTTTCATTCTCAAGAAATTTTATTTTGTCAACAATCATATCAAGTTCATTTATTGAAACCATAACTATTATTGAAAAAGAAATCAGTAATTCATACTCTTCCTTAAGATATTGGTTTGCCAAAAATTTTTAATTCATTCGCAAATATTTATTCAATAAGGTTAATTGATTGCGGAAAATAACTGAGGCCCATTAGATTATTTAATCCGGAGAGGACCAAAAATCTGATAAGAAGTCGAAGCAAATCCCTAGACTGGCTCTAAATTCAAAGTTATTATTTTTCTAATAAATATTTAAACTTTAATATAAAGTTATCGTCAATTTATTAGGTAAGGGTTGGTAAATAATTAATGTTCGAATGATTGGAAAAATAAAATCTGTGAAAAAGTAATATCGCTAATTTTTTAATTTCTCATCCTGAAAATTTGCTCTGCAAATTTTCTTCGAAAGTTCTTACAAAAATTTCTAAATCCCTCTCGTGCAGTCCGGACAAAGCACATCGCCTCAAAGCCTTGAAAGTCGAAAACTTTATAATGATTATACTTTCCTGTACAAACTCTATACAAAAATTTATAAATATTGTATTCTTTTAATATAATAATATGGTATTTAAAGAAGAACTTGTTTTGGAATTTTTTTCAAAAGTAGAGCAAGGAGTCTCAAAGGAAAAGATTGTTGAAAGGGACTTGAAAACAAAACCAATAGAAAACAAAACAATTTCAATTATTGGACCGAGAAGGGCTGGAAAAACATTTTATCTTTTTCAAAAAAAGAGAGAACATGGCGGAATATATATAGATTTTGAAAGTGCTGAATTTAGCGGAGTGAATATTGAAGATGTTATTAAAATAGTAAGCCTTTATGAAAAATATTTCGAGAAAAAAGTGAATATTATTTATTTAGATGAAATTCAAAATTTAAAAAATTGGGAAAGATTGGCAAGAACTTTATTAAACTATGGATATAAGCTGTATATCTCTGGCTCTAGTTCAAAGCTTTTGTCAAAGGAAATAGCAACCCAGCTTAGAGGAAGATCTTTAACTTACCTTCTTCTGCCTTTCTCATTTATAGAATTTTTAGCTGCTAAAGGTTTCAAGATTAAAAAGCTCTATACTCTTTCGGAAATAACAAAAATAAAAAAATATTTGAAAGAGTATTTAGATTTTGGGGGTTTTCCGGAAGTTGTTTTAAAAGAAAAAGAGAGAATTCTCAAGGAGTATTTAGAACTTGCTTTTTACAAAGATTTTGTTGAGCGTCACAAGATAGAGAGCATAGAAGTTGCAAAAATAATTTTTGAATATCTTTTACAGAACTTTTCCAAAGAGATCTCCGTTACAAAAATCCAAAATTTTATTGAAAAAACATTAAGGGTAAAAACGAGAAGCACAATTTACAATTATTTGGATAAACTGGAAGATAGTTTGTTGGTTTTCTTTATTGAAAGATTTGAAAAAAGCATATATCACAGAAAATTTTTTCCAAAAAAGGTTTATATTTGCGATGTTGGTTTAGCTAAAATTAAAAAATTTTCGGAAGATACGGGGAAGGTTATTGAAAATACTGTATTTTTGGAATTGCTAAGAAAAACCAATGAAAATCCTTTAATGGAAATTTATTATCTAAAAACCAAAGAAGGCTATGAGATTGATTTTTTAATTAAAGAGGAGAGCAAAATAAAGCAGTTAATTCAAGTAGGCTATGCAAATTCTTTTGATGAAATTGAAGAAAGAGAGATAAGGGCTTTGCTGCATGCAAAAGAATTATTTAAACAGGATAAACCAAAACTAATTTGCATTACCTGGGATTATGAGGATGAGAGAGAGGTGAGATGGTTCGGGAAGAAAGGGAAAATAAAATTTATTCCATTGTGGAAATGGTTGCTCAGTTTCTAACCAAATGAAAATAATAAATTTAATAAATTCTTGGGTTGATTAATATAAACTTATCGTCACCTTTTAACCACCAAAACACTCTGCAAAACCAAGAACAAAAATATCTTAACTATTAATTTTCTGGAACTTAATCTTTTATTCCCAAAACTTCACAGGGAACTTTTTTTATTCCCAAATGCTCTCTAACTTTACCAGTTAAATTTTTTCTAAAACTTTTTTTATTACCCTTCTACTTCCACAATACTTGCATTTCATGAATTTATTGGGTGACGGTTGGTAAATATTAATATTTAAACTTTAATATAATATGGCGCTCTCCAAATTTTTGAAAGTAAGATGCAGTTGTGGTAATGAGCAGATAGTATTCAATAAGGCGAGCACGGCAGTAAAATGTTTGAAATGCAAAAAATTACTTGCAAAACCAACCGGGGGGAAAGCAGAAATTTTGGCGGAATTTATCGAAAGTTATAAGTAATTATTGGAAATAAGAGACTTACAAATATTTATCAATTATGCGAATTATGGAAAATACATTATAAGGAAAAACTCCGAAATCTTTTGTCTTCAGATATAAACTTTGAAATATCTGAAATAAAAATATTTTCACTTAATTATCAATTCTAAACAATTATGCCATTGAAATTTCCATATCCGGAAAAGAGAGAGAATCAGGATAAGATGATTCAAAAAGTTGAAGAATGTATCAAAAATAGAAAAAACTTGTTGGTCCATGCTCCAACTGGAATTGGAAAGACAGTTGGAGTCCTCTATCCCGCTATAAAATCTGCGTCTAAACTCGGATTAAATGTATTTTTTTTAACTCCCAGACATTCGCAGCATTTGATTGCCCTTGAAACCCTGAAGAAAATTGGAGAAACAAAAGCTGTAGATATAATTGGAAAGAGATGGCTATGCCATTATTTTTATGATGATCTCGGTCAATCGGATTTTCAGGAACTTTGCAATTATCTGAAGAAAGAAGAAAAATGCGAATTTTACAATAAAGTTTTCAAGAAAGGCGAACTTACGGAAGACGCAAAAAATAAAATAAAAGAGATTTCAAAGGAAATTCTTAGTTCTGAAGAAGTTAAAAAGAAATGTAAAGAATTCTGTCCTTATGAAATTTTATGTTTGGCTGCAAAGAGGAGTGTTGTCGTTGTAGCGGATTATTTTCATCTTTTTAATCCATTCGTTTCTGAAACATTTCTCGCAAAAATAAACAAGAGATTGGAGGAGTCCATAATTATTGTTGACGAAGCGCATCAACTTCCCGGAAGAGCGATTGATTTAATTTCCTCAAAACTTACAACCTTCGTCTTAAACAATGCGATTAATGAAGCAAAAGACCTGAACAGAGAATTTAGTCTTGATATTGATAATTTTAGACATGGAATAGAAGAAATTGCAAGAAATAAATTGGGTTTTAATGATGAAGCATACATTGATAAAGAAGAAATTATATCACTTTTGAATTCTCTTCCGTCTGAATTTATGCATGGATTGCAAGAGATTAGTGATCTTGTCAGAGAAGAGGGAAAAGAGAGAAGTTATTGCTCTGGTTTATTAAGATTCCTTGAGAACTGGATAAACAGCGATGAAAATTTTGTTCGGATTATAAAGAGGAAGGAAACAAAACATGGGAAGCAGTTTGAGTTGAAACTGAAGGCTCTGCTTCCAGAGAAAGTGACTTCAGATATAATAAATAATAGTTATTCAACAATTTTGATGTCTGCAACCCTTCAACCTCTGGAGATGTATGCCAATTTATTGGGAGTTAGAAATTATGAGACGGTTTCCTTTAAATCAATTTTTCCTCCAGAAAACAGATTGAATCTTATTGCTCCCATCGCAACAACAAAATTTTCAAAAAGAGGAGATGCTCAATACAATAATTACGCCAAAATAATAGTCAAAATATTCGAAGTTGTTAACGGAAATACTGCGGTTTTTTTTCCATCCTATTATTTTTTGAATAAGGTTCACGATTTTCTAAGAGGGGATTTGAACATTTTCAGAGAAACACCTGAATTGACAAAAGAACAAAAAACTAATTTGCTCAGACAATTTATAAATTCTGAAAAAAGTTTGTTGTTTGGAGTGCAATCCGGGTCCTTTGATCAGGGCATTGATTTTCCAAATAATTCTCTCAAATGCATAATTATTGCCGGAGTGGCCCTTGCGACTCCGGATTTAGAAACAAAAAGCCTCATAGATTGTTATAATAAAAATTATGGAAAGGGAATGGAATATGCTTACATCTATCCAGCCATCCAGAAAGCTATTCAGGCAAGCGGAAGAGCAATCAGGTCAGAAAAGGACAAAGCGGTTGTGATTTATTTGGATGAAAGATTCCTGTGGAGAAATTACAGATTGGTTCTTAGTGGGGAGAACTTTAAAGTGAGCAGAGAGCCCTGGAAAGATATTGAAGAGTGGAACGGAAGAGAAAATATCAAATAGAAAATTAATATAAAAAGTGAATACATATTATGAATAAAATAAAAATTTCTGAAGATCTGCTCAGAATAAAAGATTTAATAGGAAAGCCAAAAAGAAATTTTAGCGAAGAAAGAGAAATCAAATCACAATTGATGGAACTCGGACATAAGATAGAAGAAATTGATAGAAAGATTGAAGGAAAAAATAATTTTGATTTAAAGAAAATAAGAAGTATAATATTTCTTTTGAAAGACAGAGAACTAACTTCTTCCGAAGTTGGCAAAGTTTTGAGGATATCGAGAAATAGAGCAAATGAATACCTCAAAAGAATGGAACTCGATAATATTTTGAAAAGCAGATTTGTTGGAAAGAAAAAATACTATACGGTATATAAAAATGATTAGAGGCGTTTTATCCGGCAAAGGGGGTGTGGGAAAAACAACAATAACCGTAAATCTTGGTTTAGCAATGCACAAACTGGGAGAGGATGTTGTTGTTTTGGATGGAGATATAAAGAATCCGAACTTAGGACTTCAACTAGGTATTTTTAATTATAACATAACTTTGCAGGAAGCAATTGAAAAACAAATTTCTCTTCTTGAAGCTTTATATATCCACGAAACAGGACTTAGATTTATTCCGGCGCATATATCTCTAAAATTTCTTGAAACAGACGCTTCAAAGTTGCGTAGTTCTTTAAAGGATATTCCATATGATCTGCTAATAGATTCTCCGCCCGGTCTGAATAAAGAAAGTTTGGCAATATTAGAATGTTGCGATGAGATTCTTATTGTTTCTGAACCCTTTCTTCCAGATATAACGGATTGTATGAAAACAATAGAAATAGCAAGAGAACTCGGTGTAAAAATTAACGGTATTATTTTAAATAAAGTCCGAGATAAAGATTATGAATTGAAAAAAGAAGAAATAGAAGGAATTACAAATACAAAAATTATATCAACTATTCCGTTTGAGGAGGATATTTTGAAAAGTCTGAGTTTAAAAAATCCGATAGTAAATTATTATCCGTTGTCAAAAGCCAGCGTATGTATTTTTCAATTGGCATCTTTATTGTCCGGCAGGAAATATAAAATTCCCAGATTTATAGAACTTAGAAGATTGTTTTCAATACAGGATATTCAAAGCAAATTCATGAAATTATTTTATCCCATATAAAATTTCAAATAAACATAACTTCTATAATTGCGCCAATGAAAATAAAAACAATTCCCATTGCGAGTAACAACAAGGAATCTTGCAAAACAAACAAAAAGTGTTTTCTGCTTTCTTTATGCCTTGCTAAAGCAATTGACAGAATTCCTCCAGCAATTCCGGCCAGAATATATCCCGAAAATTCAAAAATTCCATGAGGTAAATAAGAAAGCAAAACCAAAGGTATTGAAGGCAGACCCATTAAGTTTTTTGCTCCTTGACCAACAACAACCCCCAAAACACTTGCATTCCAAGAAATCAAAAAAATTGCCCCAGAAGAATAAAATAGAGAAAATGCAAAACAAATAACCATCACTCCGATATTGTTGAATAGAATTTTTGAGAAAATTCCGCTTGCTGTCGCATTTCCTGTTATACTAGAAATTGTTAAAATTTGATCCGAGAATATTGAAGAAGATATTTTTGTTGGTAGAATAAGATAAGAAACGGAAATTGATAAAGTTATTCCAAGAATCAGACAAAAATAATCCACAATCAAATCTTTATGCCTGCTGAAAAACCCGAGAGAATATAAATAATTCCAGAAATGGTCATATTCGCACCTTCTTTCCTCATATTTTAACTGTTTTATTGTAAGCGGGAGAACTGCAAGAGTGATTAAAAAAACCAGAAAAAGACCTCCACGATTAAGAAAAGAGGATATGATAATTGCAAGAATTGTCCCAATAACCCCCAGGATAAAAATTTCGGAAGGATGTTTCCTAACATCCTTTATATTGTACAGAGATTCTAGAACCATAATTTGAAGATAATTAAATTTATATCTTTAATTATGGCAACAAAGAAAGTCGGAGCGGCTGGAAAATTTGGCTCAAGATACGGTAAAAAATTGAGAGACAATTATAATAAAATATACAAAAGTTCAAAGAAAAAATATAATTGCCCTGTCTGTGCAAGAGAAAAATCTGTAAGAAGAATATCATTCGGTGTCTGGAAATGCAAAACCTGCAAAACAAAATTCGCTTCTGGAGCCTATGAATTCAGAGAAGAAGATTTCAAGAAATAACCCAATAAGTTTATTTTAATTAACCATTTTGTTTAAACTTTATTCTAAATTGGTCTAAAAATTTATATAAACTTATAGGCATCCAAGTAGTTCAATAACCAACAATACAGAAATCAGATTAACTATTTATTCCTCGTTGCTCATTGAGATTGGAAATATAAATAGATTCAAATCAGCGGAGAAACTTTGTTCATATGCTGGTTTGGTTCTCAGAGTTATACAATCTATATTAAGTAAGGATATGTAAATATTAATAAAGAAGAATTTATATATATGAAAAGGATATTTATTTTTGCATTTATTCTGTCTGTCTGTGTAGCCCTGCCCGCATATGCAAATTCTCAGTCCTACAATCCAATAGGCAAAGGATGTACCAATGCCTTTTATATTGACAAGGATTGCGATGGCTATGGGGTCGCCTCTCCCCTGGGGGTGGATGCGGATGACAATGACCCGGAGGTAAATACTCCGGAAACGGTTATTGCAAAATATGGGACTTTGGAAAATTTTCTCCATCACTTGGGTTATTATCCGGATAGAATCTTTTATATTGCTACCAATGGAGATGATGATACGGGAGAAGTAAATAACATCAATAAGCCTTACAAAACCTGGGAGAAGGTACAGTCATTT
>Ga0190331_1000188_pt1 | contig 11310 bp, 11 predicted proteins | sample 48720445_MG_FD_161681 | JGI IMG/M metagenome (GOLD analysis project Ga0190331, IMG submission 161681) | Hydrothermal vent sediment bacterial communities from Southern Trench, Guaymas Basin, Mexico - 4872-04-4-5_MG | ecosystem: Environmental > Aquatic > Marine > Hydrothermal vents > Sediment ... | reverse complement strand
AAAATAAATCAAAGGAATAGGGAGGTATTAACATGGATAAAAACTCTGTTACAGAAATAATCTCCCATTTCAAGAAGATATTAGAGACAAAGGGAATAAAAAAAAGCAAAATCATTTTATATGGTTTTTATGCAAAAGGTACTCAAAGGGAGGAAAGTGATATTGATTTAGTAGTTATTTCTGAAGATTTTAGAGGAAAAGATTTCTGGGAGAGAATAGATTACGCTGAAGAAGGGGAAATTGTAGCTTAAATTTTTGTCTCAAAATGATTAGTTTATTCCTTTTAAGAAATCACCGTGGTAACTAGGCCTATATAATTTTTAAACCTTTTGTAGTATCTGGAGATAGAAGCATCCTTGCTAGTGATGATATTTCATGATAACTTATGTTTAGTCTTCCAAGATTTATAAGGGGGCCAAAATGGATACAGCAGTGAAAAAACCTATAAAGTTCACATACCAAGATTATCTTCACTTTCCCGAGGACAAGAGGTATGAGATTATTGATGGGGAGGTTCATATGGTTCCATCGCCAGTGCCATACCATCAAGATATTTCTTGGAGATTAGAGTTAACTATAAGTACATTTGTAGAGAAAAATGGTTTAGGTAAAATTTATCATGCTCCTTTAGATGTAGTCCTTTCAGGAACAGATGTGGTTCAGCCAGATATTATGTTTATTTCCAAAGAAAGACTAAATATTATAACGGAGAGAAATATTCAGGGTGCACCTGACCTTATTGTTGAGATTATCTCACCTACTTCTGAATATAGAGATAGAGTCATAAAGAGAAAGCTTTATAGCAAATATGAAGTAAAGGAGTATTGGTTAGTAGACCTTGAAAAGAAAGAGATTGAAGTTATGAGTTTAAAAGATAGTGGTCTTGAGACAGTAAAAATTTATCAAAAAACAGATATTTTAGAATCTTTAGTCCTTAAAGGGATAAAAATAAAATTGGATGATATCTTTTAGGATAGATGGTTGGTGTGCGACGGAGTAGACGTTTAAACGCCATCACAAGAGGGTTGACATTAGATTCAATACAAAGGAGGGAAAATGGCTCTTAGTATCAGGAATCCAAAGGCAGAGAGGTTGGCCAGGGAGGTTGCTGAAAGAACAGGGGAAAGCTTGACTCAGGCTATAATCCATGCCTTAGAAGAGCGGCTTGAGAGAATTAAAGGTAGTAAACGAGCTAGCGATCTTTTTGAAGAGATAATGAGGATTTCTAAAAGGTGCAGTGCCCTTCCAGATTTTGATTCTCGTCCTCCTGAAGAGATCCTGGGCTACAGTGAAAAGGGGCTTTTTAAGTAAAATGGTAATTGATAGCTCAGCTTTGATAGCTATTCTTCTTGGAGAGCCGGAGGCAGAGGCTTTGGTAAGAGCGATAGTCCATGATCCCAAAAGGCTTATGAGTGCCTTCTCGGTCCTTGAGAGCGGAATCGTAATAGAGGCCAAGGAGAGGCAGGTAGTAGAGAGTTTGAACTACTCCTTCATCGGGCAAAGATAGAGATCGTGCCTTTTGATGCTGAGCAGTATGAAATTGCTCTCTCTGCCTGGAGAAAATATGGAAAAGGGCGGCATCCTGCGGGGCTCAACATCGGGGATTGTTGCTCTTATGCCTGTGAGTAGCCTTGTAAGCAATTTGTTTATCTGATAGAAAATGAGTAGTGAAAGGAATAAGCGTAGAAGGAAAATGCATAACACTTTCTTTAGAAAGATGGAATCATATAATAGAAAGGCATCCTGAATTAGAAAAATGGGACAGGATGGTAATATTGACATTAGAAAAACCAGATTTTATTCAAAGAGGCAGAAAAGGAGAAAAACTTGCTTTTAAAAAATTTACCAAAACGCCTGTCCAAGAAGACAAATATATGGTAGTGGTTTATAAAGAAGGGACAAAGGAGGGTTTTGTTATTACTGCGTTTTTTACTCGAAGGCCAAGTAAAATAAGGGAGATTATATGGAAGCAACAATAAAAAGACAAATCTCTTTAGAGACATATTATGATAAGGAAGCTGATGTTCTTTATATCTCATTTGGTCAACCAGCTAAGGCAGAGACAATTGATACCGGTGGAGATGTGCTGATAAGGGTAGCTCCTGATACAGGAGAGATGGTAGGTTTAACCATACTAAATTACAGTGATTATTTATCTCGGATTAGGGCTTAAGGGATGGTAAAAGAAAGGGCAATTACAGAAACCAGCCAGCTACTGAATGCCCAGAGTGTGATATTGATGGTGATGGAGTAATCACTGTGCCTGTGAGTAGACGTTAAAAACGTGTAAACGTTAGAACGTCAGGCTGTGTAAAAAGTCAAAAAATCTGATTAAGTGCGGCAAAAAGTGGGAAAAAGAGGTAAAATACTGATAAAAAGTGGTTTAGTAAACCCAATTTGTAATCAAATAATGTGGAATAGTGGGAAAATAAAAATTCAAAGTTGGTTTTCACACAATCTGCCGTGTGAACATAACCTAAAGGTGATAAGATAAAAAAATCAACTGTCCACTATTGAGAGATACAAAAGCAGATTCCCTTCCCTTATTAAGGCCTTTGAAGAGAAAAATAATTAAATATTACTCACACTGCTACTAAACTTGGTATTAGCCGAGCCAGGGTTTATGAATTAATTAAAAAATATGGCATAAAGATAAAAGCTTTCTCAGAAAACTTTACAATTTAGGTGTCACAATACTTTACAGCTAAAATCCTTGCTAAATGCCATTTTTAGCCTGTAAGCCAATTTTGGTATCAGTAAACTTTACAAAAATGGCTCAAATCTAAAAACAAAAATCCAGTATTATCAAGGGTTTTCAATTTGGCACAGATATTGATATAGAAAGTATGCGAAAAAGTGGTTTAATGCTTTCAATCTTAGGAAATATTTGGTATTCAAGATGTCAGTCAATTTTACAAAGTGGAAAAAGTTTTCCAAAAATATGAAAAAATTTTCCATTAATTGGAGAAAAATAATATATACAAAGGGTTTAGGTTTAGGTTTAGGTTTAGAGAGGTCAAAAATGGGAAAAAGTTTTCCAATTATTAAATTAGGAGGTCAAATCCTTGCCAGATGCTATTTTTGGCCTGTGAGCCAATTTTGGTGTCGGGAAACTTTACAAATATGAGCTCAAATTTAAAATGCAGTATTATCAAGGGTTTTTAATCTTGGCACGATTTTTGAGCAATTTTGAATAATATAGAAGAAGGTGGTGAATTCTAAACGAAGGAGGTGGTTAACAATGCTTTTTTTAATGAGAACAGAAAATCACTAAAATTAGACAGCAAAGGAGGTTAGATGAAACGGCATGAGAATAGCTGGAAAGGCAGTATAGTTTTTGCAGTGATGGTGGCTATAGCTGTTTTATTTACAGCACCATCAGCGCAAGCAAATGGCACTTTAGAGGTAGCGTGTGTCCCCTGGCAAGGAAATGAGGCCTACTATCATCCCACATGGGATGGCAAAGAAATCACACTCAAAGGAACAGTGAGGTATAAAGGAACAGTAAGTTATGATTGGGACCCTGGTGATGGAAGCCCACATATAACTGGGACGGTCACAGCTACAGATGCATATCCCTACCCTATAGAGGCACGACACACATATAGTGGGGCAGACGGTACCATGTACATTGCCACACTCACAGTCACTGCAGGTACAGAATCTGTTTCAGATACGTATCGAGTAATTATTAAGGCAAAAACACTTGATATAGAATCAGATGTAGCCATAGATGAAGCTCTATGGTGGCTATACAAGCGACAAAACCGATATACTTCTGGCGGCATAGACTATGGATACTGGCAAACATCTTATAGAGTGGCCCATACTGGTGCCGCGGTTCAGGCCTTTGAGAACAATATGCATAAGCCCTATGGTGAACCATCAAAAGACCCATATGTAGATGCAGTGCGCAGGGGATTAAACTATCTCACCTCAAAGATGCACAAAGTAACTGTTCCAGCTGATGATGGCGATACAAATGGTAATGGTTTTGGAATAGCCTGCTATGATGCTTACAGTCATGAAATGTATGAGATCGGTATTGCCATGATGGCCATTGTGAGCAGTGATACTCCAGGCAAAGTGGCTGTAGCAGGTCCAAGTGGTGTCGTTGGCCGTACCTACCGAGAAATTGTTCAGGATATGGCTGACTTCTGTGCTTATGCACAGAATGATGGCGGTTTTAAAGATGGTGGCTGGCGTTATCAGAGAAACTATTCCTCTAGCGACAACTCGGTCACACAATGGCCCATAATAGGCATGGAACCAGCAGAGGCAAAATGGGGCATAACCATAGCTGACTTTGTCAGACCAAGACTGGAAGGTTGGCTGAATAGGACACAATGCACAGCTACAGATTGGAGATATGGGGGCTTTGGCTATACATCTGCTTGTTCTTGGGTCAATATCGCTAAAACCGCTGGCACTGGAATAACTGGTTTCCTCTTTTGCGGTGTGCCAGTTACAGATTCAAGAGTTCAGAATGCAATCAATTTCATAGATACCAATTGGGGTAGTGACAATTTTGGAAATATCTACGCCATGTACGGAGTAAAGAAGGCATTTGAGGAATTTCTGGGAATGGAGAACACTGGTAGCCATATATGGTATGATGAATATGCCCGCTATCTGGTAGATCGGCAACAATCCGATGGTCGCTGGAATACTATGAAGTATGGTCAGTCTAACGAATTAACTACTGCGTGGGCAGTGCTCATATTGAGAAAAGGTGTGTATGATATCCCTCCCAGTGCAGTTGCAAAGGCCAATGGCTTGGATGCCACAGAGGTTGACAAGGATCAGGTGGTGAATTTCGATGGGTCTCAGTCCACGGATGGCACTTATCATATCGTGAAGTATGAATGGGACTGGGAGAGTGATGGAACCTATGATGCTGTGGGCATGACGGCAACACACTCCTATTCTGCTTATGGAACCTATACCGTAACACTCAGAGTAACAGATAACCGTGACGTAATAACAGGTGGTGCAAAACCCCCTATGACAGCCACAGATACCTGCACCGTTTATGTGCACCCGCCTCCACATCCACCCATAGCAGATGCCGATGGCCCCTATATTGGTTGGGTAGGTGTACCAGTAACTTTAGATGGTTCTGGCTCTTGGGATCCCAACGAACCGTGGGGCGATTATATCGTTGAGTGGGCCTGGGATCTGGACAATGATGGACTATTTGATAACGCCTTTGGAGAGACGGTTACTTATACCTGGGGTGCGCCCGGTACCTATCCCATTGCCCTTAAGGTAAAAGACCTTGATGGACTGGAATCTGCGCCATCTAGGACTATTGTAGAGATTGGTAATCATGATCCAGTGGCAGACCCAAATGGACCCTATGAGACCCCACCATGTACCCCTGTAACTTTGGACGGCTCTGGCTCATATGATCCTGATAAACCTGTAGGTGACACAATCGTAAGTTATGAATGGGATCTTGATAATGATGGGGAATACGACGATGCCATAGGGATGACCACAGTCTTCCATTGGGATACTGAAGGGGTATATATCATACGTCTTAAGGTAACCGATACCTATGGAGCAACAGGTACAGCAGGAACTATAGTAACAGTGACAGCAGCAGTAGCTCCTTGCTGCGATCTAGATAATGACCTTGATTGTGATTATGACGATTTTATGATGTTTGTAGGTGCTTATGGAAAATATGCTGGTGATCCAGGATTTATCCCCAAGGCAGACTATGATAATGATAGCAGGATAACCTTAGTTGACTACCAGAAATGGTATGAGTGCTACCAAGATTTTATGGATTAGATAAAGAGGAGGTGAAGTATGAAGAAATTTATTTTGATCTTATTGGTATTGGGTACGGTTTTCTTGCTAAGTGCCAGAGGGGTATATGCCCTTTCCCTAAGCTTTAGTCCTCAGGATTCAGGAGTTCCCCCTAACCCTCTAATATATCCTGGAGATAGCTTTAGTGTTGATATCCTGGCAGATATTGATCCATCTGAGGCAATCATTGGATGGGGACTTGACCTTAGCTATGATGCTACCCAGCTCTCCTGGGACGGTGTTACAGTGCCTTTGCCATGGACTCAGGTATCAGCAGATGGAGATGGCTTGGGCGGTCTGCTTCCTCCTATGCTACCCGGAGTATCAGGTAGTAATGTCCTTTTAGCCACTCTGGATTTTACCTGCATAGCCGTAGGTACATCCTCATTGGACTTATCAGTCACTCCTGGTGATTTGACTGAAGGTTTTATCCTTGATCCAAATGTGGGAGTTGGGTTTGCTGATTGGGAATACACCCCTGGCTCTGTGACAAATACTCCTGAGCCTTGCACCATGCTGCTTCTGGGTTCTGGATTAGCTGGATTGGGGCTACTTGGAAGGAAGAAATTCTTTAAGGGCTAATCGAAAAGGCCGCCTAGAAAAAACCTAGGCGGCCTTTTCCTATTCTTAATCTTATGCCTCATTTTAATAAATATTAAAGAGAAGGAGCAATGGATATGAATATAAGAAATTCATTAAAGGCCCTTAGGGTAGTTTTCTTTATTGCAATAATGATTGCAAGTGTTTTGGCAATAGCAGCCCCGGTATCTGCCAATCAGATCTGGGCCTCAGATGCTGGAGGGATGTGGAAAGACCTCTTTGGTGAAGATGAGATAGTCTATGTAACGGGTGACTTAGACCCAACTGAAGAGGACTTTATTTTTCCCACAGCTCGCATTTATGTCACTAAAAATCAAGAGTGGTCTAAACCCGCGGGACTTACCGATGTGACTGCTGGTGGTTATAATGTCATAACAGGCTACATGTTAGGCGGAGGTTTTCTCGGAGAAATTGTGTGGTTACCGCCCCTAACCAGAGGGAGATATGACCTTGTTATTGATGAGGACCAGAACGGTAGGTATGATGGCATTGATTATGTTCTGGGTATTGGCACAAATTATGCGTTTCAAGTTGGTGAGCCAGTTGGGGTAACCATTGATGTAGCAGCAATAAAAAATAGAGCGGAAGAGCAATATAACCAATGGAATGGGCTGGCTACTAAGTGGCACTGGGTTAGCGACTCATCAACCGCAATTAGCATAGGATGGAGCATCATCTCTGGTGATTGGGTCTCTACTGCGGTAGGAATTTTTGGTGCCATCACTGGACTGCCTACCGATTATAATAGCGGTATTTTGAATATCGGTGGAAAGGTTATAACAGGCCTTGCAGCTCCTCTGGCAGCACATTGGGATAGCCTACACAAAGATCCACCTGACCCAGATTATACTGAATTTGCCACTATAGATATGGATGTTATAAACAGTGAATTAGCCACTGAATTGGCATCTACAGGAATATCAGCCGCTTATCCCTTTACTCTTCGGGGAAATACCAGCTATGAAGTATCTCAGATAGACCTAGCAAACAATATGGCTAGGCAAGCTGCGCTTATAAGCGCTTTGCAAAGCAGTATAGAAAAATACCGGAGTGCAAAAGATGCAGGCAATGACCAGTACATTTATCTTCAAGCTAGAGCGGTAAAAGAGTTTTCAGATATGCTAATAACTAACTTAAATGATACTAAACATGCTCTGGAGAGGTATAAAGCAGAACAAATCAATCATGGTTGGGGTAATTCCATATATGATGTGAGTGAGATACGTGCTCTTCAAGATCGTCTTGCCACTACCGGACTTACTCCTGATGAGATAGAAGATTTGAAGGATTCTGGATTCAGTGATGCAGATATTACAGCCATGATTGATAGAGTGGTGGGGCAGGAAATACCATCTGAAGATTTTACGAGGGCTGGAACTATCGAAGATATAATAGCAAGTATAGATGATAGCATTCCAGATTTTCAAGATCTATCAAATCAAGCACAAGCGGTAATGGATGATATAGGGCCCTATGTGCTAAAACACCATCCCATAGCAGTACCAGGAGGCCCGTATACTGGAGACGAAGGTTCTCCTATAACATTTGATGGAACTGGCTCATCTGACCCAGATGGTGATGCATTAACTTATGAATGGGACTTTGACCTGGATGGAGACTTTGATGATGCCTCCGGAGCCATAGTAACATGGACATGGAATAGTGAATTTTCAGGGATGATTGGCTTAAAGGTTACTGATCCTAGTGGGTTATCAGATATCGCATATACCTCTGTGACAGTATCGAGTGTAAACGACCCTCCCATTATTGATTCATTTACCCCGGCAGATTTAGAGCCAACTGCTAGCCAATCTAGTCCTTTAGACTTCAGTGTAACTGCACATGATCCTGATGGTGACCCACTAAGTTATAGCTGGACACTAGATGGGGTAGAGGTGTCTACAGATACCACCTGGACTTATACCCCGGGTGCTGGAGAAAGTGGGCTGAAAGTGGTTATGGTTACGATAAGTGATGGAAATCCCTTAAGCCTAGACACTATAGAAAGAAGAGTTGTGACCGTGGTTGCCGAAGTGGGGAACCAGCCGCCAGTAGCAGACCCCAATGGACCATATACTGGCCAGGTAGGTGTTCCGGTAACTTTGGATGGTTCTGGTTCGTACGATCCTGACCCTGCCCCTGACCATATTGTTAGTTATGAATGGGATCTTGATAACGACGGAGAATATGACGATGCAACTGGAGAAATAGTGTCTTATATCTGGGACACTGAGGGAACATATACCATTGGTCTTAAGGTAACTGATACCTACGGGGCAACAGGTATAGCAGCAACTATGGTAAAAGTAACAGCAGTGGTAGCTCCTTGCTGCGATCTAGATAATGATAATGATTGTGATTATGACGACTTTATGCTATTTGTAGGTGCTTTTGGGAAATATGCTGGTCAGGAAGGATTCATCCCTAAGGCAGACTATGACGGTGATGGCAGGATAACCTTAGTTGACTATCAGAAATGGTATGAGTGCTACAAGGATTATATGGGACTTTAGCTGGCCTGGGAGGAACTAATGAGAAAAGCCGCCTAAATTTTCTCTAGGCGGCTTTTTCTTATCTTTACATTCCAGTATGTAGGTCTTTCCCTATACTGCCAGAAGAGAAATAAACTTTCATACTATCTGTAGGAGACTTCAACTGCTCGGCATTATAAGTATTATGTTTTGTCCAAAGAATATATATTGAACCATCCTTTGAGATAACCATTGAAGCAGCTTTTACTCCTTGTGTAAAATTTATTCTGGTATTTCTGCTCCAGGATTTGCCACCATCCAAGGAGTAAGAAAAATATAATTCTTCCTCTCCACTGCGCCAATCTTTCCAGATTACTCCGATTATCTGTCCATCTTCGGTAACAGCTAAATCAAAAACTTCTGGCTCTTTGGTTACTTGACTGAGATATTTCATTTGCTCCGTACCGTTAATGCCCGGAGGAGCCATCTTCCATTCAAAAGGAAGTTTAATATCGTTAATATGAACTGAACGAGTCCAAGTTCTACCTTGGTTAATGGATTTAGAGAAGCGGATATCAACATAACCTTCTAGTTTACCTCCACCAAGGCCTACATCTTTTTTAGTGACAACTCCTTTTGGCCAAACAATATAGAGATTACCTTGGGAATCATTCTTTATAATAATCTTTATTTTGGTATGCTCTCCCTTCACTCTCAATATTCTTTTCCAATCCTTTCCCTTATTTGAAGATTTATAAATAGAATTACCATAAGCAAGATAAAGCAGATTTTGATAGCTTAATAAAGATGGAAAATATGTAGCACCTAGATAATTTATCTCTTTTAGGAGAACACTGTTACTCCAACTGTTTCCTCCATCAAATGATTTAGATAGATAAACACCGAAATTTTCTTCTTTTTTTCGAGGATTTATCTCTTCAACCTTTTTCTTTTTAGTGTAAATAATAAAAAGAGTTCCTTCATTATCTATTGCAAAAGTTGGATTTCGACAATAAGCAAACTTCCGCCTATCATCGTTCACCTGAATATTTTGAATCCAGGTTTCTCCCTTATCGTTCGATTTAGAAAAGAAGATCCCAGGATAGTGTATGGCTTGGACAAGATATAAATACCCTTCAGAATCTTTTTTAAAACAAAATGGCCACCATCCATGATTGCTCTGCTCAAGTAATTGATTGCCTAAATCTAAAGGTTTTCCCTGCCAAGTTTCTCCATTGTCAAAAGAACGCGATAGAAAAAGCGTCTCACACTGAGAAAGATAAACGACCCAGGTAGCATACAAGACGTCATCTTTATCCTGGAGGATACAAGGTTGGATTAGCCCGGTTTTACCTCCTTTTAAAGGCAAGGCTGGATTGAAAAATACACTACTTTTACTAAAATACTGATAATTCCTACATCCATAGAATATCAAACTAATTAGCAGGCACAGCCCGGTTATTTTAAAAATCCTCTGCATAATAATCCTTTACTCTCTGTTAAAAATAAAGAAAAGAATGGTAATGCTGCTAATAAGAGCTCCATCCCCAAGAATGACCCTTATCTTATCAAGTAGGGCAGAATCCGGGATATAGTTAAAGGAATATAGTATTCCTCCTGTTAGTCCTACAGCGAAGCCACCAGCGAACCATTTAAAGATTCTCTTTGGGTCGTAAGAAAGATAACATCGCCAGATTTGAACACCTAATGCTGCAATAATTATCCAAATCTTAGCGGTCAAATTATAGTCAGCATATCTTGGATCAGGAAGGTTAAAGAGCAGATAAAGCCCGCTAATTATAATGAGAATGGTTAAAAAATTCCTCAATTTTTCCCTAACATTTTCTTCCTCGTCAATCTAGATAGCGGCATTTTAACAAAGGTGGACCCCATTGTCAAGACAAAAAATTCTGGAGTTTCCCCAAAATTTTTTAGGAGACATTGAGAAAGAAAGGGAAGGCAAGCTGAGAATTATCAATTTGTTTGGGGCTAAAACTACTAAATTTTTTCCCATAAAGAAGGCGATGAATGCCTTCATTTATGGCATACTGTTTAAATCGGGGTATTTGAAAGAATCTTTTTGCCTTTTCATATATCTTACTTAACAAAATAGTTAACTTCAGATTTCCCCCAAGCTCTATACTCAAAAAATAAAATACAGCATGGACCAATGCCACCATGTTTCTTAATCCCTTATAGGTTAAAAGCCTTATGTCCTCTAGATTATATCCCTGTTTTATAAACCTAAAGCTCTCTTCACATTTCCAACGGGTAAGATAGTCAAATAACAAAATTGGGGTCTATAATTAAAAGTGAGAGTAAAAAATAGGGAATGAAATTAAGAAGCCTTCTTTATGTGATATAAATGATAAATGGCTAGGGGAACATTTGTGGCTAACGGGGTCAGTCAATAATGTTGAAT
>Ga0190331_1000183_pt1 | contig 11464 bp, 7 predicted proteins | sample 48720445_MG_FD_161681 | JGI IMG/M metagenome (GOLD analysis project Ga0190331, IMG submission 161681) | Hydrothermal vent sediment bacterial communities from Southern Trench, Guaymas Basin, Mexico - 4872-04-4-5_MG | ecosystem: Environmental > Aquatic > Marine > Hydrothermal vents > Sediment ... | reverse complement strand
ATACCATGGCTGAATATGGGGCTGTCAAAGGATGGTCGAATCGAATCAGAATAGGGTTAGAATCTGCACCTAATGAAAGTATATGGCATGATGGTCGAGATCCACTACTAAATTCTTTAACTATGGACACATCTGTGGACATAGATAAGATATATGTCGTAGGTTCGAGAGACGCAGTTTCGATGATTGAGGGTACTCAGGAGGTTACGGGGTCTTTGGAGAGAAATCTATATAGTAAGAATGCTACTTACAATGAATTCATATATGCAGGCAATAACAGTCATCTTGATTTGCTTGCTGCTACTGGTATGTATGGTGAGAGTCTTCAGTCCTGTAAGATTTTAATGAATACCACATCCAATAGTGCATCTGCAGATTACAATAGGGTGATTTATGGTGTTAAGTTCCATTCATACAGAACGTCAACGGCTGCTGGTGATATGGTTACCGAGTCGGTAGATTATGATGCTACTAACATATCAACGCATTAATTCTATTAGTGCATAATAATATATTTATTGCATTTATTTGGAGATGAACAAATGAATCTTGAAGAATACAAGAAAGGGAAGATTAAAGACTATAAATTGCCTTCGGGTCTAATAATAAAAACCAAAGATATCTCACCACTTGTACATCTGAAGATAAGAAAACAATTCAAAGATGATGGCGATGATTACTTCTCTCCTGCGCATATCGAAGCTCTCTTTAAAACATTTATAGTTTCTCCAGTTATACCTGATGAGATGACAGTTGAGGATTTTACATCTGAGGATTTTAAAGCTATTCTTGCAACTATTATAAAACAAATTAGTCTATCGGATGCAAAAGAGCTTGAGGAGATTAGAGATAATAACAAGGATTTTTCTACCTGATCCGAGTGGTGTGTGAACGTTTTGGTTTACGTCCCTCGGATCTATTAGATGAATATCAAGATTTAAGTTTGATGGAAAGAATATATTTAGACTTTTTGGTTGCAACTGCTCGTTCTGAAGAAGGTTCTAAAACTATGACTGGTGCTGAATTACAAGCTCATTTGGCACGTATTGAAGAAATGAGAAGGAGGAATCTGTTGAAATGAATATAGAAGATTACAAAAAGAAAAATACAAAAAAGATAAAATGTCCAAGTGGATTAGAAGTCACCATTAATAATATTACACCTTATACTCTACTTAGGATAGTAGATAAATTAGGAATAAATCCTACAAGAGAAGAAGTATATACTAAACCAGTAATTGATGCATTGTTTAAAGCATTTTTGAAAGAACCTGTTATAGGTAAAGATATAGAAATAGAAGATTTTCTTAGAGAAGATTATATTTTCTTACACAATTTGATATTTGAAAAGGTAACATTACCGGAAGAATAAATTAGAAGAATTGCCTGAATATGAGTATAATGTAGGACTTAGTATTACTGGTGCGGATGTTGTAGACCGCACTCTTCAAAGGTTACAGGCGCAAATAACAAAATTGGCTCGTAGCACTAAAGTAATTTCTAATGCTTATAGAGATTCGTTTCGGAATTTCACACCATTATTTAGTGGATTAGAAAAGAAAGTTCAAAGTGTATATGATGCAAATTTTAAATTAGCTGCATCTACTCAAAATGTTGCAAGACATCATGTGACATCAGCAAAAGCGATTCAGTCTTCTACTTCATACTATAGTAAACTCGATCAATCTTTGCGGGAAACTAGTAAGTGGCAGAAGTCGAGTGCGGAGGCGATTCAGTCTACAGTTAGGAACTATGACAAATTTAGCGACTCTCTCCAAGCGGGTTATAAGCAACAGAAATCTTCCTTGAAGACAATCTCTGCTTCTGTTAAGAAGTATGATAAGCTTAGTAAGACATTACAAGATGCTGGTAAGTGGCAGAAATTCAATGCTGATGTCATGCGCTCTACTTCTGGAGATTATGATAAACTAAGTAGTACTCTACAACGAACATATAAGGTACAGCGTTCAGGTTCTAAAATAGTTCAATCTACTGCACGAAATTATGATAAACTTAGTGATTCTCTACAGCGTTCTCATAAATGGCATCGCAGTGACACGGAGAGTTTTAAGAAGGCAGTTAAGCAATATTCTGCATTCGGTAATGTAATCAATAAAATAGTGTCTGAATCGAAACGGATGGCTGATACTCAAAGAGCTGCTGCATCTTCTTTTAGGGATGTTAATATACAATTAGAAAAACAAACAAATGCTAATAAGTTTCTTAATATTCTATTAAATTCCAATTCCAGAATTTTTAAAGAAGAAGTAAAGTCAGGTAGATTGGCTGCATTGCAAATGAAGGCTGCAGCTGAAATTGAAAAACGAGGTATAAATGCAGTTAATAAATCATTGCGAGAACAACTTAAAGCGCGTGTACGTCAAATAGAAACAGCTCGGTTATTAGGAAAGGAACTCGATGCAACGACAAAGATGCAACACAGTGCTATATTAACAGTAGATAGAAGCCTCAAAAGACATGGTACGACTTGGGGTAAATTTGGTCTTAGTCTTGAAAAAATCGGTGGTATGGTCAAGAAAGTTGGTATGGGCTTTCTTACTATTTTGGGTCCTATCTTCTTACTCGATGCCGCTCTACGCACTGTAGGACAGGTAGCCAACTGGTTATTTGATCCCTTTGTTTCATTTGAAGATGCTTTGTTTGAAGTAAGAAAGACTGCCGATCTCACTATTGATCAGATGTATGAATTGGGCGATGCACTAACGAAACTAAGTAAAGATGTACCTATGGCTGCTACTGCTTTGGCAAACATAGCGAGTGAAGCTGGTCGTCTTGGTATCTCAGGTACTCAGAATTTAGTTTCATTTACCGAAGCCGTTGCGAAATTGAGTATAGCTACAACTCTCACAGCAGATCAAGCAGCAGAAGCATTAGCAAAAATACGCGAAGCTTTTGGACTACCCATTAGTGATATAGAAAATTTAGGTGCTGTGATTAATGAACTTGAAAATACAACTGCTGCTACAACTGAAGAAATAGTTTCCGCAATGAAGAACATCGGTGCAGCCGGTAAAATGATGGGCTTCACAGTTGATCAAGCGGCTGCTCTATCTGCTACACTCGTGGCTGCTGGTATGGCAGGTGAAAGAGCGGGTACTCGATTGAGACGTACTTTCCAGCAATTGGCTGCAAATGCATCTAAAATAACTAAATTCATGGGTGATCAAGGCAAGGCATGGGCAGAAGCATTAGAAAAAGATCCAATGCAAGCACTAATGATGTATCTCAAGAAACTTAATGAAATACCATCACGAGTTGAGAGGATGGAAAAAGCACATGAGCATTTCGGAGAAATTGCAGGATTTGCTATTGCTACACTTGCTGAGAACTATCCACAATTAGTAAAGAATATGGAGACAGCTCATGAAGAGCTAAAATGGGGTACATCATTACAGAAAGAATATTCTATTGCTATAACCAAGACATCTGCAAAGTTACAAGTGTTTCAGAATAGAGCTGAGGCAGCAAGGCGAGAATTAGGTGATGCTTTTCAACCTACTTTACTTAGTTTTAAGAGCATACTGGTGGCTGTAGAAGAGCGATTAGCTGCAGCTGCTGATATGATTAATAAATTAAATGATGAAATGGATAGTGCCAGCACCGCTACTGATGTTTATGTTCAAGAGATAAATAGACTGGGTGCAAATGTTAATAGACTACCTAATGCATTCGAAGGATTCTTTTCTTATTTGGCGTTAGGGACTAAAGTGATATATGAAAATAGTAAAGCTTTTCATGAGGCGTTAATAGGTAATTTCCAATCTTTTGCTGAATATCAGCCTTGGGAAGTCATAGGAAAAGGTTTTCAAGAGATGAAAGAATCTTCTCGAGATGCAACTAAAGCATTTGAACTTGAAGGTAAGCTATGGGATCAAAGAAATATTGCATTAAGAACAGGTGTTAAGTGGGTACGTCAGCAAAACAATGTCAGTAAAGATCATTTACAAACTATTAAGGAATATGATGACTGGTTAGAAATCGAACCCAAATTAAGACAACATATTGCTGAAAGTATAAAAGACGAAGGTAAGCGAAAAGAAGAGCTAACGAAACTTGATATGATTAGTATTTCATTAGCACGGAAGACTGCAGATGCTATAATTGATGAATATAATAGCCGAGATATTTTAACAGATAAAGAATTTAAGAACTTTAAAGATCTTCAGAATATATTTAAAGAAACAAGAAGACTTGGCGAAGAAGAATTAGGATTATGGGATAAGCGGGCACAAGCGAGACGAGCAGAAATAGCTTTAAACGATGAGACTTCTCTGACTTATAAAAATGTAGTGAGAACAATTGAGAAATATAATGAAACACATGGCACGTCAATCAAGATAGGTGAAAATGGTGTCGAAGTACGAGAAGCTCTATTAAAAACAGGTCATGATCTTATATGGATGGGTGATAAATGGGTAATAGTAGATAAGAATCTCGCTGATACGTGGTTTAAGGGTAATAAAATATTAGAAGATAGAACTAGACTCACTAAGAAATATCTTACTTCAACCGAAAAGCTACAAATTCAGTATTCAGAAGTGGTGGGAGCGATTTTAGATGTAATAGAAGCTGAAATTGACTTAAAACGTCTGACCAATGAATTAAAAAGAGCTTTTGATGAGCTCACTCAGTCTTCTCGTGATTTGTATGATGCTTCGTTGGATTTAGCTGGAGCTTATTCTGGAATGTACGATACATGGGATGCAGTGAAAGATATAGAAGAAAAAGCAACTGGCGTCACTCGTCGGGTTATAAATCGATATGATGATGAGGTTGATACAATTGAGCGACTTGTTAAACAAAGTATAAAATATGTAAAACAGGGTGATAAGACGGCAGCTTCTGAAAAAATAGTGGAAGGGGCAGTGAAAGCTCGTATACTTGCAGAGAAACTGAAGAGAGATTCCATGAAAGCAACCACCGATGAAGAACGAGAAGCATATAAAGAAGCATGGAGATGGCTAACTGGTAGTCTAAGGTTAATAAAGGAAAGTACAGTAGGAGTTGGAGACTTAGAATCACAATGGGATGAAGCTACTTCGGGTATAACATCATCGCTTCGTGATATTTATGGTGTGCCTAAATCATTATCGAAAAGCAGTAAGCAGTCGTTTAAGGATATTCTTGATTTATATGATGAAGTCGAAAAGAAATCAGGTAAGCTTCCCAAGGACATAAAGGAAATCATAAAGGAAGCTCAAGAAGGCGAGGCTGAAGTGCCTGAAGTTACTTTAGAAACTCTTCCCGAAGCTATAAAGCATGCTATGGAGAATTTGGATACCATGGAAACTCAATTAAAAAGTATGACGCTATCTGATGATCTTAAGAAACTATTGGATATCGAGACGTGGGATGATTTGTTTGAGCGAATAGACGATTTTGTTAAAAAAGTAAATACCATAGATACAGAAAAAGAAATAACATTAGATCTGAATAGTGAGAACTTCATGCAAGATTGGAATGATGCAATAGAACAGATAGAAAGCGAACCAATCACTCTTAATATAGAATTAAATGCAGAAGGAAAGAAGTTGCTTAGTTTGTTTGGAGAAAAAATAGAATCAAGTATTAAAGTTACTAATGTAGAATCACCATCTAAAGACTTGATAGACAGTATAAGTAAAGGAGTATCAAGCGGCATAGAAAATCAAATAACTCCAACAAAAATTGAAACTATACCTAATCCACTATCTTCTCCTATTATACAGTTAGGAGCTACTCCAGTATCTATCCCTCTCCTACAAACAGGAACTGCTGTGACACAAAAACATCAAGTGGATATAAACATGAAATTCGAAGGTCAGCCACCAAAAGGGGTTGATAGAGAAAGTCTAAAAGAAATAATAAGAAGTGAGATAGGTAAAGCAATAAGATCCGTATTCTAAGGTAAATAGAATGGTAAAAAACGCATCTATCGTGACTTTTGGAACTAATGCAAGTGCAATGGTGATAAGTTATGAATGCGATTATAGAACTGGAAATGTACCTATAGACGTATTAGGTAGAAATAGAAATGATTATCAAGATTTAGGTTTATTTCCAACTGAACATCATTTTACTTTATTTGCAGAAAATAATTCACAATATCGTAATCTTCTTCAAGAGTTATACAAACATGAAGAAATAGAATTTGGATATAATGAGTCTACGAAATTTTATGGTGTTCCTACTCATATTCATAAGCATCCTATGCGAGCTGGTAAGATTAAAGATTTGTATATTGTAGATGTTGATGTACTTTCAACTGATCCATTGCGTTATGGTAAGAAATTCGAAGCAAGTCGTACATTAACAGGCAAAAGTGGCTCATTCAATCTACCACCAGTTACAGGTGATACTAAGACTCCTATCAGCCTTCATTTTGATGTCTATGATGTAAACAAAAAAACAGTTACTGGTTCTGACACTGGGAGTTATTTATTATTTGGTAGAAAAGATCAACTTGGTTTTGATCATCTCTATGAACACTATATAGCTATACCACGATGGAGAGATTTTTGGGAGAATTATGACTGGCATAATAATTATATTCTTCCTCCACTTAATTTGACAAGTGGTACTATTCCATGTGGTTCGAAGACTGTCAAATGGGAATGGGGCATTCATCCTTCACGATTTAGCATAAATCATCCACACATCATTCAACACTTATGGCTAAAAGATGATTATTTTTTTGATTTTCCTAAAACAGATACCGCTTCTACCTATATACCGTGTACTTGTCCATGTGATTTAAGCATATTAACACAACGATTGACAGCTGCAAAAGGAGCAATATTTATAGATTTAAAGGGAGATACCAATATAGATAAAATCCATGTATTAGCAGATGTAGAGGTTCCTATTGTTTGGTGTCCGTGGCAAGATCGGACGGACGGAACAAACCTTTTTGTTTGGAATTCTGCTAATGGTTCTTGGCATCCACTTGTGACTCGAAATTTAGATCCCGCTGACACTGATACTGGCAAAAAGCATATCGACATTACTCTTAATTATTCGAGTGATTGGAATGTAAGTAATGGATTAGTATTTTTATTTTATAATCAAAAGAGTGGGGGGAAATATTATGATCCTTATTCTTGTCCCCATGGATGGGACTTAATGATTGATAATCAGCGATATGCTGCAAATACAACATTTAGAACAATGTCAACAGGAACTAATTATCTACGCATACGAGTTTTCAGAAAAGATCATAGAATAGCTACCATCATTCCACGATATCATGAGATTCTCCAATATGCTATTATCAAAGGAGTAAATAATATTCCCAATAACACGGTACAAATCCATATAGTTAATGCTGCATCAGATGCAATTGGAGAATTTAAATACCGCACAATTGAAATTCCAAGTAATCAGTGGTCTGGTGAACATCTGATTCCTTTAGCAAGTATAGAGTATCTGCCTAACGCATCTTATATAGGAATATTAGTCCAGTTAAAAGAAGAGCTATTAAATGCAGGTATTCTTCCTGGAGTAGAGTTGTATAATATGGCAGGTGCAAAAACTTTAGAAATATGCGGTGGAGAAGTTGAGGTGGATACAAAAATTTATGGTAAACAAAAGGAAACTGCACAATATGTCAGAGCTACTCATTCAGGTAAATCTATTCTTAAAGAATATAGTCAAATAGAAACTTTAAGGGTAGTAGAGATTCATGATGAATTAGAACCATATAGAATTACACGATTACAAGGACCGTGGATTCAAGGTCATTACGAATTGAATGCTAAAGTAGGCGATAAATTTACGTTTAATCCATTTGAAAATATATATAATAGCTATTATGAAAAATCAGGTGGAATAAGTATATCACCATCTCTTGTAAATTTAGGGAGTGGTTCTATAACTTATTTGATATCACCCAATCTACCAATCATTGAAGTTTCTACGTTTTATTTAGGAGGCAGTATATCCCATGTTTATATTTCAGGAGAGAATGAATCGTTTTATGAAGTAAGCTACATGCCTAATCATACAGGGTATTTGGGTACATCTGAAATAGATTTAAGAGGTCGTGAACGATTCTTTCTTAAACTTGAAGGCGGGAGTTTTTCTGCACTTCATATTGGGTGTGATTTGGGTAGTGTTTATAATCCTCTTCCTTGGGCTGTTCCTAATGGTCCCACTACTTATTATTATTCAAAAGATAAAAATATAGATGTAGATTTACATGTTGAGTATAGAGCTGCTTATTACACATGACGAATATTAGTTCAGTTTGGCAAGTAGGAGATGTAACTTTTAAAGTAGTAGAATTCGATGAAGATGTCACTCTTGCTACTACTCACGCTAAATTCATTGGAGAGGCTGGTAGCTTCGTTTCACAAGAAGTAAGTGGTGCTACCCTACGGATTAGAGCTTTCACTGAAAATCTAAGTTCATTAATACAAGAATTGCATACTGCAGATATACTAAAATTACGAAGATATGATGGATATATTCAATATGTTGAATTCAATAGAAGAAATTCACGATTAGAAGCACCTATTGTCCATGATAAAGAAGTGGAATTAGAATTTATAGTTGCTGATCCTTATAAATACTCTCCAAATGAAAATTCATTATCATTTAATTTAGATAGTATATCAAAAGAAATAACTATAAATGTAGACGGAGAAGTCAAGACTCCATTAGGATTTGCAATAGAAAGCTATCGATTGGCATCTGCAACAAAGAGCTATTCTTCAACTGGTAAATCCTATAATATAACGGGTTATGGTTCGATTAAAGCAAGTGATTGTGATATAAAGGTATTGACGGGCATTCCTAATGTTAGTTGGTTTGATGAAAATGGTCTTATATTTCCAAGTCATGAAAATGAAAGCGGATGGATGTGGAGAGAACTTAGTGTATGGGAAAAAGAGTGTATAAATGCTGCTGACGCTTTTATTTTTTATAATCACACTCCTATAGCTACACCTTATGTTCTCAATTTTATCCAAGTTTCATCTACCAAGGCTGTAGATAGAAATATTATGTTCAAAATTCATTATTTACGATTGTGGAATTGCTATCGCTCTGAACCAGTAAATGGTTGGGATTATCGTATAAGATCAAATGGTTGGAGTTTATCGGTTTGGAATGATGATATAAAAGAGTGGCAGATCATTCATTCAAATATTCAAAATGAAGGTGATTCTAAATATATTCATTTCAATGACTATAGTGGAAATCCAATCTTAATTGGATATAAGAACACAGTACTCCGCACCGGCATTCGTTACTTCGAGTCCGTACTTGCTTTAAATCAATTTCAGATAGGAATATGCGGTCAGTCCTTAGTCTCAGTTTTCCAAATACCAGATGTAGACAGCCACGCTCCAGTTGAAATAATATTTTATGGTCCTTCGGATTTTAATGGCGAGATGCATATAAACATCTATCCAGCTTCAGTGAGTGATGTTAATAATCGCTCTTTCAATCCAAATATGATTTTAAAAAAGATAACTATTAGTGGAAGTGATTGGAGTGGCAGTCACACGTTGAGATTTAATCCATCTGGTTTTGACACGTTTGCTATTGAACTAAATCCCGAATATACAGGTACAGCACCGAGAGTGAATATTTATCAGTCTCCTACCACTGGTGATGGGCTAATATTTTATGAAAGAACGGTTGCAGGAGAACAAATATTTAATGTAACTCACAATTCTGAAACTATCTTAGCTGAAGTAAAATATAAGACTCCTATGAAGAGTCTAAGAATTAGAAGTTTATTAGATAGAAGTACTGAATTAGTATTTGAAAAATCATTTCTGGGTGAAAATGGTCATTTTAATGATTCTAATTATTATAGATTTAATCCTTTTGAAAGTGGACATGTTGATGATTGTATAGTAGCCAAAGCATCAGGTGCAAGTGTTTATTCTTCACAAATAATTTTAGATTCGGGTGAATGGGTTCAATTTGGATTATATTCCTTAGCACCATTTGCCAACTTTCCCGAAGGTCACTGGAGCGGTAGTGGGGATGTAGATGCTTATATTTCTCTTAATAGTACAACTGATACCAACTATATGTATAAAGTAGTTTTTGCAAATTCTCCGTATATGTTCCCTATTTATAATAGTGGCTGTAATCTTTTAGGAAAAGATCATTTCTATTTGCATTTAGTTGCTACTACTTATACTACAATATCGAACATGGAAATTCAATCACCAGTGAGTTTTGCGAATAAAGATTTTGTTTATCTCTATCCAAATGAAGCAAATAAGATATTTATAGAATATGAGAATCTCAATACCGACGCTACTATGAAATTGAAATGGCGTGATGCTTATCTATGAGAAAAAGAACACGTGCAATTTGTGGAATTGCAATATGTGGATATACAATTTGCGGTGATATTTCATATTATCTACCTACCGTTTCTTCTTCAGATATAAGGGGAGTTGCACAAATAACTACGCCTGATGGATGGTTTACATATTTCTTTCCACTTGTTAGGGCTGAAGTTATTCTTAATCAGCCTTATATTGATGACAGTGCTACAATTACTATAGTACATAATGGACAACTTCTTATAGATTCAGATGTGAGTATTCATCTCGGGAAAGGACTAAAGAAAGTAGTGTTCATGGGCAAAATTAAAAGTGAAACTCAGCGTACAATTATGGGTAAAGGTAATATCGTGTCGGAATTGAATTGTGTGTCTCGATTTGATGAATTAGCACATCGTTATTTAAAAGAAGGAGACCAAAAAGATTATCACGGCACGCTTTCAGAAGTAATACAGCAGTTTATAAGTGTAACAGGTATGGATATAGAGAGTAAATCAGCTAATGATGCTGACATGGTAGATTTAAGCTTTAAATATTGGGAATTATCACTTTTAGATTGTTTATATAGAATTCTTGGTGACAAATGCATGTTGTATCTTAGTGGTAATACATTAGTGATAGAAGATAAGAGTGATGAAATAAAATACACTGTAGATAAAAATTCAAAAATAACGGATATAAATGTAGAGACTTCACAAGAAGATAGTTATAGGAGATGTCATGTAAGGGGTGCTAAAATAGGAGAAGACAGTGCAGGGAATCCAATTTATGTAACAGGAGATGCAGTAGATGAAATGGCTACTTCTAATAAGGAAATATATATAGAAGATGATACAGTGCTAACAGAATGGGATGCAAGGCAGAGGGCAGAACGAGAATTAAAAACAAGAAATGAATTAACAGATGCAATAGAAGTTATACTTGCAGATTTAGTTTATCCAGTATTTGGTAAAGTTCGAGTAAATCTCCCAGGAATTGCAAAAATTCTTGAACTAAAATCACTAAGATATACATTAGATGAAAATGGTTTGTTTACTACATTATACTTAGGAAGAAGCTATAAATCTTTAAGTACAATATTTAGGAGTTTAAAATAAAATGGCTGATTTAGATGTTTGGAAAGATTATGTTACTGTTATAAATGCAGCGAGATTGAAT
>Ga0190331_1000179_pt1 | contig 11582 bp, 10 predicted proteins | sample 48720445_MG_FD_161681 | JGI IMG/M metagenome (GOLD analysis project Ga0190331, IMG submission 161681) | Hydrothermal vent sediment bacterial communities from Southern Trench, Guaymas Basin, Mexico - 4872-04-4-5_MG | ecosystem: Environmental > Aquatic > Marine > Hydrothermal vents > Sediment ... | reverse complement strand
AGTTTAGAGACTCTGACGGATTTTCAAGGGTTGTAGAGATTGAGAAGATAAAAAAAGAGAACGACTATAACCTGAATGTTACACTTTATGTGTTTCCTGAGGAAGAGGTTGAGGAGATAGATGTGACTAAGGAGTGGAAAGAGGTGCTTGATATAGATGAGCAGATTAAAAATGTAACAGAGAAAATAGAAGGGTATTTGAAGGAGTTGGGTATATGAGCGAGATATTTCAAATACTTTCTCTGGATGGTGGTGGCATCAAAGGGCTTTTTTCTGCCGCTATTCTGGCACATCTGGAAGAGGATTTAGAAATTAATATTATAGATCATTTTGATCTGATAGTTGGTACATCTACAGGGGGTATTATTGCTCTTGGATTGGGAGCGGGAATGAGACCCATTGAGATTGTAGAATTTTATGTTAAGAAAGGACCAAAGATTTTTACATCCGGGTTATTAAATAGAATTAAACATTCGGTTAGGCATTTCTTTAAAACCAAGTATGATAATACAAGTTTGAAAAATGCTTTAAAAGAATGTTTTGGGAATAAATTGTTGGCTGATAGTAAGAGACCGCTTGTTATTCCTACCTATAACATTGGAGAAGATGACATCTATCTTTTTAAAACACCACATAATGAACGGCTCAGGCGAGATTGGAAAATTCCTATGTGGAAAGTTGCCCTTGCAACAACCGCAGCCCCAACTTATTTTCCCACTTTTACAGGTGTAGACAACATTCGGCTTGTTGATGGAGGCGTTTGGGCAAATAATCCGATGATGGTGGGAATAGTTGAGGCTATAAGTATGTTTAAGGTACCGCTTAATGCCATCCTTGTTTTAAGTTTAGGAACAACTAATGAAATTAAAGGACGGCCAAAGGCATTGGATCACGGTGGAATTTTGCAATGGAAAAATGAGGCAATAAATGTCATTTTGAGAGGACAAAGTATTGCAGCATTTACCCAAGCTCAACATTTGCTGGGCAAAGACAATGTAGTAAGAATAGATCCAAAAGTTCCTGATAGATTGTTTAGACTGGATAAATTATCTACAAAAGAACTCTTGGCTAAAGCAGCTCACGAAAGTCGCAAGTTTTCACCTGATTTTAAAAAATTTATTAGTCATTTTTCTCCAGAATTTAAACCGCTATATTCCAAAAATAAAGGAGGTTCAAATGAATTATAGTCTAAGAACTAAACTCAACGAATCTTTTGAAAAATTATCAGAGTTACTGGATATTCCCGAAAGTCGTTATAAGCAGGCAGTAGAACGTTATCAAGCAATAGGTAGTTGGTTAGCAAGAGAGGAATCAACCATAGCTAAATATGACCCCAAGATTTATCCCCAAGGTTCTTTTTTGCTTGGTACTATTGTAAAACCAATTACAGATATTGAAGACTATGACATCGATCTTGTTTGTGAATTGGATCTTACAAAAAAAGAAATCAGTCAAAAGCAGTTAAAAGATATGGTTGGAAACGAAGTTAAGAGATATGCTGAAACCAATAATATGAAACATCCTCCTAGAGAAGGCAATCGCTGTTGGACTTTAGAGTATGCTGAAGGTGCTCAGTTTCACATGGATATCTTACCCGCTCTTCCAGATCGTGAGTCATTTAAATTGTTTTTGGAAAGTAAAGGTTTTTCTCCAGTTTGGACTGAATTTGCCATTGCGATCACAGACAAAAGGCATAAAAATTACGAGAAAATTGACGAGGATTGGCTACGCAGCAATCCAAAAGGTTACGCAATGTGGTTTAAAGAACGCATGAAAGTACAATTTGAAAGACAGCGAAAACTTCTTGCAGAATCAATTAAAGCTAATATTGAGGATGTTCCGGAGTATAAAGTAAAAACACCTCTCCAGCAGGCTATTCAGATATTAAAACGACATCGTGACATAATGTTTGTTGATGATCGGGAGAACAAACCTATCTCTATTATTATTACGACCCTTGCAGCTCATGCTTACAACAATGAAGATAATCTTTTAGAAGTCTTAATTAACATTGTAAACGGAATGCCTAAATATATCCAATACAAACAGGGAAAGCCATGGATTTCTAATCCAGTAAATCCGACAGAAAACTTTGCTGATAAATGGATAAAGAATCCAAAACTAAAAGAAAAATTTGAACAATGGCTTAAAAAGGTCAAGACTGATCTTGAAGCAATACTTAGTTCTCAGGATTTACATAATATTATTGAAGGACTCAAGCCTAAATTTGGAGATCGGGTTGTCAACAAAGTGGTTTCAGAGCTTTTACCTGATTATAAATCTTCAGAAGATACAGACAAGGTACCTCATATAATAATTTCCAATCCAAGTAAACCATGGGGAAGAAAATTTTAAACAATAGAAAAGCCTTAATTAAACAGCAATTTGAGGAGTTAGTTCATACATTTCCGAGTCTGAAATTGTACGAGGATAGCCCAGGACATTGGGTAATCCGTGGGAAAATTTCTTTTTCTGCTTCTTTTCAAAATGATACTATCACGGATACCTTTTCAGTAATGATAATCTTGCCGGATGATTATCCGCATTCTCCTCCCAATGTTCAGGAAACAGGAGGACGGATTCCCGCTGATTTTCATCAGAATCAGGATAGAACGCTTTGTTTGGGAATTCCAATCGAAGTAAGACAGCGTTTTAAAAAAGAACCTACACTTTTGGCTTTTGTAGAAAAGTTGCTTATTCCATATTTATATAGCTACTCATATTTTGAAAAATATGGGAAGCTTCCTTTTGGGGAATTTGCTCATGCAGGTAAAGGGATACGAGAGTATTATCAAGAACTGTTTAAAACAGATGATATTTATATTGTGCTTGAGTTATTGAAAATAATGGCTAATGGGAGTTATCGGGGGCATCATTTGTGTCCGTGCAATTCAGGGAAAATTTTACGAAAATGTCATGGGCAATTAATACTTAAACTTTTAAAAGAATATCCTAAAGAGATATTTTTTAAGGATTTTTTATATATTTTAATTAGCCTTGAAGACAAGGAGAAAGATTACATTATGAAAGAAAAGAATTTCACTATGCCTAGAGCTTTCAAAGGAAACTAAATGAAATGGCGCGTACAAAAAACAATCAGGAGAAATATAAATGAACAAGCGAAACAAAATCAAAACTGGATACATACAAACAGAAATTGGAAGGATACCTAAGGAGTGGAAAGTTGTGACGCTAGATGAAATAGTAAAAGAAGATAAATTCGCAATAGTTGATGGACCTTTTGGAACACAACTTCATTCGAATGAATATATGGATTCAGGTATTCCTTTAATCCGAGTTAATAATATTAACAAAGATGGTTTATTTAATTTTGAGGACTTAGTTTATATTTCAGAGATTAAATTTGAAAAATTGAAAAGAAGCGCAGTTTATCCAGGTGATATATTATTAGCAAAAACAGGGGCAACGATTGGAAAAGTGACTATATTTCCTGGGAAGTTTGAGAAAGGATTGATAGCTTCAAGTTGTGCAAAGATAAGTATAGATGAAAATAAAGCTGATATAATATATATCTTTTATTTCATTTTATCTGACTTAGGATATAAACAAATTTTAGCATCATCTACAGGAGCTACAAGACCGACTATAAACTTAACTCCTATTAGTAAAATAATTATATTTCTTCCCCCATTTCCTGAACAGCAAAAAATCGCTGAGATTCTTTCAACTGTGGATCAGGCTATTGAGAAGGTAGATGATTCTATCGCCAAAACCGAACGGCTTAAAAAGGGCTTGATGCAGGAGCTTCTGACCAAGGGTATCGGGCATAAGGAGTTTAAGGATACAGAAATCGGCAGGATACCGAAGGAGTGGGAGGTGGTAAGATTAAAAGAGTCAAAAGAAATAGATCTTATAATGGGACAATCCCCACCGGGAAAAAGTTATAACAAAAAAGGAGAAGGACTTCCATTTATACAAGGCAAAGCCGAATTTGGGAATATGTATCCTTCTCCCATATTATGGACTACTCAACCTACAAAAATAGCAGAAGAAGGAGATATTTTAATTTCTGTAAGAGCACCGGTTGGAGATGTTAATATATGTCCCTATAGGTTATGTATAGGGAGAGGGCTGGCAGCAATAAGAATAAAGGAAGGTTCTAATATATTTTATTTTTATTGGTTTCAAAAAGAAAAACAACGCATTGAAAGTATTGGTAAGGGTTCTACCTTTAAGGCAATCACTAAGGATGAATTATCTAATATTTTTATTCCATTTCCCTCTCTCCCAGAACAACAAAAAATTGCTGAGATTCTCTCAACCGTTGATAAAAGGCTGGAGCTTTTGAGAAACAAAAAAGAAAAAATGGAAAGAGTAAAGAAAGGATTAATGAATGACCTGCTGACAGGAAAAAGAAGGGTGAAGGTATGATACAGAATTACGTTAAAGGCACTTGTTATGTCTTTATAGATGCTTCTAATATTTATCACTCATTTAAGAAATTGGGGTGGAAGATTGATTTCTTAAAATTAAAGAATTATTTTGAAAGTAATGTACAACTTGGAGGGATTTACTATTACAGTGCTTATGATCCGTCTTACTCTAAGCAGCGTAAATTTTTAGACTTTTTAGAAATTATAGGATATACAGTAAGAAAAAAGAAGGTAAAGTTTATAAAAGATTCTAATTTAGAAGAAGGAGGGTTCCACAAAGGAAATTTAGATGTGGAACTAACCATTGATGCGGTACATAGCCGTGATAGATTTCAAACCTTTATTCTGTTTTCCGGAGATAGCGATTTTGAATCTTTGTTAAAGTATATGAAGGCGTATAGAAAAAATTGTATAGTAGTTTCCACAAAGGACCATATTTCTATAGAACTTTTGAAGCAGGCAAAATTTATTGATTTAAAGAAGTTAAGGGGTGAGATAGAGTTGAAAGAGGGATAAAAATAAAAGTCCCTCTGGTTTAACCCAGAGGGAAGTTTTGTTCTGCCCTATCGTAATAGGGCAACATAAATATACAATATAAAGGGTATTTTGTCAAGGTCAATTAGAAAATTTTAGAATACCTTATAAGATGGGTAACTTTACAGAAAAATCTATTGTAGAAGATTATATCGTTCAGAAACTCCAAGAGAAAGGATGGAGGTTTGTCCCTGCTAATGCTCTTGAAAGGGACAGCTATGAAGAACCTTTACTTATTCCAAATCTCAGAAGGGCGTTGGAAAGGATAAATAAAGAATCTGGTATTGGGGATGAGGAAATAAACAAGGCTTTAAATGAACTTAAACTTACCGGTACAGGTATAGAGGGTGCAAAGCGTATCCTTAACTTTTATAAGTTTGGCATTCCAGTGAAGTTTGAGAAAGAGAAAGTGGTAAAGTATATCCAGCTTTTTGATTTTCAATCCCTTGAAAACAACGAATTCATAGTTTCAAGGCAGGTTTATTATTATGGCAGGGAAACCACCTGCCTGTCCGCGGGACGCAGGCAGGTAAGAACAGACATTATACTCTATGTAAACGGTATTCCTCTGGTAAATATCGAGTGTAAAAACCCGACAAGTTTGACTGAAAGCTGGTATACCGCTTACAGGCAGATTAAGGACTATGAACGGCTTGTGCTCGAACTCTATAAATATGTGCAGATAGGAGTCGGGGCTGAGAGTATTGCACGATATTTTCCCATTGTTCCATGGCAGGATGAACCTATGACTCACGAGTGGCACGAGGAAGAGAAAGATTCAATTGACTCCATAGTTGAGATGCTATCAAGAAATATCCTGCTTGATATTGTAAAAAATTATCTCTTTTACAGGGAAGAACGAGGAGAAGCCACCAAAGTCATAACCAGGTATATGCAATACAGAGCCGCTAACAAGATAGTAAATAGAGTTGTTAAAAATTTTAGGGGGGAGGAGGTAAAAAATAAAGGTCTTATATGGCATTGGCAGGGTAGTGGTAAAACCCTAACCATGATCTTTGCCGCTAATAAACTTTACTACATGGAGGAACTTGAAAACCCTACCATATTTTTTATTGTTGATAGAATTGAACTTGAAGAACAGCTTTATAAGGAATTTTATTCTTTAGATATTGTGAAACCAGAGATTATAGGTTCAGTAGATGAACTCAAGAAAATCCTTCAGTTTGATGATTATCGGGGTAAGCGAGGAGTATTTATAACACTCATTCATAAGTTCAGACCAGAGGAACTTAAGGAACTTTATAAAGAACTCGAGGAAGTTACAAGATATAAGGAAACAATTATGAACAGGAAGAATGTAATAGCCTTCATTGATGAGGGGCACAGAACTCAATATGGACTACTGGCTGCTCAAATGAAGAGTATCCTTAAAAATGCTTTTTTCTTTGCACTTACTGGAACACCTATATCAAAAAAGGGAAGAGATACCTACCTGGAATTTAGCTATCCACCAGACGAGGTTTATCTTGATAGATATTTCATAACAGATTCCATAAGAGATGGCTTTACAGTAAAGATTGCCTATCAGCCAAGGCTTGAAGAAAAGGTCCGGTTAAAGAAAGATTTGCTTGAGGCATTTTTGGAGACAGAGTTTGAAGAACTACCTGAGGATGTAAGAGAAGAAATAGAAGATAAGGTTAAAAAGAGGTTGAGTGCTATAAAGGTAGTGCTTGAGAATCCAGAACGAATAAAAGTAATAGCAAAAGATATAGCAGAACATTTTAAGGAGAATATCGACGGGAAGTTTAAAGCCATGGTGGTAGCAGGTAGTAGAAAGGCATGTGTGCTCTACAAGAAAGAACTGGATAAGCATCTACCCCCGGAGTATTCCGAGATAGTGATGACATATACTGTAGACGACGAGCTATTGATCCGCCAGTATGCTGAAGAGCTTATTGCAAGGAATAGTGGCAAAGATATAAATGACATAAGAAAAGCTACCGTGGAAAAGTTTAAAGAGGAAACATTTCCTAAAATACTTATTGTTACTGATATGCTTCTTACAGGATTCGATGCTCCAATTTTGCAGGTTATGTATCTTGATAAACCACTTAAAGAGCACAGGCTTCTCCAAGCAGTGGCGAGAACGAACAGACCATATAAAGATTTAAAAGAAGCCGGTCTTATAATTGATTATGTAGGAATACTCAAGGAATTTAAGAAAGCCCTTGAGATGTATAATGAAGAGGACATTAAACTGGCACTTACAAGCTTCGACGGGATCAGAGAAGAATTTGTCATCCTCGTTAAAGAGATTCTTGAGATACTTAAAGAAGTGCCCAGAAATTATGAAAGGGAAACACTCCTTAAAGCTTGTGAGGTCCTTACCACAGAGAAGGAAAAAGAAAAGGAATTCATTGAGAAATATAAGAATTTAAGAAAGGTCTTTGAACTCCTTGGTCCTGACGATATTAAGCTTGAATATTTTGAAGATTATAAGTGGATTTCAGCAATTTATACATACTACATGAAAATAGTGATACAGAAACCACCTGTTGAAGGATATGTAGAGAGGTATTACGAGAAAACTGTAAGATTCATACATAAGGCTACAGAGATAGAAAAGTTGGAAACAGACCTGCCAATAGTAGCTTTTGACGAAGGATACCTTAAGGCGCTTGAGGAGAGGGTTAAAAGCAGAAAGGAGAAAGCTGCTAACATTCTTTTTACACTAAATAGATTAGTTCTTGTTGAAAGACACAGAAACCCTATTTATGAGTCTCTCGTAGAAAAAGTCGAAAGACTGCTTGAGCTCTGGAAGGAGAAAACAAAGGATTATGAAAGGATATATAAAGAAGGTGAAATAGCAATCAATGAAATAAAGTCTCTTTCTGAAAGACAAAAATCATTGGGCTTTTCTGACCTTGAATATTCGCTACTTCTTGCTCTTGAAGAAAAATTTGGCAAAGATGAAAAGTTGTTAAATGAAGTAAGAAATATATCAGAAGAGCTTAAAAATTACATGTTTCCAGGTTGGTTTAATCAGCCTACCGTAGAAAAAAATGTAGAAAGAGAAGTAAGAAGATTCGTTAGAGGGTTAAAAGGAAAATACAGCATGACTTTGGAAGAAATGGATGAACTATATAAGAAACTTATTGAGAGAGTAAAGAACTATGGAATTTCATAATATTCCATATAAAGTTTCCCATAGAGCTGTGAAGTATCCAAGATTAGAGTTTAAAACAGGAGAACTTCTTATTGTTCTTCCTCTTGGGTCTAAACCTGATATTCTTTTGGATAAATATAAACATTGGATTATCAAGCAATTCAACTTCATAAAAGGATGCTTGGAAAGCACAAAAGATAAAAAGTTAATCAATAGAACGGAAGAAGAATTCAGAAAACTTATCTATTTTCTTGCGAAGGAAACATCCAAAGAGTTAAGGGTTGAATTAAATCACATTTATTTCAGAAAAATGAGGACAAAGTGGGCATCCTTAAGTTCTGCGAAAAATCTAACAGTTAACTCACTTGTGAAATATTTACCAGAGTATTTGATAAGATATGTGATTTTCCATGAGCTGGCTCATATTATAGAGAAAAGACACAATGAGAATTTCTGGGAGATAATCTCATGCAAATTTAAAAATTATCAAAAAATGGAGAGAGAAATGTTCATGTATTGGTTTCTGGTTTCTAATTATTGTAAAAAAGGAGGAAATCATGGCAGAATTTACGGTAAGTGAAGTAGTTGATGGAGATACTTTTAAGGTTAAAAATGGATGGAAGTGGGACAACAAAACAGGCGACACTGTCCGTCCTACAGGTTATGATGCTCCAGAGAAAGGAGAGCCGGGATATGAAGAAGCAAAAGAGAAACTTAGAAGACTAATTTTGAATGAAAAAGTAGAGATTAAGAATCCTCAAACCATAGATGATTGGGGTAGATTAGTAGCAGATGTCTATTACAAAGGGAAAAATCTTGCTGATTACTTTCCAGAATATAAGATTTGATGTAAGATTTTGATTGAGACCAAGATTGTTTTGAAACAAATATATTAAGATTAAGGGTGGTGGGTGGGAATAGATAAGATAAATTCCTTTTCTCTCTTGGTTTTGCCAAAGCATAGGCTGAGAAAGCCTATCAGGGAAGCAGGCACACAAAGGGCGTTGTGGAGGACAGCCGAAGGCTGGCTGAAGTCCGAGCACCGACTTGTCCGCCTCTGGTGGAGACTGCGGGGTGGGTGGGGGTAAATCCTCTCTTACCTGAGATTCTTTTTCTTACATTTATGGGTTGTGTTGGGTAAAATTATTGGAATAATAAAGTTTGGTTCTTCCCTAAATCGGGAGCCAAATTTATTACCACAAACTAAATCTTGAGGATTTTTAGAAGATAATTTTTCTTTTAAATTATCCCCTTCCCGCCCATCCCGAAAATCTGAGTTAGAAAAATTTTGATGTGCGAAATTCCTTGAAAAATAAAGATTTATTTGGATGTTTCCTTTTGAATAGATAATCTCTTTGATAAATTTTTTGATAAAAAGAGTTTTTTCAATTACTTTCTTTTGATGGAAGGTTTTTAGAAAGTGTTGATTAGTTATCTATATAAAGATGAATCTATCTTACTTTTTTTTCTTCATAAAAATTACTCATCCTTCATATATCCAACAAGTTTTCGCATCAAAAAATTTAACCTTACCCCCCTTTAGAAAATACCTAAAAGGCTGTACATCAGAAATCTCACTGTATTTTTTCTGTAAGTCCTCTTTATCTAAAACAGAAATAGCTATTCTTTTAAGTTCTTTATTTCGTAATAATTGGTTTATAATATGTCGATCGTTCCTTGATAAGGAACTTCCGTAAATTACTACACTTTCTCCTAAATTCGGTAAAACGTTGTCATAAATATTACTTAAATATGAACTTCTTCGTATAGCTTTTAACTTTTGCTCACTTGTTCCTTCACTAACTATCAATGGTGAATAGAAATTTTCTTCCCATTTTTTAAAAATAGTAGCCAGTAAATTATCATCTGAATCACCATTTCTTACAATCTTCTCTTCGTTTCCAAAAGCATCTATTGCTAAGGTCAAATTGCCATGTTGATAGAACAATAAAACAGCATGTTTCAAAGCATCATCTGGTTTTCTCAGCCATTCCCAATCATAGCAAAAACGCCTTCCATTTTCATCGATAAAACAATCCTTGATAAGATTTTTTCCTCTTAACTCCCTTTTTTTATCCATTAATGCCCAATAAATGATCAAATCATAATTGAGACTAACTATTGTTTTGAATGAACTCAAATACTTAATAATTTTTCTAAAATGAGGCTTCGCCTCATTATATTCACAGTGCATTTCTCCAATAGTTTTGATTAAGGCTTCACGTAATTTAAAGTAGTTATCTTTTAACTTTTCTGCACCCTCTATATTTAACTTCTCAGCAACAAAATACGCATCTTGCAAAATTCTCAATATTAATTCAAAATCACTAGTCTGAAAATAATTAAAAATTTCTTTAATATTACTATCTAAAAAATCTTTTTCAACAGCTTGTTCTAACAGAGATGTATAAGAAAAATTTTTGCTTATAGCAATACTAGCTCCATTTCCTAAAATAAGTCCATCTTTAAACCCATCTGCAATTTCAGACCATTTATGAATTCTTACTTCCATCCTTAACCACTTCTCTTTCTAGATTTCCTATTACCCTAATTTCTTAAAGTAAATCGTCTATTTTCACATTTAGAGCCTTCGCAATTTTTAGCAGTGTTTTTATTGTCGGATTGTCATTTTTACCCGACTCTATTTTTATAAGCGTGCTATAAGTAATACCTGCTTTTTTAGCGAGTTCTTCTTGGGATAATTTAAGTTGTTTCCTTAATCTTTTGATATTTTGAGCTAATGTACTTTTTCTTGGTATACTTTCAATATATTGCTAATATTGCATTATAATTACATTATATTACTTACAATTTGTTGATATTTTAACTTTAAGGAGGCTAAAATGCAAGAGAAATTAAGATGTGCAATTTATACAAGAGTATCCACGGATAATCAGGTAGAGAAAGATTACAACTCTCTTGAGACACAGAAAGAGAGTTTGATGGCTTATATTCAGGCTCATAAGTATGAAGGATGGGAATTATATGATGTTTACGAAGATGCTGGATACTCAGCCGCTGATTTGAATCGCTCAGAACTCCAGAGATTATTAAATGACATTAGAAGAAAAAAGATTAATATCGTCCTTGTTTATAAAATTGATAGGCTTACTCGCTCTCCTAAAGATTTCTACTACTTAATGGAGATTTTTGAAAAATACAAAGTAGATTTTATCTCAATTACAGAAAGATTTGATACCTCTACTCCTGCAGGAAGGCTTTTAAGAAACATAATGCTTACTTTTGCTCAATTTGAAAGAGAGTTAGCCTCTGAGAGGACAAGAGATAAAATGCTACAAAGAGCAGAAAAAAAGGGATTATGGAATGGTAGTCTCCCACCATTTGGGTATAAGACAGTAAATAAGAAACTTATTCCTGATGAGAAAGAATCTAAAATTGTAAAGTTAATATTTGAAACCTATGTTGAGACAGGATCAATAGCAGGTAAACGCTGATAGGCTGGAAAGATTTGTTTTAGAAAATTTGAAAAGAGTATCTAGAGATGAACCTTATATTGAAAATCTTTGT
>Ga0190331_1000177_pt1 | contig 11602 bp, 14 predicted proteins | sample 48720445_MG_FD_161681 | JGI IMG/M metagenome (GOLD analysis project Ga0190331, IMG submission 161681) | Hydrothermal vent sediment bacterial communities from Southern Trench, Guaymas Basin, Mexico - 4872-04-4-5_MG | ecosystem: Environmental > Aquatic > Marine > Hydrothermal vents > Sediment ... | reverse complement strand
ATTCTTCCCCTTCCGGGTCTAATTATTTCTGCCATAATATACTTACCTCCTTTTATTTTAATTGCCTTTCCATTCACAATTGCATCTGCAACCTTCTTTCTTGCTGAGGAAAGAATCCTGTTGAAAGTTGGTTGTGAAATGTTCATTTTTCTTGCCGCTTCAATTTGACTCAAATTTTCCAGATCTTTCAACTTGAGAGCTTCAAATTCAACCACCGTTAAAATTAATTCCTCAGATTTTCCCGTTCCTTTGGGGATAAAATAATTTACAGTTGGCAAGCCCCTCACTCTTCTAAATCTTATTGGCCTGGGCATTGTTTAATTATTTGCAAAACAAAAATAAAAAAAGAAAAACAACCACCAAGCGAATCTACTTTATTTCTTCCCGCACTCATTTTTTCATTTTTTTGAGTTTTTCCTCAAGGGCTTTTAATTCCTCCTGAATTGCCGTTTTTTCATTCTCAATTGCTCTTATCTCTTCCTGCAAGCATCTCTTTTCTTCTTCAAGCATCTTTATTTCATCCTCTTTTGTTAAGTTTGCCTGTCTCGCAACTGGCTGATTAACTGGAAAAAATCTCCTGAAACCAAAACCTCTTCTAAATCCCAATCCAAGCCCTCTTCCAAATCTAATCCCCGGATTCATACAACCCGGGACACTGTATCCTGCACAATAACCTGCTCCTCTTCCCGTCATGGGACCAAGACCCAAAGGTCCCGTTCCATCTCCTCTAGGCATATTCATCACCCATATGAATATATATTCATAATAGTATTTATAGTTTTCGGTTCTCTTTAATATATAATAATGAATATATATTCATAAAATATTTCAAAAAAAATAAACTTTTCCTTACAGAAGCTTTCTTTATTGCCTGTCTCATTGACTGTTAATTTTTGTTATTTTCGCTTGCTTAACAACCTCTAATAATTCCTTGGCCTTTTTATTTTTCTCAAAATATTTTCTTACTGGTTCGAGAATTTTTATTAATTCTTCTGCAACGGCATTTTTCAAATCCAAAGGATGAAGTTTTCCCTCTTTATATGTTTTTTCTAATTCTTCAAAATTATGAAATTCCATATTTCCACCAAATTTTGATGGTCGTTCTATTTTAAAAATTTCCACTTCTCTGAAGATAATGTGCTTGCAAATATCAATTATTGGATTATTTTCTATAATTTTCTGTGGACAAAAGGCATTAGTTATTTTTCTTTTTATTTCTTCTGGAGAATCATGAATAAATATGGCGGTATCAGGTTTACTTTTACTCATTTTTATTGATTGTAATCCCGCTTGATCACTTCCCATTCTTTTTGATTCCAATAATCCAATTAATAAGTGGTGATGGATGCAAACAGGTTTTTTATAACCTATTTTTTCTGCTACTTCTCTTGATAAAATTGTTGCATGTCTTTGATCCATTCCAAGTTGACATATATCTATTCCAAGTTCAAATGGATCTGCGGCCTGCATTGCCGGATAAAATAATTGTGCAATATATAACAACTCTTTTTCTTCTCTACCCATTATTGTGCAACATCTCAACATTCTGTTTATTGTTGTAAGTTTGGCAACCTCAATAACTTTTCTCCAATATTCTTTATTGTCTATAATATTACTTGTCCAAACAATTTCTATCTTATTTGTATCTATGCCACAAGCCTTCCAGACTTCAATTAAATATTTGCCAACTTGCTGTATTTTTTCTAGATCGCCGTTCATTTTATTATTTATCCATGCAAACCAATCTGCAATTAATAATTTAAATTTACATCCTGCTTTAAGCATATCATTTAATTTAATTGCTCTTAATAAACCAGATCCCAAATGAGCAAGTCCTGAAGGTTCAAAACCATCATAAGCAACCGGATGCTCATTTGTCTGAAGCAATTCCCTCAGTTCTTCCATTGTTATAATTTCTTCCGTCGGAGGTCTCAAAATTAAATCAATTTTTTCTTCTAAATCCATAATTACTCTTTTCTCATAAACTCTTCCAACGGTATTTTTTCCTCTTTTTTCAATATTCTCATTTCATTTAAAATAAGCCAGAGTGAGAGACCTATTGCATATTTGTTTGTCGTATTTAAAGGAATGATTAGATCAACCCCTGAAACATCTGAATTCGTATTGCAGAAAGCAAGAACCGGGACTCTGTTTATGTTTGCCTCTTCGATGGCATTCCGGTTTTCATCAACATTCGTTACAAATAAAACCTCGGGCTCAAAATATTCTTTATTATGAGGGTTTGAGATAATGCTTGAAGTGTAATTCGAAATAACTTTTGCTCCAGTATATTTTCCAAATTTCTCGCAATATTCTTTGTCCAATTCCGTACCGGCAATTAGAAAATTCTTATCCAACAAAAATCTGGCTGCAATTCTTATTCTTTCGTCTATTTTGTGAATGCTGAACATATTTCTGCCTGCCGGTGTTTTCCAGGAGATAAATCTCTCCAATTTTTTGTTTTTACTCATTCCCCCTCTATTCGCTTTATATTTTATATACTCGCTTCTGGGAATTAAAAGTTCCATAACTTAAATTTAAAAATAATTTATGGCAGAGGAATACGAGAGGATATATATTATCCCCTTAAGAAAGGCTAAAAGAAAAGAAAGAAGTAGGAGAGCAGACGCTGCAATCAAAATAATAAAAGAATTTTTAAGAAGGCATATGAAAGTGGAAGAAGTCAAATTAGACAATAAAATAAATGAATTTGTGTGGGAACGAGGAAAACATAAGATTCCAAGTAAAGTCAAAGTAAAGGCAAGAAAAATAAAAAATCTCGCAGAGGCAAATCTTCTTGAGGGCTGAAATATTTTCTGGATTCCTATGATTAAAATAACAGGTAAGCGATATGCAAAGAGAAGTATTCATCAAGAGAACCAAGATATTATTAATAAATTAAAGATATATTATGGCTGAAGAAAAAAAAGCGGTACAAAAAGATGAATCCGAAATTGCAAATTTGCCTTTTCCCCACTCCAGAATAAAAGATATCTTAAAAAGCAAATTAAAGGAGGGTTGCTATATCAAAAAGAAAGCCGCAATAGATTTGAATTTATGGCTCGGAAAACTGGCAGAAAAAATTGCCTCTGAGGTGAGTAAAACCGAAAAGGCTTACATTTCCTCTGAGGATATTAGCAGGGCAATCAACAAGTTTGATGCCGTTGATAAAATAGAAGGTGAAAAAAAAAGAATTGCCGCTCATCTGAATGCAATAAAGGAAGATATAAACAGATTATTGGAAGATTTAGAGAGGGTGTGAACTAAAAGATAAATAAGAAAATAAATTAATTATGGATACAGAGATAATCTATCTAGAAGAACCAGAATTGAAAAATCCCATTTTAATTGAAGGACTTCCAGGAGTTGGCAATGTTGGAAGAATTGCCGTTTCCTATCTGGCGGAAAAATTAGAGGCGAAGAAATTTGCCGAGATATATTCAGATTCTTTTTTTCCTCTGGCAGTCGTGAGCCCAAAAAATGAAATTCTTCCTCTCTGCATAGATCTCTATTATTACAATGGAAAGAAAGATTTAATATTTATTATTGGAAATTCCCAGCCTTCTGATTACAAAGGTTATTATGCTTTATGCGAAAAAATACTCGAAGTTGGGAACAAATTCAAAGTTAAAGAAATCATAACAACCGGCGGTTTTGGAATAGGCGTTGAAAAACAAAAACCAAGAGTTCTGGGAGCCTTAACAGATTTGAGTGATTTAAAAAAACTCAAAAAGGTTGGCGTCTATTTTGAAAAAGAGAATCCGATAGGTTCAATTTTTGGAGTTTCCGGATTGCTTCTCGCCATGGCAAAAATTAAAAAAATAAAGGGCTATTCTCTGCTTGGCGAGACAATTGGTTTTCCCATCTTGACCGATCCAAAAGCGGCGGAAGAGGTTTTAAAAGTTTTAATGAAATTAACCGATGTGGATATTGATTTGAGAGATATGGACAAAAGCGTAAAACAACTGGAATGTTTCCTGAAAAATCTCGAAGAAAAAACAAAGCAATTATCGCAGCAACTTCATAAACCAACAAAAATTTATTCTGAATACATTGGATGAATCAAGAGGGCAATCGCTTCCAAAGTGAATAACTTATGAAAATAGAATACGTCGCCTTCGATTCTTTCGGCGTCAAATCAAGTTGCATTTTTGTTGAAACAAAGGATGTAAAAATAGTTGTTGATCCGGGAATTGCCGCCGAAACCAATTCCTTTCCTCTTCCCTTGGAAGACAGGCTCGCTCTGGTGGAAAAATACAAAAAAAGAATTGAGGTCGTTTGTTCTAAGGCAGATGTAATCGCAATATCTCATTATCATTATGATCATTATCAACCAATTAAAAATTGGTATAAAAACAAAATTCTGCTAATCAAAGATTTTAAAAACAAAATAAATAAAAGCCAGCAAAACAGAGCAAAGCAGTTCTTGCAGAAGATTATCCCTGTCGCAAAAGAAATTAAAATTGCCGATAACAATAAATTTGAATTTGGAAATACGGAGATTAAATTTTCAATACCTCTGTGGCATGGGGTTAAAAATACTCCTTTGGGCCATGTTTTGATGACTGAAATTTCAACAAAAAAGGAGAAGTTAATTCATTCTTCAGATATAGACGGCCCTTCCATCTCAAGTTATGCCGACTTAATTATAAAAGAAAAACCAACATTGTTAATTCTCGATGGAGCTCCAACATATTTGCTTGGATATATTCACGCTTATTACAATTTGTGTCTGGCAATTTTGAATTTGAGAAGAATTATCAAAAGCGGAAAAGTAAAAAAGATAATTTTAGATCATCACGCATTGAGGGATTACAGATACAAAGAGTTTTACTATCTTGCTTTTGAAGATGCAAAGAGGAATGGAGTAAAATTGCATACTGCAGCTGAAGAAGTTGGCATTGAACCCCGTGTTTTATCCGGATTAAAAAAATACGGGAAAACAAAGTGGAAAGAATGGGATAAAATAAGAGAAAAAAATCTGAAACAGATTCTGAATAATGCAGAAAAAAACGATCTGCTCGAAAGCAAAGATATAGAGATGATCAAAAAAGAAATAATCTAATTTAAAGTTTTTATATAATAATGGAATTGACGAGATTTGAGCTCGCGAGAATAATAGGGGCGAGGGCGCTACAGTTGTCTTATGGAGCTCCCGCTCTGGTAAAGGCAAAGGGAAAACCGATGGAAATAGCCGAACTTGAATTAAAAAAAGGCGTGCTTCCAATTGTCGTTGTTAGAGAATAATTTTGGATTTCTTATCGTCTCATTTCTTTGTTCTTGGCGAAGTTTTTTTAGTTGATTTGGCCGATATATTTCTTTTTTGAAAAAGAATATAATCGCAATAATTCTCTCCAATTTTTATTCCGTTTTTTATTCTTCCCGTTTCCTCAAAACCATATTTGTTCAACAAATTTATTGATGGTTTGTTAATTTCAATAACCCAGGCAATTATCTGCTCTGCATTTCTATCCCCGAGATGGTCCAACAGTTTTGAAAGCAAAGCCGAGCCAAGTCCCATTTTGCGGTATTCTTTCTTGATGCAATAACTGATTTCCCATACGTGATCCTTCTTCCCCTGCTTTCTTGTGGCAGAAGAAAAACCCACAATTTCGTTATTTTTGAGGCAGACAAACATGAGTTTTCTGTTTTTCTTTCTCAGATAATTTTCAAACAAGTTTTTTTCTTCCTTTAAAGTTCTTTTCTTGTTTCTTGCAAAATAAATTCCCTCTTCAACGATGGAGTTCAGCAACTTATTTAATTCTGGAATATCTTTTTTTTTCAATTCTCTTATTTCCATAAAAATATATAATAAAGATTCCTTCAAACAAATCTAAAATAAATAAAAAAAGGGAAAATAAACTATTTCTTGGGCACTACGTCTATGCAAACTCCCGCAGCAACGGTCTGACCCATATCTCTGATTGCGAATCTAGCCAATTGCGGAAAATCGCTCTGTTTCTCAATTACTACGGGTTTTGTTGGTTTGACTTTTATTACCGCTGCATCTCCCGTCTTTATGTATTCCGGTTTTTCCTGTACAACCTGACCCGTCTTTGGGTCCATCTTTTTAATTATTTCCGTTATGGTGCACGTTACCTGTGCCGTATGTATGTGAAAGACCGGAGTATATCCCGGAGCAATGACTGTTGGATGATTTAGAACAATTATCTGTGCGGTAAATTCTTCTGCAACTGTTGCTGGATTGCTTGGATCACAAACAACATCGCCCTTTTTAATATCTCCCTTGCCAACGCCTCTTAAATTGAAACCAATATTGTCTCCCGCTTTTGCTTCTGGTAATGGTTGGTGGTGCATCTCTATTGATTTGATTTCCGCTTTTATTCCCGCTGGCATTATGACCACCGTCTGATTTTGTTTCATAACTCCAGTTTCTACTCTGCCAACAGGGACAGTTCCCACACCTGTAATTGAATAAACATCCTGAACAGGCAGCCTCAAAGGTTTGTCCATAGGTCTAGTTATTGGCTTTATATTATCCAAAGCTTCAATAAGTGTCTGGCCCGTATACCAGCTCATATTTTCGCTTTTCTTGACTATATTGTCTCCCTTATATGCTGAAATGGGCAATACTTTAACGTCTTCCAGTTTATAACCCACACCGCGCAGAAGATTCTCTACATCTCCCTTAACTTCTTTATATCGGGATTCGTCGTAATTCACTACATCCATTTTGTTTATTGCAACAATCATCTGACCAATGCCCAATATCTTTGCTAAATAAGCGTGTTCTTTCGTTTGTTCCTGAATTCCTTCTTTTGCTGAAACAACCAGAATGGCAATATCTGCCTGTGATGTCCCGACTATCATATTCTTGATGAAATCTCTGTGTCCCGGTGCATCAATTATTGTGTAGTAATATTTCTGTGTATTAAATTCCTTAAAAGCCAGATCTATTGTAACACCTCTTTCTCTCTCTTCCTTTAATTTGTCCATTACAAATGCAAACTCGAACGTTTCTTTCTTTTTTTCTTTTGCTTCTTCCTTCAATTTTCTCAATGTCTCTTCTCTTATTGCTCCCGTATCAAAGAGCAGTCTTCCCACTAATGTTGATTTTCCGTGGTCTATATGCCCTATTGTAACTAAATTTACGTGTTCTTTTTCTGCCATAAGTAGTATTAATAAAATTTTAAATAGGATATATTTTTTAAAAATGGGATAAAAATGTCTGAAATCTATAAGAAAGCGGCAAAATAGGCAATTGAAATTATAAAGATATTCTTTGAGGGTTCTTTATTTTTTAAAAATTCCTCTTACTGGCTTCGTCTTTTCCAATCTTCTTCCGCCAACAATTGCTATTCTAAAATCTTTTTTTAATTTCTTAAGTAATTCTGTTTCCCTCTCTCTATTATAAAATTTCATAATATATACTTCATAAGTATTATACTTAATAAGTATTTATAAAAATTTCCTTAAATTCCCCAAATCAAAGCATTAAACTTTAAATTCTTCTTCTCTATCAACAAATTTTAGTATCACAATACTAAATATTATAATACTTATATATTTAAAACTAGTATTTGCCCATCTGGACTCCAGTTTCAATAAAGGAAAAATAATTTATTATGTTGGAAGAACAATTGGAAAAGTTCATTGCAAAGTGAAAAATGAAAAACAGAATTTTATTGAATGTCTTTATAATTAGAAGAAAACCTTCAGATTAATTATTCCGAATTATTATGGAGCAAAGTATTTTGGATTTGATTAAAAAAGGAGAATCTGAAACTCTTGAGTTTAAAGAAACACTAAAATTAGATAATGAAATTGGGAAAACAATTTCGGCCTTTTCAAATACAAAAGGTGGAATAATTTTAATTGGTGTTTCTGATTCTGGAAAAATAATCGGAGTAACAATCGGGAAAAATACAATAGAAGAACTTGCGAATTATATAAAAAGAAATATAGACCCAAAAATTTATCCATCAATCAAAGTTAAAGAAGTAGAAAATAAAAAAATAATTTTTATAGAAATTCAAGAAAACAAGGAAAAACCTGTTTTCTTTAAAAATCATGCTTACAAAAGAGTTGGGAAAACAAGTCCGGAGATGAGTTCCAGTGAGATTAGAAAATTGGCAAAGGAAAGCGGAGAGAAAGTTTACTGGGATGAACAAATTTGTGAGGAAGCAAGTTTGGAGGATATTGATGAAGAAAAAGTACGTTGGTTTTTGAGAAAGGCAAAATATGAAAGAAATTTTGATGTTGAGTTAGAAACTCCAGTTAAAGAAGCCTTAGAAAGATTAGAATTGATAAAAAATGGAAAATTAACAAATGCCGCAATTTTGTTATTTGGAAAAAATCCGCAGAAATTCTTTTTACAGGCAGAAACAAGATGTGCAAGGTTTAAAGGGACAGAACCTTTAGAATTTATTGATATGAAAGTCTTTGGTGGGGATATTATCAACCAACGTGATAATGCTATTGAATTTGTGAAAGAACATATCAAACTTCATGCTAAGATTGTTGGAACAGAACGGGAAGAAACATGGGAGTATCCTATTGAAGCAATACGGGAAGGAATAACAAATGCAATTTGCCACAGGAGTTATGATGTGTTAAGCAATGTGCAGATTAGAATATTTGATGATAAGATTGAAATTTGGAATCCAGGAACACTACCGGAAGGGCTTACAATTGAAAAGTTGAAGGGTAAACACGAATCTATTCTAAGAAATCCTTTGATTGGAAAATGTTTCTTTCTGATTAGATTTGTAGAGCAATGGGGAACTGGAACAAATAGGATTATCAGAGAAACAATTGCCCATGGTTTACCAGATCCTGTTTTTGAAGATACAAAAACAAGTTTTATTCTCACTTTTAGAAAGTATCTAATTAGTGATGACCTACTTATGGAATTAAATGAAAGACAGAAAAAAGCAGTTGAATATTTGATAAAACATGAAAAAATAACAAACACCAGATATCAAGAAATTAATAAAATCTCAAAGCAAACAGCTACAAGAGAATTAAAAGAATTGGTAGATAAAAAAATATTTGTTAAACATGGGGAAACCGGAAAAGGTACTTATTATACTTTATTTGAAAGGGCTCACAAAGGGCTAACAAAGGGCTCACAGGAATCTATTTTAATGAATAAAAAAGGTGAAAAATGAAAGAAGACAGAATTTTAATTGCCGGAGGAGGGGGTTTTGTGGGAAGAAATCTGATCAGAGTGATGATTAAAGAGGGTTTTAAGCCGGAAAATATTGTTGTTATTGACAAAGATAATTTAAATTTTATTAAAAAATACAAAGTTAAAATTGTCGTTGCGGATTTGTCAGAAAAGGGAAAGTGGATGAAGGAATTTAAAAACACAGATGTTGTTATAAATCTGGCTGCGCAAATTTCTTCTCCAGACTATGAACCCTTCAAAAAAAATAATATTGAGTCCACAAAGAATATTATTGAAGCTATGAAAAAGTTTAAGGTGAAGAAGATTCTGCATTTCAGTTCAGCGGCGGTTTTGTCTGTGAGAAAAGATTTTTATGCGGAGACGAAAAAAGAAGGAGAAAAACTTGTGATTAATTCGGGACTAAATTACTGCATTTTAAGACCTTCCTTAATGTACGGCCCCACGGATGATAAAAATATTGGTTATTTAATAAATTTTGCAAGAAAATTTCATTTTTTGCCAATTCCGGGAAATGGAAAATCCCCAAGGCAACCAATTTATATTGACGATATCTGCAGATTAGTTATAAAGATTTTGAATAATTTTCCAAAAAACAAAATAATAAATGTGAATGGAAAAGAAATCATCTATTTCAGAGACATGGTTAAAATTATTCTGAAAGAAGTAGGTGGTTTTAAATTCAGATTGTTTTTGCCTGTCAAACTTTTCAAAATTGCCATGATTCTTTATCAAAAAATAATCGGCGAGAACAAATTCACCACAGATCAGGTTGATTCTCTTACAAGCGGAGATGTATTTGAAATTTATCCCTGGTGGGAAGAATATCATATAAAAACAACTTCTTTTGAGGAAGGAGTTAGGAAGATGATTTAAAAAATTCAAATATCTATTTTTTAACATTGGCTATAAGCCAGGAACTTGATTGAATTTTTTCTCCACCAACACCAAAAACCATCTTTATTCCAAATTTTTCACAAATTTCTTTTTCAGGAATATTGTCTATAGTTCTATCTCCTCCTTTTGCAAATATATCTGGTTTCAACATTTCTAATGTCTTGCACACAGACAAATCCTCATCCTTTGATATTACAACCTCATCAACAAACTCCAAAGATTTCAATATCTCTTCTCTTTCATTCACAGGCATAAAAGACCTTCCTTTTTTCAATTTCGCTTGCTTGTCATTATTTAGAATTACAATCAATTTATCCCCAAGTTTTTTCGCTTCTCTCAAATATCTTATATGTCCAATATGCAAAGGATCAAAATATCCGCTTGCTACAACAGTTTTCATAATTTTTATAAACTAATTTTTAAATTCTAATTCTATTAGAATAAAGAAAGTGGTGTTTTTATTTATGAAGAAAACCTTATTAATTTTCGCATATTTTTTTCCTCCTCATGTTGGGGGTGGCGAAACTCATGTTTACGAATTTGCAAGACATTTGAGTGAGAAGGAGTATAACATTGTAATATTTACACCAAATATTCCAAAAACCAAAGAAATAGAAAAAATAAAAAATAATTTAAAAGTTATAAGATATCCCTCTATAGAATTGATGGGAAATCCTGTTCCGAAATTTTGGAAATTGAAATTCTGGAATTTATTTAAAATTGCCATTAAAGAAAAACCCGATTTTGTAATGTCAAGAACAAGATTTTTCTTTCCAAGTTTTTTCTGTTTTCTGTTTGCAAAACTAACCAAAACAAAACATATACATGTCGAGCAGGGAAGCGATTTTTTAAAGACCGGAAACTGGTTTAAAGATAGAATAGCGAAGATTTACGATTTAACCATTGGCAAGCTAATTTTAAGTAAAGCCGATTGTTGCGTTGCAATTTCTGATGCAGTATATAAATTTGTGAAAAAATTCAGAAGCAGGAAAATATTTGTTATTAGGAGAGGTTTGGAAATAGAAGAAATGGAAAAAATAAACCCAGACAATTTTATTTTAAAAAATTACAGAAACAAAATAAAAATCTGTTTTGTTGGAAGATTAATTTACTGGAAAGGTTTGCACAATGCCTTAAATGGTTTTATGCAATTACCCGAAGAATTAAAAAGTAGAAGTATTTTTTTTGTTGTAGGTTCGGGTCCTGAAAAAAAAGATTATAAATCAAGATATAAAAATCAGAATATCAAATTTTTTGGAGAAGTCAGCAGAAAGAAAGCTTTATCTGTAATAAAATCGTGCGATATATTCGTTCATTCAACGATTTCTGGGGGAGGTTTGTCTTGTTCTCTCTTAGAAGCAATGTGTTTAGGAAAAGCAATTGTTGCAACTCCCGCTGAGGGAGCTAACGAAGTAATTTTTAATAACAAGACAGGAATTTTATTGAAAGAGTCTTCGCCAAAAGAATTTAGAAAAGGATTTGAAATTTTATTAGAAGATGAAAAATTACGGAAAAAATTGGGAGAAAACGCGAGGAAATATGTTAAAGAAAATTTTT
>Ga0190331_1000171_pt1 | contig 11664 bp, 10 predicted proteins | sample 48720445_MG_FD_161681 | JGI IMG/M metagenome (GOLD analysis project Ga0190331, IMG submission 161681) | Hydrothermal vent sediment bacterial communities from Southern Trench, Guaymas Basin, Mexico - 4872-04-4-5_MG | ecosystem: Environmental > Aquatic > Marine > Hydrothermal vents > Sediment ... | reverse complement strand
GAGTACAAGCTTATAATTAATTATAATGAAGAGGAGTACACAATGCCTTTACTGATAAGTTCTAAGCGGAAATATGCGCCTCCTGAAAAAAAAATCTCTGATTCAAAGCTTAAAAAAATAGTTATTAGCAATGAAAAGATTTATCCCTTAAAAGATGTTCTTGGCTTGAAATTAAACTGGCTCTGGACCTATATCCTTTTTAGTGTAATAATAAGCATTGCTCTTAGAAAGGTGTTAAGAGTATACTAGGTAATACTGATACCTTCTTCTCCTCTTCTGAGGAATTACTGTTTGTTAGCATTCGTAAGCTTTATAAAGACTTTATTATTCTCGAGAATAAAAATGCCAAGACCAAGGTATAGGTCAAGAAGTCTTAGAAGAATCCAGAAAAAGACGCCTGGAGGCAAGACTAAGCAGATTTATAAAAAGAGAAAACCAAAAACACATAAATGCGCTGAGTGCGGTGCAGAGCTAAAAGGAATCCCAAGGCTTAGCCCTGCAAAGGCAAAGAACAGCCCAAAAACCAAGAAAAGACCAGAACGCCCTTATGGCGGCTTCCTCTGTTCAAAGTGTGCAAGAGAAAAGCTTAAGAAAGAAGCAAGATTAGAACATGAATCAGCGCACTGAAAACAAAGGAATAAGAGCGGAATAAAATAAATTACTAAATAAAAATAAATAATAATAACAAAATAAAAAAAATCCAAGAGAAAAGGCATCCGCATAAAGGTTTTTGGTGACAAAAACCTGGCGAAATCTGAGGATGCTGGGGTTTGAAAAAAATGTATCAGATCGGAAGAGTGTGTCTCAAGATAGCAGGAAGAGATGCAGGTAAGAAATGCGTAATAATAGATGTGATTAACACGCATTATGTGATGATAGATGGCGAAACAAGGAGGAGAAAGTGTAATGTTAAGCACCTAGAACCTCTCGGGACTGTACTAAAGGTCACTAAGAACGCTCCTAGAACCGAGGTTGTGAGGCTATTCAAAACCCTGAATATTGAGCTTAAAGAAACAAAACCAAAGAAAAAAACAGAGCGACCCAAGAAGCTAAGAAAAAAGAAGATAAAAACAGCTAAACAACCAACAGATAAGACGTCTGGGGAGGAAGAGAAGAAGATTAAACAAATTAAAGAAGCACAAGCACCTATTTCATCAGAGAAACCCAGAAAATAATAATAAACCCCAAGCACAAGCCTAACTATAACGAAAACAAAAAAAACAAAAAGGAAGATAATAATAAATAATAATAGGAGAACAATAAAAAAATAGGCTTAATAATCCCTTTTTCTTTGTATCAGACCCGGTCTTTTACTCTTCTTCCTTTTCTTTTCTATCTCCTCAAGCAGCTTTCTTACAGCTTCCTTCGGAGTCTTAGCACCCAGTATCTTCTCGGTTTTTCGCTCATCAAAATAAATACCTGTAAGAGTCTTAGCCATCCCCCCACTCGTAGTAAGAGCAACAATAGGGATGTCCTCTATATAAGCATAAGTTGCTTCATTAAGAGTGCCTGCTCCTCCCCCAACAATAATAGCGCCATCACAGCTATTAAGATTAATAGCGTCTCTTGACCATCCAATACCTGTAGCTACAAGAGCATCACAATACTTGTTATGATTCTCCATTTTCTCCCATGGAAGTATGCCTAGGGTGAGTCCGCCATGCTTTTTTGCGCCTTTCATAGCAGCCTCCATAACTCCATGACCCCCTCCTGTGACAGTGACCGCCCCTATTTTTGCAATTTCTTCACCGACCTTCTCTGCCAGGCGATAAGCTTTTTTTGTGCAGATCGACTTGCTACTCCCAATAACCGCTATTTGTAACCTACGACCCATTCTTATTCACCCTTCACTTTTTTTCTTTTTTGAATAGTGCTTTGTAAAGCTCTGTTAGGTTTAATTCAAAACCAACAACAGGCATTTCAAGTTTGAAGTTTTCAAGAACTTCAGGGTTTATTTCACCTATGTACGCAACCTTTTCACCCTTAACATTTACTCTACCACACCTCCCTTTAATAAAAGAAGGATGATCTGTTTTGTTAAGTGTGTAAACAACCCCGAGCGTGTCAAACAAGAATTCTAGGGCTTGCTTTGCATTTGTGAAAGTAGCGTCTTTTGCAGCTAAACAATACCCGAGCCTTACAGGATTCCTTGTTCTTGTTTCAGCAGAGTCATCCCTTACAACCACTTCCCCTATCTCAAATATTTGTTGCGGGTACTCTTTATTTGTGTTTTTTGATAAGAAGTCTAATAAGCTTGGCAGAAGCCAAGTTCTAAACACGCACCAATTCTTTGATACAGGATTCTCTATTTCAACAACATCCATTGAGACCAGCATCTTCTTCAGAAGTGTTTCTTTACTCGTAAGCGTGTAATTCATCACCTCCTGAGCACCAAGACCTATCAGGGTATTAGCAACTGAAGAAGCAAATTTATTTATTGGTGTGATTCCTCCTTTGAAACCAAAATTAATTAGTTCTGGTTCAATCTTATTGTATCCATAACTAATTATGACGTCCTCCACGATATCTGCGGGGTGCATTATGTCCTGGCGGTACGCAGGATAAAATACCTTCCTGCCTTTCACACTATAACCCGCTTTTTCTAATAATTGTTTTATCTCCTCTCTGCTTAGGTTTAAACCACTCCTCTTATTAACATACTCAAAATCAAAAAGGATGCTCTTCTCTGAGAAGTCTGGTGTGATTATTCTTCTTTTCTTATTCTTTTCAGGTAGGCGAATCTCAACGCTTTCTAATTTTCCTCCTCTATCAACAAGAGCCATGCATATAACATTTAGGGCTGGAAGCAAGAACTTAAAATTAAAACCACTGCACTCAATGAATAAGTCCTTAGTCTTCTTTGTCACCTTTCCTGTATAATCAGAATTAATAATAGGAGGCATGGAAAGAACTTCTCCAGAGCTATCTATGAAAACAGGGTATTTATCTGCTTTTTCAAGCAAATAACCATATTCTTTTCCTTTGGGGTGCTGAGCAAGTATTTGTTTTAAAGTAAGCTTCTTATCGAAGTCCAAGGGAATAAACTCCAGTTCGGTAGGCGCATATGCTTTGTAGTATATAGGGGGGCTTATCCTCTGCAAATCATATACTCCTATAGCGACTTCCCTTCTTTTCGAACCAAAAGTCTCACACACCTTCTCCTGTAACTGTATCATCTGAGATAAAACACTATCTGTGATGCTTAAGCCTCTTATAACCGCACAAACAGTCAAAGGTCTTATTTTTGCCAAGTTCTTATCCACTATTACCTGTACACCGGATTGTTTTATTCTAGGAGTATTATCCCTTCCAAGACCTAATTGTCTTTTTATTTCACGAGCAATTCCTTCTGCACTCCAAAAGTCAGGTCTGTTCGTGTCAGCTATTTCAATCTTTATCAAACCACTCTTCTTATCCCAAGCTTCTATTTCACCCTTTACGTACATTAAGGCTTCTTCTAGCTCCCTTCTTCCAAGTTTTTTTCCAATTAGACTACATAAGTCCTTATAATTAACCTCTATTGTTGGCATTACAATCCTCCTTTTCTGCTCCTTCGTAGGAAAGCAAGATCCTGTGAAAATAAATCTCTTATATCCCGCACACCGAGCTTTAACATAGCTAATCTATCAATACCAAAACCCCAAGCAATAACAGGATCTTTTATGCCTAATGGCTCGGTTAGTTCCGGTCTAAAAATACCTGCTCCTGCGAGTTCCATCCACCCAAACTCAGGATGCCTTGCTGATACTTGCACAGATGGCTCTGTGAAAGGGAAATAATCAGGAAAAAACTTTATTTCCTTTGCTCCTGTCATCTCAACCACAAAATCTTTGAGTAAGCCTAACAAATGCTTAAAGTTAAGATTATCCCCAATAACAAAGCCTCCTAGCTGGTTAAACTCCACAGCATGGGTTGCGTCAATCACATCTGGTCTAAAGCACCTCACTAATGAGAAATATTTGCCAGGGACCTCAATCTTTTGGATTAGATACCTGGGTGAAATCGCGGTGTCATGTGCTCTGGGCATAAGCTGAGAAGCAATTTTTTCACTCCACTTATACTGCCAACCCTTAGATCCTGTGTTAGCGCCGTTCTCATGAGCTGCTCTCACAGCCTCCACAACCTTTCTTACAGGAAGCCGCCCATACCGAGGCTTCTTTATACGATAAGTAGCGCTCCACGTCCTCGCAGGGTGATTCTGAGGCTGAAATAACGCATCAAAATTATAGAACTCTAACTCTATGATAGGCCCCCACATCTCCTTAAATCCCATCTCAACAATCCTTTGTCTTACATTCTCAACGAACTCTGCGTAAGGATGCCTTTTACCCCCGTAGACTTTAGGCACCTTTGCATTGATATCATACCCTCGGAACTCCTTGTTCCTCCAAGAACCTGTTTTAAGCATGGCCGGAGTGAGTTTCTCAATGCTTCTCACAGAACCAAGATTACTAGTAACAAGTTTTTTTCCAAGGTCTGAGAGAATAATAAACCATTCTTTTTTTAAGACCTGTTTAAGCATATCTTTACGTTTTCTCAGGTTCTCAAATGCGAACCGCTCTTCATCTCTTAACTTCGCTGTCTCAATTTCACCTTCAGATATTCTCTTTAAAAGCTTTTCTTCCAAAGACCCTCTTTCAAGGAATTTCCTTCCATTATCATTAATACTGATAACCATTCCTTTCCCAATATGTATGGCTGCTTTGCTTTTTAAAAGCCCTATACAAGCATTCACTTCTTGTTCTGTAAGACTTGTTTCTTCCTTTATCTTACTCAGCAGCTTTGCTTTGTTCTTGATGCTTGTTAAAAAAGCCTTCTCTGGGAGTCCTCTTTCCAAAGCTTTCATCCCGTTCTTTCCAAGCCTAAGAACTTCTTTCACATCCTCTTTTATCTTAAGCACTTCTTTGCTCTGGAGCCACTGTAAAGCCCGCATAACCTCAACATCTTTTAAACCGCTCTTCTTCACGAGTTCAGAGAAAACAGAGGTGTGTCTGAGCAAAGGAATTATCCTTCTTTCAAGAGGATGCAACGTCTTGATAAGCTCTTTAATATCATTCATATATCTCTTTTGTTATTGAATAGAGGTATATAAAAGTATTGGTTGGTTTAAATAAGAAGAAACAGTGGTAAGGAGAAAAAGGCCGCACCTATAAAAATTATTAGTGAAAAAATAAAAAAATTCTTTTTTACTTCTTTTTGGGGTTCAGACCTTGGCTTTAGCCTTCTTTTTCATGGATTTCCATGCAAGTTCAAACATCTCTTCAAGAGCTTTTGCAAAGAAGGGAGTGTTAATCCAAACACCTATGTCGTAGGTTGGGTGGACCTCTGAGTCATCCATTATCATAAAAATTAATTCTTTACCGTCAACAATTACAAACCTTGCTTTGCTGTTAGTATGCCTAATCTCTGCAACACCCGCCATGTCTTTCACTGCTTTCTCTGCTTCCTTAGTAGTTATAGGAGCAGCTATTCTTATCTTAACCCCTCTCTTCTTTATCTGTTCAAAGACATGTTTTAGACCTTCAATTTTTCTTACTAAGCCCGAGGTGGTGGTCATTATAGTGACTGTTTTCTCAGCGTTTCTAATCGTTAATTCTAAGTGGTTATACAGGTTGTGTCTGCCTTTTAAGGATCCTGATAAGTCAGAAGGCTCTATTAGCTCCACTCCTTGAGTGTGCAGGGAGTTAAGCTCTTGTATGACATCTGTTTTTTTCAGATTTTCCAGTCTCTTCACTCTCTCCTCTGCTTCTGCTTTCATATTCTTTTTTACACGCTCCACCACTTCTTTTGGTGGTACAGCTATGTATTTTATTGGCTTGCCAAGCTTCATGCCTACGAAGCCTTTTTTTTCTAGGCTTTCAAGGATGTCGTAGCTTCTGCTTCTCGGCACATTGGCTATGTCGCTTAGTTCGCCTGCAGTACTCACCCCTCTTGATAGAAGAGCCGTCCATATCTTTACCTCGTAGAGGTTAAGACCAAAGTACCGTCTCAACTTTGTTAGAAACTCTTCTTTTACAATCATATTACTACCTCCGTAAAGTAGGTTCGATCACCCCTTTTTAATATCAAAAACTCATAACTACTATTTATATGTTACTATTTTTTACACTCTAATAATGGTTTCATATTCGCACCTCTTGAACAATGACGAAAATAAATGGGGCGCTGCGGGGGCAAAGGAAAAATTAAGGAAAATAAAAACTAAGAACCACGGTGGTGCAGCGATAGTGTATTAAATACTATGCTTGTTTGGTTAAAACATAGAATATTTCTCCTGGGATTTCAAAGATTGTGATTTTATAGCCGAGCTTCTTAACAAACCTCTCAAACCACGTCCTTCTCTCTCTTCTTATCCTCTTCTTACCCCCCAGACTCTTGGTTGAGAAAGAAACAACTATGAATCTCGCAGGGATGCTTCTTAACAGATCTTTACTTATATTCTTCTTTATAGCTTCAAGTGAGTCAACGGTTTTTAATAAGAATACAACATCCTCTTTTTTAATAATCTCTTTTAGCTTGTCTTGACAGTCTTTTGCTAAATCAACCCTTTTTATTACCCCTTTAATTCTCATAATCTTAAAGTACTCCTTAATGAACTCAAGATCTTTCTTTGCTAAATCACACGCAACATACTCTGGTTTGAACTTAATGTAAGGATAACTAAAGGGATTTAATCCGCAGCCTAGATCAACAATCCTTTTAGGTACGCCTATTATTTCGAAAATTCGCTTATAGACTAACGCGTAATAAGGCAGCCTTTCCTTGCTTGATTTATGCGACTCTAAGATTTTATTATGGTTCTCTAAACAAGGATTCTTTCTGAGCTTATCTAATAATTCGCCTAGTTTGAAGTGCTCTTTTAGGATGAAGACACCGTAAACCTCTCTGAGTTCAGCTCTTACTGCTTTTATAATCTCTTTATACTCTTTTGCACGTTTGAGGTTAAACTGCTTTCTTTGCTCTAACTTTTCTTTTATTCTCTTATGTTTCTTAAGAAAGATTTTTATTCTCTCAATTACAAACTCCTCATCAAGGTTTCTAAGCTCTTTTTTGGTAAGAACATCCTTTGCTATGAATCTGATTAAGTCTTCCATCTTAGAATACCTGCAATGCCACCAAGCCCAATTAATTTCTTTTCTGCTTCTTCGGTACTAAGGATGTGCACGTCTGCACTCATTTTCTCTGCGAGTTTCATCAAACCTTCTACTTCTATGTGTTTCCCCTTCTCTCTTGCTCTTTGCATAAAGTCATAGCTTACAAAAAGCTCTTTCACAGCGCCAAGCCTTATTTTCTCTCCACACTCTTTTTGACCGTAACAGGCTTCATCCTTTGCAATGGCTTTTAGCAGGGCTTCAATCATGCCTAGCTCTTTAGCTGCTCTATCACTTTCAAGTACCTTGAATAACTCGGGTTTCTGCAAAACTTCTTTTATTGCTGTTTCCTTAACATCAGAGCAGGTTGAGAGCGTTATTTTTTCTTTTAGCTCCTTAGGCATCTCTTTCATCAAGTACTCTTTCCAGAAGCTAGGACTAGCTATAATGATGTTATCTGGTTGAAGCCTCTTATTATATTCTTTTAGCTTCTCAACTATTTGGGTGTAAAAATTCTTTTTTTCAGTGGTTTCAATATTCTTCTTTGGCACATCTCCTTTAATACTCCCAAGAATCTCAAATCCGTGGTTTTTAAGAAGGGCAAAGAGAGCTTCTTCTCTATCCATTAATACTACGAGGATCTTTGTTCTAATATTCTGGGTTGCTTCTCTTAATTTCTCAAGCTGGTAACCAAGCCACTCCGGCTTTTTTATAGTCACCACGCTCCCTGGTTCAAGCTTAAAAGTGTGGTGACTGCCTCTAGGCACCTCTTCAGGTCCTTTTAGGATAACCCCGCTGACACGCAGATTGTCAGAGTACTTGTGGAACTCTATTCTCTCTGTTTTTATTTCCAGGAAAACTGTTTTTTTTGTAACTCGTTGCTTTCTCTCATCCTCCTTGCCGATCTTTATCTTACGCTCAGTTTTACCTAGAATATTATCCCCTATATCTATTATTTGACTTAGGAACCAGAGGTCTTCTGGATTATTAACTTTTACAGTTACTTCTCCTTGTTTTAGATTCTTTTTGATAATCTGCATATTTGTAATTCTAGTATGGTTTAGTATATAATGTTTTTTGTTTTATAATCGGCTTTTTCTTTTCTTTACTTTCTTTTTTATTGTTTTTATTTAGTGCTTCATGGGTCTTTCAGATGTATTTCAGAGTTTTCTATCTTCGGAGGGAGGGGTAGGCAACTAGCAAGTAGAAAGCAAAATATAAAAACCAATAAATTTATATATCTTGATTATTAAGAGGGGATTATGAGTAGATGGAAATCTAAGCTTGCCCAGTCAGCTAGTAATGCAGGGATAACTGTTATTTTGATTGCTGTTCTCATAATCTTTTATATACTCTTCTTGTCTCCTCAGGACAGGGCAGAGTTATTAGGCGAACCTTATCCTGGCGGGGGAGGCGCAGGGGTTGTTCCGCAAGGAGTTAAAGCAGTGCTGTTCTCTCAGAGTCCGGGCAGGATTTACCCTCCCAGTGCAAACATGGTTGAGCATACAATACCTTCTTTCATGGTATTCACAGTGACTAATGCTAATGAACTTAAAAGAACAGCTTCTTTGTATGTGAAGAACTCTGCTTTCAGCGACGCCTCTGAGGAGATTATTTTCTTCTTTGATAAAAGAACAACTAGTGATGTAAAACTCTCATTTAATGTTAAGAAGCATTCGGGCAGGCTTATAATCTGGCTTAACCAGTACAAAGTTTTTGAAGGCGAGATAACAGAAGCCAGTCCAAAGCCTATTGATTTGCCTGAAGAATACTTGCAGTCTAAGAATAGACTCTTATTCCAGGTTTCATCGCCCGGAGCTGCTTTCTGGCGTGTTAATGAATATGAACTAGAAAATATTCTAATATCAGGCAAAGTAACTGATTACTCAGGCGCTCTATCAGAGCAACACTTCTCAATACCCGAAGCAGAATATGAGAATCTTGAGAAAGCAGTGCTTGAGTTCCTGCCTGACTGTCCTCCGAGAGAGGAAGGCCTTGTGCAGATACTTATAAATAACAGGGTGATATACACAAGTTATCCTGATTGTGGTGTGAAGACAAGCATTGAGGTGAGCAAGGAGTTCCTGAAACCAGGGGATAACGTTCTTGTAGCTACAACTAATACAGGCTCCTTTTTGATAGATATGCCTAAAATTATTACGTTTTTAAAGGAGATTACTCAGCCAGTATTTTACTTTAATATTCCTGATGAGTTGTATGACGGCATGTACTTTGGTGAAGCAGGATTAGTACTTACACTAAGATTTACTGACACAACCAGTGTTAAAAGAGGAACAATTGATATTAATGGTTACAAGATTTATTTTGAAACCCAAGACGTTGCCTACCAGACATTTATAGACCCAGAATTCCTTACTCCTGGTCCGAACTCCTTGAAGATAACTCCTCAGGAGCCTTTAGATGTTACTGAGCTAAGAGTTGATGTTATTTGATTACTCATTATTCTTCACTAATAAAAAAGAGGACTCTGACATTATGACTCCTGAAATACCAGAAGAAGATTTAGCAGAGTTAACAGAGCAGAAGATAAAGGAACAATTACTCAGAGAAAAAAACAGAAGAAGGAATGAAAGAGATTTAGAAAACTTAAGAAAGGAAGTAGAGGAAAAAGAGCTAAGACGAAGGTTAAAGGAATTGGAGGAAGAGGAGGAGAGGGCTGCAAAAGAGGCTCGTCGTGCAAAAATTGATAAGCTAAAGAATGCTGCAAGAGCGACTGGGAGGGGAGTTGCGAAAAGCGCTGGTCTGATGGGAGGACTCGCAGTAAAACCAATCAGAGGTGCTTATAAGGGTTATAAGAATACAAAGAATTTAACAATACTATTCTGGATTGCTGTTCTTATTCAAATAATTGATGTCTTTATATTAAGGTTTAATAGAACTGTTTATTTCGCCACTTCTATTGCTATGTACGGGATTCTTACTCTCCTAGCGATTTGGGCTTTCTCCAGAGAAGAAGGTCACCTTGCTACTCCTCGACAGATTATTTTGTTCATCTTAATATCTTTTTTCTATGTTGTAGTACCAACCTTGTTGTATGCTATTCCACAAATACGCGTGGTAGGAAATACAACTCTTTTTGACTGGACCAGTTTTCTTCTTGCCATACTCCCAATCTGGCCTATTTATATTGGCTTAAAAGCAGACATCCCTTTTGTTCATAAGTATATTAATTTCTGGATTTTATTCCTCTTATTCACCTTCCTTTTCGGTGTTGGTTTTAAGCTGAGCTCTGCTCACCTGCCTTTAATTGGTGGCAGGCCAGAGGTTATACAAGTAGGCACGGTTGCTAATTTTTTATGGGAGCAAACCACGGAGAGTGTTAAGAATTTCTGGGATGCTCTTAATCCCTCACGGTTTGTTAATGTTTTAGTGAATGCTTCAGGCATGAATTATTACATTGCTCAAATAGAACGTACTGAAGAAGCACCGGTTGGGCTTTATATTGATAATGTGCGTCTCCGCGACAGATACACTTATGAAGGGGAACCCGCGGTTATATGGGCGGATATTCGGGGCAAGAGCTTCATGGATGAGATAAGAGTAACTCCTACTTGTTATATTGATAAGGTAGGGGAAGGCATAGCAAACCCGCCTTTCTTTTCTATTCTTGGCGAAGAACACGTCTTTTTCTCATGTACTTTTAATGACTTAAAAAAAGGGACTTATACTGCGCATGTTGGTGCTAATTTTAATTTTGAAACATGGGCTTATGTTACTTATACTTTTGTTGATATTGAAACTAAGAGGGCTTTTGAGTTGCAAGGCAAGAATATTAATCACGAGCTTGATATTCCTCTTAAGCCACTAGCAGTGTCCACCCCAGGACCTGTGGTGCTTGGTATGGGAGGCTTAGTAGACCAACCCGTGGCTCTTGACCTCGTATATAATACTCGGCGGCCTGTTTTAGGTGTGACCCTTGATAATTATTGGAATGGTGCTGGCAACAGGATTGAAAGCGTTGATGAATTCGTAATTATGGTCCCTGATGATTTTGAGCTTGTTGATTGTGATCGGGGGACGCCTGAAGTTGAGAAAGGGGCTGAGGAAGGATATGATTTTTATAAGTTTAAAAGAGAGCAACTCGGAGATCCCAGACTTGGTTTCCAATCAGTTACTTGTTTCCTTCATGTTAAAAACCCGAAACAATTATTAGGTGGCGCTCAGAAAGTGCAAAGAACCTTTGTTGCTAAGGTGAAGTATCGTTATAATTTAGAGAAGAGGGTGAGTATTAATGTCAGGGAGTAAGCATAATATTCCTTTTTTTCATTTTTTTAAGAGGAGCCGGACCGGTTTTTTTGTCCTTATTGTTTGTATTATGCTTATTTCAATGCTTCTTTTATCCGCATGCACTTCCTTTGTTCCCAGGTATGAAGAGGTTGATTATTTTAAAGGAACTCAAGGTCTTGAAATTGACTTCTTAGAAGACGCGCCTCCTAGCGAGATTTATGAGAACTCTGTGTTCAATGTTAATCTTTATGTAGAAAATAAAGGCGCTTTTGATGTTTTAGATGAGAATTACGGCATTCTTTCAATAAGCTTTGACCCTTTTTAT
>Ga0190331_1000169_pt1 | contig 11705 bp, 10 predicted proteins | sample 48720445_MG_FD_161681 | JGI IMG/M metagenome (GOLD analysis project Ga0190331, IMG submission 161681) | Hydrothermal vent sediment bacterial communities from Southern Trench, Guaymas Basin, Mexico - 4872-04-4-5_MG | ecosystem: Environmental > Aquatic > Marine > Hydrothermal vents > Sediment ... | reverse complement strand
TGAACCGTGCAGGATAACTAACAGTTGCTCCCACGCGGGCTACAGTAATTATGCCGTCTTCCAAAGGTTGTCTCAATGCTTCCAGTACATTCCTTCTAAATTCTGGAAGTTCATCTAAAAATAATATGCTGTTTTAAGTTTCTGGCTTACCTCTGAAAGTCGTGTATAGACATGGTTTTACCCCCGGCCTGACCTTGACAAATTGTTTCTGAAATGCAAAGATACATTCCCCCTGGCAAGTCTTTTCTGCCCTGCTTCATTCAGAGGTACCTTCAATTCTACTCCCTGGCTGCCAGGGGGGAATAGAATCAAAAGGAGAAAACGTAAAGAAAGGCCTGGTTGACGTTCAACTCGGATTAAGAGAGAAAATAATAATGTTCTTGAGCAATTTGCTTTTCTACCTAAAATCTCATCCCACGATTGTTTTGAAATTTTAGGTAATTGAATCTGTCCAAATCGTGGTCAACGTTTTGAATATATCTGAAGTTCCGAGCGAAGCGAGGATTTGGGCGAAGTCATATACTGCCGAAGCCAGATACACGCTTGTTGTGCGCAGTCAGGTTTTCTTCTAAGCATATTGTTCTCACCCTATGTCTTTCCTTAGTTCCCATAATTGGATATAAAAACCACCATCTATCATCAAGACTCGAAGAACAAGTGAGTTCTAGTAGATTTGAAATAAAATATGAAAATGACAAACCTTCAAGGTTGTAAATATTATAAAAGTCATTTTGACAGTTTTCTACAGGAGGATTTAATCTGTTTCTGTCTCCTCTTCTCCAAAATCTAACGAACACATTTGGTCCTAACGATATGTGATTCACATAACCTTTTGCTTTTTTTAGTGCCTGATCTATGTTTCTAGAGTTAATATCATCTTCGTATTCATAACTGAAAATTCCATTGAAGATCTTCTTTCCAATCAACTTTCCATTTGTTTCTGCTTTTTGTATTATTTCTTGCAACTGGTTATTTCTTATCTTTGTTTTTACTTCTATAATTCCTTTCACATTTTTATATGTGGTGATAACAAAATCACCCTCAGAAAAAAGCACAGGGATGGTGCTGTCGTAAATAATTATATCGATCTGGCTAGAAATTTGGGTATTGCCGTTATTTTTCTTAATTACAAAACCTGTTCCGATTGATAAGTTACTTGGTAGAAATCTTTTTATCACATTTCTTAAGATCGCTTCTTTATATCTCCCTTCTTCTTCCCAATGAGAGCTTCCAATTAAGTTCCTAACTCTGTTTTTAATCGTATCTAATTCTTTTGTAATGGATTTCTGAAATTCTTTAGGGTCTATTCTGATATTGTTCATTTGAGCCGCCTCCTGATTGCGCACAACTCGTTCATATCCGAACTGTTCAGATATAATACCAAATTAAGATACCGCCCCTGGAACCAAGTTCATCTTTCCCACTGCTTCTGCAACATCCTGGGGCCAGATGAAGATTCGGTTATAAGGCAAAACTCTGTAGTAGTCCTGAGGAGAAAAAATTTCTTTGGTGGTCATATCTGCACAAAATCGGCTAATCCAGCCATACTTTTCCCTTGATGAAAGCCTTTTGCCTTTTACCAACTTTTTTGTAATTTCATAGAGTCTGACGCACATTCTGAATTCATAACCAGTAAGCATCTTGGGTTCTGCCCATGCACCCTTCTTATTCTCATATGCATCCTTTGCCGCTTCCTGGAAAGGGAGTGTGTGATAGGGGAATTTTGGTAGGCTCCCGTAGTAGACCTATTCAAGATTTCATTCTTTACAAAGGCTATTTAACATTATAATATATTTTGACCAATGGCTGACAGAAATTCACATAATAAGATAACAAAGAATATTTATGAAAATATCCACTTTAGCCCTATATCTTTAGAAAAATTGCTTGGTTTCCTTCTAGGAGAAACCTACTTACTGATTATCTACATTATGCCATTCGCCTTTATATTCTTTATGCAGTTGTTATTATCCCAATGTAAAAGTAAGTTCTTAGGACTACACATATTCATAGGTTTTATTACTCTGGGATTTCTTTCATTAGTTATTTCAGTTATGAGTGGCAGTTGGCCTACAAGGCAACTGAAAATTTGTTTTTATCACCTTAAGACCTTTATAGACAAACAAGGAGTTAATAAAGTTAATTCTTTATTTTCTGGGTTTTATCATTGGTTCCCAATAGAAAAGGTATTAAGATTTTCTGATATATCTAAATTTTTCCAGAGATTACATAATTTAGTTGATTTTAAAATAAGCTTGTGTTGGCTTTCTCACCCCAAGGCAAATTTATGTCATATTTACGCGCATTATTTGACACCAAGCGGAATTCCTGTCAAAGTATTGGAAGCCGAACAATTTGGGAAAGAACCTTCGAGAGAATCCAAATTATTCTATGGCACATTTTCTGGTATACTAGCGGTTTATGATTATTTTCACCGTGATCTCATATTGGCAACAGCTAGATTCTACCCAGAAATTTTTGTACTCTTAATCCTAGCTATTGCAAAGACCTTTTATGGAACTATTATTCCATTTTGGTATGTCTTATTTTTTTCATCTATTCTATTGTCTTTTATTGTGAGAATGTGGTTATTTAGCCGTTTGATAGCGAAACTTAGAGTCTCTTATTATATTCTTTCGGAGGAAATAACAGAATATTACACCCACCCTTACTTGGAAACTCTAATAAGGCAAGGATTTTCTAAGGAAATTATAGATAGGCTTTCATGGTGGCGGATTATTTTGCCATTTCTTCACTTTTAAAGGGAGAAGAATGATTTCCAAACCTTGGGAATTATTGTGCAGGGAAATGGAAGATCGAATATACATTATTTGTCAAGAATTTTTGCATCTATACTTAATATATAGCTTTTTTAAAACAAATCAGCCTTGCTTAAGGGCCAGTAGTCTTCGCAAAGTATTTGATAATTTGAGTCCAATTATTGATGATATTAAAGAGGAGTTTAAACAACTTCAAGAGTTAAGAAGTAATGGTATACCAACTTTGAGAGAGAAAATTGAAAATGAGGAGTCTCCCATTTTTGAACTTTACGAAACTTATAAAAAACATGGGAGGCTTTTGGAGCAAATACTTACTTATTTTGATTTCTTTTCAAAAAAGGCATCATATACTTTGGAAGCGTTCCCTCCATATTATCCTTCCCCAGCTATATTTAGAGCAAGACAGGAGTTAAAAGTATACACAGCACTCGAGAAGATGGCTGAGAGCTATTTAAGATTTATTAATCAGAAAATATTTCATCTTGATTCAAACCTCAAATTTAAAGCCCATGTATATTGGGAAGACAGAAGTGCAAATCAATTCTTGCCCTCTTATGAGAGAGCAAAAACAATTAGGGAAAAAGATCAGATAGATTTTTACTTTAGGGGTTCATATTACATGGTTAATCACCATTCCTTATGGCCCATCTTGGCACATGAAGCATTGCATTTCCTCCTTAACTGGGCAAAAGCCAACGATTTTAAGAAAAGTAGTTTTTTCAATACTTATAGCGAATTGCAAGCTGACTTTTTAGAAAAAATGGGGCTTCTCCAAGAAAGAATGGCTATAGAATTAAATATCGAATTTCTGAAAAATTTATTTACAGACGCCGTTTGTGATGGCCTTTTAAGTTACATACTAGGTAAGCCTTATTTTTTGGCGATATGGCGTGCTTTATTTTGCTTCGATGAACTAAATTACCCTATACATCTTGTAACAGCTTGGTGGCCACGATTAAAAATCTCAGTAGAACAGATTAGGACATCTAAAGGTAATTTTGAGGTGTTTAATAAGGCCTTAGTTGATTTTCATAAGTCTATTGAGGAAAATATTGGAAGTTCTTTTGTTTCCATATGCTGTTATACAGAGGTAAAGATTTCTGAAGTTTTAAATGAGTACCTTACTTTCTTATTTAATCAATATGTTAAACCTATCGAAAAAGAAGAACTTCATAGTTATCTTCCATACTACATTGTAGATAATTGCTTAGCAACTATCTTATTATCTGGAGAAAGGTATATTAAGGAGGGTAGAACTTATGTACTCAGTTGCAAGCGCATTATTAGCAAAAAAGATGAAAAAATAAAAGAAGACATAAAGCAAGGCATTTATAAAAATACTCAAGTGTTATTGTTGCATTTCTTAAAGTTTAGATTTGACGGATATATTGAAGGAGAAAAACCAGAAGTTATGAAGTTTATATGGGAAAATCTTTTGAACTGTCAAGAATGTTACTTCCACTTAGGAGGCTTCTTTTGTACGTGTATTAGTACTAATTTCCATAGTAAAACTATAACTGATGAGTTTTGGAAGAACATAATTGGTGTAGATAAAATGAGAAGTGATGACAAAAGCGATATTATCTATGAGATGATAGAAAAAGGTTGCTTATTTTACAAAGAAGATCATGCTGCCAGTATAATTTGGCTGAAGGAAAAAAACAAAACTTCATTTGAATCCCTACAATGCGAAAAGAAAATAAGAGAGAAATCCATAAAAAATTTCTTCCAAGGAGGTTCTAATCACTTTCTCACCATAATTCAGCTTAAATTTGAAGAAGAAACCATTAATCAAGATAAAAAAATTCTGGAAATTACCAGAAAAATCTCAAACTTAGAGGGGGTATTAAATATTCTTATCACATATACCTTTGAGTGGGCTGATTGGATGCTATTAATCCAAATAGAAGGTAAATTTCTAGAGACGATTAAGAAGATTAAATACATTTTGTTAACGGATAATTCTTTACAAAGGACAAAAACAGATGTGTTGATAGGCAATAATCTTTTTAGAAGAGATGAAAAGATTCCATGCCCAGACATAATTTTAAGACTTTCTGGAGAGAAATCACAGGGCAAACAAGAAAATCGAGTAAAAATGCTTAATGAGTTTTTAAAGGAGCAACCGAGCCAATGGCACCTTTATGCTACACCTGGAATATACGATGTTACCCTTTCCCACTCAAGGGAAGAAATCGCACTTGAGGAATTTAAAAAATTTATAAGAAAACTAATTGCCCACGGTTTGATTTCAGACATACAATTTAGACTTCCTTTATGGCTGAATAAAGAATCTTCTGTGCTGGAAAACAAAAACAAGCTCTCAGGGAAGCATTTTTTAATTATATGATCGGTTCACAGGTTGGCTCAACCTCAACACTATCACACCCCGTTCCTGTAGGGCGATATCTGGGAGTAAGCAAACGCTTACCTCCACGCTCACTGGGAATCTTGGATATTTTTTCCATTACATCCATCTCAAGGGCGATCAAATTCATTTGTTTTCTTATTCCTTTCAAATCCTTTTTCAAATCGTTTATGTCATTTACTAACGTATCTAATTTTTTCAGTTTTTCCTCAATCCGCTCTAATACTTCATTTTCCATAGACACCCCCTCTTTGTGACTAATCAATAGCATAACTGTAAATTTATGTCAATAATTTTTTGACATTGAAACAAAGACTTATAAAGTTGGGGGAAAATCTACCCTACTTTTAAAGTATTGTTTTTTTATTTCACTTGATATTATCGACACTTTTCCAAAAAATTTTATACTTTCTTAAAGTAGATATTAGTCACTTAAGATTTAGAAATAAATTAAAGACATCATTGATATAATTTACTATTATATGGCTATTTCGAATGGCCTCAATGGCTGTTAAATGCCTATAAAGCGGAGGACTTAAGCATTACTACATCATGCGTAAATTGCCCCTTTAGGTTCATTACAACACTCAAAATACCCCGATTCCTTCAAAAATTCCCACTCTACATTTAATCCCAAAATTGCCATAATGTCTATCTATAAAAATGAAAGAAAAAATGAAAGATTCTACCAAGTGTACACTACAAGCCCATGCTGTTTCACTCTCACACTAAGTAGATTTCATAGTAAAACGTCACCTACACAGACATTCCATAACATTGTAGTACTTTCTCCACAATCCCACGTGATTTTTTCTGGCCTCTTCAAGAAGTTGATTTAGTCTCACCCATTCATCCTGGGGTAATTCTTTACTTTTGTGACCGCGGTATTTATAAACACACGAATATCCATCCTGGACAATTCTTTCATTATAACAGGTCCCATCCGGAAGGTATATCAGAGCTAGAGTTCTGCCATAGTGTCCTGTGCCATAAACCACCACCCCAACTTTCTGGCCTTTATGCAGCAACGACTTGGCATAGTGTGTGGCTTCCTGGCCCAGGTTTTTTATGTAGCCCTGAGAGACACCACACTCCCGGGCATCTCTGGCCAGTTTCTTGCTTTTAAATTTTTCAGGGGTGTCTATACCCAGCAAACGAAGTTTTACTCTCCGGCCATCCATCAGAACCCAGACTGTATCGCCATCGGAAATTTTCAGGATGGTAGCCTGATATGAAAACTGGGCAAAGGAGAAGGAACTGGCAAAAAACAGTACAAACAGATACACTAGGACCAGTTTAAGTCGTTTCATGCCTGTTCTCCTTGTTATTCAGAAAAATTGCTCACACTGACGGCACACCTTCCCGCACTAACAACTCTCACGCAGAATTACTTAACTGCTTCAGCCAGTTTTGCACCAGCTCTGAACTTTGCCACTTTCCTGGCGGGAATTTTAATCTCCTTACCTGTTTGTGGATTTCTACCTGTCCTGGCCTTCCTTTTTATTACGGAAAACGTCCCAAATCCCACAAGGGTAACCTTATCCCCTTTCTTCAGGCTCTCTGTCACGTTGTTAATCATACTGTCCAGGACTTTACTTGCCACGGACTTTGTTACACCAGCATCTGCAGCAATGGCACTGACCAATTCTGCTTTGTTCATAGCATTCCCCCCTCTTATGGTAAAAATATTATCAACAATCGGTTATACATAAAGTATTTTGAATGTCAACATTTTTCTGCTGTTATTCTGGTAGTAATTGTTCCATAAGACTATGGCATTTTTGTTTTTTTAAATAAAGAGCCCAAACGCACCACAATCACCCTTTTAAGGCACTTTTCAGACATTTACACACCTTTCTATCCAGCTAAACTGCTTTTTATGGCAAAATTCAAACTGCCACAAATCAAAACCAGCCGTAAGGTAAGACGTCGTTACCTCAATATTACGGCTGTATTCATTTTTCTGCTTACTCTATTTACTTCCTTTTTCCCGCCAGTGTTTTCTACTCCTCAGAGGCAGTTTACAGGATATAGCCTTTCTCTTCTAATACTTCTATGGAACTACCGCAGTGAATTATTCAGACTGATACTCAAGGTTCTCAATAAAAATCAAAGCCAGGAGCCAGACTCCACAGTAAAAACACAGAACAAACTGCTTCATATAAAACGAGCCACAATTTCTTACGAAGGCCCACGTCCCTATTTAACACTGGGTTTTGAGGAAGAAACCGGCAAGGAAATTATCTGGCCCAATGAAAAGGAAGTTGCCCATATGGTAATGGTTGGCACAACAGGCAGTGGAAAGAGCAGCTTCCTGTTTAACCTTCTGTGGCAGCAGATGTTAAGAGGTGGAGGAGCAATATTTGTTGATGGTGGAAGGAATCCCCAGACCCTGAAAAACCTGGTTTTCATGTGTGAGCAGGCACGGACTCTTTCCAGATTAAGGATAGTTGACCCGCGTGAGCCAAAAACCGGTCATGCCTATAACCCACTCAGTTCAGGCGATGCGGATGCCATCACGAACAAAATCATGAAGGTGCTAAACCCCATCCCCGCTGGTTCTGACGCAGAATACTACAAGAGCAAGATTTATCACGCTACCGCAACACTGATAAGAGCCCTGACTTCCATTGGAAAACCCTTTAACATAAGGGATATCCTGTGTCTCTATTGCCTCCCTGAAATCTCCTTTAAAATCCTTGAGGAACAACTCGCCCGCTACGAACTATCAGATGCCCTGATTTCCCTGCGTACCCTGATCATGGAGACCAAGACCATCAGGTCTTTCCGGGATGATCTTTCAAATATAATTGCCAATCTGGGCAGTATAACCACTGGTGAAGTGGGAAAATCACTCTGCTCCCCGGTAACTCAGGTAAACCTCTATGATGCCGTCAAGAAGAGTCAGATTCTCTATTTTATGCTTCCAAGGATGAGTGATGCAGAAAAGGCCACACGCCTGGGACGACTGCTGCTTGGAGATATCCAGACCACCATAGGCCTCTTTTACGAAGAAAAAGAATTCAAACCCATCGTTCCTTTCTTGATAATACTTGATGAGTTTGGAAGCTATGCCAACCCTGAATTCGCTGTGGTATTTGAGCAGGCAAGAAAGGCCAATTTTTCCGTTATAGCTGCCATTCAATCCTTTGGAAATCTCTGCAATCCCTATACCGGTCTCTCAAGAGAGTTTATGCAGCAGGTACTTGGAAATTCAAATACAAGAGTGTTTCTCACTGTAAGCGACACAGAAACAGCGGAACTGGCCGCAAGGCTTGTAGGTAGAGACATAACCTACTTCAGGAGTTTTTCCAGTTCAACCCAGGAATCAGAAGGTGCTGACACAATCTCGGCCAAGAGATTTCTCAACCCTGTCAGGACAGACAGGGAAACAGTTTCAGAAGGTTACAGTGAAAGGTATGATTACAGGCTCAGACCGGAAGTATTCATGCATGAACTTGGAAAAATAAAGGGAAGAGCAATAGTGGACTTCAAGGACGGAAACCCCATCTTTGCCAGGGTATGCTGGCTGAAGCCGGGTGTGCCTCCGGACTACACTTATGAGGATAAAATTCCTCACTTTGCTCCAGGAGAAGCAGAACCTCTCTCACTCTGGGAAAGGGTGCAGGTAAAACTCAAATACATGGATGTATCTTTTGAAGAAGAAAAGAAAGAGGAAAAGAAGGAGAAACAACCCTGTAAACTCCTGGTAAGTGCCAGAAAAATAAAAGGAAGCACACAGTATATATCTCTGATTATTGATGGGAAAGAGATAGTAGTTAACTACAGCGCAAAGATTCACAAAAGAGATGAAGTAATTGCTGCCTATAGGGGTATAGAATACGGACTGCACGCTGCACAGGATAAGGGCTACAGGGTAATCAATGTTTATTCCCCCATAAAAACCGTTATCGGTCAGCTGGGAACAGGAAATGTAGCTGAACAGTCTGCTGAAAAACCCCTGTTTGATAGAGTAAAGCAGCTTGAAAAAGAACTCACGGTCACCTACCACCAGCCAGGTCCTGAGGAGACAGGTCTGCTGGATGAATATTTTCCACAGAGTCAAACCCAGGAAGTAGGAAACAGGCAGGCCAAAACAGAACAAAAGCCCCCTGCTGAGCAGCAAAAAGAAGTGAATAAGAAAAAAACAACACAAAAGGAAACTAAACCAGATAATCAAGAATCCACGTCAGAACAGACTGAACCCTGGTATAGCTCTTTACTTAAAGAGTAGTGGCTTCTTCAGGGTGCCAGAAGTTTGAGTCCCATTTTCGGAAGAATCTCAAAAAGTTTATCATAAAAAGCAGGCAGCTCGGAACGAAACACAGCCACACTTTCTTCTTCCTTAACCCTTCCTGATTTGGTTTTCTTTATTCGCTTTATAACCAGATAAGGATCTCCACGTCTGTCCTCATAAACAAGAATCAAGAGTTCCCCATTCCTGATGGGGATAACATGACGCTGGGTGAACATCCGCTCATTATTTGTATTTGGTCCTGCCATCTGCCATCCTCCCACATCACTTTTACTCCAATCTCAAAGTTAGCAATAGAAGGAAAAAGTGCCTTTTTTTAAGTATTAAGACATCTATCAATACCAGACAGGAGAGTAAAAAAGGTTAAGACTAAGAGAAACATAAAAAGAGAGGAGGATAAAAATGGGAGATGTTTACCTGTTTAATCACAGCATTGACCCTCAGGACATTCAGGAATCACTTGGTATTGTCTGTGGTCTTTGCGTTTATTCCCGCAATGTCATAATGGATAAGTTTGCAAGGTTCAAGGATTTCATAGGAGGCAAGATAGGAACATACGAGAAGCTGGTCAGGAAAGCCGTGGAGCATGCTCAAAATGACCTTGCAGAGCAGGCTGCCAGTCGGGGGGCCAATGCGGTGGTAAATGTAACCATTGAGCTTGTTCCCACGGCACTCCTTGGCGAAGGCACTCAGATATGCGCTCTGGCTTACGGCACAGCAGTTCGGCTCAAACCCGGGCTACTCTAAGTTTGAGTTTGTTTTTCCTGCCTGGCTACCTGGGCGTCAGAATTAGTCAGCAGCTCAAGCATTTCCTTTGTGCCTGGAGGAACGTTTACAGGAACTTCGACAGGTCTGTGGTGGTGGGAAACCACAAGTAACATCCGGGTTATGCTCTCCTGAGAAAATCCCTCCATGGGAATTCCCCTGAGTATGGCACCGGAAAGTACATCGTGATACATGCCTGTTTTCATCCATTTTCCATCTATTTTTCCATAGGTAAGGATTTTACCAAGGTCATGTGAAAGCCCACACATGGCGACTTCTTTTTTATCCATTTCAGGTGAAGCATTATCAAGCATCTTCTCCATTACCCCAACCGAATGCCGGTACAGTCCTCCTTCTGCTCCGCCATGTCCTCCGGAATCAACACTTGCAGGCCATTGCCGATAGGCCTGAAGCACACCAAGAACCTCAGCAAGTGCCGGTGAAAACCAGCCTTCCTTCTTTGCTCTATCAAGAATTGCAGCATCGGGAGAGGCCTTTTTGAGATGAAAAAAGGCTTCTGAAACTTCAGCCTGTACCTGAACAGCCGTAAGATGACTCTTATCTCGAATAAAATACCTGCGGCATAAACACATTCCTGCCACCAAACAGCCACAGGTGCCAATAGTCAAAAACATGCAGCAAAAACTGCACAACACCGCCCATCTGAGGTCCTGCCGCACCCTGGAAGCAGTCCTGATCAGTGTTCTTTCAACCCTGGCTGTTTCCCTGCGGTTTTCTGACAGGAGTTTCTTTATTGCCTCATCGGGTTTGTTTTTTAAGTACGCTGGCCTGGACGTTCTGAATAGCTCCTGAAATAAATCCTTCTGTTTTTTCTTTCCACCACTGCTATCAGGGACAACCGTCTTTCCCATCCAGCTGGAAAACTTCAAAAACCACCTGTCGATGGTTTCTGAATCAGGAACTCTCCTGGAATTCCTTCGCATCTGGCTGAGATAATAAGTAAGCATCTGTTTTCTGTAATCAAGTTCTGCCTTCCTTTGCTCCATCTTTATGACTGTTTCAATTAAACTCATGGCTTCGTCCAGAAAACGCCTTGGTTTCCTGATAAACACATCACTTACTTTGCTAAATATGGAAACAGGAGATTTATAAAGAAACTTTATGGTCTTTTCTACCTCAATAGAGAGACGGCGGCTTTCCCTGTATATGCCAGACTGTTTCATTTTCGGAGGTGCCGCAGGCCTTGTGGTAAGAAGAACATATCCGAGACCCACTGCAATGATGATCAGAAAGAAAAATGCCTCAATACCCCTGCTTGGCATAGTTCAGAGTTTAACCCTTTGATTTTTTGTAAACATCTCCACAATGGTGCACATTTGACATGCCAGAGGCACTGGTTTTGGTCTTTTAAGCCTTTGTGATTTCTTGCAAAAAGAACACATGCAGCTCTCTGCATGGCTGGATATTATCGGGTTAATATTCATACTGAGCATCTGTTTTATCTGTTACAGAGAAGGAGTACTGTGGCCGATACTCTTTCTTTATGGTTCCACCCTGGCTCACCTTCTGGCCACCA
>Ga0190331_1000166_pt1 | contig 11747 bp, 11 predicted proteins | sample 48720445_MG_FD_161681 | JGI IMG/M metagenome (GOLD analysis project Ga0190331, IMG submission 161681) | Hydrothermal vent sediment bacterial communities from Southern Trench, Guaymas Basin, Mexico - 4872-04-4-5_MG | ecosystem: Environmental > Aquatic > Marine > Hydrothermal vents > Sediment ... | reverse complement strand
GATTACCAATGGATTAAAGACATTGAGCATGAGGGCCATCTAGTAAATGTTTTATCGTGTTATGAGACAAAGAGAAATAAAGCGCCTAAGAAATTTGTTTGGATTACCAATTTAAACATTACAGAAAGAAATTGTTTTATTATTGGTAATGAAGGAGGTAGAAATAGATGGAAGATTGGAAATCAGGGGTGAGGGAAAAGTTTTTTCAAATCACACCCATGTTGCTTTATCTTCTTCTCTAACTATTTTTACCTTATTTTTTAGTTTTGATTCTTCAGGACTGGCTTCAGGGCTGAAATGATTGACAATCTCCTTTCTTCTATGGTAATAAAATGGCTTGATGAAATATATTATAGAAAAAAATGAAGCCTCCTCACCTGAAGGTAAGGAGGTTTTTTTATGGATAAAAAATGAAAATATTCAGTAAGCATCACTTATTAGGTATTGAGGAACTCTCTCAGAAGGAAATAGAATTTATTTTGCATACTGCAGAGGCAATGAAGGAAATTTCCTTTAGAGATATTAAAAAAGTGCCCACATTGCGTGGGAAAACAGTAGTTACCTTTTTTTATGAACCCAGTACTCGCACCAGAACTTCATTTGAAATTGCAGCTAAAAGACTTAGTGCCGATACTGTTAATATCTCTGCTAGCACTAGCAGTTTAGTTAAAGGAGAGAGTTTACTAGACACTGCTAAGAATTTGCAAGCTATGCAACCAGATGTCCTTGTCATTCGTCACCCCCAAGCCGGAGCTCCCCACTTTTTGGCCAAGCAGATAGATGCCGCTGTGATCAATGCTGGTGATGGGATGCATGAACATCCAACTCAAGCCTTACTAGATGCCATGAGTATTATTGAAAAAAAAGGGAAAATTAAAGGATTAAATATTGCTATTATAGGAGACATTGCCCATAGCCGAGTAGCACGCTCAGATATTTTTCTTTTTACTAAATTGGGAGCAAAAGTGAGAGTTTCTGGTCCACTTACTCTTATCCCTCCTTATATTGAGGTTACAGGAGCCAGTTATTGTTTTCCTATAGAAAGTGCTTTAGAGAATGCAGATGTGGTCATTGCTCTGCGGGTTCAGCAAGAGCGTTTGAAACAAAAGTTTTTCCCAGACATAAGAGAATATGCTATTCGATTTGGTTTAAATAAAAAACGACTTTCTTTAACTAAAAAAGACGCCATTCTTATGCACCCAGGACCTGTAAATTGGGGTGTAGAATTAGACCCTGAAATTATAGATATGCCCCCAACAATTATTCTAGACCAAGTAACTAATGGTGTAGCTATCCGAATGGCCATATTATACTTGCTGGCAGGAGAAAAACACTAAGGGGTTTAACATGAGGTTGGTTATTAAGTCTGGTTATGTCATAGACCCTAGTCAATCGCTAGAGGGAATATTTGATGTTTTAGTAGAAAATGGCGTGATTAAAGCAATAGATGTTAATATTGATGTAGAAGAAGCAGAGGTTATCCATGCTCAGGGGAAAATTGTTACTCCAGGATTAATAGATGTCCATGTTCATTTAAGAGAACCTGGTTTTGAATACAAAGAAACTATCCATACCGGCGTAAAGGCCGCTGTAGCTGGTGGTTTTACAGCGGTATGTTGTATGGCCAATACTAATCCTGTCAATGATAATCAAGAGGTAACCCGTTATATTTTAAAAAAAGCAACTGAGTGTGGCTTAGCACGAGTTTATCCCATTGGTGCTGTGAGTAAACAACTAAAAGGAGAAGAATTGGCCTGTATTGGAGAATTAAAAGAAGCTGGAGTAGTGGCTCTTTCTGATGATGGGAATCCTATTGTTAACAGTGGTTTTTTAAGACGAGCCTTGGAGTATGCTAAATATTTTAATTTGCCTATTATTTCTCATGCTGAAGATAGATCCCTTGCTCCTGCTGGAGTAATGAATGAAGGTAAGATATCTACCTTGTTAGGACTCCCAGGCATCCCTGCTATTTCTGAAGAAATTATGGTTTTTAGAGATATCAAATTGGCTGAATTGACCAAGTGGCATATTCATATTGCCCATGTAAGCACCGCGGGCAGTATAGAATTAATAAAAAAGGCAAAAGAGAAAAAAATTAAAGTGACTGCTGAAACCTGTCCCCACTATTTCACTCTGACTGAAGAGGCAGTGAAGGAGTTTAATCCCAATACTAAAGTCAGTCCTCCTCTACGCACTGCCGCCGACTTGGAAGCCATTAAACAGGCCTTAAAAGAAGGTATTATTGATATTATTGCCACGGACCATGCTCCACACCAAGCCTTAGAAAAAGAAGTACCGTTTGAACAAGCACCTAGTGGAATTATAGGTCTGGAATCAGCCCTGCCCATTTCTCTCAAATTAGTAGAGGAAGGAGTACTCACCTGGTCTCAACTAGTCACTAAAATGAGTTATGCACCAGCTAAGGTTTTTAATTTACCAGGAGGTAGCCTCAAACCCGGAAATTTAGCAGATATTACTATTATTGACCCTAATCTTTCTTATAAAATTGATGTAACCCAATTCTATTCCAAAGGCCGTAATTGTCCTTTTAATGGTTGGGAAGTAAAAGGAAAAGCAATAATAACCATAATTGGTGGAAACATAGTTTGTCGGACTTCGCAAAAACAACAATAGAGTAAAGTTATGTTATTTCCTCTGTCTTTTCCAAATTTATTGGTGAATCTCTTTATGAATTAAGGAGAGACTTTAAATGCAGTTTATTATTACTTACAGGCTGCGGCCAAAGCTAACCGCAGCCCCCACGAGAACTCTACTTTTAAGACCGTGCCTCTTTGTCAGAGAGGCCTATCAAGGAGTGTTCGCTGCACTCCTCCTTGACAGAAAAATATTCCCTTAAAAACTGCGCTTTTTTTCAATAGCTAAACCTCTAAGCCATTTCTTTCTCCACTGTTGTTTTTAGGTATTCATAGGCTTTTTCTGCCTCTTTGATAGCACTTTCGTCTTCTAAAGTGGTAACGTCTCCCAGTTTTTGACTAGTGATAACCGCTTTTAACAATCTTCTCATGATTTTCCCACTTCTGGTTTTAGGTACCATATCCACTAAGAGAATAGTAGCATCTGAAGCCACTATGGGACCAATGGTCTTTCTTAAGTGGTTTCTCAACTCTTCTACAAGCTCATCACTGGTCACAAATCCCTGTTTAAGCACAGTGAAGATAAAGGCCACTTCTCCCTTAATTTCGTGGGGTTTACCTACACAAGCTGCTTCAGCTACCGCTGGGTGCATAACCATTGCTGATTCTATTTCAGCAGTGCCAATCCGATGACCGGCAATATTAAGTACATCATCTGCCCTTCCTAAAACCCACAAATATCCATCTTGGTCTTTAACTGCAAAATCCCCTGTATAAAAACGCCATTTGTTGTCTTTAGAAAACTTTGACCAATATACATCAATATATCTCTGGTCATCTTGATATAATGTCATAAACATCCCTGGCCAGGGATTGCTGATGACAAAATAACCTCTTTCTCCAGGTTTACAAGGATTTCCATTTTCATCCAATACTTCCATCTTTACACCAGGTAAAGGGTAACCATTTGTGCCTGGTTTTAGAGGAAAGATTTTTCCCAGGCCTGGAAAATGCCCCGTTAACATCTGGCCTGTCTCGGTCATCCACCAGGTGCTTGTAGCCACAATATTTTCCTTTCCTATGTTTTTATAATACCAGCGGAATGCTTCTGGATTGATAGGCTCTCCTACAGAATGAAAAACTTTCAAAGTAGATAAATCATGTTTTTTCACATAATCTAATGGAAATTTCATTAACATCCTAATAGCGGTAGGAGAAGTATAAAACACATTTACTCCATATCTTTCTATGATGTGCCACCATCTATCTGGTCGAGGATAAGTTGGTGCCCCTTCATACATAATTGTGGTTACTCCTGTTATAAGAGGACCATAAACAATATAGGAATGACCAGTCACCCAACCTATATCTGCGGCACACCAAAAAATATCTGTTTCTTTTACATTAAATATAAGCTTCATAGTTGCATAAAGCCCCACTGCATATCCACCAATACTGTGTTGAGCACCCTTGGGTTTGCCTGTTGTGCCAGATGTGTAAAGGATGTAGGACATATCTTCAGAACCTAACTTTACTGGTTCAATTCTTGCGTTCTCAGAAATATATCTAATAAACTCGTGATGCCAAATATCTCTCTTCTTAATCCAGGGTATGGCTGACCTATCAGTTCTTTTGACCATAATTACATGCTCTATCTTATGTCCCTTTTCCTCACATATCTCTATGGCCTCATCCACAATTTCCTTTAAAGGTATTATTTTCCCATTTCTATATAGGGCATCTGCGGTAACAATTATACGAGAACCAGACGCTATGGCTCTTTCAGCCAGGGCAAAGGCACTAAAACCGCTGTAAACAATGCTATGTTTGGCCCCTAACCTTTGAACAGCTAACATGTAAAGTGGGAGTTCAGGAATCATGGGTAAATAAAAGGTCAAAATCTCACCCCTTTTTACCCCCAATTTTTCCTTCAAGGCATAAGCAATACGATTTGTCCTTCGATAAAGGTCATAATAAGTAAATTTTCTGATTTCTTTAGGTCTTCTAATCATCTCATCCCAGGGTTCTCCTTCCCAAATCAAGGCCAATTGGTTTTTTCTTCCCTCTTCGATATGGCGATCCAAACAAAGATAAGCTAGATTTGTTTCTCCTCCTACAAACCATCTATAAAATGGAGGGTTACTGTCATCAAGAACCTTATTCCATTTTTTGAACCAGGGAAGCTCATTTGCCCATTTTGCCCACCACTTCTCAAGGTTTTCTTTGTCTTTGATTGTTTCTTCATAAAAAGCCTTGTATTCTTCAATTTCCCAGACGCGGTCTTTCCAAGAGGGAGGTGTCAAATAGTGCTCAAATTCCTCATAAATTCTTTCCTCTGCCATTTTTCTCCTCCTGTTGTGATTTAAAAAATATTATAATAAATATTATAAAATATACAATTTTGCAAGTATTTGAACGGACAATTTATACCCATAAACGGTCTTTTTAAAAGATAAATGACTTGTTTATAAAAATCTTTTAAACATTTTCATAATTATTATGGTCTAATTTATAGGATAGATATGACAGATGAAGAATTGATAACAGAATTTTTAAAAGGAAATGAGAAAGGATTTGAAAGATTAATGAGGCGTTATCAACCCCAAGCCTATTGTCTGGCAAGGGCGATAGCAAATGATAGGGAGGAGGCAAAGGATATTACTCAAAAAGCCTTTATTCAAGCCTTTAAACGATTAAGTTCTCTAAGACAAAAAGACCGTTTTCGGAGCTGGTTTTTTAAAATTATTTTAAATCTTTGTAGGGATTATTTAAAGAATAAGAAGCCCATTATATCCTTAGAAACAGATAGGGAGCCAGCTACTTCTTTTGAGGAAGAAGTAATAAAAAGAGATTTGAAAGAAAAGACAAAAAAGGCATTATCTTTACTACCTCCAAGACAGAAGGAAGTAATCATTTTACGGGTGTTTCAGGGACTTAGTTTCAATGAAATTAGTGAAATCCTTGATTTTAAACCAGAAACAGCCCGCACCAATTTTTATTTTGGTGTGAGAAATTTAAAACAATTGTTGAGAGAGGACTAACATGGAATGTGAAGAATTTTGGGAGAGCTTGAGTAATTATTGGGGGGAAGAAAAGGAGTTGCCAGAAGAATTAAACACCCATCTTAAGCACTGCCCTAAATGTCGCTCTGAATTTGAGGCTATTACTAACGGAATATTCCTTTTAAAGGAAGAAATAGAAAAAGAAGAATTATCATTGCGTCAGGAAATAAGAGCAGAATTGAGAAAGAGACTGGGAATAAATTCTCCTTTCTTTAAATGGGGTTTCAACTGGCGTTTTGGGTTAGCTATGACTGTGGTTTTTTTATTACTTATGGTGGTGTTTATTTCACCTCTTTTCCATAAAAAGCCTTCATTAGAAAGAGAAGATATTTTTTTATTAGTTGGGGGGACACCTAATATTACTTGGGAAGAGGTTAATTTATCTGATTTTGAAGAAGAAAATGAAGCTGAGGCCATGAGGGGAATTTCAGACCCCTGGATTTCTTTACTAGATGAGGTTCAAGAAATAAAACAAAGGAGGGATGGTTATGAAAAAATTAGTAATGTTATTAATTTGCATTTTAGTAACAATGAGTATCTCCTGGGGAGAATCGTTTAGGACGTTTAAGGACCTCAAAAAACAGGTTATCACTTTAAGAAACTGGGAATTAATGCAAGAGTTTAATTTAGAAGGAAAAAGGGCAACAGAGGTGTTTAACATCCTGAAAAAATACGATGATCAGAGAGAAAAAATACTTGTTAAAAGAAGACAGCTTTTAAAGAATTTAAAAGAAAAAGTAGAAAATCCAGCTATTCCTGAAGAGGAGTTAACTAAGCTTATAAAGGAAGTTAAAGAAATAGATGTACAACTTGCAGAGCTAAGGGGAAAAGAAATAAAGGCACTTTCTAAGGTGTTTTCTATAAGAGAAATAGGGAAATATGTGTTGTTTATGGAGCGTTTTCCTAGAATGATGAGAAAGGCATTACGTATGCATAAAGTGCAAAATAGAGGTTTAAAAGATAAATAAGTATGTCTGAACTTATAATTGAAGGTGCCGCCGAACATAATTTAAAGGGTTTTGATATTACTATCCCAAAGCAAAAGATTATTGCTATCACGGGTGTAAGTGGTTCAGGTAAATCTAGTTTAGCCATTGATATTATATATAAAGAAGGACAAAGAAGATATTTGAGCACACTTGTGCCTGGAGGCAATCGACTTTTACCCCGATTTGAAAAGGCAAAGGTAAGAGAGATTACTGGCCTTTCACCCACATTGGGTTTAAAACAACATTTATTTCCATTTAACTCCCGTTCTACCATAGGGACTTTGACAGGGATATATGGCCTTTTACGGCTTCTTTATGCTAAAATTGGCATACCTCATTGTCCTTCCTGTAATTTTCCATTACTTACTTGGACTGTGCCTGAAATAGTGGATAAGATTGCAAGATTACCTCAGGGTGAAAGAATAATTTTTTTGGTTCCCATCTTTCCTGAAAAGAAAAACCAATGGTGGAAAAGATATTTAAAAAAAGGATTTACCAAAATAAGGATAGACGGACATGTGTATGATATGACTGAAGAAAGACTTCCAGATAAAGGCCAGAGGATAGAAATAATAATTGACCGCATTATAGTTAAGGAGGGTATAAAAGGGCGAATTAGAGATTCAGTGGAATTGGCCTTCAAACTGGGAAATATTTTAACCATAGAATGCCCTGATAAAAAGACATTATTTTTTACATTGGTTCCTATTTGTCCCCAATGTGGATTTTGTTTTCCTCAGATTTCCCCTGCCTTTTTTTCTTTCAATTCTCCTTTGGGTGCATGTCCTGCCTGTAAGGGATTGGGTAAAAGGGGAGAAAAACTTTGTTCACTCTGTAAAGGGAAAAGGTTGAAGACAGAAGCATTATCAGTAAAAATTGGGGACAAGGACATCTTCTCTGTTTCCAATTTACCTTTAGCAGACCTCATGATTTTTCTAAAAAACCTTGATTTATCTTTTAGACAAAAACTTATTGCCTTGCCTATCTTAAAAGAAATGGAAAAAAGAATAACTCAATTATTAAATATAGGTTTAAACTATCTTTCCCTCTCCAGGAGTATCACTCAGGTATCTAGTGGTGAGTATCAACGCCTTATCCTTTCTGTTTATCTTATAAATACCCTTAGTGATGTAATTTTTGTCTTGGATGAACCCACAACCGGACTTCATCCTAAAGAAATAAACGGGCTTATTTCTACTTTAAGATGCCTAAAGGCATTAGGCAATACCATAATTGTGATAGAACATGACCCTGAAGTGATTTTGAATGCAGATTATGTGATAGAACTGGGACCGGGGGCAGGGGAGAAAGGTGGAGAAATTGTTTTTGTAGGTAATCCTGAAGCATTAAAAAAGAGCCCTACACTTACAGGTCAGTATCTTTCAGGAAGAAAAAAACTTTCCCGCAAAAAATATCCACATAAAAAAGATTATCTGATGATAGAAGGTGCGTCCGCCCATAATCTTAAAAACATTACTGTTTCCATTCCTTTAAATTGCCTTACTTGCATTTGTGGTGTGAGCGGAAGTGGTAAGACTAGTTTGATAATCAATGTGCTTTATCAGGGTTTGAAACAGAAACTCTATAAAAAAGAATTAGGTTCCATACCAGTAATGGACATAAAAGGAGTAGAAAAAATAAAAAAAGTAGTTTTGATAGATGCTCATCCCATTGGAAAGACGCCCAAGTCTAATCCTGCTACCTATACAGGTGTTTTTACTCATATAAGACAATTGTTTGCTCAAATACCAGAGGCCCGAGCTAGAGGTTATACTGCAGAAAGATTTAGCCTTAATGTGAGAGGAGGCAGGTGTGAGGTTTGTAAGGGAGAAGGGGTGGTAAAGATAGAAATGGGTGTTTTACCAGATGTCTTTATTCCCTGTGATGCTTGCGGAGGAAAACGATATAACCCGGATACCTTAGAAATTATATTTAAAGGGAAAAATATAGCTCAAGTTTTAGATATGAGTGTTATAGAAGCCTATGAGTTTTTTCGGTATATACCTTCTATAAAAAAGCATCTTCATAGCATAATAGAAGTAGGATTAGGGTATTTAAAACTTGGCCAATCTGCCCTCAGCCTTTCTGGTGGAGAGGCCCAAAGATTAAAATTAGCTAGAGAATTAACACCAGGAACTCAGAGAACTGTTTATATCTTGGATGAACCCAGCATAGGACTTCATTTAGAAGACATAAATCATTTGTTGTCTCTTTTGGATAAGTTAATTGAAAAAGGAAATACGGTTATCATGGCCGAACATCATCCCGAAATTATAAAGGCAGCAGACTATATTATTGAGCTTGGTCCTGAAGGCGGGGGAAAAGGGGGTTATTTAATAAATAGTGGCTGGATATAAAAGAGGGTTGGTATGTATGTTACCAACCCTCCTTAAAGAAATTAACCTACTTCTAAACCAACAAACTTGGCAAGTGGCTTGGCCATAGGATAGGCATAGAGGAGAATCAGTTCAATAACTAGAGTATAAATGACCAGAGATTCTATCATAGCCACACCAATCAACATAGTAACCGTGATTTTACCTGAAGCCTCTGGGTTTCTAGCAATACCTTCCACACTCTTTTGAATACTCCAACCTTGACCCAGAGAACCACCGAAAGCAGCGATGGCAATACCAAAACCAGCCACAAATACAGTAGTAATAAAGAACTTCAGCCCCACTGCACTCACTTGTTCCTGAGCGAATGCCAAGCTCGATAACATTAGCACAAACATGGCTGTCAGAACAACGATTTTAGTGTTTCTTTCCATCTTTCCACCTCCTTTCTATTTTTTTATAATCTCGCGGCCTTCTTCCGCTTAATGTGCTTCTTCAAGTGCACCAGCAAGGTACATGCTACTTAACATAAAAAAGATAAATGCCTGTACACCATCAGCAAAAATGAATAAGAAGTATAAAGGTAATGGGGCTAAAAAGGCACCAGCCAAAAGCATCAGAATAGCTATTACCAAATCTTCAGCTAGTATGTTACCAAAAAGACGAAAGGTTAAAGAAAGCAAACGGGCAAGGTGACCTATGATTTCAATAGGAATAAAGAGAGGAGCTAACCAAGGTATTGGACCAGTAAAGTGTTTAATATATTTAATTCCATGCTTTTTTATACCTATTGCCTCTGCCCCTAAAACAGTTACCAAAGCACAGGCTAGATTGGTATTGGGATTAGCAGTAGGTGAAAAAAGGCCAGGAGCTAACCCAAATATATTGCAAAGAAAGATATAGATGAAAATAGTAATATAGAGGGGAGCATAAGGTCTTCCTTCTTCTCCGGTTATACCTACAAAAAAATCTTCTATTCCTTTAATGATTGTTTCCCAAATCACTTGACCCCTTGAAGGATGAAAGGGATCAATTTTAGGTTTTACTAAAATAGCAAGGATGATCAAAAGGGCCATTACCAACCAACTATTTACTACTTGAGTATAATGGTGAGCAAACTCTCCTAAGCCTATTTTTTCAAAAAACCATGTTGTAAACAAAATTGGATGTTCCATTGCTACCTCCTATTTTAAAACTATTCCCTTTGTTCCCCTCAAGGCTAAATAGGTTAAATTGATTACTACTACTGAAAGCCCTAATAGTAAGCCAAATATATTCACCCAACTCTTAATAAGCACCACTAAAATAACTATTCCTGTTATAAGGAGGCGAAATAAATACTTTGCAACCATACCTTCCTTTGTCTTAGTTACCATAAGGGTCTTTACTAATGTCCGATGTAAAAAATGGAAGTTTAGATTAACTAAAACACCACCTATCAATACACCCATACTAAAACGCCAAGAAAGAAAGGGAACAGAACCCAGAAGTAAAAAACCCAAAATTATCCAATTTCTCCTTTTTAAATTGGCTGGTATGCTTTCAAAATCACTTTCTAACATCAAATTCCCTTTTTCTTCTCTTCCCGCTCTATGCGTTTCATTATAATGAATACACTTCTGAAACCCGCAATTACTCCAAAGAGCAAAAAAAGCACTATCAAAAAGTGAGGAAAAGGCCAGTTTAGCTTCAACCATTTGTCCAAATAGTACCCAAATGTAAGCCCAATGAAAGTTGCACATACAATAACCACTCCAATCTGAGTGGTATATGCACCCAATTTAGAAAACTCACGCAAAAACTCCTTTAGCTCTTTTTTCATTGAAAAATCATTTTGTATTTTTGTGAGTATCATAGTATTAAGAAAAAGTCAACCTTTTTATTTCAAAAGTCATTGAAAAAATTTACCCACATAAAAATGACATTGGAGGCAAAAAGACCATAAAATCCGGAATAATTTTAAAAGAAAACGGTCAAATATAGTAAAATAAAGCATTGTTTTTGAGACAATTTTTACGGCTTTGCTTGACATGATACAAGTAGTGTCATTCAAGAGATGGAAGTTGCCTTAACTTTATGAGGTAACAAATGCTCAATGTTCAAAAACAGAGACGGACAAATCAACAGGACTTTCCCCAGAATTTTTAAAAGCTTTCTAAAAAGAAAGGTAAGTTTTTCAAAACAGCAATAACTTTAAAAGAAAACCCACAAATATTTTATTTAGGGCTGTAGCTGTCAAAGAGTACTCGCTCCCCTGCATTCCGCAGCTCGTTGCGCTCCTCTTTGACAGAAAAATAATCCCTTAAGGAAAAAACTTTTCCCTTTCAACCAACTCTACTTTTTAAAAAGTAGATTGCGAAGTGCCATCAAGACCAAGCCCTTTCAGGGTGGCTTTCGTCAGAGCCGTAAGCCCAAAGGGGGCGAAGTGAAACGGAGCAGCTTTGACAGCAAGCGAAGCGGCATGCTAAACTAGGGAAGAAGTTGGGTAAAGATAATATGCATCTGAGTTTTTCAACAAGGTGATGTATTATAAATAGATTAGCTAAAAATTAAGAGGTTCTTAATGATAAAAAGATTTATTGGAAAAGTTTTAGATAAGGGGTATCTCTCTTTTGACATCTTGCTTGAAAAGATTGAGAATGTTATTGTGACTTTTCTTAGGAGGGGTTAATCATGAAAGTGGTCACTGCCCAAGAAATGAAGGCTATTGATCAATTCACCATTAAAGAAATTGGGATTCCTGGGATAGTACTTATGGAAAATGCT
>Ga0190331_1000160_pt1 | contig 12020 bp, 12 predicted proteins | sample 48720445_MG_FD_161681 | JGI IMG/M metagenome (GOLD analysis project Ga0190331, IMG submission 161681) | Hydrothermal vent sediment bacterial communities from Southern Trench, Guaymas Basin, Mexico - 4872-04-4-5_MG | ecosystem: Environmental > Aquatic > Marine > Hydrothermal vents > Sediment ... | reverse complement strand
TAGCACAAAATAAACCAAAAATGTCAATTTTGGGGGTGGTGAATGGAAATAGATTTCCTCTTTCATTTTAGCTTGCCAAAAAACCCACTTTTTCTGAGTTCAGACTTAAAAGTCAGCAAAAAAGTGTAAAATCCCAGCTTTAGTAGGGGGCCCCAGGTTCATAAAAGGGAAAAGGGATTTCTGCTTTGGCGAAAAAAAATTTTTGTTTAAATTGGTCAAAATTTTTCCCTATCGCCAAGTCAGTATATGGTCAGTCCTGAAGAATGATTTTTTTCGCACCTTGAAGTCCAAAATATGCTGAAAATTCATGCTAAAATCCTGTCCCTTAATATTTTTAAAAAATATTTTTTCTCACCTAAAATTAGATTAAAAATTTTAAAAAAAATTCAAAATCTTCATTTTACCTCTGGCAAGAGTGGGGCACTCCCATGAATAATTCAAAAATCAAGACCTGACCCCCCAGGAGTTTTAGTTGTTTCCTCCTTTGCTAAAAATCCTTACTACCAACAGTGCACAACTTCTTCATGTTATCACAGATTATCCAACTGTTTTGGCCAAATTAGCTCCAACTTTGAACTTAACTACTTTTTTAGCAGGAATTTCAATTTCTTCACCTGTCTGGGGATTTCTTCCTTTTCTAGCCTTTCTATTCACAATAGAAAATGTCCCAAATCCAACCAGACTAACCTTATCTCCTTCTTTTAGAGCCTTTGTCACTGTATCGATAATACTGTTCAACACCTTTCCTGCCATTGCCCTAGAAATACCAGCATCTTTAGCAACAACATCTATTAACTCTCCTTTATTCATGTTATCTTACCTCCTTTCTGCTGAAAACATCAGCATTTCTTTGCAATATGACACAAAAGAGTAGTAAATGTCAATACCCAAAATCCGCGAACAGCCCTGAAGAATCAAAACTAAAAAATAAGGTAAAAATAGTTAGAAAAGAAGATAAGGCCGCATGGGTGTGATTTGAAAAAACTTTTTCCTAACCCTTGATTTTCAATCTTCCATCTATTTCTACCTCCTCCTATTTATCTTTCTGGGGTCACCCATTAACAGGCCCTTTCAGGGTGGCTTTCGTCAGAGCTGTAAGCCCAAAGGGTGCGGAAACGGAAAACGGCGTGCTAAACTAGGGAACAGGTTGGGTAAAAATAATGCATCTAACTTTTTCAACCGCCTGTATATTTTTAAAAAATTTGTTTTATTTTACTACACCTGTCTATTTGGCAGACAGGCTTGTGGGTTTTCTTTTAAAATAATCGCGAATTTGGGGCTTATGTCTAATCAATTCAGAAACAGTTACAAACCTAAATTTCATGGTTAATTTAGGCAAATTTTCTTTTAGAACCATTAGGGTAGTTAAATAAGGATGACAAATGGCCAAGACTGCTCCTTGAGTTTGCGCCCACCGAGTTAAGGTGGTTAAGCGTTGTCTGATACTATTTACGTCAGGTGTAGAATCTAAAAAGAGATTTCTCCTCAAACTCTTAACACCCATTTCCTGAGCCAGTTTATAAGCAATGGATTTGGGAGTGGTAAAACTATCCACAAAAATGAGATTTCTTTTTTTAATCTCTCTTAATACTATTCTCATATAGGTTGGATTTTGAGTAAATTTTGACCCCATGTGATTATTTACGCCTTTAATATAAGGCACGGCCTCTAAATCCTTTGTCAATTGCTTTTTTAAGGTAAATGGAGGCATATTGAGAAATAGCATTCCTGGTTGCTTATTTAATTGAGGATGGTATCCATCTGCTTCCAGGGGTAAATGGAGTAATATTTCTTCCTGTTGATGGATATAGAGTAATTCGGCTATTTCTTTACTGTAAGGTAAATAGGGTAAAATAGCGTAATTTAGAGGTATTTCCAGGTTAATAAGTGACTTTACTACTGACATATCATAGCCTAAATCATCCACAATAATGGCTATCATTGGTTTTTCTTTTGGGTGTAATGGTAAAAAATGATTGAAAATCAAGTGGTGAGTAATAAGACCATTCCAACCCAAATAAAACTCCCATTTTTTAGAAGTAGGGGTGCTAAGCCGAAGAGTGATTTTGGGATTTTTTTGGGCTAGAGAAATAAAGCTTGTTTTTACCCTAGACCAGGTTAATGTTTTTGGTTTTTGGGCATTTATTTCTATAAATGGATATATTTTCCCTCTCCATGTCTTGCTAATAATTTTTTCTTGCCACTGGTCTCTTTCAAGACCCAGATGGAGGAATGTCTCCACAATAAGGTGGTTTAAGTTAAATATTCCTTCTTCTATAGCTGTTTGAGAAAAATCTTCATAGGTAGGATGTGGTTTTTGAGGTTTTAAAAAATGAAATAATATAAGAATAATAAGGGTTAATGAAGACAAAAGAAGGAAGATAAACAGGATTTTTTTCTCTCTTATTTTCTGCATTCAATGGTTGCCTTTTTGGTACCGTCCCAGGCTCTGTGTAAATTCACTTGCAATTAAAATTATTAGGGCTTATCCTCCTCATAACAAACAAATTTCATAAAAAAGAAAGGAGGAAAAGCCCATGCAAACTAAAGAAAACTTATCACAGACAGTTAAGGATGTAAAGGTAGAGATAATAAAAGATGTATTTAAAACGGATCTTCTACATAAGAACTAGTCCTATCAGACCTTATCTACTCCTGGAACGGTAACAAGCCTCTTCTCTCCAACAGCTATCACATTACTCGTTACCCTGGCCAATCGGCTTATGCCTTGCTTTAGGTGATATCTAAATCCTCCCAAGGCAGAAAAATTGGGCTATTTTGTATAGCCCTCTTTATATCCCACATGGTTCAAATAATACTCAACAGCTATATTCTGTCCAGTTGTCATTGGTCATTTAAAATTCCCCATCGGTATGAAGATAACATATGCCCCAGATGTGGAAACAAACTAAAAAGCATAAAGATAGGAAACAGGACTTCCTTTTTCTGTTCACATTGTCAAAAATAGTTAACCGCTGATTGCTTCCAATGGTGCAAAGTATTAAAGAACCACTCTCTTTAGCAGAGAATTCTTCACATTAAAAATAGACATGGCCTTATTTAATCCTTCTTTCAACACTGTTTCTATGAGTGAATGAACTCCGTTAAGGATAATGTCTAGATCCTCTTTTTCTTTGGGCGAAAATTCACTTAAGACATAGTCAATTGTAGATTCTAAAACCGGCCGGCCAATACCTATCTTAAGCCGCGGTATCTCTCTGGTGCCTAATGATGTTTGAATAGAGATCACCCCTTTATGTCCACCTGGACCTCCTTCTTTAACTAACTTAATTCTTCCCCAAGGCAGGTCAAGGTCATCATGAATAATTAATATTTGGTAAGGAAGAACTTTAAAATAAAAATTCAACCATTTTACTGCCTCCCCACTGAGATTCATAAAGGTAAGTGGTTTGGCTACTATAATCTGCTGCTGAGCTACATCAATTTTCCCCCACCAGACTAAATTATTTTTTGTTTCTTCTTTGAGGGGATGGATAGAAATTAATTTGTCAATGAGCAAAAAACCTAAATTGTGTCTTGTCCATTGGTATTTTAACCCAGGATTCCCTAATCCTACTAAAATTTTAATCTGTTCTTCTGGCACATTTATGCTTCTGCTGTTTCCTCTAGTTCCTCTTCTTCAGCCTCCGCTTCTACTTCTTCAGGAGCTACTAAGGTAACCACTGGTACTTGGGGATCATTTTCTATCTTAATACCTTCAGCCACTGAGATATCAGCTACATGGATGGAATCACCAATATCTAAGTTAGCTACATCTATCTCAATATGGGAGGGAACTAATTTGGGGAGGCAAGAAATAGTCAGTTCTCTCAAATTTTGTTCTAAAACACCCCCTTTTTCTACTCCTTTAGCTTTACCCACAATAACAATAGGAACTTCCAGAGTCAATTCTTTACCCACGGTAATTTCGTAAAAATCTACATGTATTAATTGGTCGGTTGCAGGATGGAAGTCAACATCTTTGATTAAGGCCTTTTTGACTTGCGAAGTTTTACCATCTGTTATTTCTAAGTCTAAAAAAGACGAAGCACTTTGCTCTTTTTCCAAAGCCTTCAAAACAGCAATTGGATTAACCACCAGAGGAATGGGTTGGGTAGTAGAAGGACCATAAAGAATGGCCGGAATTAATCCCTGAGCTCGCAACTTACGTGAAATTTCTTTGCCTGTTTCTTCCCTAACCTGTGCTTTTAATAAAATATCTCCCATATTCACTCTCCACAAATATTTTTATACAAACAATGTACTAATAGAGGTTTCCTCATGTATGCGTTTAATTGCTTCTCCTAGAAGCGGTGCTACAGATAACATTTCTATTTTACCACAATTTTTTACCCCTTCTTTTAAGGGAATAGTATCAGTAACTACTAATTTTTTTATAGGTGAATTTACCAATCTATCTATGGCTGGTCCAGAAAGCACAGCATGGGTGCAGCAAGCATAAACATTATTTGCTCCATGCTGCATAAGCACATGTGCGGCTTCAGTAAGAGTCCCAGCAGTATCTACCATATCATCCAAAATAACTACTGTCTTTCCTTCTATATCTCCAATAATATTTACTGCTTCTACCAAATTAGGGGCATCACGACGTTTGTCAATAATGGCCAAACCTGCCCCCAAACGTTTGGCAAAGGCCCTGGCCCTTTCCACTCCCCCAGCATCTGGCGAAACAATAGTTAGATGGTCTTTAAAATGAGTTTTAATATATTCTAACATCACAGGAGCAGCAAATAGGTGGTCTACTGGAATATTAAAAAATCCTTGAATTTGCCCTACATGTAAATCCATAGAAAGCACCCGGCTTGCCCCCGCGGTAGTAATTAAATCGGCTACTAATTTGGCTGAGATAGGTACTCGGGGCTTCACCTTTTTATCCTGCCGAGCATACCCATAATAAGGAATAACCGCAGTAATCCGCCTCGCAGATGCCCTCTTTAAGGCATCTATCATAATGAGAAGTTCCATTAAATTATGGTTCACTGGAGGACAGGTAGATTGAATAACAAAAACATCATCTCCTCTGACATTTTCTCCAATCTCCACCCTTGTTTCACCATCACTGAATGTGTCTACAAGGGCATTTCCTAGCGGAAGGTCCAAATAAACAGCGATTTTTTGGGCCAAACTGGGATTGGAATTACCTGTAAATAATTTCATTTTCTTGTTCATCTCTTTAAACAAAAAATGGCTGGGGTGGGAGGACTCGAACCTCCGAATGCGGGAGCCAAAGTCCCGTGCCTTGCCACTTGGCCACACCCCAGTAAATTATAATCCTTTAACCAGAAAACTCTGCCACCTTTGTGGAAGCTTCAGCTTTTTCTTTACCTTTAATGCCTCTTGTTTTTTATAAAATACAGCAAATACGCTGCTACCGCTTCCAGTCATGGATATATCCTTGGCCCCTGCTTTTTTCAAAAATAACTTTGCTTCCCCTACTTCTGAAAACTCCTCTACAACCCTCTTTTCTAAATCATTGTATAAATTTTTTATAATTACCTCAGGCTTATTAATTTTAGTTTGGAATTCCTTTTTTGTCAACGCCACTCGATTATAAACCCAAGCGGTTGAGACCCTAACTGGGGGAGAAATTATGATATACCAAAAAGGGAGAGTAAAAGAGAGGGGAAAAATTTTTTCACCTCTTCCCCTGGCTATAGCAGGTTTTTTATATAAAAAAAAGGGAACGTCGCTCCCCAACCTTTCAGACATCTCTAACAAATCATTTAAAGAAAAAGGTTTATTAAAAAGAGCATTTAATCCTAACAAGGTGGTTGCTGCATCACTGCTTCCCCCACCTAATCCCGCGGCTATAGGAATCCGTTTCACTAAATGGATTTTCACTCCCTGAGGCCTATCTAACTTAGTGAAAAATAATTTAGCTGCTCTAAATACTAGGTTATCTTCACCGCAACTCAGTTCTGGACAAGTAGTAGTCAATTCAATGCCTTTTTCTGATAGTAAATCTAGATAAAGGATATCAAATAAGCTCACTCTTTGAAGCACAGAAAAAATTTGGTGATACCCATCTGGGTATTTACCTAAGACATGTAGAATTAAGTTTATTTTTGCCGGTGCAAAAAAACGAACAATACTTGCCTATTCTCCCTTTGGTATTTGCAAAGGAATAAATAAACTGCCTTCCTGCCGTTTTACCAAAAACAGGACTGATTGTCCTGGCTTTAGTCTTTTTATAGCTTGGTAATAATCATCAAGCTTTATTATAGGTCTCCTATCTATTTCTAAAATCACATCGCCTCTTCTCAGCCCTGCTTCATAGGCTAGACTACCTGGTCTCACTCTAGAAATTACCACTCCTTTATCTATTCCCACTCTAGCAGCTATAGAAGGTGTAATTTCTGTTACTTCTATTCCTAAATCATATCCAGTCGGAGCTACCATTTGTTTTTCTGCCATTTCCTCTTTAAGCTCTCCAATAGTTACGGTAAAGGTTTTTTCCTTTCCATCCCGCCAAACCTTTATTTTTACCTTTTCTCCCACTGGAGTTACAGCTACCAATCTAGGAAGTTGATTCATCTCTTCGATAGGATGACCGTCATATTCAATAATTACATCCCCTGTTTTCAGACCTGCCTTTTCCGCAGGACTATTAGGAGTAACATCCGCTATCAGGGCCCCCTGGGGTTGTTTTAATCCTAAGGCTTGAGCTAATTGAGGAGTCACCTCTTGAATGCTCACACCTAACCAGCCCCGAACTACTCGATGGTGTTTTTTTAATTGAGGAACAATCTTTTTAGCCATATTTATGGGAATGGCAAAACCAATACCCTGGGCTTGAGCAACGATAGCTGTATTGATACCCACCACATTACCTCTCAAGTTGAGTAAGGGCCCACCGCTATTGCCTGGGTTAATAGCTGCATCGGTCTGCAAGAAATTGTCATAGGGTCCTGCCCCAATAATTCGCTCTTTGGCACTAATAATTCCCACCGTAACGGTATGACCCAGACCAAATGGGTTGCCTATGGCTACTACCCAGTCTCCTACCTGTAGTTTATCAGAATTACCCAAACTCAAGACAGGTAAATTATGGGCATTTATTTTTAATAAGGCAATATCTGTCTTGGGATCACGCCCTACCACCTTTGCCTTATATTCTTTGTGATTTAATAGCCTTACTGTAATCTTGGTAGCTTTCTCTATCACATGATTATTAGTCAAAATATAGCCATCTTTATCAATAATAAACCCTGAACCCAAACTTCTTTGCTTCATTTCAGACCGGGGAATTTCTCCAAAAAATCTTTCAAAAAATTCTCTAAATGGGTCTTCTTCACCAAAGGGACCAAAGAAATACTTAAATACTGGTCCAGGCCCTTTTATCACTCTTACTGTGCTGATGTTCACTACTGCTTTAGAAGCTTCCTTCACCATAGGAGCTAAAGAAGGAAGAGAGTTGGTTTCTAGTGTTGTGGCTGGTCGAGCTGGTAAATTATGGGTAAATTGCATTCCTGTAAGCCAAACAACACCTATAATAAAAGAGCATACTCCTACTAACACAAAAGACCACAAAGGAAACTTATATTTACGCATATTTCCTCCTATTCTCCACTTAGTTTTACATACTTGACGCGAAGGTCAAATAAGAGATTGTTTAAAAGACTTTCCTCCTCATTGTCTAGATTACCTTTTGTTTTCTCTTTAAGCATTTCTAAAATTTCTATAGTCTGTTTAGCCAAATCTAGATTTTTCTCCTTTTTCCCTGTAATGGGGTCTGGTATCTCTCCTAAATGAACTAAGGTAGAGGAACTCAAAGACACTATAAAAGTAGAAAAACTTACTGGAGGAAGCACCGTTTTGGAGGTAGCTTGTGATTTTTGTTGTTTTTCTTTTTCTGTTTTATCTTCTTTAAAAATACGCCTTTTATCTTCTACCTTAAAACCTTTAGGTTCTTCCATCTTATCCTTCCTCACAATTCTAATGATATAGTAGATATAACATGAGGTAATTCCTTTATCTCCTCCAGTACTGGTTTAGGAACAGGAATATTGGTAGAGAGCAAAATCAAAGTCTGTCCTGTAATTTCATCTTGACCAACATGCATCCTACCGATATTGATTTGATGTCTGCCTAAAATGCTACCTATATTGCCAATTACACCTGGTCTGTCTACATTTTGAATAAGAAGCATATGCCCTTCAGGGACAGCTTCTAAGGAAAAACCATCTAAACGCACAATACGAGGTTGTTTTTTCCCAAAAATGGTGCCGGTAATGGATTTCTTTTCTCCAGATTCGGTGTGAACATTTACTATAATAACATTAGTGAAATCACTAGGAATTTCTCTTTTGGACTCCTTGACCTGAATACCTCTTTCAGTAGCTAAAAAATCGGCATTGACAAAATTTACCTGCTCACCCAAAATAGGTGTAAGTAAACCTTTAAGGGCAGCAACTTTGAGCGGTTTAGTATCTGTTTTAGCCACATCTCCAATATATTCTATTTCTACCTCTTTAATAGGAGCCTTTACCAGTTGAGCATGAAAGGCACCTATTTTTTCAGCTAAGATAAGATAAGGGCCTAAAACAGAAAGTAGCTCTTGGGTAATTAAAGGCACATTGACCGCATTACGGACCACACCATTAATAAGATAATCAATAACCTGTTCAGCAATAGATACTGCCACATTTGTTTGTGCTTCTTGAGTAGAAGCCCCCAGATGGGGAGTGCAAATTACTTTATCTAAATCTAAAAGAGGATTATCTCGAGGTGGTTCTTTTTCAAATACATCTAAGGCTGCTCCAGCCACCTTTCCTTTTTGAATGGCTTCATATAGGTCTTTTTCTTTAATAATCCCACCCCGGGCACAATTTACAATCATCACCCCATCCTTCATTTGAGCAAAGGCCTTTTTGTCTATTAAATACTTTGTTTCTGCAGTCAATGGTGTATGAATAGTGATAAAATCAGCCCTTTGATACAACTCCTCTAGGGAAACTAATTCTACACCTATTTTTTCAGCCATCTCAGGACGAACAAAAGGGTCATAGGCAATAACCTTCATTTTTAATCCATTTGCCCTATCTGCGACAATACTACCTATTCTGCCCAGGCCAATGATACCTAGGATTTTGCGGTAAAGCTCGCGGCCCTGAAATTTCTTTTTCTCCCATTTTTTTGATTTTAAGGATGCTGTGGCCTGAGGAATATTCCTAGCCAGGGCCATAAGCATAGCTATAGTATGCTCGGCGGTGGTAACCATATTTCCTTCAGGGGCATTCATGACCACAATACCCTTTTTAGTAGCGGCTTCTACATCTACATTATCCAAACCTATACCAGCTCGGCCTATTACTTTTAATCTTTTTGCTCCTTCAATTACTTCAGATGTGACTTTGGTGGCACTTCTAATAACTAAAGCATGGGCATCTTTCACTTTTTTCTTAAGTTCTTCAGGAGAGAGGGAAACAGCTACCTCCACATCAAATTGGGGCACTTTTTCTAATAATTCAATTCCTTGAGGAGCAATATTATCGGTTATGAGGATTTTATAACTTTTCATTTCTTCTTCCTTTACTTTTGAAGTAATATCTCCTGTATTGCTTTTACACCTGTACCTGGGATAAGTTTATAACCTAACTCAATCAATACCCGTTCCAAAGCAGCAATAGTCATCACCATTTCATGTTCATCTACATACCCCATATGAGAAATGCGAAAAATCTTGCCTTTTAATTGACTTTGTCCTCCAGCAATAGTAATTCCGTATTCCTCTCGTAATTTTTTTACAATCATTTGAGCATCAATTCCTTCTGGAGCTTCTACAGCAGTTAGGACTTCAGAAGGATTTTCCTTAGTAAAAATAGAAAGTCCCATGGCCTTAACAGCCATTTTTACCCCATCAGAAAGGCGCTGATGATATTTAACAATATTTCCCAAACCTATTTGTTTAATCTGCCTCAAACTTTCTCTTAAGCCTATAATTAAAGACACTGCAGGGGTATAAGCAGTTTGATTTTTCTCTAAGCTTTTTTTCTCCTTGGAAAAATCAAAGTAATATTTGGGTAAGCAGGACTTTTCCACAAACCCCCAAGCCTTCTGGTTCAAACAAACAAAGGCCAAACCAGGAGGTAACATTAAGGCCTTTTGTGAACCACCTATCACTACATCCAAACCCCATTCATCGGTTTTTATCTCCATAGCACCAAGAGCAGATATAGCATCTACCACTAAAATAGTGGTTTCTCTTTTCTTGACCACCTCAGCGATTTCTTTTAAAGGAAATTTAACCCCTGTAGAAGTTTCATGGGCCTGAACAAAGACAGCTTTTATTTCTGGATTTTTGTCTAATATATTGGCAATTTGTTCTGGTTTTACACACCTTCCCCATTCAACATCAATATTAAAAACTTCTACTCCATAAGCCTTACAAATTTCTGCCCAGCGCTCACCAAACTTCCCTCCTCTTACCACTAGTGCCTTATCCCCTGGGGAAAGGGTATTAGTAATCGCTCCTTCCATTCCTCCTGTCCCACTAGAGGCCAAAATTAAGACATCGCTTTGGGTTTGAAAGACATATTTTAAATCTTCCTTTACTTCTGCCAAAATAGTAGCAAATTGAGGAGAACGATGATGTATAATAGGAGCAGCCATTGCTAAAGAAGTCTTGGGAGGTACAGGTGTAGGACCAGGAGCAAAAAGGTAATATTTAAACATATCTTTGCCTCAAAACAACGAAAAATAACATAAAAGCAAAATTTAACACTCCTGCTTTTTTTGTCAAGCAAACCCAGATTGTGGAGGTTACAGCCTACCATCCCTTTGTTTGTCAACCTGGGGTTGCTGAAGATATTAGGAAATAATTTTTATTATTTCTGTCTATAGTAACTTTCAGGCACCATTTGGGCAATAGCCTGAACCGCACTATCTAACATCACTCTAACTGCTTTTTCCATAGGAGTATTTTTATAACCTCCTAAACCTCCAGCTAAGGCCACAGAACCAATAAGGAAGCCTGCACCTCCTCCTGCCTTCCAACTGGAGGCCTTACCTTCCACCTTGGTAGCATTTATTATCCTTCCTGTTCTCACATCTACCAGTCTTATATCAGCAGCAATATATGCTTCCTTTTTACCTATAGTTGCCCCACCAATAAATGGCACTTTAAAGGGCACAACCACACCACCCCCTCCTATGCCAGAAGCGTGGGGCTCAAAGGCAGTGATGGCGCCCATGACCAAAATATCTGCTCCTTCCATCAAACCAATTTGAGGTGCCTTCTCTTGCTTCACATATCCTGATTGGCCTAAATTGAGTTCTTCTTTAATATCCTCTAATCCTTCTCCTCTTTCCAAAACCACAAACCTCCCTGTTTGGAAAAGAGCAGTAGCTAACATATCAGTTAAACCATCTCCTATCTCTCCAGTGCATTTGGCTGCTTTACATTTAAACCTGGCTACAGCAATTCTAGCCTTTGGCCCTTCATAGGTAACCGCCTGCTGTACAGTAGGCCCTGCTGTTTGCACATTAGTACTTATCTCAGGACCACATGCCAAAACCATCCCCATACCTACAAGGATCAATAAAAAGAACAAAGACTGTCTTCTCATATTCTCCTCCTTCAGAGAATTTCTTAACTTATATCAGAATATAAACATAATTTCAATAAAGAAAGCTTCCTCTCCCAGGGATACGGCAAAGTAATTTTAACGGAGATCCAAATGTTAAGCGCAAGGGCTCAATGCTTAGTCCTTAGTCCCTAGTCCCTAGTCCTTAGTCCTTAGTTCCTAGTCCTTAGTTCCTAGTGCTTAGTGTTTAGTTCCTAGTGCTTAGTCCTTAGTGCTTAGTCCTTGGTGCTTAGTGCTTGGTGCTTGGTCCTTAGTCATTTTGATTGTGGCATTACAAAGTTGCAAGTTAAAAAGTTTGCAAGTTAACACGTTTCAGTTACAAGTTTACAAGTTGCAAGTTAGAAAGTTATAAGTTGTTTTTCAAAGGCTTAAGGTATTAAGCCGTTAGAACGTTTGCAAGTTAACACGTTGACA
>Ga0190331_1000159_pt1 | contig 12098 bp, 11 predicted proteins | sample 48720445_MG_FD_161681 | JGI IMG/M metagenome (GOLD analysis project Ga0190331, IMG submission 161681) | Hydrothermal vent sediment bacterial communities from Southern Trench, Guaymas Basin, Mexico - 4872-04-4-5_MG | ecosystem: Environmental > Aquatic > Marine > Hydrothermal vents > Sediment ... | reverse complement strand
CTTGTTGGAGAAATAATTAAAAGATTTGAACAAAGAGGTATTAAAATAGTAGCTTTAAAGTTGTTTTGGATGACTGAAGAACAGGCAAAAGAGTTATATAAAATGCATGAAGGCAAACATTTCTTTAGAGAGTTAATTGAGTTTGTTACTGGGGGACCAGTTGTTGCAATGATAGTAGAAGCTCCACGTGTAATAGAAATGGTCAGACACATTATAGGTGACACAGATCCTTTAAAAGCTGGAACAGGGACTATTAGAGGAGAATTTGCATTGACAATCACAAAAAATCTTATACATGCAAGTGATTCAAAAGAAAGTTTTGAGAGAGAATGCAGGATTTTCTTTAATGAGAATGAAATAGTTAACTATTATCTTGATGTTCAAGATGATATTTAAAACTAATTTTTGAAAAATCCTTTTTAAATTTTAGAATAATAAGAATTTAAAAAATAGTTGATAAAACTATATTGTGTTTTAATTTTCATTTTTAAGTTTACCATTTGATTGGTGAGTTCTAATAACATAAGTTGATTTTTTAACTTCATTGAAATTTGATCAAATATTTAACCGTTCAAAAGAAAGTTTAAATTTGGAGAATAAGAATTAATTATTGAAAGGAGGGAATATTTTGATTTTATGTTCAGGTGAATCTTTAATAGATATGATTGGGGAAGATGGAAAAGGAATAATGGATAGTGAATATTTTAAAGCAAGAATAGGTGGATCTCCATTAAATTGTGCCGTTGGTCTTTCAAGATTAGGTGTCAATACATTCTTTTTGACTAAAGTGGGAAATGATTATTTTGGGAAGAAAATAAAGCAATTTTTAATTAGTGAAAAGATAAATCCTGATTACATTTTTATGGATGAACAAAATAAAACCACACTAGCTTTTATTTCACTTTCTGAAAAAAAGATTCCAGAATATGATTTTTATCGCAATAATACAGCCGATAAAAACATTACGAAGAAAGAACTTGAAAAAATAAATATTGATGATATAGAAATGTTTCACGTAGGTTCTTTGGCTTTAATAGACGGAAATACTGCAAAGAATTTATCAGAGTTTTTTTTGCAAATTGAAAAAAAGGGAAAAATTACTTCTTTGGATCCTAATGTTAGAAGTAATTTAATTAAAAATCACGACGAATATAAACGTCGATTATTCGAAATGATGAAAAAAGCTACTATTTTGAAATTAGGGGAAGATGATCTTAAATATTTTGATCCTAATATTTCTTTTAAATCTTTTGTTAAAAATTTTAAGAGAGAAGAAAAATTAACTATATTAACTTTAGGAGAAAGAGGTTCTATAGCTTTTTACAAGAACAAATTTTTTGAAGTAGAAGCCTTAAAACTAAGGAAAGTAGTTGATACAACAGGTTGTGGAGATGCATTCATGTCTGGAATTTTATATAAATATTATGAATTTGGATTGAAAAAAGATTTATCAAACGAAAATGTTTATGAAATGTTAAATTTTGCTTCAAAAATAGCAGGAATAGTTGCAACAAGATATGGAGGAGCTTCTTCAATGCCAATGAAAAGTGAAGTAGAAAATTTTTGAAAATTGAGCTAAAATTAATTACTAAAAAATTTAATCAACGTTTAACAAATAAAGTAGAAAATGGCTCCTTTCGGAGCCATTTATTTACAAATAAAAGTTTTATTTCAAATTGTGATGTGTTTAATCAATATCATATTTTGATATTATAGATTCGATTTCTTCATACAGTTCATCTGTTAATTCCCATGTAATTGCTTTTAAATTTTCTTCAAGATGTTCAGGTTTTTGAGCACCAGCTATGACAGAAGTAACGGCTGGATTTTTTATTAACCAATTTAAAGCTATTTGATTAAGTGGTTTGTTGATTTTTTTGGAAAAATCATTTAAATCTTTGACGATATTAATGAATTTATGAAATCTTTCTCCAGTTAAGTTTGGATTTGCCGCTCTGACATCATTAAATTTTTCATGTCCGGTAAATTTACCGGTTAGTAATCCTTGTAGAAGTGGACTATAAGGGAAAAATGCTAAGTCGTTTTTCAAACAAAATGGTAATACTTCTTTTTCAGTTCTATACTCAAGTGCAATGTTGTGATAACTTAGGGGATTTCTTTCCAGCATATTGTATAATCCTTGCATACTACTAATTTTTACTTTTTTCATAATAAATTGGGCAGTAGCAATTGAAAAGTTGCTTAAACCAATGTATCTTATTTTTCCCTGTTTTTTCAGTTCTAACAAGGCATCAATAGTTTCATTAATATCTGTATTTGGATCTGGCCAATGTAGTTGATAAATATCAATATAATCTGTTTTTAATCTTTTAAGACTATCATCAATTTCTTTAAAAATACTTTTTGGTGTTAAATTCCGTTTTATTCTTTTTTGTTCATCCCATACTAATCCACATTTGGTTGCAATTAATACTTTATGTCTCATGCCCTTTAAAGCTGTCCCTAAAATTTCTTCGGCGTGCCCAAAACCATAAACCGGAGCAACATCGAATAGATTTATCCCATTTTCAACTGCTTTTTGAATAGTTTTAATAGAACTTTCGTCTGTAGTTCCCTCCCAAAACTCAGGACCAGAAATTCCCCAGCAACCAAAACCTATTACTGAAATTTCTTCCTCGATATTTTTTACTTTTTTATATTTCATATTTACCCCCCTAAAAATTAATAGGTTACTCCACCAACTAATATAATGCTTGAATAAGAGATCTGTTCTCCTGTCCTTATTACACCTTTTGCTTTTGTATTAGTAAGTTCTTTAAATTTTTTGTGTGGGACAAATTCAATTTCGATATTATCAGGTAGTTTAGCAAGAGTTTCTTCAAGTCTTTTAGGACTTACTGTTTTTATTTCTTCTGAAAAAATTACTTTTTCTATTTGTAGTTCTTCAAGTAATGGTTCTAAAACATCAAAGATACCCGGTTTGCCTCCTATTATACTTATATCAATGCAGTTATCGTTAGAAATAGGTAATCCAGAATCTGATATAACTAATAAATCTGTATGCCCCATTGAAGCTACCAAACAAGATATTCCTCGATTTAAAATTCCTGATTTCTTCATTTTTTTACCTCCTTTTCATTTTGTTGTTAAATGAATTCTAAACTTATAAAGCTTTCCAATAAACCAACCTTGTACTAATTCAATAGGTAAATTGTTATAAGTTCTTCCTAATCTTTCAAAAAATAAAATAGGAGAATTTTTCTCTGTTTTTAATAATTTTGCTATTTTATCATCTGCTAATCTTGCTTCAATCGTTGCATCTCCTTTAATGATAGGTTTATTTAATTTGTTTAATAATTCATAAAGAGAACCATTAAAATCTTCAGTACCAGTCAAATTACTTGCAGGAGATATGTAAGAAATAAAAAAAACTATAGGAAAAGTTAATTCATTTCCTTTTAGCCTTTCTATTTTTAAAATTTTATCCTTTTCATTTATTTCAAAAAGTTTTGAAAATTTCTTTCCTGCCTTAATCCACTTTACACTAATCACTTTTGTTAAAGCAACATGTTTTTCTAGGCGCATTTGTTCTGTGAAACTTCTTAATGAAGTTAAAATATCTAAACCAATGCTTCTAATTACTTTCGTTCCTTTTCCTGGAATACTTTCGATAACCCCTTCTTGTTTTAGTAGTTGTAGAGCTTTTCTTATAGTATCTCTACTTACTCCAAAAAAATTCATTAGGGTTTCTTCACTAGGAATTTTCGATCCTACCATTTCAGGATTTTTAATCTTCTCTGATAAGAAATTATATATTTGATAGTATAATGGAATAGGGCTGTTCCTATCTAAAATAAATTTTTTTGCATCTTTTAGTAGCATTATTACTCTTCCTTTCATGAATAAAAATTTATAATGCTAGGAGATCAAATATTTCAACTAGGGATTGGTACGATTTTTTGAATATATGAAATAAATGTTCATATTTTTCTCTTAAATCCTTTCTAGGGTGTATATATTCAACATCTTTTATGAATTTTTTTGCATCTTCTATTGTTAACAAATTAGCTCCAATCCCTCCAATTATGGCAGCGCCCATTGAAGTGGCTTCTTCAAGATATTCAGGAATTACTATGGTTTTGTTAAATATGTCAGCAATTATTTGTTTCCAATGTCTACTCTTAGCTCCTCCACCAATTAGTCTGATTTTTTCAAAATTATTTATATTCTCTAAAATTTCTAAAATAATTTTCAAATTAAAAGTTACTCCTTCTAAAACAGACCTGAGCATATCACGTTTGCTATGAGTGATTGATAAACCAATAAAAGAACCTTTTGCATTGACATTCCAATGAGGACTTCGTTCACCTAATAAATAGGGAAGAAATATAAGATTATTTGAACCTGGAGTTGTATAATCTATCAAATCATCAAGTATTTTATATGGGTCAATTTTTAGGTCTTTTGCTTTTTCGGATTCTAAATCACACAAATTTTCCTTGAACCATTGATAAGAAGCTCCACCTGCTTGCATAGTTCCAGTAGGGCAGTAAAAACCAGGGATAGGATAGGAAAAATTAAAAGTTCTTGCTTTTTCATCGAAAAAAGGATTATCGGCACAAGTACTTATCCAACTTGAAGACCCCAAATAAATGTAAGCTTCGTTTGAGTTAAATATTCCAGCACCAAGTGTAGCACAAGCGCCATCACCCGCGCCTCGAATAACCAAAGTGTTTTTAGATAACCCCAGTTCAATAGCAATATTAGAAAGAATTTTACCAACAATTGAAGTAGAAGGAGAAACATCCGGTAATTTTTCTTTATCTATTTCAAGTGTTTCTAAAAGTTGATCGGACCACTTGAGATTTACTATATCAAAAATAGATGACATTGAAGCATCTGAATAATCTGTACCAGCTATTCCTGTCAATTTATAAACAATATAGTCTTTTGCAAAAAGAAATTTAAAAGTTTTTTGATAAATTTCATTCTCATTTTCTTTAATCCATGCGATTTTAGGGCCTGCATATGTAGGAGTAATTCTTGATCCAGTTAATTTATATACTTTCTCGCCACCAAGTTTTTCAAGTTTTTTAGCTTGATTTGTACTTCGTTGGTCAGCCCATATAATTGCTCTTTTTAATGGACTACCTTCTTTATCTATAGGAACAGTTCCCATCATTTGACCACTGAAACTAATAGCTTTAATTGCCTCTTTTTTGACTTTTGCCTTTTCTAAAAGTTGTCGAGTTGTAATTTTAACTGAATTCCACCAATCTTCTGGATTTTGCTCTACGAATCCAGGTTTTAAATGATATGTTTTGTAAGGGTAGAAGGAACTCGCAATTAGATTCCCCTCGATATCATATAATGTTGCTTTATTTCCACTGGTGCCTAAATCATGGGCTATAATAAAATCCATTTAATCACCCCCAAAAATTTCTTTATACTTTTCCTCTATTTCCTCTTTTGTAGGCATAGAAGGTGAAGTTCCAAATCGGGTGGTTGAGATTGCTGCGCCAATTCTAGCATAATCTATAGAATCCTTCAATGAATAACCTCTTGAAAGATATGAAGCAAGTATTCCAGCAAAAGCATCACCAGCACCTGTAGTATCTATAGTATTTACTTTAATTGCAGAAATTATTTCAGAAGAAACTTTTGAACAAAAAACTCCTTTTTCTCCCAGAGTAATTATTACAGTATCTACTTTTTCTTCTAATTTAGAAGCAATTTTATAAATTGAGCTTTCATCTTCTAATGGATTATTAGCTATAAGACTTGCTTCTATCTCATTTGGAACAAGTATATCTACAGAATTAAGTATTTCTAAATCAAATTTTTTAACTGGAGCAGGGTTTAAAATAACTAAAGCTCCTGAATTTTTAGCTATTTTAATAGCCTCATAAGTAGCTTCAAGATTAGCTTCAAACTGAGTTAGAAAAACATCGCATTTTTTGAATATTGCTTCATTAGTTCTTATTTCTTCTATACTTATTTCATTACAAGCTTCGGGAGCTACAGCAATTGCATTATCTCCGGTGTTTTTGTTTACAATAATTAAAGCTACGCCAGTACCAGCTGAATCTGATTGTAAAAGAAATTTTTTTGAAATCCCAAATTTATCAAATGCATTTTTAACAAACGGAGCAAATAAATCATTTCCAATCTTTGTCATAAATTCAGTATTGGCACCAGATTTTTTGGCTGCTACAGCTTGATTAAAACCTTTTCCACCCGGTCCCATTTTGAAAGGGCCAGAAAAAACTGTTTCTCCAACTTTTGGTATATGAGGTGAAAGAACTGTTAAATCCATTACATAACTACCGAAAACAGTAACATTATTCATGTAAACCCCTCCATAATCAAATTACCCAACTCTTAGATTTTATATTTTCCCAATCATTATTGAATTGTTCTGTAGCACTTTTTGTTAAGTTATTTTTGAAAATTTCATTATAAATATCCGAAGAAGCAGTTATAAAATCGACATTATATGAAGCAATTTTTTCAAATTGTTCTAAATTTTTTATACTTGCCACTATTAGTTTTGTTTTAGTGTTTGAATTTTCCAAATAAGTTTGCATTTTGTTAATAATTGAAACATCTATTCCTACATTTTGCATTCTGTTGAGATACGGAGCAACAAAATCAACGTTTATCATAGAACTTAAAATTACTTGAGAAAAACTATAAATTGCTGTTATAGTTACTGGGATACTTTTTTCTACAAAATGTTCTGCAGCTAACAAACCGTTTTTAGAGAATGGAATTTTAAGAACTATTCTGTCAGGATTAAGAGAATATAATTTTTCACCTTCTTGAATAATTTCTTTTGTTTCTGAACTAACACATTGAACGAACAATAAACCAGAAAAACTGTTTAGTAGATTTTTGATTAATTCCAAAGGAGGTAACCCACTTTTTTTTATTATCGTTGGATTAGTAGTTATACCTGAAAAAATCCCTAATTTATATAAAGCACTTATTGATTCAATGTTTGAATCATCAATTAATAACCTCATTTTTTTTCATCCTTTTTTATTTCAGCAATTTCAAGTAATTCGTTTCCTGGTCCTCTAAAAGTGTTGTAATATACTTTTCCATTAAAAACAGGAATTGGTTGTTCATGATCAAAATTAATGCCTTTTTTAATTAATTCATTCATTGCAATATTTATATCCTCTACTTCAAAAGCAAGATGTTGAAAATGTGATAAATTTTCTGATGCAAAAACTTTATTTTTACTATTTTCAAAACACATCAATTCAATTTCGAAATTCTCTCCTTTAAGAAATGCTACTTCAAGTTTTTTTTCTGGTAATTTATGAATACTATCTAAAGAAAAACCTAATTTTTCTACATAAAAATCTATTGCTTCTTTTAAATCAGGCACTTCAATTGCTATATGAAAAATTTTATTAATTTTCATTTTTATTCACCTCACTTTTTTACAAATAATTTTTTTAGTCCTTTTCCTTTTTCTTTTGTTTTTAAATATTGATCAAAAAATACTGCAAGTATTATAATTGCACCAATAACAATTTGCATAATAAATGGATCAATTCCCAACAAATTTCCACCATTTCTTATCGTTTGAATGATTAATGCTCCAAGAACTGTACCCAAAACAGTTCCTACTCCTCCCATTAGACTAGCTCCACCAATTACAGCAGAAGCAATAGCATCTAGTTCATAACCTTGTCCAGCGGTAGGTACTCCTGCTGCTAATCTGGTAGCTAACATTAATCCAGCTAATCCGCTTAAAAATCCTGCCAAACTATAAAAACCATACATGTTAAGCCTTATGTTAATTCCTGAGAGTTTTGAAGCTTCTAAATTACTTCCAATTGCATATAAATTTCTTCCAAATTTAGTGTATTTTAAAATAAATCCGATTATAATTGCTACTATTAACCAAGTCCAAACAAGATAAGGAAATCCAAGAAAAGTATTTACTGCAAATTTTCTAAAATTAATTGGTAGACCTGTAATCATTCTTCCGTTTGATAAATACATTACCAAACCTCTTACTAGAGTCATCATACCCAATGTAGCTATAAAAGGTGGAACATTTCCATCATGAACAGCAATTCCGTTTACAAGACCTATTAAAGCCGAAATACCTAAAGAAATTATAAGACTAATAAATATAGAAAGTTGAAAATTACCTCTAGAAGATGTTAGAAGTGCAAATATCATACCAGAAAGTCCAACAATAGAACCTACAGATAAATCAATGCCACCAGTGATTATTACAATTACCATTCCTATTGCAACTACTCCATTAATAGAAGTTTGTCTTAAAAGATTAGTAATGTTATCAAAGGAGATAAAAGTTCCTTTGGTTGCAAATGAAAGAAAAACCCAAATAGCAATTAATATTAGTAAAAGATTTTTTTCTACAAATGTTTTTCTTTGATTTTTTTTGCTCATACAACTTCCTCCTTGTTAAGTTCTTTTTTAGATGAGTATTTCATGGCCAAAGTTAAAAGATATTCTTCGGAAAAATCTTTTCTATCAACAATTCCAGCTACTTTTCCATTAGAAATAACTACTATTCTGTCACATAATCCTATTACCTCTGGTAAGTAAGAAGATATTAAAATAACTCCCTTTTGTTGAGAAAGTATTTCAGTAAATAATTTATAGATTTCTACTTTTGCACCGACGTCAATACCAACTGTTGGTTCATCAAAAATTAATAAATCCGCATTTTTTGAAAGCCATCTTGCAATAATTACCTTTTGCTGATTTCCTCCGCTGAGTTCATTTACAGGTTGATAAATGCTTCCTGTCTTGATAGAAAGTTTATCGATAAATTTTTCCGCATTTTTAAATGATTGATTATAATTGATAATTCCAAATTTTTTGAACCTATCATAGTTAATAATATTAATATTAAATTCAAGATTTTGTTGAAGAAAAAGCCCTTGTTTTTTTCTGTCTTCAGGTAAGTAACCAATACCTTTAGATAAAGCATCAAAAGGATTTTTAATATCTATTTGTTTTCCTTTAAACAAAATTCGGCCTTGATAAATTTTATCTGCCCCAAATATAGCTCTTGCAATTTCAGTTCTTCCCGAACCTACTAAACCAAACATTCCAATAATCTCTCCAGCATGAAGATTAAATGAAATATTTTCAAATTTTTCTCCAGTTATTCCTTCAACTCTGAAAAGCTCATCTCCAATTTCGATTTTTTCTTTGTAATACATTTCTTCTATTTTTCTTCCAACCATAAGCGGAATAAGATTATCAACATTTCCAATTTCTTCTGTTTTATAAGTTCCGACCACGGAGCCATCTTTTAAAACGGTGACAGAATCACAAATTTCAAAAACTTCCTCTAAATTGTGTGAAATATAAATCACACCAATTCCTTTATTTTTAAGATTTCTAATAATTTCAAATAATTTTTTAGTTTCGCTTCTCGTTAAAACAGCAGTTGGTTCATCAAAAATTACTAATTTAGGATTATATAAAAGTGATTTAGCGATAATTAACATTTCTCTTTCTGGTAGGCTTAATTCTTTAATGCTTTTTTTAACATCAATTTTTAAATTAACTTCTTTCAAAAAATCCTCAGCTTCCTTGTATATTTTTTTCCAATCGATAAAACCGAATTTAATGGGTTGATTACCCAGGAAAAAATTTTCAGCAACTGATAAATCGGGTGCGACCATTACGTCCTGGTAAACAGCATAAATTCCTAGTTCTTTAGAGAAAAGAGGAGAATTTTTAGTTATTTCTTTACCTTCGAAGTACATTTTTCCACTGTCTTTTGTATATGCTCCTGTGATGATCTTTATTAAAGTGGATTTTCCAGCACCATTTTCACCAACAAGACCTCTAACTTCACCTTTTTTAACTTCCATACTTACATTATCAAGCGCCTTAACTCCGGGGAAAGTTTTAGTTATATTTTCTAATTTTAGTAAAATATTATTCTTCATCACACATCACCCTTGTAATCTTGAATATTTATCTAAATATTCTCTTAAAATGGGTACACTAGAACTTGATCCAAAAATGTCAGCACCCAATTTTAAAAATGTTTCTACTTGCTCGAGTGTTCTAACTCCTCCAGAAACCTTAATTTTTTTCTTTCCCTTTACAACTGAATAAATTAGTTCTACATCTTTGTAGGTTGTACCTCTTTTTCCAAAACCAGTTCCAGTTTTCACATAGTCGATTGTCGGTACTTCTACTATTAATTCACAAATTTTAATAATTTCCTCCTCGGTTAATCGGCTTGTTTCTATTATAAATTTACATATTTTATTTTCTTTTTTAACTTTTTCAGACAAAGTATTTAATTCTTTTCTTAAATATTCCCAATTTCTGGATTTTAAAGCAGAAATATTTATAACAATATCAAAATCAGTGATTTCTTCTCCTAATGAAAGAAAATACTCTATTTCTTTCAATTTTAATTCAATTGGTGAAAACCCCAAAGGAAATCCTATTCCTACATTGATCCCGACTTGGGTTCCTTTAACTTTTTTAATTGCGTATGGAATTGCATACCAAGGAACGACAACATTTCTGAAATTATATTTAACCGTTTCATCAATAAAGGATGTTATTTGTTCCCAAGTTGCTTCTGGGTTCAAAAGAGTATTGTCGAAAATTCGAGGGAAAGTGTTTTTGTCAAGATTCATATTATAGTCCTCCTTTTTAAGAGATAGAATTAAAAGAATGTGAGGCCAGAAGGCCCCACATAAAGGTCAAATTAGTTATTAGTATCTTTTTCTTGTAAATGGATCAAGAATCCACATTGAATCTTCCAAGTTTTCTTTAGTTATTACATAAACTCCTGTATCGAAATATTTAGGAAGGGGTTCATCGTGAAGAGCCATGAATGCAAACATTACACCTTTATAACCCATTCCATGAGGATCTTGAACGATAAGAGCTTTTAAAGATCCAGTCTTTAATGCGTCAATTTCTTGAGGATCTGAGTCATATGCCACAGCAATAATCTTGTCTTGTAAACCTCTTTCTTCAATTACTCTTGCTACACCGTCACCTGTGTGATTGTTATCAGCAAAAAATCCAACCAAATCTGGATTTGCGAGTAATAAGTCTTCTGCTGCATTTGCTGCTTTAGCTATATCATTATCGACATATCTTGTTGGGAGAACTTCGAGATCAGGGGCTATTTCTTTTAATCTTTGGATAAATCCTTCATCACGATCAATCAAAACTTGAACGCCTGCCATAGCACTAATTAACCCAACTTTACCTTTTAAAGGCTTTCCTGCTGCTTTTAATGCTTCTACCAATTTTTCTGCTGCAAGAGCACCACCAACTTTGTTATTTGTTGCCAAGAAAGAATGATATCTGGTGTTGAAAACAAGGTTATCAATTAATATTATTTTAATTCCCATTTCATATGCTCTATCTAACAAGAGTGATGGTGCATCAGAACTTGTTGATGACATTACAATAGCATCTGGTTTGGTGTTAATAACATTTTCAAGAATTGAAATTTGCTTATCGATATCTGCTTCAGAAGGAGGACCATAAACAGTTACTTCAACAAGACCTTGCAAATCATGTTCGGCGTTTTTAGCTCCAACAATAGTGTATTGCCAAAAGTCTGAATCTGTTGCTTTTACGATAAAAGCTATCTTGTATGCTGCCAAACCTAACGAACTAATTAAAACAAACGTTAGTAAAAGCGTAACAATCAAAAATTTCTTCATAACTATACCCCCTGTTTAATTTATTTGTACGTACATTCGTACGTACAGCAGAATTTTAACAAAAATAAGAAAGAAATAAAAATCTCAAAATTCAAGATTATTGGTAAATAAAGTTATTTAATTAACAATAAAAAAATCAAACTGACTGAAACTAATGTTTTTAAAGTTTTCTTAAATTTATTTTAAGCTTGGATTTACCAAAAAGTGAACTTCAAAAAGTTAATTAGGAAAGTATAATATAAAAAGTAAAAACAAGCTACATAAAAAAGCAAAAGATATTGATGAGTTTAAAGAGCAAGTTGTTAAATTACTTGAAGTGGTAAGAAAGTAATAATGCGGTTTGACCCCTGAATATTGGAGAGGAAATAAGGAAAACTCATTTTTTGACAAGAACAAAAAAATTGTCTAATTTTTTCGGATTATTTT
>Ga0190331_1000155_pt1 | contig 12221 bp, 10 predicted proteins | sample 48720445_MG_FD_161681 | JGI IMG/M metagenome (GOLD analysis project Ga0190331, IMG submission 161681) | Hydrothermal vent sediment bacterial communities from Southern Trench, Guaymas Basin, Mexico - 4872-04-4-5_MG | ecosystem: Environmental > Aquatic > Marine > Hydrothermal vents > Sediment ... | reverse complement strand
AGCTCTTAATAATTTTGCAGTTTTTACCTCCCAAAACTTTATTGTCCCACCATAGGTAGAAGCAAAAATCTCTCCGTTCGGACTAAAGGCGATAGGATAAGAAGACCTTTCCAGCGTCCCAATCAATTTCCCTGTGCTTACCTCCCACAATTTTGTTTCGCCACCTTTACTTACCAAGGCAAGGACCTTTCCATCTGGACTAAAGGCGATGCTTTCCACTTCTTTAGAGTGCCCTTTAAAAGTTGCTAGCGGTTCTTCTGTGTCCACATTCCACAGTTTTACCGTTGTATTCAAACTAGCAGCCATAAGTCTTCCATCAGGACTAAATGCGATGCCATACAAATCATCTCCTGTTTTGAAAACTTTTATCAAATCTCCCGTCTCAATATTTAAAAATCTGATTCTCTTTTTACCCGCCACTGCAAGCGTCTTTCCATCCGGACTAAATTTAACCGCCCGGGTAGCATATTCTGTAAGCGTTCTGAACTTTTTCCCACTCTCAATATCCATGATTTCTATCCTGTCCATGCATATCCTGAATTTTTCCCCTCCTCTGTTAATCTCTTTAATCTTACCCTTACAAAAACTCACCAATCTTCCATCAGCGCTAAGACAAGCCCAATCATAATCTTTAATGGGTTTTAATGTTTTAATAAATTTACCGGTTTTAATATCCCAAAATTTGATTGCAAGTCGCCCGCTCATTCTGCTGATAGTGATAAGGGTTTTCCCATCAGGGTTAATACCCATAGCTAATAACCAGCCGTTTTCAGAATGTTTAATCCTCTTAAGCAGTCTTCCGCTCTTCACATCCCAAAACTTTGCCTCGTCATCGCTTCCAGAAATAAGAATCCTTCCGTCAGGTGTAAAAACGACCTCCTGTATCAACCAGGCATGCCCTAGCTGTAAAACAGGCCTTAAATCCTTCTTTATGCCTGCCCAAAACTTCTCCAAAACTATCCCTCCTTTTTCAAGATTTATTGTTTTTATCATCCACTACTCTCCTTAACACTTTAACGTTGCTAATTTCGCTTTAACCCTCAATTCTTTTCAAATTCTACTTCATACAGGTTTCACTATGGACAGAAAGAAGCCACCCGATCTAGATTGATACTTATAAGCAGACACTTTTTAGAGTATTAATTTGAATTTAGACAAAAAGGCAATACTTAAACGACAAATATATGTCGTCTGTTTAAACGATGTATCTTTTTCTCATGTAGCGGATCTTCCGGTCTCCTAAACAGGTATTCTATTGGAAAATGCGTAAGTTATCTCTATTTTAATCTCAATTAAAAAATGAAATAGAGCAAAATTCACAATTCAAGACCTGATCCCTATAGGTTTTTTCTGTCTGGGTAATATACTGGGTGCAGCTGCAAGATGGGAGAAAAAATAAAATCATTATTATGACACTTACCATTTAAATATTGGTGGGCCGTGCAGGACTCGAACCTGCAACCTACGGATTAAGAGTCCGGTGCTCTACCAAATTGAGCTAACGGCCCAATTTCCTGTGGAGGGCGATAGGGGATTCGAACCCCTGACCTTTGGCTCCGGAGGCCAACGCTCTATCCTACTGAGCTAATCGCCCCACTCTTTAAAGAATAACTTACTTAAATTTTGCTGTCAAGGAAACCTCATTGACAAACAAACAAATTATATATACCCATTATCCATGCAAGCAGGATGGTTAGAGATAAATTTAAAGGCCATTGGTAACAACTTGAAAGAAATAAAGAGAATAATAGGGAAAAATGTCAAAACTATGCCTGTGGTTAAAGCCAATGCCTATGGTCATGGGCTAGTACCGGTGGCTAGAAAATTAGAAGAAGTAGGAGCTGATTTTCTAGCTGTAAGCTATATAGAAGAAGGCATTAAGCTCAGAAAAGCTGGGATAAAAATACCTATTGTGATCCTTCTTGGTATGTCAGAAGCAGAGATAGACCCTGTTTTTACTTATGGATTAACTCCCATTATTTATGATTACAAAATAGCCTCTATGCTTTCTGAAGCCGCACAAAAAAATAATACTAAAATGGCTGTATTTATAAAAATTGATACCGGAATGGGAAGATTGGGAGTGTTTTATAAAGAAGCACTTTTGTTTCTTAAGAAACTTTCATCCTTACCAGGTCTCAAAATTCAAGGACTTACTTCTCATCTGGCTGTGGCAGAAACGGATAAAAGCTTTACAGAAAAACAAATAAATCGGTTTAAAACTGTTTTAGATGAGGCTCAAAAGGGAGGTATAAACTTGCCTTATAACCATATTGCCAACAGTATGGCCTTACTTCAATATAAAGAGAGCTTATTTCAAATAGTGAGACCTGGTTTAAGTATTTATGGAATATACCCTATACCTTTGCTTAAAAAGAAAATAAACCTTCAGCCAGCAATGAGTTTTAAAACAAAAGTCCTTTATTTAAAATCTCTTCCTCCTAAGATAGGAGTGAGTTATGGACATACTTATGTCACTACCCAAGAAACAAAAGTGGCGGTATTGCCTGTAGGTTATGATCAAGGACTCTTTCGGCAACTTTCTAACAAAGGAAAGGTAATTATAAAAGGCAAAAAAGCCCCTATCATTGGAACTATTTGTATGCATCTTACTATGATAGATGTGACCCATATAGATGGAATAGAAATCGGAGAAGAGGTAGTTATTTTAGGAAAACAAGGAAAAGAGCAAATTACGGCTGAAGAAATCGCCCAAAAGGCCAATACCATTAGTTATGATGTGTTATGCCGTTTTGGTAGAAGTAATCCTAGAAGATTTAAGGATTAATGCTTTACAAAGTTTCGGCGAAGGCAAAATTTAGGTGGGCAGCGTAAGGCACAAAGCTTTTATGCTGTATTATGTGAAATGTCGGCATGTTTTCCTATCAATATCCATGAAAGCGGCAACAGTTAACTCACTTGGTCTTTCTCCCCAAATACGTGCATTGCTTTCATATTCATTATCCCAAAACATATTTTATTTCCTTTTTCAGAAGCATTTTATATAACGGGCGAGTGTGGCCATATTGAACATCTACCTCTTTTGACTTTCATAAACTCCATACCTATTTTGGGAGAATGGAGTCAATTAATAACGGAGCAATCTGCTAAGCTATAAATAGGTTGGTAAAGTTAAAATGTGCTTTTTTCTTATTCCACTTATTGAGCACCAAAAATCCTTAATTCATCCCTGCCTGTCGGCAGACATCAATGTTTTTAAAGATTAACGCTAAATTTTGGGGAATGTCCAAGTTTCCAATAATTGACAACCTAAGCTCAGTGTGGTATTTTTAAAACAAGCGGGTATAACTCAGTGGTAGAGTGCGAGCTTCCCAAGCTCGTGGTCGCGGGTTCGAATCCCGTTGCCCGCTCCAAAGAGCTTGATTTTTAAAGTGGGCTTTTGCCCACTTTTTTATTAGAGGGGAATTTGAGTTTATATACGGAAAAAATTATAAAAAAAGTTGAAAAATTAGTTATGCCCATTTTAGAAGACGAAGGCTTGGAATTGACCGATGTGGAGTTTCAAAGAGAAAGACGAGGTTGGGTCTTGCGGATATACATTGATAAGGCTGGGGGAGTAACCTTAGATGACTGCACAGCCATAAGTTACCAATTAAGTGCTGTTTTGGATGTGGAAGATTTTATTGATACTAGTTATACCTTGGAAGTTTCTTCTCCAGGTCTTACTCGCCCCCTTAAAGGGCTAAATGATTATGAAAGGTATAAAGGAAAATTGGTAAAGATTAAAACTTACAGGCCCATTGATGGAAAGAAGGTATTTAGAGGTAAATTAATTGGGTTAGAAAATGAAATAGTAAAAATTAAGGATGAAAAGGGAGAACGCGAAATTCCTTTTGAGAACATTGCAAAGGCAAATTTAAATTTTGAGTTTTAGGAGTATTTAACTGATGGAGCTGAAAAGAATTATTGAACAATTAACTAAAGATAAAGGTATTGAAAAGGGATTTTTAATAAAAACCATTGAAGAGGCTGTCTATTCGGCAGCAAGAAAAAAGTATGGTCTTCAAGCTGATATTGAGGTTGTGTATAATGAAGAAAAAGGAGAGATAGAAGTTTATCTTTTTAAAACTGTGGTAGAGACTCTTACTAATCCAATAAAAGAAATAACTTTGAGTGAGGCCCAAAAACTAAATCAAGAGGTAGAATTAGGAGATAGTGTGGGGATAAAACTGAGTATGGCTGAATTTGGGAGAATAGCTGCTCAAGCGGCCAAACAGGTAATTCTTCAAAGGATGAAAGAGGCAGAAGAGGAAATTATATATGAAGAGTTCAAAGATAGGAAAGGAGAGGTAGTAAATGGGATTGTCCAACGATTAGATAAAGAGGGAATTGTAGTTAATTTGGGAAGGACAGAAGCACTTTTACCCTGGGGAGAGATTATTCCTAGTAAAGATAATTTTAAAAGAGGAGATAGATTGAGAGCCTATATACTGGATGTAAGAAAGAACAGTAAAATATCACAAATTATACTTTCTAGGACACACCCTGCCTTTCTTATTGCCTTATTTACTTTGGAAGTCCCTGAAATTAGTGAAGGTGTGGTTAAAATCATTAATGCAGCCCGCGAGCCTGGTAGCCGTGCAAAAATCGCGGTAACTTCGCAAGATCCAGATGTAGATCCTATTGGGGCTTGTGTGGGTATCAGAGGTTCAAGGGTTCAAAGTGTGGTAAGAGAGTTAAAGGGAGAAAAGATAGATATTGTCCATTGGGATCCTGACCCAGCAAAATTTATATGCAATGCCATTGCCCCAGCAAAGGTGTTAAAAGTAATTATGGATAAAGAGGAACAACGTATGGAAATCGTTGTGCCTGACGACCAGCTTTCTCTTGCCATTGGTAGACAGGGACAAAATGTGCGTTTGGCTTCTAAATTAACAGGATGGAAACTTGATGTCCGGAGTAAAAGCAGATATAAAGAAATACAAAGATTGCAATATGAGAGTTTATTGAAAGTAGAAGGGATGACTAAAGAAATTGCTGATTTGTTAACCCAAAACGAAATTGTTTCTGCTGAGGAGTTGGCCCAAACCACAATAGAAGAGTTAAAAGGCTTGGGATTTAAGGAAGATAAAGCCCTGGCGTTAATTACTGCTGCCGAAAAATTTATGTCTACACCTCAAGCGGCAGAAAATGTGAAATTAGAGGCCGAAAGTGGAGAAGAATAAATTTTATCTTCAAGCCTCAGGATTAAAGATATAAGGAGGCTTAATAGAATAATATGGCTAAAGTTAAAGTGTATCAATTAGCAAAAGAGCTGAAGATATCTAGTAAAGAGCTTCTTTATCGTCTGGAAGATTTGGGAATCATGGTAAAAAACCACATGAGCACTCTTACCACAGATGAGGTAGTTAAAATAAGAGAAGCATTTGCTAAAATACACACAGAAGCAAAACCTAAAAAGGTAATTATAAGAAAAAAACCTCCTGCTACTGAAATTCCAGATAAAGAAATGCCGGTTGCTTTGCAAATTAAAGAAGAAAAAAAGGAAGAAAAAGTTGAGGAAGAAATACCTAGTGTAACAGAAGAAATAACTCCTGTATCAGCTAGCAAAGAAGAGTTGGCAGAAAAAGCGCAAACAGAAGAAGTCCTGAAAGAAAAACCTAAAAAGAAAAAGTCAAAAGAAGAGGCTTTAGATATTGAAGAAAAAAGAAAAAGAAAAAAACCATCCATTTCTCAGAAAAGACACAGGCAAGTAGTTATAGATATATTTGAAGAAGACGAAGAAACATCTTCAGCTGTCTATCCTGCAGAGGTTATTCCTATTTCCAAACCCAAGCCCAAAAAGAAGGAAAGAAAACCACCTTTAAAACCTGTTACTGCACCTCCTAAATCTATTAAGCGCCGTGTTGAAATGGGAGAAACCATTACGGTGGGTGAATTGGCTCGAGCCATGGGAGTAAAGGCAGGAGAGTTGATAAAAAAGCTTATGGATTTAGGGGTAATGAGTACTATTAACCAGCCATTAGATTACGATACAGCCTCTTTAGTAGCTAGTGAGTTTGATTATGAGGTAAAACAAGTAGGTTTTGTAGAAGAGGATGTCCTTAAACCCATTCCTGACAAACCCGAAGATTTGAAACCTAGACCACCTGTGGTTACAGTAATGGGGCATGTGGATCATGGCAAAACCTCTCTTTTAGACGCTATCCGTCACACTAATGTCATTTCTATGGAAACAGGTGGTATTACTCAACACATAGGTGCTTATTATGTAACCCTAGATAAAGGAAATGTCGTGTTTTTAGACACACCTGGTCATGAAGCCTTTACTGCTATGCGCGCACGAGGTGCTCAAGTAACAGATATTGTAGTATTGGTAGTGGCAGCAGATGACGGTGTAATGGACCAAACCCGAGAAGCTATCAACCATGCCAAAGAGGCAAAGGTACCTATAGTGGTGGCCATTAATAAAATAGACAAACCTAATGCTAACCCCGAAAGGGTGAAAAGAGAGCTATCAAAACTGGGTCTTACACCAGAAGAGTGGGGAGGAGACACACTTTATGCTGAGATTTCTGCCAAAAAAAGAATGGGGATTGATAATTTGTTAGAATTGATTTTATTACAAGCTGAGATGTTAGAACTTAAGGCAAATCCTGACAAACCAGCCCGTGGAGTAGTGATAGAAGCTCGTTTGGATAAAGGTAGAGGACCTGTAGCTACTGTCCTGGTTAAAGAAGGAACTCTTAAAATAGGTGATTATTTCGTGTGTGGTCTTCATCATGGTAAGGTAAGAGCCATGTTCAATGACCGGGGAAAACCAGTAAAGGAGGTAGGTCCATCACTGCCAGCAGAGGTTCAGGGCATTTCTGGTGTCCCTGAAGCAGGGGATTCTTTGGTAGTAGTAGAGAACGAAAAAATAGCTAAAGAGGTTAGCCATTACCGCCAACAGAAGCAGAGAGAAGCAACATTAGTGCGGGCAGGTGTAAGTTTAGAAAATCTGTATGAAAAAATTGAAGAGGGTGAAATTAAAGAATTAAAACTTGTTATTAAAGCCGATGTCCAGGGTTCAGTAGAGGCCTTAAAAGAGGCTTTAACTAAATTGAGCACACAAGAGATTAAGGTAAATGTAATCCATGCCTCTACAGGAGTAATTACCGAGTCAGATATTTTACTTGCCTCTGCGTCACACGCAGTCATAATCGGCTTTAATATTAGGCCTAGTGCCAAAGTTATGGATTTAGCAGAGAAAGAAAAAGTTGATATTCGTTATTATGAGGTTATTTACCAGCTGTTGGATGATATTCAAGATGCAATGAAAGGCTTGCTTGAACCTGAGCACAAAGAAAGGATTATAGGAGAAGCTGAGATTAGACAGCTTTTCAAAGTGCCCAAGGTAGGAATAGTGGGAGGTTGTTATGTGAGAAAAGGAGAGATAAATCGATCTTGTAAAGTAAGGATTTTAAGAGATGGAGTAGTAGTATATAATGGGCGGTTATCTTCTTTAAAACGGTTTAAAGAAGATGTGAAAGAAGTAGGAACAGGCTACGAGTGTGGAATGAGTTTTGAGAACTTCCAGGATATCAAAGTAGGAGATATAGTTGAGGCGTATGTGGTAGAAGAAGTAAAAAAAACCATGGATTTTCAAGTATCTGAAAAAAAGGAATAAAGAGTTTTTATGTTTGTGGGTGTGAGCCAAATTTTGATGCACTTACCTGAGAATCACTCTTTAAAAGGCAAAAGGCGGGTTATACGGCAGATTGTGGACCGAGTGAAAAACAGATTTAACATTTCTATAGCTGAAGTGGGAACACAAGATCATTGGCAGATGATTCAACTTGGAGTATGCAAGGTGGGGTTAAACAGAAATAAAGTACGGGCAGAAATAGATAAACTAGTTAGTTTTATTAATGATATGAATCTCACAGAGATAATTGATACGGAAGTAGAAATTATCTCTTTTTCAAGCAGAGGGGTTATTTATGAAAAATTACCCAGGGTTTTTTAAGTACCTCCCATTTTATAAAAAAGGAGTTTTCAAATCGGGTGAGACTGAAAACTATCCCCAAGTTGAAATGCGGATTTGAAGCTAAGAATTAGGATGGAAGAAGCGGGTATTTTTCTTATTGACAAACCAAGGGGTATCACTTCCTTTGAGGTAGTGAAAAAGATTAAAAAATGGCTTAATGTAAAAAAGATAGGTCATGGTGGCACTTTGGATCCTTTAGCAACAGGCGTTTTACCTATCTTTGTTAATAAAGCCACTAAAATTGCCCAGTTTTTTCTGAATATGGATAAAACCTATGATGCGACTATGCGTCTTGGTTTGGAAACAGAGACCCAGGATATTGAAGGAAAAGTAACCCGTGTTTGCAAAAAAATAGATGTTTCTCTTGAAGAATTGAAAATAGTAATGGAGGATTTTCAGGGAAAGATTACTCAGATTCCTCCTTTTTATTCCAGTCTCAAGGTAGGTGGAGTTCCTCTTTATAAATGGGTAAGAAAGGGTATTAAAATACAGCCTGCTCCGAGGGAAGTAGAAATTTATGAGTTAAATCTTAAGAGCTTTAGACCCCCTGAAGTGGATTTTGAAGTCTCATGCTCTAAAGGCACATACATTAGAACATTATGTTCAGATATAGGAAAAAAACTGGGGTGTGGAGCCTGTTTGGCCCGTTTAAGGAGGTTGAAAACAGGCCCTTTTACTATTAAAATGGCTATTTCTCTTGATGTTTTAAAGGAGGCTATAAAAGCAGGAAAGTGGCAAGATTATCTTATGGATTTAAATCAGGCCCTAGCTAGTTTTGAGGCAATAATTCTTAATGAAGACCAGGAAACCCAGATTAAACATGGAAGGTTTATCTTTTGGCCTCATAAACTGACAAAACCATTAATTCGTGCCTTAAATAAACAGAGCCGATTGGTTGCTTTAGTCCAAACCCAAGAGACTCAAAAAGGTATGCGATTACATCCAGTAAAGGTATTTTGACCTTTAAGAGGAGGACAAAAATGACATTAATGCCAGAGCAAAAACAAGAAATTATCAGGAAGTTTCAAATTCACCCTGAAGACACAGGTTCGCCAGAAGTACAGATAGCTATTTTAACCAAGCGTATTGAGTATTTGACTTCTCATTTTAAGGTTCACAAAAAGGATTTTCATTCAAGACGAGGTCTTTTAAAATTAGTAGGACGAAGAAGACATTTACTTAATTACTTGAAGAGCAAAGATATTAATAGATACCGCAAGCTTATTCAGGAATTGGGATTAAGAAAGTAAAAAGGAGAGACGATAAAAAATGCAAATACAAACTGAATGGGAAGGGCGTTCGCTTTCTATTACTTATGGTGAAATAGCTAGTCAGGCTAATGGAGCAGTTTTAGTCCGTTACGCTGATACGGTGGTGCTTGCTACGGCTGTTATGTCTCGGGAAGAAGTACCCGGATTAGACTTTATGCCCTTAACCGTTGAATATCGTGAAATGTCTTATGCTGTGGGGAAAATTCCAGGTGGTTTTTTTAAGAGAGAGATAGGAAGACCTAGCGATAAAGAAGTGGTAACTGCCCGGCTAATTGATAGACCACTTCGTCCTCTTTTTCCTGAAAATTTTTCAAGAGAAATTCAAATTATTACTACCGTTTTGTCAGCAGATCAAGAAAACGACCCGGATATTCTGGCCGTAATTGCTGCCTCCGCGGCTCTTATAATTTCAGATATTCCTTTTTATATTCCTATAGCCGCGGTGAGAATAGGAAGAAAGAATGGAGAATGGATAATTAATCCTACACGTTCCCAATTAACAGAGAGTGAATTAAATATAGTTGTGGCGGGGAGTGAACAGGGAATAGTAATGGTAGAGGGAGATGCCCAATTTGTCCCTGAAGACACTATTTTAGAAGCCATTTTTGTGGGATATGAGGCGTTGAAACCCATTTTAAAGTTGCAAAAGGAATTGCAAAAAACAGCAGCTAAATCTAAGATACAGCTAATATCCCCTCAAAAATCGGCTGATTTAGTGGCCAAATTAGAGAGCTACCTTCCCTTAATTGAAGAATCACTTAGTATTCCTGAGAAATTATCTCGGGCTAGACAATTAAAACAAATATTTACTCAGGCAGTTCAAGAAGTGCCTCTTAGTGAAGAATTTTTACCCCAAGCCAAGGCCATCTTTGAAGATTTTAAAAAAAGGCTTATTAGAGAAAAAATATTAAAAGGGAAACGCATTGATGGGCGTAATTTAAGAGACATCAGACCCATCCAGTGTAAAGTGGGGATTTTACCTAGAACTCACGGTTCAGCCATATTTAGACGGGGTGAGACCCAAGTTTTAGCTGTGACTACTTTAGGAACCACAGAAGATGAACAAAAGATAGATGCCCTTTATGGTGATAGTTTTAAGTCTTTTATGGTTCATTACAACTTCCTTCCTTATTGTGTAGGAGAGGTGAGAGCGTTAAGGGGACCTAGCAGGCGAGAGATTGGACATGGTTTCTTAGCTGAGCGGGCATTAAAACCCATTATTCCCAGAGAAGAGGAGTTTCCTTATACTATAAGAGTGGTTTCAGAAGTCTTAGAATCAAATGGTTCTTCTTCTATGGCTACCGTGTGTAGTGGTTGTCTTTCTCTGATGGATGCAGGTATTCCAATTAAAAAACCCATAGCGGGTATTGCTATAGGTTTAGTAAAAGAAAATGATAATATAGCTATTCTTTCTGATATTTTGGGAGAAGAAGACCATTGTGGAGATATGGATTTTAAACTAGCTGGTTCTAGAGAAGGTGTGACTGCGATTCAAATGGATATTAAGATTAAAGGTATCAGCAAGGATATTCTTCACCAAGCTCTAATACAAGCTAGAGAAGGAAGGCTTTTTATTTTAGATAAAATGGAAGCTGTCTTACCAGCTCCTAAAACTTCCATTTCTCCTCATGCTCCTAAAGTATCTATTATTGAAATACCTCCTGAAAAAATTGCCAACCTTATTGGTCCTGGGGGGAAAGTAATTAAAGATATTATGGCTAAGACAGGAGTGAACATAGATATCAAAGAAACAGGTAAGGTTCATATTATCTCTCATGATGAACAACAACTTAAAAAGGCCATAGAGATGGTAAAACAAGTCACTCAGGAGATAAAAGAAGGGCGGCTATATATTGGAAAGGTAAAGAGAATAATGGATTTTGGGGCATTGGTAGAAATCCTTCCAGGGACAGTTGGTTTGGTGCATGTTTCTGAGTTGGACTATAAACGAGTCCATAAAGTAAGTGACATTCTTAAAGAAGGAGACGAAGTTTTAGTAAGGGTTTTAAAAATAGAAAAAGACGGCAAGATCAAGTTGAGCCGTAAGGCAGCTCTAAGCCCACCTGTAAATCTTCGCAAGAGGGGAGAGCATCATTATTAATAAAATTCAAGTCAAGATTAAATATCTCCGTCAAGGTATAAATTTACCCACTTACATGACTCCTCAGGCAGCCGGCATGGATATATTTGCAGCTATTGAACACCCTATTAGTTTGTCATCTGGAGAAATTATTTTAGTCCCTACAGGGATTGCCATAGCCTTACCTCCGGGTTTTGAGGCTCAGGTTCGCCCTAGAAGTGGTCTAGCTACTCAATATGGTGTGACTTTAATCAATTCACCTGGAACCATTGATGCCGACTATAGAGGAGAAATAAAAGTTGCCTTGATTAATTTAGGTAAAAACACTTATACCATTCATCCTGGAGAAAGGATTGCTCAATTAGTGATAGCTCCAGTAATAAAGGCTGAATGGGAGATTGTATCTGAGTTACCTCCTTCACAACGGGGTAGTGGCGGTTTCGGGCACACTGGTTAAGAGTGTATTATGAAGCGATTTGCAATCCACTAAATCCGTAATAACTTTAAAAGAAAACTCCAAAACCTGTCTGCCTGTTGGCAGACACGACCATCGGACAGGCCTGCGGATAATATTTTGCTCTTGTTGGCCCATGGATGGGTCTGAGAAAAATGATTTTTTCAACAGTCTGTTAATACTTAAAACTGTTTTTGGCATTAAAACATTTGGATTTTGAAATTTGGATTTTTTAGGCCATATTTAAAAGTTTGTTCTTTTTGTTAAATTACTTATGGCCTGACTTTGACGTGGCCCTGTATTTCCAGATACCACAAAAGGTTTAAAAATTATATAGGCCTAGAGATTGTTACCACGGTGTTCTCTTAAAAGGAATAAACTAATCATTTTGAGACAAAAATTTAAGCTACAATTTCCCCTTCTTTA
>Ga0190331_1000146_pt1 | contig 12391 bp, 21 predicted proteins | sample 48720445_MG_FD_161681 | JGI IMG/M metagenome (GOLD analysis project Ga0190331, IMG submission 161681) | Hydrothermal vent sediment bacterial communities from Southern Trench, Guaymas Basin, Mexico - 4872-04-4-5_MG | ecosystem: Environmental > Aquatic > Marine > Hydrothermal vents > Sediment ... | reverse complement strand
AGATTGTATAGATGAATCATTAGTTTTCGATACGGTGACTTCGGATTCTTTTGTTTTTTAAGCCACTTACGAATTTTTTGTAATTCTTTTTGTTTTGCATCTCGTTCTCTTAATTCATTAAAGCGCTGTGACTGTTTATTATAATACCGTATTCGTTTTTCATTTCGAAGTAAATCTGTAGGTGGCTGATGACCTATTTCATTCCATAATGCATAATAGGCTGTTATTTTTTGTCTTTGTTGATAATCTTCTTCGTGTCTTATTGGATTTTCCCATAGAATTTCAAGATTTCTCAAATCAGTAGTAATACCACTAATCTTGCACTCCAATTCATTTCTAATCATCTTTATGCACCTCCTCATATTTTTCCATGTTCATTTTGAAATACCATGATCTCCTATCAATTCCTTCTTTTCCATTATAGGTATCCTTCCACTCTTCATCGCTAAAATCTTCACCATAATATGTATCTTCCTCACTGTTCATTTACTCTCTTCCTTTCACAATCACTGACGTGCCATCTTCACATCTATGATACGTGAGCACCTCTCCATCTTGGAATCCTTGCAAATACTCTTCAAATTCTATATAGCGATTTATTCCAGTATTTACTATTTTTGCTCTAATCGTAGACTCCAAATCATCCACATCTTCTCTTTTGCTAAACAAAAATAAATTCCATATAAAATCTGCATCCATGACTTCTAATCCCAGCTTACTACCTTCGACAATTACTTTGTCATTCATAGCATTTAGAATTATCCACTCTATTATCCCAGTATCACTTGGAGAATACTCCTCTACTCCAGTCTTTGCTTTCCATGTATTTCCATCAAAGTAGGCATCTACATATATCTCTTTCTTCTTTTCGGTATCATAAATAGTCGCTCTTAACGTCTTGCTTTCATACCTATTTATTTCAATCAACTCAAATCGACTACCCGGCTTATTTATTACGCCCTCGCCGCTTTGGGCAATCTCTCTTTTGTTCATTTTCTCATTCACTCTTTTAGATTTACTATTATATAAAACCATAGGGTCTTGGAGTAAGAACCTAAATTACTTCTTCGGAATGAACAGCGAAAAACTGAGCCCAATCTATATCCGGTATTTCTATAATGTCTGTACCATCCTTAGTGATTTCCATGAATAGTTTTGATGCTTTTCCTGCTAATTTTTGATCTAACTTCTGCAATTCAATACAGCACTCCGGAGTCACTTCATCGAATATACTCTGAACCACATTTCTATCATGCATTACCTTTTTAAGTTTATCTTTTTTCCATATTTTTTCCTGCATCTCTACAGGGAATTCCTTTATGTCTTCTTTTCTTACATTCATATTCATAATTATACTATTTTCATTATATAAAACATGTGGTCACTTAAGTACGAACTTTAGGTACATACTAATGGTAACTTTCCCGGATACTTTTAAAGATCCCTTTATGACAAAAATGAATTAATTAAAATATCTAATCCTAAGATCTCTTCTTCTCAATCTCCCTATTACAAAAGCGAGAATAGGAATAATAATGAATACTAAATAAATAATAACTAATCGAACTATTTGATATTCATTGATCATGGTTCTTCACTCTTCCTGGTTTTTATTTCTTTTCTTCTTTTGCTCGTTTCTCAAGCCATTCTATTACCTGCTTATAATCACTCTCAAAATACACTCTATTGTCAATATCCTCATCTACATCGATCTTCCATATACCAATTGCATACGTTGTTAATTCGAATTCTGGATAAACTTCGATAGTTAGGCAGATATCATCGCTTCTATGTTATGGTAACCACTTACGAATGAGTGGATTAAACTTAGCGAAGTCTTCGATCACTTTTTTATCTTTGGTTTCATATACATAAATATCATCTCCTAAATAAACATAACATATACGTTTCCATTCTTCATTTATATATCGTCCCCCATCCTTCCCAGTGTCTCCACATTTATTACTACACCTCTCTATTTAGATGGTCTATTATTTTTCTTCTTACCTTTTCTGTTGGATTAGCTGGCATAAGATGTGCTTCTATATGAATGCCTTTTCTAATTTCAAAATCTACCTGCAAAGGCGTCTCATTACCAAATGCTAACTTAAGATAACCATTTTTTACATTTCCGAGTATGCGCTTAAATGTTTTTAATGGATATATTGCGATAGTTTCTGTTCTGCCTTTATGAACATCAAACCTCGATAATTCTATAACTGATCTTACTTCAACAGCCGGTATCCAAGCGCCATTTTGATATCGATTTTCAATCCTATATACAAAAATCTTGAGCTGCTTGTCCTCATACTCTAATACCACGCCGTTCCATGGATCCCATCTCTCAGTTTCCTTTTCGATTGCTGCGAGATGCATCTTTATGCTCTTTATGTGATGTTTTGAGAGACTGATATCCACGGTATAAACTAAATCCTCTGGCAGTAAATAGTCTTCGCTCTCATCCGTAGTTTCTTCTAATAGATGTGTCCATGTTAGGTTTAAATTTTTCCACCGTCCTATAATACAATTGTCATCAATTTCAATCTCTGCGACTTCTCCTTTTTTCATAGTCGAAAATACTTTTCGGATACGTGTTGCATTAAACCCTATATCTCTTCTCCCTACCCCACAATTATACTTTTTCCATGCATCTGCTTTGATCTCTACTCTTCCCTGTATCTCATAGGGTGTTACAAAGTCTATTTTCCACCCTGTTCTCTCTACTGTTCCATTATAGACCGCTCCTGGATTTAAAGGATGTAAAAAATTCACTACATCCTTTACTACCATGCTATCTATTTCACCTATATTTTCTCTCATCATTTATCACCTAATAACAGTTAGATTTACCATTATATAAAGCATGTGGTCATCTTGGTAAGAACTTTAAGTAAGTATTCCAGATACTTTTGAAATTGCCTTTATGTAGGTTATAAATTTAACGATACTATTCTTGAATAGTTTTTTTTTTGAATAAAACAATAAATACAGAGAGAAAGGAGAGAAAAGAATAAATATAAACCTATTCCTCCTCTTCTTGTGCTATTTTGTTGAGCCACTCGATCACACCCTCGTAGTCGTCTTCTTGGTATACCCTATTTTCTATTCCATAGTCCAGGTCATCTCCCCAAGTTCCCAAGGCATATTCTGCTGCTTTATTCTCTTCGTCTACATGTATGGTTAGTATTACTTCTGCATCTTTTGCTTCGTTGTCAAGCCATTCGTGTACATCGAAATCTCCCACTAGGTAGTCCTTGATCAGCTTTTTTTCGTTTGTTTCAAATTCCCAGATCCCTTTTCTACCCTCTATTTCTTCACATATTTCTTTCCACGCCTCCGGGTTATTTATATTGCGCTCCCCGCCTTGCGCAGCTTCTCTCTCTATCATTTTTACCTCAATTATCATGTTAGAATTAAGTATATAAAAAGGATGTGGTCATTAAAGTTCTTACTTATAGTAAGATCCAATTACATATTAAAATGCCTTTATGTAAGTTGTGAATTTAACAATGGTATCTTTTGATATTAAAAAAAATAAATATAAAAAAAAGAATGAAAAGGAATAAATATTTTAATTATCTTCTTTTTCTATTTTTTTCTAAACATTCTCTATGTCCCATATGATTCTCGCATCCTTCACCTGTCCAGGAATATCTCCAGAGTATAGGATTCCAATATAGCCGCTCCTCTCTCTGATAATATACACTGTCCGCTCTCTTTCCACATATATCACACGGTCCATATCTATCCGATCCGTACCCTGTCCTACTCAACCTATACCTTCTATCTCCTATTACTACTTCTTCTATTAGCTCACTCATGTTTTTTTCATCTCCTATTTTATTTTCTCTACATATATATTATTTCGTCTCACTCCAACTTTAAATATTCTTCCATCTCTTAGAAATACTATTAACGGTTGTCTGGCGTAGCTTCCGTATTGATACCACGCTATATCTCTTATCTTAGTCCTGCTTATCCCTTGTTTTTCCAACTCCTTATATACTACCTCCGACACTTCTCCTACGTTCACATGTCTCAATCTCTTATAATTCAATCTTGCCATTTTTTCACATCACTAATCACATCTTAGATTTTACTATATATAAATAGTATGGTCATTTAGGTACTTACCTGAAGTAAGTATTGTATACAGAAGTGTTTAATTATATATGAATTAATATTATAAAATATAAAATGAAATAAAGAATAAGACTTATTCTTTATTCTCGTTTAAAAACTCTATTGCCTTCTTCGCATCTATAAATAGAACTTCTCCGCATTCTGGGCATTGGTATTCATGCTTTTTTTCTATGCTTTCTGAGGTATCTACAAATTCATACCGAGGATTGCCGTACTCATCTATTTCTATTGTGTACTCTGCCCATACCAGAGAAAATTCTCTTAGATGGTATATTTCCTTTCCACATTCAGGACATATTGGCATGTTATCACCCCCTATTATTTTTTTTTATATTTTAGATTTAAGCCTATATAAATAATATGGTCACTCTCGTACTTACCTATGATCCTTACTTCTATTCTTTTAACCTTTACCTTTTATATATTATATTATATATTATGTTAATATTCCTTTTCTATTCCTTCTCTTTTATGTCTGTGTTTCTTAGTTTATACTATTAGTTTTTAGTGTTTTTAGTTGTTATTAGTTGTTTTTGTATATTTAGATAAGCATGAAATCTTGCATTTATGGGCTTTTTTACTAATATAAACCTCTATAAACAAATAAAATTAAAAATAAAACAATAATAAAACTTAAAATTATAAAATCTAAAATTATAAAAGTGAAGAAGGAAAAATGAGGAATATCATAAGAGATTGGGAAACGCATAAACTAACATAGATACAGGTAGACATGGAAAGAGGATTAGTCCCGACATAAAATCATTTTCGGTCACTTAAAGAATTTTTTAAGTATGATGTACAAATCTGTGCATTTCCCTCAAGAGATGACACTAAGTGTTACCGCTTTCATCCCTTTTCATATCCTTGACAATTTTCCCTATCATCCCTTCATATCAATCTTACATAATGTTATCCTTTTCATCCCTCGTGTTACTCGAAACTGCGAGTGGGAAATTCGATCAATGACCCATCAAAAATATTGCGTGAGACGCAAATAGAAGCCCGTCATCAAAATTTTTTCATGTAGGTAATATAAAAGTATAGGAAGACAAAAAACATTGCGGCTATCGTTGAATATCAGCGAATGGTGAAAGAGGTATGATGCGATGATCGAAACTACCAAGATTCGTGTTACCAATTATGAATTTCAGGAATTGCATCAGTGACTACCAAGAAATATGTTGTGAGACGCAAAATTAAAGCCGTAGTGCAAATAAAATACACAAGGGTATATAATTATACCTAAAACAAAAAACATTTGCATGAACAGGAAATATGAAGAATATATAAAAGATAATTCAAGTACCATAAGTAAGTACCTTAATGACTACAAGCTTTATATATTCATATTTCAATGTTACATTCAAAATGAATGAAATAGAAGAGATAGTGAGGGATAGAATAGTGATAGAATTGGTGAGTCTGAAGAGAGAACTGGTGAAAGAAGCAAAACAACGAAGAAAAGAAGGAAAGATCATGAAAGATATGTATTTAAAATATAAACTCTTTCATGAAACAGATGGAATCATAGATGCAGTCAAAAAAATCAACAAGAGGATTCAAGAAAAGACAATGTCATAAAATACCAACTTTCACTTTTCTTTCTTTCTTTATATATTTCTTTCTTTCTTTTATTATATATCATACTAGAAAGAAGGATCTTTAATATATATAATATATATTATATAATCATACTAGAAGGATCTTTACATCTTAGATATTCTTACATGTATGATATTCTTATTGATATTCTATTCTTACATTCCTGAAACTATGTATTGATATTCTATACCTTAGGATCTTGATATCTTTATCCTTATGATATTCTTATCCTATCCTTATGATATTCCTATCTTATCCTTTCATTATGGATATCCTACATGTTAGATATTCTATACATCATTGAATCCCTGATTGATATTCTATTCTTTTTTATATATTATATATTGGTTTTATCTTCTTATCCTTTTCTATCTCTTTCTTACTTCTTCATATTAGTATTATCTTTTATTATCCCTTTTCTTCTCTTTATGAAGATATGAATTAGTGTTATCTCTTTCTTTCCTTTTCTTAATAATTATGTGTTATCAATATTCTTATCTTTTGTATTTAATCATGTTATCCTTCCTATCCTTCTTCATACATGTTATTATCCCTTTCTTCTCTTTTTAATCCTATCATTAAATTTTCTTTAAATGATCAAAAAGCTTTTATATACCCTATATCTTATATATTATTGGTGATGTGAAAATGATAGAAGAACCAAATGGACAGGTGTTGAGTACGAACCCATGCAGGGAGATACTCGTAGAGACATACAAAGGGTATGATATTGTTTGGTGTGAGGGTATAGAAGATGATGAGCCCTGGTATTATGCTATACCAGAAGGGACTTACGGAGTATCTGAAGCTGTTGTCGAATCTTCTACCCTCGAAGATGTGAAAGATATTTTGGATCAGTAGATCTTTTTCTTATTTTTTATTTTTTTGTATTAATAGGAAAAACTTGTTTCATTTTTATAATATTAGCTTATCTCATACATAGAGGGGAGGGGAGGAGAGGGAAGGTAATATAAACAAAAAAAATAAATATTAAATTTAAAATAAATATTAAAAATAAAAATACTAAAGGAGCATAAGAATCATACAAAAAACAGGGCATTCATATACACAAAGATGTATAAAGAAAATTTTAGGATATCGAAAGTCTTATATAGGAAGAAGGTATATTTATTATTATGGGATTAAGAGTATGGGATATATGGGATGCAGAGGAGAGGGAGATAAGGATATTACGGGAGGTGTTGGAGATTTTAGAGAAGGAAGATGATGGTGATTTTGCGTCCGCGAAATTAGAGAAGGGGATTTATAGAATTCATGAAAAGATAAGTGAGTTAAAGCACGAGATGTGGGAGAAGCGAAAGAAGTGTAAAGAGGATGAAGATGTAAAGGCTTTAGAAAAAATCATTTCTTCTCTAAAGAAGGGAGTGAGAAAGTTGGAGTCTTACTATAGAGATGAAAAAGATGAAAAAAGAAGGAAAGCATTAGAGGACGGAATACAGACATTAGGGGGAGCTGCAGCTCTTATAAGATGTCAATTACAGAAGATATTGATAGAGAAGGAGCTAATAAAAAGGGAAGATACATGATTGTGGAATTAAAAAGGACTAAGATATAGCGGGAAGCGAGTAAGAAAGATGGGAGGAGATGAGCAAATACTGATATTAGAAGAAATGATGTGTCTATTCGAGAAGGCGATGGAAGGGTTGAAATCTGCTTATGAAAGGATTGAAGATGAAAAACTAAAATTAAAATTGACAGGTGGGATATTAGTTTTCGAGTTTGTAATAAATCTAATGAAGCAGAAAATGGAGTTATTAGGGAACGAGGAATAGGATATAATCGATAAATGCTATTAAAAGGAGATTGGGAAATAATGGAACAAGAATCCTCAGATGAAAACGTAACTCAAGTTTATGGGATACGATGCAAAGTAGAAGATGAGGAGATTCGGGAGTGGGACTATGATTCTCTCACCAACATTACATTTCTGTATAAACAAAGATGTGCATTATTCGAGGACATTCGGGAAGATGGTATGGCTGTCCCCGAGTTCTTCTTTGAAATTAAACGTGACATGTTGATGTTAAGGGATTTGGTCTTAGGAAAATTTAATATTTTATTGGTGATTGAGGAGGAAAATTGAGATGGGTAAAATATATGCAAATTTAAAAGATTTGATAAAGAGCAAGAAGGAATGTAAAAGTTTGGAAGAAAACAAGCATTTCGATTTGGAAGATTTGGTAATACGTGGTTCTACTTGGGATGCTGTTTGGGTGCGAGTTGTTGGAAATGATCAGGAAGCGATGGAATATCTATATGATATTATGAATTTGGAGAAGCGTTTTATACGTTATATGGTTGAGACTCCTATATCGAAACGAGTGAGAGTATTTAAAGATGGTAAAATTATTCCAGAAGATGGAGGTTATTTAGAAATAGATGCGACGAAAGATGCCATATCGATTAACGAACATAATAAACTCGGTGAGCGTGTTGGTAGTGTTATGATGAATTGGAAATCCTATGAAGCAATGAAAAAATATTTGGAGGATTTAAAAACTAAGATAGGATTGAATGACAATGAATGACTACAAATGTGAATTCTTGTTGCATTTGGTGAGTACGGGTGCAATAAGGTTTGGCTCGTTCAAGTTGAAGAGTGGCTGCATATCCCCTTATTTTGTAAATATCGCAGATGCGATGCGAACGGGTATGGATGCACTCAAAGTTGCAGATGCATATGTTAAGAAAATAGAGGAAGCTAAAATCAACTTCGATTTCGTTTATGGTATTGCGTATAAAGGAATTTCAATCGCTGCACTTATAGCTATGCGATATGCTCAGAAAGGCATCGATGTTAGATGGGGTTATAATCGTAAAACTGAAAAAGATCATGGCGAAGGCGGGATGATAGTCGGTGACATTCAGAGAGGGGATAGAGTTTTAATCGTAGATGATGTCATTTCAACTGGTTTTACTAAGTTGGAATCTTGGTTGAAACTGGATTATAGCTTTGAGGACATTAAACCGGCTGGTATTCTGGTAGGAATAGATCGTGAAGAAATGGATAGTGGTTATAGAAAGAGGTTTGAGGAATATGGTTTGTATATATATTCGATACTTTCAGTATCCGATATATTTGATTATATAGGAGGTAAGATATGATTGTAACAAAATTGGGAGATATGATAGTAGTGAATGTAGATAAAGATAATTTTTATTGTGAACGAGAAGGAAGTAATCTTGTAGATATTTGGGAGGAACATGCACGATACATAGGCGAGGAAGATATGCTCTATGTACGACAGGTAGAGGGAGAGGATTTGAGCGAAGATATGCAAAAATTAATCAAGAATTTCCGAAATGCAGGTAAGACAATCGAATATATGGATAAAGATCGCTACGATGCATATAAAGGAGAAGTTCAATTTCACACCGAGAATTTCGAGGAGGAATGATTTTATTTAAATGTCCATCTTGTAACTGGGAAGGTAAAGCAAAAGTAATATGTGAACGAACAAAAGCCAATTTGATAGATGCACCTAAAGGCTGGTTTATTGATAAGTATGTGAAGTGTTCGAAATGTGGAAAAGTTGAATTAGTTAATCCGTGTTTAGTGCCAGATGTTATTTTAGATTTGACTACAAAAGAATGGAATAAGAAGACTCACATGCTATCTCCATTACATCTTGATATTATGAATAAGGAGAGACATTTTAAATGGATATGATAAAATATAAATGTATGCTTTGTGGTTGGGAAGGAGAAGTGGAAACGATATCAGTATGTACGCGAACTGCAGATGATTCAATGAATGGACTCAATGCTTGGCTTATTGAAAAGTTTGTGATATGTCCTAATTGTAAAACGACTGAATTAGTTAATTCTGTGTAAGGATACTTGGTATAATGATTAAGATTCCTATTCTTGATAATAGAGAAGATCGTAATTGGTTTCATCAGTTTGAACATCCTGTTTACACTATGCTCGGTGGGAACAATAAATCAGTAGAACGAAAATTAAAGCAAGATATGAAGTTGTTGAAATGGCGAGAATGGTGGAAGAATCCTCGTAAGAAAATAGACTTGTTGAGTGGTACAGAAGACGGTTATAGGTGGAGAGTTCGATTACTTGTAAATTCTTTTGGTGATGTTTCGGTAGTATTCGACTTCACTTAGTTTCGGGACTTATATATATTATATGAGGAAGATAATATTTTTATAAAGGAGCGCGCGGCGCGCGGGGCGGCGGTGGGTGATATATGATACAGAAGAAAAGGAAGATGAAGCATGTCTCTCAAATATTCAATCGTTGTTTTACCATCTCTTTTTAGAAAAGAGAAACTGGAAGGTTTGCTATCAACACCATCTGTTAGTACAGAGCTAATAGCGGTGGATAGTGACTATAATAATGATACAAAGGAATATTTCAGGCAATATACCGATAATTTTTATAGGATAGTGTATCTTCCTTCGCGGTCCAAGGATAAGAAAGTTAAGATTCAATATGCTTCTTTATGGAACACAGGCTTTTTGCATGCAGAAGGCGATTGGATAATTTGTATCAAGCCAGGAATAGAACCGTCTTCTGAATTTTTATGGCGTCTTGATTTAAGTGTTACTGAGATCGAGAGTAGGGAACAGAGTAAAGATTTTGCAATATTATGTGGTAAGTCAGTACAATTCTTGAATGATAATAGTTGCAGGCATGATAAGTTATGTGATTGCGCTTATCTCTCTTTTGATATAGCAGTTTTTCCTCGAAAGTATCTGAACATTGTGAATGGCTATGATGAACTTTATGATTATATGGGTTCTAAAGTCGAAGATGCAGATAAAGATTTCTTTTGTCGGTTAGGTAAGTCTGGTTGTCACGTTTATTTTGACAAGGAATTGTCAAATTCTTATGATACTTATTCTTCATTTCGTTTTCAATTTATCGAACCATTGATAAATCTCTTTCATTTCCAGCGCTATCAAATAAAGCATGGTAAAGTTAAAGCATTTAACGACTTTAATTATTCGAATGACAGCATTAAACATATTGCTTTTCGTGAACCTTTTGAATTAGTTGGAAAAGATCAGTTTGAAATTTTGAGAGTACAGAATAATGAGTTTACAGTGAGGTGTGATGGTAAGAAGTTACGCTTAAATACTTATTCGCAGAATGATTTCGTTTCTTCATGGATTTCTAACGTTGGCTATTATGAAATTGGTTTACTTCGTGAATTAGTGAAGTATACGAAGAACAAAGTTGTATTCGATGTTGGTGCATACATAGGCACACATACTATTTACATCTCTAAATTTGGTAGTCCTGAAACTGTTTATGCCTTTGAACCTGATCCAAAAAGCTTTGGATTGTTGAAGAAGAATATAGAAGCGAATTCGTTAGATAATGTTGTTCCTATAAACAAAGGTGTATGGGAATTTGATGGTACAGTTAGTTTCAAGATAGCAGATGCATCTAACAGGGGAGTAAGCAAAGTAGATTATGCAGGTGATACTACTATTCAAGTTGTCTCTCTTGATAGTTTTTGTAGTGATGGTAAGTGCGATTGCATAAAGATTGATATTGAAGGTAATGAGTTAAAAGTCTTAGAAGGTGCGAGAAAGATAATTACTGACAGCCGTCCTATCTTAGCTATCGAAGTACACGGTACGAAATTCGAATTTCTTGATTGGATGTTAAAGTTGGGTTATAAAGTAAAGAAAATTAGGTCAGGCAATATGAATCATGTAGTACTTGTTCATGATGTACACGATTCAAATTATAAATCATTAGAGAAAATTATCGAATTTCCTATTTAAATAAAGTTTATATATGAAGCATAAGATAATATGTGGTGATTGCATCGAAGTTATGAAGGAAATGGAAAGTGATAGCGTGGATTTGGTTTTAACTGATCCGCCGTATAATGCAGAAATAAAATATGGAAATAATTTTGACGATAGTAAAGAATGGAAGAGATATTCTCAATGGGTTTTAGAAGCTATTAAGGAAAGTGAGCGTATATCTAAAGGTCCTGTCATGTTTTTCCTTTCGAACAGAGGAATGAGGGAGATGATAGGATTATATCAGCCGCACTGGGTATGTGCGTGGGTTCGAGGACCGGGAAATCCAGCAGGTGATATAAGGGGAACACTCGTGATTCCTTATTGGGAACCATGTCTTGTTTATGGAAATGTGAAAAGAGTCAGAGCTCGGTTACATGATACTTGGATTGTTTCTCACGAAATGAAAAGAACAAATCATCCATGTCCTAAATCTCTTAATCTGATCGAAAGAATAATTAGTTCTGGGGAGTGGAATACAATTTTGGATCCATTTCTTGGTTCTGGGACAACTTCGGTTGCAGCAGAACGATTAGGCAAGAACAGCATAGGGATTGAAATATCCAAAGAATATTGTGAAATTGCATATAAGAGATTATTAAAAGAAGTTAAACAAACTAAATTAGACAGAGCACTTTCAACAATAGAACGAATTGGGTTTTAATGTGTGTGGATGAAAGAAAATGGAATTTTAAACAATATTTTATATAATCGTAGAACTTCTGAAATTAGTTTTGGTGCTGAGATTGATTCGGTTGATTCAAAACAAAATAAAATAACATTTCAATTAGGAGATTTAGATATGAAGATTTTTCTACGATTTCTTCACGAGTTAGATGTTGATAATC
>Ga0190331_1000137_pt1 | contig 12577 bp, 10 predicted proteins | sample 48720445_MG_FD_161681 | JGI IMG/M metagenome (GOLD analysis project Ga0190331, IMG submission 161681) | Hydrothermal vent sediment bacterial communities from Southern Trench, Guaymas Basin, Mexico - 4872-04-4-5_MG | ecosystem: Environmental > Aquatic > Marine > Hydrothermal vents > Sediment ... | reverse complement strand
TGGAGACAATGTGAATTTAGAGGTGAGTTTATTAGAGCCTATTGCCATGGAGGAGGGATTAAGATTTGCCATTAGAGAAGGTGGGCGGACAGTTGGAGCTGGAGTGGTAACTAAAATATTGGAGTAATGAATAATGCGTGTTATAATAAATTTAGCCTGTACCCAATGTAAGCGGAGGAATTATACAACCGTTAAAAATAAAAAGAATACGCCAGAGCGTTTAGAGTTAAAAAAATATTGCCCATTTTGCAGGAGACATATAGCTCATAAGGAAGTGAGAAAATAAAAACGCAGGCCAGTAGCTCTAACGGCGAGAGCACCGGACTCCAAATCCGGGGGTTGGGGGTTCGAATCCCTCCTGGCCTGCCATTTTGTTGCCTGAAGATGCCAAAGAAAAAGAGAGAGAAAAAAAAGGAAGTAATCAAAACACCAGAAAAAGTTTTAAAGACAGTTAAAAGTTCAAGTCTAAGTCAATGGGAGCAGATAACACAGTTTCTGCGTGAGACAAAGGTTGAGTTAAAGAAGGTTACTTGGCCAAGTAGGAAAGAGTTAATAGGTTCTACGGTAGTGGTTATTGTTTTTGTGGTGCTTATAGCAGTTTATTTTGGAATAATTGATTTAATTTATACCACTATAATAGGGAAGTTGTTGGGTTAAGATGGCCTTTAAATGGTATATACTTCATACTTATTCTGGCTTTGAGGAAAAAGTGAAAGCTTGGTTAGAAGAACGTGTTCAGAATGAGAAAGATGAAAGGGTAAAACGTTGTTTTAAAGAAGTCTTGGTTCCCACAGAAAGAATAGTAGAAATGGTCAAAGGGGAAAAGGTTACTTCAACGCGAAAATTTTATCCTAGTTATGTGCTGGTATGTTTAGATTTTGACCAAGATGAGCAAGTGAGAAGTCTACTTTGGCACTTGGTACGTCGTACTCCTAAAGTGACGGGGTTTGTAGGAGGGAAAAACCCTATTGCCGTTCCAGAAGAAGAGGTGGAGAGGATTAAACTTCAGATGGAGGAAAGAGCTAAGAAACCCAAGCCCAAATTTGTGGTGGAAAAAGGTGATCAGGTAAGAATAGTAGATGGTCCTTTTACTAATTTTAGCGGAAGAGTAGATGAGGTCTTTCCTGACAGAGGTAAAGTTCGGGTACTTATTAGTATATTTGGTCGAGAAACGCCGGTAGAGTTAGACGCAATTCAATTAGCAAAAATTTAATTTTAAAAAGAGGTTTATCTATGGCAAAAAAAGTGATTGCTTCTATTCGTTTACAGATTCCGGCTGGACAGGCAAATCCTGCACCTCCTGTAGGTCCAGCCTTAGGTCAACATGGTATTAATATTATGGAGTTTTGTAAGGCTTTTAATGCTAGAACAAAGGACCAAGAGGGCACCATTATTCCAGTAATAATCACCGTTTATGCAGACCGTTCTTTTACTTTTATTACTAAAACTCCACCAGCTTCTGTTCTTTTAAAACAAGCGGCACAAATTGTTAAAGGGGCACATACACCTAAAAAAGAAGTTGTAGGCAAGGTGAGCCGGAAAAAAGTAGAAGAAATAGCCAAAAAGAAATGGCCTGATCTTACAGCAGCTACTTTTGAGGCAGCAGTAAAGACTATAGAAGGCACCGCAAAAAGCATGGGTATAGAAATTGTTGATTGAGGAGATTGCCAATGGCTAAACATGGAAAAAGGTATATTGAATTGAGAAAAAAGATTGAAGCAGAGAAGTTATATCCTGTTGAAGAGGCTATGAGTTTGGTTTTAGAAATGGCTACGGCTAAGTTTGATGAGACAGTTGAAGTAGCCCTAAATTTAGGCGTAGACCCTCGCCATGCAGACCAAATGGTAAGAGGTGCAGTGGTCCTTCCTCATGGAACAGGGAAAAAGGTGAGAGTATTAGTATTTGCCCAAGGAGAAAAGGAAAAAGAAGCAAAGGAAGCCCAAGCAGACTATGTGGGTGGAGAAGAGCTTATAGATAAAATAAAAAAAGGATGGTTAGAATTTGATAAGGTAGTCGCCACTCCTGATATGATGAGTAAGGTGGGTAAGATTGGTCGTATCTTAGGACCTAGAGGACTGATGCCCAGTACAAAGACAGGGACAGTTACCTTTGATGTAGCTAAAGCAGTAGAAGAATTAAAGGGTGGTAAGATAGATTTTAAGGTAGATAAAGGTGGAGTAATTCATGTTCCTATTGGAAAGGTTTCTTTTGGTAGAGAAAAACTTTTGCATAATTTTAAAACTTTTTTTGAAGCTATTGTTCGATTAAAACCTGCTAGTGCCAAAGGAACATATATAAAGGGAATAACCTTTTCTACTACTATGGGTCCGGGGATAAAGGTGGACCCCGTTTCTTTAAAGGATTTTGCAAGTTGATGCAGATTATGAAGGTTTTAGATATAATAGAGGCGCCGAGCCTTGGAGTGACTCAGAGACTCAAATTTTGGGCGCGGCAACTTAAAGGAGGAAAAAGTTGTTAAGCCGAACGCAAAAAGCTCATTTGGTGGAAGAAATAGGTGAGAGATTAAAGAAGGCAAAAAGTGTAATATTAACGGATTTTAAGGGTCTCAAAGTGGAAGAAATTAATGAGCTGAGGCGTAATTTGCGCCAAGAAGGTGTAGAGTATAAGGTGGTGAAGAACAGTGTTATCCAGTTGGCAGGAAAGAATACACCTTTAGAGGGTATAAAAGAGGAGATTTGTGGACCAAATGCCTTGGCTATTTCATATGGAGACCCTGCGACTTTAGCTAAAATTTTAATAGAATTTAGAGAAAAGAATGATAAATTTAAATTGAAGACCGGGTTTTCAGAAGGTAAGATTTTAACTTTAGAGGAAATAGAAACCTTAGCAAAACTTCCTAGTCGAGAAGTATTAGTGGCTCAACTTCTTGGGACCATGAGCTCACCCCCAAGGCAATTAGTTAATTTGCTTTATAATATTATTGGTAAATTCCTTTATTTATTAGAAGCTATAAAAAAAGAAAAAGAGAATAGGGAGGTTTAGGTAAAATGGCAAAAGAGATTACTAAAGAAGATGTAGTAAACTACATTGCTGGGATGACAGTGCTAGAACTTTCAGAATTGATTAAAGAATTGGAGGAAAAATTCGGGGTTCAAGCAGCTGCTCCTATGCCCGCTATGGTTGCACCAGGTGCACCGGGTGCTGCAGCAGAAGCTCAGAAAGAAGAAAAAACAGAGTTTGATGTAGTTTTAAAAGAAATAGGTAGTAATAAAATTCAAGTGATTAAAGTGGTACGAGCTATTACGGGTTTAGGATTAAAAGAGGCTAAAGAACTAGTGGAAAGTGCACCTAAAGTAGTTAAAGAAGGTATTTCTAAAGAAGAGTCAGAAACCATTAAAAAACAACTAGAAGAAGTAGGTGCCAGTGTAGAAATAAAATAAAATATGGCAATAATCAACAATCTGCTTTTGTCAAAACCCTGTAGGCATATACTTTAAATTCTAAAGGGGTAAAATATGGGTGGTGGAGTGTCTAGTTTTAAAGAAGTAAGGCGATGTTTTGGTCGTATTAAAAGGTTTGTGGAGATACCTTATCTCCTTCAACTTCAAAAAAAATCCTATGAGCAGTTTCTTCAAAAAGATGTCCCACCGGATCAACGTCAAGATATAGGTATGCAAGGAGTTTTTAAAGAAGTTTTTCCTTTTACTGATTATGCAGGCACTGCTGCCTTAGAGTTTGTAAAATACGAGATTGGGAATCCACGTCATGAAGAAAGAGAATGTTTAGAACAAGGCCTAACTTATGAAGCCCCTGTGCGTTTGACAGTGAGACTTGTAGTTTATGATGTAGATAAAAATTCTAATCAAAAAACTATAAGGGATATTAAGGAACAGGAAATCTATTTTGGTACTATTCCTTTAATGACCGAAAGGGGAACATTTATTATTAATGGAGTAGAAAGGGTAATTGTTAACCAGCTACATCGTTCACCAGGTATTTTTTTTGAAATAGACAAGACATTGCGGCATGTGAGGGGTAAATTGCTTTACACTGCACGCATTATTCCCTTACGGGGTTCGTGGCTAGATTTTGAGTTTGACAATAAAGGCCGGCTTTATGTCAGAATCGATAGACGACGCAAGTTTCCAGTAACACTTTTTCTGAAAGCTTTAGGTTATACTAGTGAACAGATTCTAAATTATTTTTATCCTGCGCAAAAAGTTAGATATAAAGATGGTTTTTTCTATATTGAACTTATACCGGAATTTTTATTGGGTTCCAGATTGACAGAAGATTTACTCCATCCGCAAACAGGAGAGGTATTGATTTCCGCTCATACTTATATTACTAGAGTTCACCTGAAACAACTAGAAAAATTGGGGATAAAAGAAATTCCCATTACCGAGCAAGAATTAAAGACAAAAATTATTGCTAAGGATATTAAACATCCCAAAACAGGAGAAGCAATTGCTTATCACAATCAAGAAATAACTGATGAGATTATTGAGAAAATTAAGACAGAGAAGATTGAAGAAATTGAAGTTTTGTTTATTAATGAGTATAGATATGATGCTTCCTTAAGAGATACACTTTTAGAAGACAAGACTTCTGATCAAGAAAAAGCGCTTTTTGAAATATATCGGCATATGCGTCCTACTAGTCCACCTACTTTAGAAGTGGCTAAAGATTTTTTTCATAAATTGTTTTTTGACCCTGAATATTACGATCTTTCTAAAGTGGGTCGTTTTAAGTTAAACTTGCGGTTGGGTTTAGGTATTCCTATTAATAAATATACTTTGCAAAATGAAGACATTTTAGAAGCAGTTAAAAAACTTTTAGAGTTAAAAGCAACGCAGGGTCCTCCTGATGACATTGACCACTTGGGTAATCGGAGAGTGCGGGCAGTAGGCGAGGTGTTAGAAAACCAATATAGGATTGGCTTAGTACGAATGGAGAGAGCTATTAAGGAAAGAATGGCCTTACAAGAGATAGAGACACTTATGCCCTATGATTTAATAAACTCAAAACCTGTAAATACAGTAGTAAGAGATTTCTTTGGAACCAGTCAACTTTCTCAATTTATGGACCAGACAAACCCGCTTTCAGAAGTTACACATAAACGCCGTTTAAGTGCCTTAGGACCAGGAGGATTGAGTAGGGAAAGAGCTGGTTTTGAAGTAAGAGATGTGCATCCATCTCATTATGGACGAATTTGTCCTATTGAAACCCCCGAGGGTGCTAACATTGGTCTTATTGTTTCTTTAGCTACCTACGCCCGAGTGAATGAATTTGGATTTATTGAGACCCCTTATAGAGTTGTAGAAAACAGAAAGGTAACTGATAAAATCAAGTATCTTACTGCTTTAGAAGAAGGAGATTATCCTATTGCTCAAGCTAACGCCCCATTGGATAAAGAGGGAAGATTGGTAAATGATATTGTTTCTGCCCGCGTCCGGGGTGAGTTTGTTATGGTAAAAGCAGAAGAAGTGAAATACATGGATGTATCACCCAACCAGTTAGTGAGTGTTTCTTCCTCGCTCATTCCTTTTTTAGAACACGATGATGCTAATCGTGCCTTAATGGGTTCAAATATGCAAAGGCAGGCTGTCCCCTTATTAGTAACTGAGGCACCCCTAGTAGGAACAGGGATGGAAGGTGTGGTGGCACGTGATTGTGGCGATTGTATTTTAGCTGAGGCCGATGGATTAGTGGAGGAAGTAGATGCTTCTTATCTGGTAGTGAGATATTTGGATAAGAATGGACAGAAACCATTGCATGAGTTGGTAAAGGTGTATGAATTAAATAAGTTTAAACGCAGTAATCAGAATACTTGTTTCAACCAAAAACCATTAGTAAAAGTGGGAGAAAGGATTCATAAAGGCCAGGTTTTAGCTGATGGGGCAGCTACTGATAGAGGTGAATTAGCTTTAGGGAAAAATATTCTGGTCGCTTTTATGTCTTGGGGTGGATATAATTTTGAAGACGCTATAATCATCAGTGAGAGATTGGTAAGAGACGATGTTTATACCTCCCTCCATATAGTAGAGTTTGAAGTATCAGCAAGGGAGACCAAATTGGGGCCTGAAGAAATTACCCGTGATATTCCCAATGCTAGTGAGGAGGCATTAAAAAATCTGGATGAAAGTGGAGTTATTCGTATTGGTGCTGAAGTAAAGCCAGGAGATATTTTAGTAGGTAAAATTACCCCAAAAGGTGAGACATTATATTCATCTGAGGAAAAACTACTCAGGGCTATTTTTGGAGAGAAGGCTAGTGATGTCAAAGATTCCTCTCTAAGAGTTCCCCCAGGTGTGGAAGGTATTATTATTGATGCGCAAGTGTTTTCTCGTAAAAGTGAAAAAGAAAAGGACCTTAGGAGAAAGTGGATTGAGGAACAAGAGGTAAAAAAGTTAATAAGATATAGGGATGCTGAGATTAAGGTTTTCAAAGAGAGTGTAGAGGAGGAATTGCTTAAGTTATTAAGAGGACAAAAGGTTATTCACGATTTGAAAGATTTGAATGGTAATGTCCTAATAGCCAAAGGGGATAAAATTACTTCTGAAATTTTAAATATTCCTTTACGTCGTTTAAAGGAACTCCGGTTGAGTGACGAAACTATAGAGCAGAAAATGAATAATTTGATAGATGTGTTTTTCGAGGAAGTAGATAAGATTAGAAACAGATATGAAGAGAAAATGGATAAGTTGAGACAAGGTAATGAGTTGCCACCAGGTGTAATAAAAGCAGTTAAGGTGTATGTAGCTATGAAACGGAAGTTGAGCGAAGGTGATAAGATGGCTGGCAGACATGGGAATAAAGGTGTGGTGTCCAAAATCGTTCCCCTTGAAGATATGCCTTATTTAGCCGATGGCACTCCAGTAGATATAATACTTAATCCTTTAGGTGTGCCTTCGCGTATGAATATAGGGCAGATTTTAGAGACACATTTAGGTTGGGCATCTAAAGAATTAGGGCAAAAAATAAGAAAAATGGTAGATGATATGCAGAAACCAGAAATAATAAGGCAATGGCTTAAAGAACTTTATTCCCCTGAACAATATGAGCAATGTTTTGCTTCTTTGAGTGATGAAGAATTGATAGAAGTAGCTAAAAAATTGGATAAAGGTATTCCTGTGGCCTCTCCTGTATTTGATGGTGCACCTGAGAGAGAAATTAAAAAATGGTTAAAAAAAGCCGGATTGTCAGAAAGTGGAAAGACCATAGTCTATGATGGAAGGACAGGTGAACCCTTTGAGCAACCAGTAACCGTGGGTATAATGTACATGATGAAACTCCACCACTTAGTAGATGATAAAATTCATGCTCGTTCTATAGGACCTTATTCTCTTATTACTCAACAGCCTTTAGGCGGTAAAGCCCAATTTGGTGGGCAGAGATTTGGTGAGATGGAGGTATGGGCATTAGAAGCCTATGGAGCTGCTTATACTTTGCAGGAAATGCTTACCATAAAATCCGATGATGTGGCAGGTCGAACCCGAATGTATGAAAAAATTGTAAAAGGTAATAATACTCTAGAAGTAGGTTTACCAGAGTCTTTTAATGTTCTGGTAAAAGAACTACAAGCCCTAGGATTAAATGTAGAATTATTAACTTCTAATAAGGGGGCAAAGGTAAAATGATATTAGAGGATTTTTATAATCTTTTTTCTAAGCCAATGGAGACTGCTGATATTAAAGGAATAAAAATTGGTTTGGCCTCGCCAGAAAAAATTAGGGAATGGTCTTATGGAGAAGTGAAAAAGCCAGAAACAATTAATTATAGAACCTTTAAGCCAGAAAAAGACGGTCTTTTCTGCGCACGGATATTTGGTCCGGTAAAGGATTATGAATGTTTGTGTGGTAAGTATAAACGTATGCGACATAGGGGTATTAAATGTGAAAGATGTGGTGTAGAGGTTATTTCTTCTAAGGTGCGTCGGGAGAGAATGGGTCATATAGAATTGGCATCTCCAGTGGCACATATTTGGTTTGTAAAAAGCACTCCTAGTAAAATTGGTAATCTTTTAGACTTGACTGTCCGAGATTTAGAAAGGGTGGTTTATTTTGAATCTTATATTGTGATTGATCCTAAAGATACACCACTAAGAAAAGGAGAGGTGTTTTCAGAAGAGCGTTATTCTGAACTCCGTTCTAAATATGGTAACCATTTCAAGGCTGGTATGGGAGCAGAGGCCATTAGAGAATTGCTGCGAGATTTAAATTTAGCTAAATTAGCACAAGAAATAAAGACTAAGATCACAAATACTCATTCAGAGGCTACCAGAAAGAAGCTTTCTAAGCGTTTAAGGGTTATTAATGCCTTTCTGGAATCAGGGAATAAACCAGAATGGATGATTTTAGAAGCAATTCCGGTCTTACCACCGGACCTTCGCCCTCTGGTACCTCTAGATGGTGGTCGTTTTGCCACCTCGGATTTAAACAATTTGTATCGGCGTGTGATTAATCGAAATAACCGTCTTAAGAGATTGATAGAAGTGGAAGCGCCTGAGATTATTATTCGTAATGAGAAACGTATGCTTCAAGAAGCAGTGGATGTACTTTTTGAAAATGGACGCAGGGGTAGGACAGTTACTGGTAGCTATGGTCGTCCCCTTAAGTCATTAAGTGATATGCTAAAAGGTAAACAAGGTCGTTTTCGTCAGAATTTGTTGGGGAAACGGGTGGATTATTCTGGTCGTTCAGTAATTGTTGTTGGGCCAGAATTGCGTTTACATCAATGTGGGCTACCTAAGAAGATGGCTTTAGAGCTGTTTAAGCCATTTGTTTATCACCAGTTAGAAAAGAAAGGGTTTGCTACTACTATTAAAAGTGCCAAGAGAATGGTGGAAAAAGAAACACCTGAGGTATGGGATGCCTTAGAAGAAGTAGTGAGGGAGCATCCGGTGTTGCTTAATCGAGCTCCTACTCTGCACCGCTTAAGTATTCAAGCCTTTGAACCTATATTAATTGAAGGAAAAGCCATTCAACTTCATCCCTTAGTATGTCCTCCCTTTAATGCTGATTTTGATGGTGACCAAATGGCTGTTCATATCCCCTTGTCTGTGGAAGCACAAACTGAAGCACGAGTGCTCATGATGTCTACCAATAATATTCTTTCTCCTGCTCATGGTGGTCCTATTATTTTGCCAACCCAAGATATTGTTTTGGGTCTTCATTATATGACTAAAGAAAAAATAGGGGATAAAGGTGAAGGTATGATTTTTTCCTCACCTGAAGAAGTAAGAATAGCCTATGATTGCAATGTAGTAGGATTACATGCTAAAATTCAAGTAAAAATAGAAGGTGAGAGAATAGAAACCACAGTCGGCCGGGTCTTATTAAAAGAGATTTTGCCAGATAAAGTTCCTTTTAGATTTATTAATAAGGTAATGGCTAAGAAAGATGTGGCTAGATTAATAACAGAGTGTTATCACCGAGCAGGTTTGAAGGCTACAGTGATATTATGTGACAAATTGAAAGATTTGGGATTTGATCAAGTCACTAAATCTGGTATTTCTATTGGGATTGATGATTTGATTGTTCCCAAAAAGAAACAAAAAATTTTAGAAGAGGCCCATCAACAAGTTCAAGAAATAGAAGAACAATACCGCAAAGGTCTGATTAGTGACGGTGAGCGATACAATAAAGTTATTGATATCTGGGCAAAAGTAAGTGAAGAAGTAGCGGCTGAAATGATGAAAGAACTTTCTGAGCAAATAGTGGAGGATAAAGAGGGGAAAAAGGAAAAAATTTCTTCTTTTAATCCTATCTTTATGATGAGCGATTCAGGTGCAAGGGGTAGTAAAGATCAGATTAGACAATTAGCAGGTATGCGAGGTTTGATGGCCAAACCTTCAGGCGAAATTATTGAAACCCCAGTTACCGCTAATTTTAGAGAAGGATTGACTGTACTTCAATACTTTATTTCTACCCATGGTGCGCGTAAAGGACTTGCTGATACTGCTTTAAAGACCGCTAATGCCGGTTATCTCACTCGGAGATTGATAGATGTAGCTCATGAATGTGTGGTGAAAGAAGAGGACTGTGGGACAATTGATGGTATTACGGTAGAGCCTTTAATTGAATCAGGTGAGATTATTCAGACTCTTGGACAACGTGTATTAGGGAGAGTGGCCTTAGAAGATATAATAGACCCTTATACTGGAGAAATAATTGTGCGAGCAAATGAAGAAATAGACGAGGAAGCTGCTCAAAAGATAGAAGAATCTGGTTTAGAGAGGGCAAAAATTCGTTCTGTTCTTACTTGTCAAACGAAAGGTGGTGTATGTGCTAAGTGTTATGGGCGAGATTTAGCTACAGGTAGGTTGGTTAATATTGGTGAGGCTGTAGGAATCATTGCGGCTGAATCTATTGGAGAACCAGGTACTCAGCTAACTATGCGTACTTTCCACATAGGAGGAACAGCACGAAGGGCAGTAGAAGAGAGCACTTTAGAAGCTAAATATAAAGGTAAGGTGAGATTTATAAATTTAAATACTGTGAAGACACAAGAGGGTGATTTGATAGTAATGAATAGAAATGGTGAAGTGGCTATAGTAGAAGCTGAAAGAGAAAGGGAGCGGTATCCCATAATTTATGGTGCCCGTCTCAAAGTAAAAGATGGTGAAGAGGTGCATCCTGGGCAGCTTTTAGCAGAGTGGGATTTATATGCCTCTCCTATTCTTTCAGAGGTAAGCGGAATAGTAAAGTTTGAGGACATAATTGAAGGCGTAACTATTCAGGAAAAAATAGACCCTGTGACTAGTAGAGTAAGTAAAGTGGTAATGGAATTCAAAGGCACTTCTTATCGTCCGCGGATTTGTATTGTAGATGAAGCAGGGAATACACTACGCACTACCACAGGTAGAGAGGCAGTGTATTATCTTCCGGTAGAAGCTTTAATTATGGTAGAAGAAGGAAAGAGAATAAACGCCGGGGATATCTTGGCTAAGATTTTGAGAGAGACTACTAAGACCAAAGATATTACTGGAGGATTACCCAGGGTAGCCGATTTGTTTGAAGTAAGAAAACCCAAAGATGCGGCTGTTATTACTGAAATAGACGGTTATATTTCCTTTGGTAAGGAAGAAAGAGGAAGAAGAAAAGTGGTGGTCACACCAGAAATAGGTGAGCCGCGGAGTTACCTTATTTCGCCAGGTGTCCATGTCACTGTCCATGAAGGAGATTTTGTGCGGGCAGGCGAGGCTCTTACTGAGGGGTCTATTAATCCACAAGATTTGTTAAGGGTAAGGGGTATTAAAGATACAGCTAGTTATCTCTTGAATGAGATACAAGAGGTATATCGGCTTCAAGGAGTTAAGATAAACGATAGACATATAGAAATTATTATCCGCCAGATGATGAGAAAAGTGAGAATTTTGGATCCTGGAGATACAGAATTTGTAGTAGGAGAATTAATAGATAAATATATTTTTGAAGAGGAGAATGAAAGGGTTCTCGCCCAAAATGGGAAACCTGCTCAGGCAGAGCCTGTATTGGTAGGGATTACCAAGGCTTCTTTAGGGACAGAAAGTTTTATTTCGGCTGCTTCCTTCCAAGAAACAACCAGAGTGTTAACAGATGCCGCTGTGGCCGGCAAGGTAGATTATTTGCGTGGATTGAAAGAAAATGTTATTGTCGGTCTTCTTATTCCAGCCGGCACAGGTCTTAAGGTTTATCGTTCTATAAATATAGAAGTGGAGCAACCTGAAATTGTGTCTGAAGAGGTGGAAGAGCAAGTGAAAGAGGTAGAAGGTCAAGTTGCCTCTTAAGAGGTCTTGACAAATAAAGACTAAGGCTGTAATAAGGCTCGTTTTGTGTGAACTAAGGGAGGTTTGAGGGTATGCCTACTATTAATCAGTTAGTAAGAAAAGGGCGAGAAAAGGTAAAAAAGAGGAGTTCAGCCCCTGCATTGACTAAATGTCCTCAAAAAAGAGGTGTTTGTGTGAGGGTTTATACTACTACACCTAAAAAACCCAATTCAGCTCTAAGGAAGGTGTGTCGGGTGCGGTTAACAAATGGAATAGAGGTTACTTCTTATATCCCTGGCATAGGACATAACTTACAGGAACACTCGGTTGTGCTGGTACGAGGTGGACGTATTAAAGATTTACCAGGTGTGCGATATCAAGTGGTCAGAGGGACACTGGATGCTATTGGTGTACAAGATAGACGACAAAGTCGCTCTAGATATGGAACCAAAAAACCAAAATAGTGAGGTTTAGTTATGCCAAGAAAAGGCCCTGCACCTAAAAGAGAAATATTACCTGATCCTAAGTATAGGAGTGTATTAGTAGCCAAGTTTATAAATTGTATGATGAAAGATGGTAAAAAAAGTGTGGCTGAGTCTATATTTTATAAGGCCTTAAATATTATTAAAGAAAAAACAGGTAAAAATCCCTTGGAAGTTTTTGAGAAAGCGGTTGAGAATGTGAAGCCTGTATTAGAAGTGAAGTCTAGGCGGGTAGGTGGTGCAACCTATCAAGTACCCATAGAAGTGCGCCCTGAAAGGCGTATCAGTTTGGCCGTAAAATGGATTATTAATAGTGCTAGAGCAAGGGGTGAGCGAGGAATGGTGCTTAAATTGGCTAACGAACTTTTAGAGGCTTATAACAACA
>Ga0190331_1000133_pt1 | contig 12725 bp, 8 predicted proteins | sample 48720445_MG_FD_161681 | JGI IMG/M metagenome (GOLD analysis project Ga0190331, IMG submission 161681) | Hydrothermal vent sediment bacterial communities from Southern Trench, Guaymas Basin, Mexico - 4872-04-4-5_MG | ecosystem: Environmental > Aquatic > Marine > Hydrothermal vents > Sediment ... | reverse complement strand
ATAAAACAGCTGCTTCAGAGAAGATAGTTGAAGCAGCGATAAAGGCAAGAATAGTTGCAGAGAAATTGAAAGAAAAATCGATGGATGCAGTTTCTGACTCTGAGCGTGAAGCGTATAAAGAGGCATGGAGATGGCTAACCGGAAGTTTGAGGCTGGTAAGAGACAGCACTGAAGGAGTTGGTGATTTACAGTCACAATGGGATCAGATTGTACAAGGCATAGCTTCTTCGTTAACTAAAGTGTATGGAGTGCCGAGCACACTTAAAGGAGAAAGTGACCAATCATTTAAAGACATTCTTGATATGTATGATGAAGTAGAAAATAAATCGAAGAAATTACCAAAAGATATCAAAGATATAATAGAAAGTGCTGGGAAGGTCGAGACCCCCAAAATTGGTGTTTCTAAAACATTACCTGAAAAGGTTAAGGAGGCTAAAGATCATGTAGATGAAATGAAAGATACGTTAACTAGTACAACTCTTTCTCCTGATCTTAAAGAATCTTTAGATATTGAGAACTGGGATGATATGTTAAAGCGTATAGATGATGCAGTTGATAAAATAAACACCATAGATACTGAAAAAGAAATAACATTGGACTTGAATAGTGAGGATTTCATGAAAGATTGGAATGATATAATGAAACAAATAGGAAATCCTACCATAACTTTCAATATAAATCTCAATGAAGAAGGAAAGCAACTACTAAAATTATTCGGGGAAGCTCCAACTACCGAAATCAAGACTACTGGTATAGAGACAACTTCTAAAGAATTAGTAAATAGTATAAGTGAAGGAGTATCGAAAGGAATAGGAAACCAAACTATAGCTGCACAAACTGAAGTGGTCCCAACTCTGGTCCCAACTCCTACTATACCAGCAGGAACCACTATAACACAAAAACACCAAGTAGATATAAATGTGAAATTCGAAGGTCAGCCACCAAAAGGGGTTGATAGAGAGAGCTTGAAAGAAATAATAAGAACTGAAATAGGTAAGGCAGTAAGATCTACATTTTAAGGTGCATAGAAATGGTGAATAATGCATCCATTGTAACTTTTGGAACTAATGCAAGTGCGATGGTGATAAGTTATGAATGTGATTATAGAACTGGAAATGTACCTATTGATATATTAGGTAGAAATAGAAATGATTATCAAGATTTAGGACTATTTCCAACTGAGCATCATTTTACTTTATTTGCAGAGAATAATTCACAATATCGCAATCTTCTCCAAGAATTATACAAACATGAAGAAATAGAATTTGGATATAACGAGTCTACAAAGTTTTATGGCGTTCCCACTCACATCCACAAACATCCTATGCAAGCTGGCAAAATTAAAGATTTGTATATTGTAGATGTTGATGTGCTTTCAACCGATCCTTTACGCTATGGTGAAAAGTTTGAAGCAAGTCTTACATTAAGCAGTAAAAGTGGTTCTTTCAATCTTCCAGCAGTCACAGGTGATACTAAAACTCCTATTAGTCTTCATTTCGATATTTATGATGTGAATAGACAGACTGTTACCGGGTCAGATTCTGGTAGTTATTTATTATTCGGTAGAAAAGATCAACTTGGTTTTGATCATCTTTATGAACACTATATAGCTATACCACGATGGAGAGATTTTTGGATTAATTATAATTGGTGGAATAATTATATTCTTCCTCCGCTTAATTTAACAAGTGGTACTATACCATGTGGTTCGAAGACTGTTAAGTGGGAATGGGGTATACATTCTGTGCGATGGAGTTTTAATTATCCTTATGTTATTCAGTGTTTGTGGCTAAATGATGATTATTTTTATGATTTCCCTAAGACGGATACTGCATTTACTTATATACCTTCTTTTTGTCCGGTTGATTTTTCTATACAAACAGAGCGGTTAACAGCTGCAAAAGGGGCAGTATTTGTAGATTTAAAAGGTGATACCAATATAGATAAAATACATATTTTAGCAGATGTAGAAATTCCCTATATATGGTGTCCATGGCACGATCGAACAGATGGAATAAATCTTTTTATCTGGAATACTGCAAATAGTAGCTGGCAACCCTTAGCTATTCGTAATTTAAGTCCTCGTAGTACCAATTCGGGATTTAAACATATTGATATCACTTTAAATTATTCGAGTGCTTGGAATGTGAGTAACGGGTTGATGCTCCTGTTTTATAATCAGAAAGGAGGCACAAAATATTTCCATCCGGATATGTGTCCTTTCGGATTTGATTTGATGATCGATACTCAGCGATATCTCAGAAATACAACGTTTAAAGGTGTTTCGACAGGAACTAATTATCTACGCATACGAGTATTCAGAAAGGAGCATAGAGTGGCTACCATCATTCCACGATATCACGAGATTCTCCAATATGCTATTATCAAAGGAGTAAATAATATTCCAAACAATACGGTACAAATTCATATTGTTAATGCCGCGTCAGATGCAATTGGAGAATTTAAATACCGCACAATTGAAATTCCAAGTAATCAGTGGTCGGGTGAACATCTAATTCCCTTAGCAAGTATAGAATATCTGCCTAACGCATCTTATATAGGAATATTAGTCCAATTAAAAAAAGAGCTATTAAATGCAGGTACTCTTCCTGGAGTAGAGTTGTATAATATGGCAAGTGCAAAAACGTTAGAAATTTGTGGTGGAGAAATTGAAGTGGATACAAAAATTTATGGTAAACAAAAAGAAACTGCACAATATATAAGAGCTACTCATTCAGGAAAATCTATCCTTAAAGAATATAGTCAGATAGAAACTTTAAGGGTAGTAGAAATTCATGATGAATTAGAACCATATAGAATAACACGATTACAAGGACCCTGGATTCAAGGTCATTATGAATTGAATGCTAAAGTAAGCGATAAATTTACATTTGATCCATTTGAAAATATATATAATAGCTATTATGAAAAAATGGGTGAAGTGAGCATATCATCATCTCTTGTAAATTTAGGGGGTGATTCTATAACTTATTTGATTTCACCAAATTTACCCATCATAGAAGTCCCCACTCTTTATTTAGAAGGAAGTGTTTCTCACATTTATGTCTCAGGCGATAATGAAGATTTCTACGAGGTGAGTTTTATTCCTAATCATACAGGTTATATAGGTTCATCCAAAATAGATTTACGAGGTCGTGAACGATTCTTCTTGAAACTTCAAGGTGGGAGTTTTTCTGCATTGCATGTTGGTTGTGATTTAGGTAGTGTTTATAATCCTCTTCCTTGGGCTACTCCTAACGGTCCTACTACTTATTATTATTCAAAAGATAAGAATATTGATGTAGATTTACATGTTGAATATAGAGCAGCTTATTACACATGACAAATATTAGTTCAGTTTGGCAAATAGGAGATGCAACTTTTAAAGCAGTAGAATTCGATGAGGACACTACTCTTGCTACCACTCATGCTAAATTTGTAGGAGAAACTGGTAGTTTTGTTTCACAAGAAATAAGTGGTTCTACATTACGAATCAGAGCCTTTACCGAAAATCTAAGTTCATTAATACAAGAATTACATAGTGCAGATATACTAAAACTACGAAGATATGATGGCTATATTCAGTATGTCGAATTCAATAGAAGAAATTCACGATTAGAAGCACCCATTGTTCATGATAAAGAAGTTGAGTTAGAATTCATAGTTGCTGATCCTTATAAATATTCTCCAAATGAAAATTCCTTATCATTTAATTTAGATAGCACATCAAAAGAAGTAACTATAAATGTAGATGGAGAAGTCAAGACTCCACTGGAATTTGCGGTAGAAAGTTATTGGTTAGCATTAACGTCAAAAAGTTATTCTTCAACCGGTAAGTCTTATGAAATAATGGGTTATAGTTCAATCAAGGCGAGTGATTGTGATATAAAAGTATTAACGAGTATTCCCAATGCCAGTTGGTTTAGCGAAAATGGAATATTATTTCCGAGTTATGAAAATAAAAGCGGATGGGTATGGAGATCGCTCGATAAGAGTAAAAAAGAGTTGTTAGATTTCAGCGATTCGAAATTGCTTTATAATCGTCTTCCCATTCATACTCCTTATGTTACAAATTTCATTCAACTCTCAACTTCCAAAGCAGTAGGCAGAGATATTATGATGAAAATAAACTTCTTGAAGATGTGGCAAAGCTTTCGTTTTGCAGGTCAATGTCTCTTTTTGCTTCATGGAAAGCCGGGTGGATGGAGTCTTTCTTGCTGGAACAGTGATTTAGATGACTGGCAAGTAGTTCAATCAACTATACAAAATGAAGGGGATTCTAAATTCGTTCATATTAACAATTATGATGGATCTCCTATTCTTATAGGCTATAAAGATGATAGTTTAAATACGGATGTTCCTTATTGTGAATCGGAAATCGGTATAGATCAACTGGAAATAGGACTTGTAGGTTATTCTTTAGTTTCAGTTTTTCAAATTTCCAATGTGGATAGTCATGCTCCAGTAGAAATAACATTTTATGGTCCTTCAGATTTTAACGGCAAGATGCATGTAAACATCTATCCAGCTACAGTGCTGGATGTCAATAATAGATCTTTTAATCCAAATATAGTTTTAAAATCGTTTACTATTGACGGAGAATTTTGGGGTGGTACTCATATTGCATATTTTAATCCTTCAGGATATGATACTTTTGCTATTGAACTGAATCCTGAATATACAGGTACAGCGCCAAAGGTAAATATCTACCAATCGTCTACCAGTGGTGATGGATTGATATTTTATGAAAAAACGATTGCGGGAGAGCAGATTTTTAATGTTACTCATAATTCTGAAACCATTATAGCAGAAATGAGTTATAATACTCCCATAAGAAACTTAAAAATTAGAAGTTTATTGGATAGAAGTACAGAATTAGTTTTTAATGGTGCTTTCTTGGGTGAGAATGGTCATTTTAATGATTCTAATTATTATAGATTTAATCCTTTTGAAAGTGGACATGTTGATGATTGTATAGTAGCTAAGGCATCGGGTGCAAGTGTTTATTCTTCACAAATAATTTTAGATTCAGGTGAGTGGGTGCAATTTGGATTATACTCTTTAGCGCCATTCGCCAACTTTCCTGAAGGTCACTGGAGTGGTAGTGGAGATGTAGATGCTTATATTTCCCTTAATAGTACAACCGATACTAATTACATGTATAAAGTAGTTTTTGCAAATTCCCCATATATGTTTCCTATTTATAATAGTGGCTGTAATCTTTTAGGAGAAGATCATTTCTATTTGCATTTAGTTGCTACTACTTATACTACAATATCAAATATGGAAATTCGTTCACCAGTAAGTTTTGCGAATAAAGGATTTGTTTATCTTTATCCGAATGAAGCAAATAAGGTATTTATAGAATATAAAAATCTCAATACCGATGCCATTATGAATTTAAAGTGGCGTGATGCTTATTTATGAAAAGAAGAAAAAGAACTCGTGCAATATGTGGAATAGCAATTTGTGGATATACAATTTGTGGTGATACTTCGTATTATTTACCTACGGTTTCTTCTTCTGATATAAAGGGAGTTGCACAAGTAACTACTCCTGATGGTTGGTTTACATATTTCTTTCCACTTGTTAGAGCTGAAGTTATTCTTAATCAGCCTTATACTGATGATAGTGCTACAATTACTATAGTGCATAACGGACAACTTCTATTAGATTCAGACGTAAGTATTCATCTTGGCAAAGGATTAAAGAAAGTAGTATTTATGGGCAAAATAAAAAGTGAGACTCAACGTACAATAATGGGTAAGGGCAACACCATGTCTGAATTGAATTGTGTATCTCGATTTGATGAATTAGCACATCGTTACTTAAAAGAAGGAGACCAGAAAGATTTTCATGGTACACTCTCAGAAGTAATACGGCAGTTTATAAGTGTAGCAGGCATGGATATAGAAAATAAATCAGCTAATGATGCTGATATGGTAGATTTAAGTTTCAAATATTGGGAATTATCACTTTTAGATTGTTTATATAGAATTCTTGGTGACAAATGTATGCTCTATCTTGATGGCAATACATTAGTGATAGAAGATAAGAGTGATGAAATAAAATACACTATAGATAAAAATTCAAAAATAACAAATATAAACATGGAAACTTCAGAAGAGGATAGTTACAGGAGATGTCATGTAAGGGGTGCTAAAATAGGAGAAGACAGTGCAGGGAATCCAATTTATGTAACAGGAGATGCAGTAGATGAAATGGCTACTTCTAATAAGGAAATATATATAGAAGATGATACAGTGCTAACAGAGTGGGATGCAAGACAGAGAGCGGAACGAGAACTAAGAACAAGAAATGAATTAACAGATGCAGTAGAGGTTACACTTGCAGATTTAGTTTATCCAGTATTTGGTAAAGTTAGAGTTAATCTTCCGGGTATTTTAAAAATTCTTGAATTGAAGTCATTAAGATACACATTAGATGAAAATGGTTTATTTACTACATTATATTTAGGAAGAAGCTATAAATCTTTAAGTACAATATTTAGGAGTTTAAAATAAAATGGCTGATTTGGATGTTTGGAAAGATTATGTTACTGTTATAAATGCAGCGAGGCTGAATGCTATAAGAGACCATATCATTACAAATGAAGGTAACATTTCATATCAACAGACATTAATAAATGCAAATACTACGAGTATTTACACCAATACTAACAACATAGATAATCTCAGTGCAACTAAACTTCCACGTGATGGATCACTTCCGATGACAGGTGAGCTAATATGCGATGCAGGATTAAAAACCAGCGTAATTTCATCTATGAATGGATCAATTCAAATTCAAGGTGATTTGATTCCTTCTACTGAAGATACATTTCATTTGGGTAGCACAGAAAAACCTTGGAATAGCATCACCGCTGTTCATGGGAATTTCTCAAGTATTGTTCCGATGCATATGGTTCTCCCAATTTTAGGCTGGCTTAATATTAAATGGGGAAAAATATGGAGCGGGGGAGAAGGATGTGATGGGTTAGAGTTGTATAGTGGAGATTTTCGTGACACTAAAGGAAGTTATATAGCACTATGGCGAGAAATTCCAAATCAAGGGAGTATTCAATTTGCAACGAGAGATGGAACAGGAGATAATGTAAAAACGCGAATGTGGATATGGGGTGGGTATGATGATAGTTGGGTAGAAATTTTCGATGCTCAACTGATACCTCATGATGATAATACATTGTGGTTAGGGCAAAAAGAACGAAGATGGAAGGAGGTACATGCAGTACGAGCTTGTTTCAGTGAATTGAATACGAGCATTGCTAATATTCCTAGGGGTTTATCTTTCTATCTCGAAAATCCATCTTCAAGCGATAAATACTTATTAGGTGCGGGTACAGTTTCTACAATGTATCAATTTAATACAACAGTAACACTTACGGGTTATAAACTTATGATGTTAACTTCAGCTTCTAATGGTTATATTAAAGTAACAATTGATGATGCAAACGGATGGAGTTATGAAAAGACTTATAGTTTAGGAAGTGCAGGTGGATATAAGTATAATGAAAGTTTTATACACATAATTGAAACAGATAATGGCATACAATTAAAAATTTCAAATTGTAGTAATATGTCTTCGACTTCGATTGTATTAGAATATAAGTAAGGAATGAGTAAAAAATCTCCAGTTAATTCTGATAATTATTATTTGTATCCTGAATGGTTTGAGGGAGAGAATGGAAGCAATCAAAGTGTTCCACAACCAACTTCCTATGGGTTTTATACCATTCAGGCAAGTCGAAAATCTCCTGTAGCATCCGATAATTTCTGTTTCTATCCGGATTGGTTTGAAGGAAATCATAGTAATCAAAGTAACCAGTCTCAACCTTCTACATCTTCTTATAGTTATCCTACTTTAGAGTATATTTGGAGTAATGCAGTTCGACTAACTCGTGTTACTCATTCCAATTTACAAGATGAAATAGAATACATTGAAGCGAATCTTGGTGGTGGAGGAAACCTAAGTTGTAACTGTTCAGAATTAGAATACAAAATTGATATAAATTCAACAAAAATTTATTATAATTCAGTAAATATTACATCAAATGCTAATAAAATAGCCAATCTAAGTGACATCAAGCTTTCAAGAGATGGTTCACAGCCAATGACAGGATTATTACAATGTGAAGCAGGATTAAAAACAAACACTATTAGCACTGTCTCAAGTGACACACTTACATGTGATAAGGATCTTGTTGTGAATTCTCATATATGGGGCAATCCTCTATTGACTATAGGAAGTGGAGCTGATTTTCCGGATGCTTATCCTCATATAGAGTTTTCTTATAATAATCTTGTGCTGATAACACCCGGAGAGTCAGGACCACTTGAACGAATCTACATTTATGGCGGCTGGGACGATGGTGAAATAATGATAAAGAATGCAGATCTTGCACCTTTTACAGACAACAGATGGGATTTAGGGTTTCCGGGTTATACGTGGCGATGTGTCTATGCTGCTAAAGGCAATTTTTCTGGAACTATTGTTCCTGATGCTATACTTACAAATAGTGCTAATATATCGGATTTAGATGCACGAGTAGATTATCTTGAAGAAAATCTGAGTACTTGCAACTGTTCAGCGTTGCAATTTGGTATAGATTCAAATACAACTGAAATTGCAAATTTAAGCACAATAAAACTTTCACGTGATGGGTCACAGACTATGACTGGGTCTCTCAAGTGTGAAGCAGGTCTAAAGACGAATGGTATTGCCAATCTGTCAGATAATGAATTATCAATAATAGGAGCTACTCCGAGTAATGAGGGGTCTCAAATCAAATTAACCGCTAGTAGAATATCATTGCTAACAGCTAATTCTAATGGAGAGTTCACTGAAAGACTTCGCATTCCTGGCGGTCTTGACACGGTTGTGGTATATATAAAAGATGCTGATTTTGCACCTTTCCATGATAATGTGCGAAATTTGGGCTATGCCTTCCTCAGATGGAAAGAGATTTGTGGGTATATTGGTAATTTTTCAAGCATCGAAGTAAAATCACATATATGGAGTAATAATACTTTTAGAATAGGACATGGCGCTTCTGCAACTGAAGATACACAAATTAGATTCACATCTAATGATTTAACTTTAATGACACCGAATTCTAATGGAACATCAACTGAAAGAATTAGTCTTACTGGCAGTGTAGATGATAGTATCGTATATATAAAAAACGCTCATTTGCTGCCACATAGTAACACGTCCCAATATTTAGGCTCTCTTGCTCATAAGTGGAGAAAGGTATATGCTGTTGAAGGTGACTTTTCAGGTACAGTTATTCCTGATAGTATAATCACACTTGAAAATAAATTAGAAAATATAGGACCGTATTCAGTTATAGTGTATAAAAAAGGTACAAAAATTTATGCTAAAAATGCGAGTGGAAATATAATAGCACAGGGAGATGCTGGTACTGATGATGCGACGGTATTGAAAACAGCTTTAGAATCCGGCGGAAAAATAATAATTATGCCTGCAACTTACACTTTATATTTTACCATCTCAGGTTCAACTGATTTAATTACTCTACCTCCAAATACTGTTGTAGATGGACTCGTGAGAGATGAGACAAAATTAGAATTTTATCTTGATGGTTCGACTCCTTCAAATTATTTTAATGTGGCAGAATTAGTTGTTCGATCTAATTGTGTTGTAAGAAATTTAACAATAGACGGCAAAAGAGACTATTTTGAAGGTAAAGAGTACCTGCAGTATCTAATTGCTATGAGAGAAGGAGACGAAAAGAGCAAGTACGACATTATCGAAAATGTAAAGTTAATAAATTCAAAGAGATGTGGTATAGTTCCAGATTGTTCATGCTCTGTTATACGAAACATAATAGTAGATAAATGTTCACAAGCATTAGATTCCGATAGAGTAGATAATTTACTTGTTGAGGGATTTGTAGCAACTACTTGTCAAAATGCTTTCTATTTTGAGAGTGATGTAATAAATGTGACCTTAAGAAACTTTTATTTTGAACCAGCTTATAGAGGAGTTTATCTTCCTCTTTCAACAGCAACATTTAGAAATATTATTATCGAAGATGGCGAAATAAATTTCCCTTCAGGACTGAGTGGCTGGGATCGCTATGCTTTTGAAGTTGGAGCAGAAGTAGAAGCTTTTACTGTCAGAAACGTTAGGATTACGAAACAGAGTGCTCATCCTGGTGCTTTCCGACACTTAAAGGCAAAGCATTTTGGTGATGTTATAATAGAAAATTGTAATGTGGGCTATATGGATAATATATTTACATACGGTTGTTCTGATTTGATAATAGATGGTGGACGCTATAAGGCTGATTACATTTTTATAAATAGCCCAACGGGATTTTTAGTGAAAAATGCAAATATTTATACACCCTGGCATGTCTTTCATGATTCGCCATCAAACATACATTTTGAGAATTGTTGCCTAAATTCGTTAGGTAGTGATGGAACTGAATCAGGTATAACGTTTAGAAGATGTACTATTGGAGATAAAAAATCAGATAATTCGGGAACAGCAACTATATCCAGTGGAAATACGAGTGTAGTTGTAAGTCACGGTTTATTTAAAGCGCCAGTACGAGTATTTTTAACTGGTACACATAACGAAGTAGCTAAGTGTTGGGTGTCAGATATTTCAGATACAGAATTCACAATTAATGCTCCTTCTGCTGTTACAGATGACAGAGATATATATTGGGAAGTAGCAATCTCATGATTTTCATTAAAAATAAATATAAATTATAGCATGTAGATAAACAAATACACTGAATTTCTTGAATCAATCTACATGCATTTTTTAGTAGTTTTACTACTTAGTATACACTTTCTTCTCGAATTCGTTTAACTACTTCATTAAACAATTTATCTTCAATTTCTCGTAGGCTTTTATATGGGTGGTGTCTACCACCATCATCTAAGTCAAATATATAACTATGACATTTATCATCTTTAATTAATAATGGATCATATGATTTACAATATCCGTCTTCCATACCGAGTTTCAGGAGTAGGTTATAGAATTTCCATGCAAGCCATTCAAGAACGTATCGTTTTTGAGCTTCACACAGAGGCAAATCATCAATGTTCTTAAATTTTCTATTAGGAGTCATAATTAAATTTGCATGATTTGCCCATATTCACTTATAGACACAATAAAATAATAGAGGTAATACTTTTATATACCCAAGTCAAAAATATTTTAATGACGGCGTTATATGGAGCTCTCATGCAAGATTTTGGATTAGTCAATAACACGGGGTGCAATATAATAAACTACCTTACCGGTTTCATGTAAAGGACTTGAGAGTTGCATAGGGAAATCACTACCAAATCCCATTTCTATTTCTTGCACACCTAAATTATAAAAAGTGTTAGTGATACTAAGGATGAAATCAACAGGATAGGCTGATTTTAAGTTATGGGTAGATTTTTTATTAAGAGTGTCTATAACATAAGTTTCGACTTTTATGGATTCTTCTTCACTCTCTGTAGAAATAGTTAGATTCTCATGATGATTATCGAGTTCAAAGATGAGGGTATCATTTCGGATTTGATTAGCTGCACGTGCAATTTTCCTTATTTCTTCTATATCAACTAAGCATTTACATTCGAATTTGTCAGGAAGCTTCGAAGCTGAAGTCATATAAGTAGGATCGAGGATATCCATATCAATTTCGAAATTACCAAGAAGCATCTTGAATCTATCTGTAATTTCTATCTTAATGTTATCTTCAGGATTGCCTAATTTAGTATAGAGTAGTAGATTCTTGATATTCAATCCTATTTCAATATCTTTGTCCAAGAGATAATCATTGAATAATCCAGTGGGAACTGAAACATCTACTAATGCCACATTACCATAGTCGGTAATTCTTGAATTCAAATTTTCTTTAGTGAATTTCAATATAGTTTCTTCACGTATAGGAAGAATAGTTTCTAATACATCTCTAAATATTTTATTTTTAATTGAGATTTGAATCATGGCTTCCAAAATTCCTCCATATTTGACCATAGACGCAATATTTTTAGGTGGTAATACATTTATATTGTCCTAATGAAAACACTACGTTAAATCGCAAATATGTGCGTCTCATGGAATTTTAATATTTGAGTAGTAGAGATAATCGTCCCACACTGGTATTCTGATATAGTGTTTATTATTTTCCTTTATGCATCCTACGATTTCATCAGTCTGAGGTTCTATGATTTCAATTGATTGTTCAAGAGGATTATATAATCCGACCATCATATGATTCTTCTCCGGTACATAAACATAATCAAGATAAATATGATATTTGGAAGCTGAAAGAATCAGGTCTCTACTGAAATCTCGACAGACATAAGTGCCATTAATATAAGGATGAGAATCAGTAATATCTACTATCAAAAACTGATGCACTGAAAGACTTAGTAGGATTCCTATTACAAGTAAAGTAGATATTTTCATTATCCCATAAACCATATCTTTTCTGTTTTATAAATTCCTGTAGTTTTACCTAACCGTCCAACTATAGCATTAGATTGAGGCTCGTATATTTCCCATGTGCCTTCGGTAGTTATAAATGAATTATAAGCATGTGAACGAGACCAAGTGATAGCAAATGCTACTTGCTTATCATAATATGGTTTTGCGAATACGGCAGCTACGAATGATGCCATAAGCAATGCATAATCATCACAATCAGCGACATCCTCTCGCCACTTTGG